>WNGP01000064.1_pt1 | contig 64989 bp, 49 predicted proteins | sample 5407671 | NCBI WGS metagenome assembly WNGP01 (sample SAMN13153381, study PRJNA577476) | soil metagenome | isolation source: 40 cm soil or saprolite under Garry oak tree replicate 2 | place: USA:California | collected 2016-06-15 | reverse complement strand
GTGATCGCCCCGGCCGTCTCGGCGCAGAAGCCGCCGAACGGCGTGAGCTTGGTGATGCGCTGGCCCATTGTCTTCACGATCCGCCACCCGCCCGCCATCGTCCCCAGCCCAATTGCCGCCCCCGCGGCGACAATGACCCAGGGTGGTATGCGCTCGGCATCGGTGAGGTGGAACAACGTGATCGGGAAGTTCACAAACAGCGCCTGGCTCGACACTAACAGCGCCACGATGATGCCCATCGTCTTCTGCGCGTCGTTCGTTCCATGCCCGAGGGAGTACAGCGCCGCGGATACGAGTTGCAGCACGCGGAATGACTTATCCACTCGTCGGGGCAAGGATCGGCGTAAGGCCCACGACAACGCCACCGTGAGCAGCAGCGCCAACAAGAACCCCATGACCGGCGCGACGACGATGAAGACGAGGGTCTTGGTCCAACCACTCGCGATGATCGCGGAGAAGCCTGACTTGGCGACCGCGGCGCCGGCGTACCCGCCGATGAGCGCGTGCGAGGACGAGGTCGGCAGCCCCAGCCACCACGTCACAAGATCCCAGATGATTGCTCCCAGCAGCCCACCGAGCACGACGGTCGAATCGACGACGCTGAGATCGATCAGTCCTTTGCCAATGGTCTTCGCAATCGCGGTCCCGAAGACGAAGGCAGCAATGAAGTTCCAGAACGCGGCCCAAATCACCGCGGCGCTCGGCGACAGCACGCGCGTGGACACGACGGTGGCAATCGAGTTGGCCGCGTCGTGGAACCCATTGATGAAATCGAAGATGAGAGCGACGAGCAAAATCGCCAGAACGAACCAAACGGAGCCTGCCATCAGGCGTGCTTGATCGTGATGGACTCGACCACGTTCGCGACGTCCTCGGCCTGGTCGAGCGTGCCCTCCAGATTGTCGTAGATCTCCTTCCACTTGATCAGCTCGATCGCATCGCGTCGCGCTCCTTCTCGAACAGCTGGCCCAGCGCCTCGTGATAGATCGCGTCGCCCTCTTCCTCGAGCCGTTTCGCTTCCACCGCATACTTGATGACGTCATTACCCTTCTTGAGCCGGCTCACCGCCTCGGCCAGCACGCTCATCATTTTCTGCAGCACTTCCACGAGCCGCAGCACGCCCTGCGGCGGCACACCGAGGCGAAAGATCTGCGTGCGTCGAGCAGTGCCGTCCATCGCATCCATGACGTCATCCAGATCGGACGCGAGCTGATGAATGTCCTCACGATCGAGCGGCGTGATGAACGTGCGATCCAGACGGTTGACGACCTCGTGCGTCACCTGATCGGCTTCGTGCTCCAGGCGTTTGATCGCCTCGACGTGCGGCGTGCGACGGTCGGGCGTCGCCTGAAACAGCTGCCGTAAATGCTCGACGGCGTCCTTGTTGCGATTGGCCACTTCGGTGAACAGATCGAAGAACTCTTCTTCTCTCGGCAGGAGACGCACGGTATCCCCTCGGGAGTGGTGGCCGCAAAGATAGCGGTGCCTGGGGTTGGCAACTAGGTTAGGGGCTCATGACCGCCACCCCCGTCCAACCCCAGCCCGTCGAGTTCGTCCGGGCGATTTCGCGGCTCGATGCCACCGCGCTCGTCGTCGGATCGATGATCGGATCCGGCATCTTCATCGTGTCGGCCGACATCCTGCGGCAGGTCCATTCCCCCGGCTTGCTGCTGTTCGTGTGGGTGCTGTCGGGACTCGTGACCCTGCTCGGTGCGCTGTCGTATGGCGAGCTCGCGGCGATGTACCCGAAGGCCGGCGGCAACTACATCTATCTGCGCGAAGCGATCTCACCGCTGTTCGGCTACCTCTATGGTTGGACACTGTTTGTCGTGATTCAAACCGGCACGATCGCGGCTGTCGCGGTTGCCTTCGCCCGGTTTACCTCGGTGCTCTGGCCGGGCCTCTCGCCGGATGTGCTTCCGGGCCTTGGCACGACGCTGCATCTGCCGCAGCCGATCGGCGACATCGCCGTCGGTATCTCGCCACAACGCATCTTCGCCATCGCCTCCATCGTGCTACTCACCTGGATCAACGTGCGCGGCGTCAGGACGGCGGCGTTCATCCAGACCACCCTGACGGCGATCAAGACCGCGTCCCTCGCCGCCCTGATTCTGCTGGGGATCACGATCGGGCGAAACGCCGAGGCGATCGCGACGAACTGGGGCGCGAACTTCTGGGCCGGCGGCGCCCTCACGCTGGCGGTCTTACCGGTGGTCGGTGCGGCCATGGTCGGTTCGTTGTTCTCGATGGACGCGTGGAATAACGTCGGTTTTGCGTCCGGCGAGCTCAAGAATCCCGAGAAGGACGTGCCGTTCGCGATGGGTGCCGGTGTCTTGATCGTGACGACGCTGTACGTCCTTGCGAACGTCTCATATCTGGTCGTGCTGCCACAGAACGCCATCGCCCACGCCCCACAGGACCGCGTCGGGACGGCGGCACTGCAGGCGATGTTCGGCGCGCCGGGCCTGTACATCATGGCAATCGCGATCATGATCTCGACGTTCGGCTGCAACAACGGGCTGATTCTGTCGGGGGCGCGAGTGTACTACGCAATGGCTACGGACAACCTGTTCTTCAAGTCGGCAGCCAATCTGCATCCCACTTATAAGACGCCCGCGCTGGCACTGATCGTCCAGGCGATTTGGACCTGCGTCCTCTGTCTCTCGGGCACCTACGGACAACTACTCAACTTCGTGATCTTCGCTGCGGTGGTGTTCTACACGGTCACGGCGATTGGCATCTTCCGACTGCGACAAAAACGGCCCGACATCCCGCGCCCCGTCAAAGCCCCAGGCTATCCCGTCTTGCCTGCCCTCTATGTTGTGCTGACCGGCCTCATCGCCGTCGATCTGCTCGTACAGGACTCGACCCGCACCTACGCATTCCTGGGTCTGATCCTCGTGCTGCTGGGCGTGCCGGTCTATTTCGCCTGGAGACAGATGGCCGCCTAGCCTGTTTCGGGTTATATTCGGGTGTGTATGCCTGTAACAAAACGCCAGGCGCCCCCAGCAAAGCCGCCTCAAACGCCTCCTCCGTGTCCCGATTGTGGCACCAAAACCGTGCACCAGTCCGGCTGCCTGGTGTGCCTCAAGTGCGGCTGGGCGCGCTGTGGCTGACCGGTCGGTTGGGCGGTTTGGCGGTTCGGCGGATGGTAAGACGCTGGAATTGCCACTCGGTCAAACCGCTCAACCGCCAAACCGCTTAACCGCCCAGGTCCTCGACGAGCGCCTCCGCGGCACCCGGTTCGTTTCGCTGACACCCACGCGCATCCTCAACCCGCCCTCCGCGACCGGCATGGATTACTGGTCGCTCAATCCCTATGTCGGGTGCGAGTTCGGGTGCAGCTACTGCTACGCGCGCTACACGCATCGGTACGTCGTCGAGCGCGCGCACGACGCCGGCAAGCTCACCGACGCCGAGTTCGCCGATTACCGCGGCGCACACGGTTGGGAGGCGTTCGAAACGCGGATCTTCGTGAAGGAACAGGTGGTCGGCGCGCTCGACGCCGATCTCAAGCATGTGCCACTCGGCGACTGCATCGTGATCGGCACGGCCACGGATCCCTACCAGCCCGCTGAGCGCCGCTTTCGGATCACACGCGCCGTCCTGCAGCGCCTGACGCGCTGTGAAGGGCTTTCCTTCGGCATCATCACCAAGAGCCCGCTGATCGCGCGCGACTGCGATCTGCTCGTCCGCCTGCAGGAGCGGAACGAGCTCCAGGTTCACGTCTCGCTCATCACGCACGACGCTGCACTTGCCCGAAAACTCGAAGCGCGCTCCCCCGTTCCCGCGGCGCGCATCCGCGCGCTGCGCAAGCTCGTGGATGCAGGTGTAAACGCTGGGCTGATCATCGCGCCGGTCCTGCCAGGCATTACCGACGACGTCGTGCATCTCGACGCGCTGTTCGCCGCCGCCAAAGACGCCGGGGCGCGCTTCGTCCACGCGGGCGCGCTACGACTCTACGCCGCGGTCCGTGATCGCTTCCTGCCTCTGCTGGGAGAGCATTTTCCGGATCTGGTACCGCGCTATCAGCGCGCGTATGCGCGGCAAGCCGGCGCGCCAAAGGAGTACGCGAAGGCGCTGTCACGCCGCGTCGAGAAGCTGCGGCGCAAACATGGGTTCAAGAATGACACCGGCATGATCGACCGCTACCGGCGGGCCAGGATGCCGGTCCAGGGTGAGCTGGAGCTGCGAGGCAGCCTGCCTTAGTTACGCGAGTAGAGGGATCGCTCGACGTTATCCCGGCGTCATGCGGTGGAAGACCCTTGTCTCCCCGCAGACCGGAACGGTCACGGTGTGGATGTAGCCGTTGACGAACGCCGCCAACAACCCGGCTGTATCAGCCTGATCCTCGAGCACGAGCGCAGCCTTGGGCGCGTAGAGACCCATGGGCCGCACCCGCGCGCAGTTCAAAGAGTCGCGCTCGACATTCACGTAACCGGCCGCGTTGCGCCGCGAAGTATCAGCGCCACTCGGCCGCACGACAACCTCACCAAACGTGCTAACCGGAAGATCCTGAGCCAGAGTCGAATACGCCACCGATAGGGTCGGAGCGCGAATTGCGTATGTGCGCGCAGATGCTGCGGCGAGACCGGGTGCTATCCCCGCGGTGTCGATCGCGAGCACGACGAGCAATGTCTGAGTACGCTCCGTCAGACATTCGATCTCGTGGTTGTCGATGAGAAAGTAGGGCGCGAAGGTGACGGCCGACTGATTGGCGGACGCTCCGGCACGAAACTGCGGGTTGAGCGCGCACACATTCCAAACCACAAGCCTGGTGCGGAACGGCTGACCGGCTTTGACTTCGGCCGGCCAATCCATCCACTGCACTGTCACAGGATCGACTTTGGCGCTGGGCTCGCATGCAGCGAGGAGACCGAGACACGAGGTCGCAAACACTGCAGGGCGCATAGACCTCGCCTCGAGGACCCTCCCGTATACCTACCCTACGATCCGGCGTCCGCGTCACCTTCCAGCCACTTGCGTGCCACTGCGCGAATCGTCCCTGGCGCGTTTCCCTCGGCGCGGTTGTTCGCCAGGATGAACGCTTCCACTCGCCGCCGCTGTGCTTCGCTCACCAGTCGCACCAAATCCTGACGCAAACCCGGGAGTGGCTCCTGCACCCGGTCGTACGGCTGGAACTGCTTGACCGCATCGGCATAGCGGCGTCCAGGCTTGAGCAACGCGCGGGCGACCGTAAAGCTGGTCGGGAGTGTCCAGCCGAGTTCTAGCTGCTCGCCAATCGGCGGCATGTCGGTCCAGGAGTTGAACACGTGCGCGACGCCGTGGCGCTTCAGCACCTCGCCATGGACAGGCGTGAGCAGCTCCGGGTTGCGCAGCTCGACCGCATAGCGAAAGTCCCATGGCAGCTCGCCAAAAAAATCGTCGAGCTGATCGGCCCATTGCAGCGGATCCGGCAGGTCCTTGCCGCGCATCGCTTGAAACTCGAACACGAAGCACCCGGTATGATCGCGAAACACTTTGGCGTATGGCCCCAGCATGCTGTCCTTGAATAGTGCCGCGCTCAGAAAGTCCGGATTGCGCATCCCGGCGAGACCGGGCTGCGGCGCTTCCTGGCCGAGTCGCTTGGCAGTGATGCGGTCCCAGACCTTGCTGACGCACGGGAAGCCCGGTGGCAGCGCCTGCGCGTAAGACTCGAGCTCCGCCTCCGATGGCGGATCGTAGAACGCACTGTCGATCCCGACGGTGCGAAACAACGGATACCGGGCGTATTCCTCGAGCCGCTTGGCAGGCTGCGGACCGCGATACCGTCGGTGGTAGACGTCGCCAAACCAACCGTCATATGTCCAAGTCGATGTTCCGAAACGGATGCCGGCGGGGATGTGCTGCGACAGGCTGACGACGTCCGCGTTTGGGGCGGGAAGCGTTTCGGGTCCGAACAGATCAGACTGGCTCATACGAAAGTCCAAATATACCAATAGTTTAACTCTTTTGTGGTGAGCTTGCGGTGTTGACTGGTTTCGGGATATATTCGGGTCCATTTTGAATCTATCAATGTCGCGTCGTCCTACGAGCTCGCTCGCTGCCTGCGTCTGGATTCCCCTCTTCCCACTTCGCTGTGAAGAGGCTCGGCATGAGGGACTGGCCGCCTACCCCACAGCGCTGCTCGCACCCGACACCACGCGCAAGCTCTGGCAAGTCTCATCGCTCGCCCGCCATGTAGGGGTGAAGCCGGGCATGACGGTGAGCCAGGCAATCGGTCTTTGTCCCACGCTGCGTCTCATCGAACCCGACCCCATTCACTACGACGAGCGCTTCGCGCATCTGCTTTCGGCGCTGAGCGAAGTCAGTCCGGTGGTCGAGCCAGGCGAGCTGGGGTTGGCGTACGTGGGCGCTGATGGCTTGGAGGGGATTTACGGTTCACCGCTAACGATTATCGAAGCGATTCGTCAGTCCGTCCGGCCATCTGATCGTTCCACTGTTCGACTGGGTTGGGGAGTGGGAAAATTCACCGCTTGGGTCGCGGCCAGCCGCGCCAAGCCGAGCGAAGCGATTGTTGTGCCAGCCGGTGCAGAACAGAAGTTTCTCGCTCCCCAACCCATCGCCGTGCTGCCGCTAGACAGCGATACACATCGCCGGCTCCGTCAGCTCGGCGTCCGCACCCTCGGTGCACTCTCCGCGCTTCCCGAAGCGGCGGTCACCGCGCAGTTCGGCGATGTCGGAAGACGATTGTGGCGCCTCGCCGCCGGCCACGTCGCGGAGCCAGTCGAAGGCCGCGTCACACCCGAGCCGATCGTCGCCGCGCTCACCTTCTTCACACCGGTCGGCGAGCGCGAGCTGCTCGTGCATTCGGTCGAGCAGCTGATCGCGCGCACACTCAAACATCCCCGTCGCATCGGCTGGCGTGTGCAGGCGGTGCGGCTGCGTGCCGATCTCGAGCACATGGCGAACGGCGGCGGATCGTGGCTCGCCGACATTCTGCTCAAGGACCCGACGGCGGACGGCGATCGCATTGCGGCGCCGTTGAAAGTCCGGCTCGAGCAGTCGCCGCCCACCGGCGCCGTCGAGCGACTCGTGCTCGAGTTCACCGCGTTCGCTCCCGGCACGACCGAGCTGCAGCTGTTCGCGCGCGATGCCCAGGCTGCCGCCCGCGCGGGACAGCAGCGGGCGTTGCAGAGCGCCGCGCGCGAGATCCGGATGCGCGTGAAGCGTTCTTCTCTCTATCACATCGTCGAGGTCCAGCCATGGTCACGTCTTCCCGAACGCCGCTACGCACTGATCGACTACGAGCCGTAAACGAGCCGAAACCGGTGGCATTGGAGTGGGACGAGTCCGGCGCTCTCACGGTCGTCAAAGCGACCGGAGAAGCGAGCGGCAAGGTCGAAGCCATTCTCGAATCGTGGCGCATCGATGACGAATGGTGGCGCCAGACGATTTCACGCAACTACATGGAAGTGATGCTGGAGGGCGGAAAGCGCATGGTGCTGTTTCAGGATCTGATCACCGGCCAATGGTTCGCGCAGATGCCCTGATGTACGCGGAGCTGCATTGCCATTCAGCTTACTCCTTCCTTGACGGAGCGTCGCCGCCCGACGAAATCCTCGCCGCCGCGCATAGCCTCGGCTATCCTGCCCTGGCCCTCACCGACCGCAACGGTATCTACGGCTCGCTGGCGTTCGCCCACGCCGCGCAGCCGCTCGGTATCCAGGCGATCACGGGTGCGGAGGTCACGCTCTCGGACGGCTGCCATCTGATCCTGCTCGCCGAAACCGCGAAAGGGTACACGAATCTCTGCCGGCTGCTCACGGAGGCACACCTCGGTGCGGAGCGTCTCGACCCACGCTTGCCGCTCGCGCAGATCGAAGAACGGCACGAAGGGCTGATCATGCTTTCAGGATCGCGGCGCGACGGATTGCTGTCGCGAACGCTGCAGACTGAAGGCCTCCGTGCGGCCTCTAAACTCGCCGAGCGCTGCCGCGGGGCATTTGGGCCTGACAGGTTTTTCGTCGAAATCCAGAGAAACAGGGTGCGCGGTGATCTCGCCCAGACTCGAGCGCTGATTGATCTGGCTGGCAGCGTGCAACTTGCGGTCGTGGCGACGGGCAATGTGTACTACCACAAACGCGAGCTGCACCAGCTGCATGATGTGATGGTTGCCATCCGGCATCGCACCACGCTCGATGGCTCGCATCGGGTGCGAAATCCGAACAGCGATTTTTACTTGCGGCCACTGGACGAAGTCGTGGCGCTGTTCAGTGACTGTCCGGATGCTGTCGCCACGACATTGGCCATTGCCGAGCGTTGCAAGACCTTCGATCTCACCCGCGACCTAGGCTATATCTTCCCCGACTTCCGCGGGGCCGATCGCGCGCCCGCGCCACAGGCTCTCGCCGAGCTGTGCAATGCCCGACTGCAGGAGCGCTACCCGCCCCGCTCACTCTACCACGCGCAAGCGGTGCGCCGGCTCGCTGAAGAGTTGCAGCTCATCGAGCACCACAAGCTCAGCGGCTTTTTTCTCGTCTATCACGATCTCTTCGACCTGGCGCGCGAAGTTGCCGCCGACATTCGTCGTGGCTCGCGTCGCGCGATGGGCAATCTCCTGCCGGGGCGGGGGCGTGGATCGTCCGTCTCTTCGATCGTGTGTTACCTCCTCGGCCTGTCGCACATCGATCCGATCGCCAACAAGCTCTTCCTCGGCCGCTTTCTCAACGAGACGCTCGCATCGGTCCCGGACATCGACCTCGATTTCCCGCGCGAGATCCGCGAGGAGCTGATCCGTCGCGTCTATACCCGCTACGGCGCGGAGCACGTCGGACTGGTGTGCTCGTTTCCCACCTATCGGTTGCGGTCGGCGGTCCGCGAAATCGGCAAGGCGCTCGACTTGCCGCTCGGCGAAATCGAGCTGGTCGCCAAGCTCGCCGATGGTCGCGCCGACGATCTGCCGGACGAGATGGACACCCTGCCGGGATTTCAGGGACGCAAAGATGCGCCGCTCTGGAAGGAGCTGTGCCAGCTCGGGCAGGACATTCGCGGACTCCCGCGCCATGTGTCGCAACATCCAGGCGGCATGATCATTTCCTCACGCCCGCTGATCGAGCTGGTGCCGCTCGAGCGCGCCGCGATGGAAGACCGAATCGTCTGCCAATGGGATAAGGATTCCTGCGACGACGCGCGATTCATCAAAATCGATTTCCTCGCCCTCGGCATGTTGTCGCTGGTGGAAGAATGCATCGAGCTGATCGCGCGCCGGACAGGAACGGCGCCCGATCTCTCGCGCATCGATTTCGAGGACCCCGCGATCTATGACCGCATCTGCGCCGGCGACACGATCGGCTTGTTCCAGATCGAGAGTCGCGCGCAGATCCAGATGATCCGGCGCAGCCGGCCACGCAACCTCGAAGATCTCGCTGTCGAAGTTGCCATCGTCAGGCCGGGCCCGATCGTCGGCGGCGCGGTGAATCCGTATGTGCGCCGGCGCGAAGCGCAGCGGCGCGCGCACGCGGCCGGCCGGCCGTACGAGCCGCCCGTGGATCACCCCCTGCTCCGCGAGTGCCTCGCCGAAACGCTCGGTGTCATTCTGTATCAGGATCAGGTGTTGCAGGTCTGCCGGGCACTCGCGGGATTCACGACCGGGCAATCCGAGGCGCTGCGTCGCGCGATGAGCCGGCGCCGCTCGCACGATCTCATCGCCGGCTTCTGGGAGGAATTTCGTGCCGGTGCTCTCGCCCGCGGCGTCCCCGAAGCCACAGCTGAGAAGGTCTTCGCCCAGGTGACCGCGTTCAGTGAGTTCGGATTCCCCAAATCGCACGCCGCCGCGTTTGGCCTGCTCGCCTACCAGTCGGCATGGCTCCGGCACTATTACCCGGTCGAATACTACGTCGCGCTCTTCAATAATCAGCCGATGGGCTTCTACTCGCTCGACGCGCTGGGGCGCGATGCCATGCGCAATGGCATCACGCTGCGGCTGCCGGATATCAATGAGAGCGATGTGTGGTGCACGGCGGAGGGAGCAGGGAGCGGGGAGCGGGGAGCGGTACGAATTGGACTGGGGTTCGTGCGCTACTGGAGTGAAGCAACCGCGACCGCTACCGTTGCAGAGCGCGAGCAGCATGGCCCATTCAAGAGCGTAGGCGATTTCATCCGGCGTGCGCCGCCCAAGCTCAAACGCTTGGGCGTCGAAGCGCTCATGTGGGTCGGCGGGTGCGATGCCTTCGGCTTGACGCGGCGCGAGCTGCTCTGGCAGGTCGGTCTCTGGCTCCCGCCCAAGGCGTCGCGCTCGGCGGACGGCCGGGGCCGCCGGCAGCTCGAGCTGGCGCTGAACCATCCCCATGAGCAGCTGGCGTTTGGCGGCCTTGCGCCCCACGAGCGACTGCTCGCCGAGTATGCCACGCTCGGATTCTCCGCCAGCGGGCATCCTCTGTCTTTGGTACGCAATGCCTTACCACCAGGGCTCACGCTCAATCGCGATCTGGACGACCTGAAAGCCGGCGTGAAATGTCAAGTTGCCGGGCTCGTCGTCGCCCGCCAGCGACCCGAGACCGCCAAGGGCATTGTCTTCCTCCTGGTCGAAGATGAAACGGGAATGACCAACGTGATCGTGCGAACCGACGTCTACGATCGCTATCGCGCAGCGGTGCGCGGCGAGCCTTTCGTGCTGGTCAGCGGCAAATTGGCCAAAGATGATGGAACGGTGAACGTGTTGGCGGAGAGAGTGGAAGGATTGAAGCTTCATGGGACGAGTGACGCGGGACGGGGGACGGGTGATTTTAATGATAACCCCTCCCACGTCCCCCGTCCCACCTCCCCATTCTCTTTCTTGCGAGCCATGCGCCGCGTCGCACCCGATTCGAAGGATTGGGGATGAGCGCTCGAGCACCCTGCACCCTGGGCTTTCGCGTGAAGTCGGGCTGGGCGGCTGCCGTACTGATCAACAACTCCCCTCCCACCGTCCTGGACAGCCGCGTCATCGTGCTGGCGGATCCCGACGTGCCCGAGGCTCGACAACCCTATCACGCCGGCTTCGGGACTGCACAAACCGACACCGCCAAAGTGACCCACCTGGTGCGGGGCATCGAGCGCTTTGCGGCGCGCAGTGTGGCCGCTTTGCTCGCCGATTACGGGGAGCAACACCACGCCGGCAATGCCGGCGTCGTCGTTTCGTCGTTGACGGATCCCGCGAGCATCGCCAACCAGCATATGCGAGCCCACGCGTCGGAGGGGCGACTATTTCGCACCGTTCTCGTCGCCGCGCTAGAGCAGTGCGGTGTGACCGTTCGCGTCATTCTGGAGCGCGAGGTCTACGAGCTGCTGGGCAAAGCCCTGCGGCGCTCTCCAAGCGAGGCGAAGCACAAGGTCGCCGCGCTGGGTGAGGGTGTCGGCCGGTGGCGCGCCGAACAAAAAGTGGCGGCCGCAGCGGCCTGGCTGATCAAGTAATGGCGTTTTGAGGCCGGGCGTCGCATCCTGTAGACATGCGAATCATTTTGTGCTGCCTGCTGGTTGTCGCCTGCGGCGGAACGCCCGGTCCCGAGAAAACCGCGCCCGCGCCGCCTGCGGCTCCCATGCGCGTCTTCGATCGCACGCTGCACGCGACGACGTTCAATGGCACGCGACTGACCTACCGGGTGACCGGCGACAGCGGCGCTCCGCCGGTGGTATTCATCCATGGCTCGCTGGGAGATCTGAATTCGTGGGCGGGCCAGGAGAACCTCTTCGCGCAGCGCTATCGCGTGCTGGTGTACAGCAGGCGCTACCATCCGCCGAATCCCCCGCTGGAAGACAATCAGACCTACTCGCCGAAGCTGCACTCCGAAGATCTCGCGGCTATGCTGCTGACGCTCGATCTCGCGCCGGCGCAGATCATCGGCTCCTCCTACGGCGCATACACCGCGCTCCAGCTGACCCGCGACCATCCCCAGCTCGTGCGTGGGCTCGTGCTCGCCGAGCCTCCGGTCGTTTCGCTGCTCACCGGGTCCGAGTCGGGAGACTCCGCCCGACGGGCGTTCTACACGTACGGCCTCGATCCGGCGCGTGCCGCCTTCGCGCGCGGGGACTCGGTCGCTGGCGTTCGCCTCTTCTACGACATCACATCAGGACGTGGCGCGTTCGATCACCTCCCCGCCGTCGCGCGCGCCAATCTGCTGGCGCACGCCTTCGAACTGCGTCGTGAGATGCTGGCCGAGCGTGCTGACTACTACCCGCCCATCACCTGCGCAGAGCTGCGCCATATCACGACACCCGTGCTGCTAGTTCGCGGGGAGAAGAGTCCGCGGATGTTCCAGCTGATCAGCGACGAGCTGGCGCGCTGCCTGCAGAACGACACCACGGTCATCATTCCTGGTGCCGGTCACCCACCGAACGCAACCAACCCCGCCTACTACAATCTGGTCGTGTTACGCTATCTCGCGTCTCACTAGCACTCGTTGCCACCGCAGCCGCGCACTCCCTGGCGGCGCAGAGTCGTAGCACGGAGTTGCTTGCAGCGGCCCGCGCGCACATCGCGAGCCGGCAATGGGACAGCGCCGACGTCGCACTGTCGGAGGCACTGGACGCCGCACCCTACATCATGGATAGCGCGTGGGCATACGTCTGGCGGGGCGTGCTCGAATACCAGCGCGGCAACCGCCAGCTCGCCCGGCTGAGTTTCCGGCGGGCCCTGGCGCTCTATCCCGATCCGGGGATCCGTGGGCTCGACACGATCTCGCCCGGCCTGGCGAATCTGTTTGACACCGAATTCCGCGCGACGCGCACTTTCCGGCGCTGGGATCTCGATCAGCCCGTACGATGGCTTGCCTCACCGCAACTCGCCTACCCGCGTGAGCTGCGCCCCCGTCGTGTATCGGGCCCCGCTCTCGTCCGCGTGATCGTCGATACGCTCGGACATGTGGACGAGCGCAACATCGAAATTCTGGAAATCCCCGACGCTGCCTTCACGACGCCGTTGAAACAGATGATGACGGCGGTCATGTTCAGCCCGGCGCGCATCGCCGGGAAACCGGTGCGCAGTTTGGTCTCTTATCGCCTCGATCTCACTCCACCTGCGCCGCGGGATCCGGTCCGGCTCATCGACCTCGCCCGGACCTTGGTGCGGGCCGGAGAACCGGACAGCGGCCTGGCACTGCTCGAAGAAGCGCTCGATCCAGCAAACAACGCGACAGCCGCGGTGCGGGTCTATGCCGAGCTGGCGCGGGGGATCGCATGGAAAGCCAAGCACAACTCGGCGCGTGCCGTTGCATCGTTCGAACAGGGTCTCGACCACTATGACAAGCTGGCCGCAGAGGGCGTGGTCTTCGCTCCCTTCCTCCGCAGTCTGGCCGACTCGATCCGCTTGACAGCCAGGCGAGAATGAAGACATGAGCACGCAACTGGCGACCTTGGCGGGCGGCTGCTTCTGGTGTCTCGAGGCGGTTTTCGAGCAGCTGCGCGGCGTGAAGAAGGTCATGTCCGGCTATGCGGGCGGGCACGTCCCCGACCCGAGCTATCAGGCGGTGTGTACCGGAACCACCGGGCACGCCGAGGTTGTGCAGGTCACGTTCGACCCGGATGAGATCTCGTTCCGGGATCTATTGGGGGTGTTCTTCACCCTCCATGATCCGACGACGCTCGACCGCCAGGGCGGCGACGTCGGGACGCAATATCGGTCGGCGATCTTCTACCACGATGACGAGCAGCGCCGCACCGCCGAGGAAGTTGTGGGCGAGCTGGAGGCGGAGCACGTGTTCGACGACTCGATCGTCACGCGCATCGAGCCGCTCAAGGCGTTCTATCCGGCTGAGGAGTACCACCGCGAGTACTACAGAAGGAATCCCAACCAACCCTACTGCCGCGCCGTCATCGCGCCCAAAGTCGCAAAGCTGCGCAGCAAGTATCTCGAAAAGCTGAAGGCCTAGCCGGCCGCCTTGCTCTTGCCGAGATAGGTGCGCACCAGCGGCGCCGGCCGGCGCCGGAGCAGCGCGCCGCGGAGCATATCGCGCTCCTCGGCTGGGACGTCCACGAGGAACCGCTCCTTGCCCTCCCCTTCTTTCACCACGATCGGGACCCCATCCCTGTAGAGCACGCGGTTCGAAGTTATCGCGGCAACGGCTTCGCCCGGTGTAAGAATCCCAACGAGGTTCAACGGATCCGCGCCGCTGACTGCGGTCAGCTCATCGGCTCCCTGCTCCCTGCGCGTGCTGCGGAGCAATCCGATTGCCTCCGGCAAGGCGTACTGCTCCCCCGAGAACCCGCCTACGAACCGGCCGCCACGGATCTCGCCGCGCGCCTCGAGCCGTCGGTAGACCCGCAGGATGTCGCGCCATGGCGCGAGCAGCGTCTCGCGCTGCACGAGACGCCGGAATACGACACCGTAGCGGCGCAACAGCTGCCAGGCGATCGCTTCGGCGATTTGTTCGTCGGGAATCGGCGGCCGTGCGTGCATGCGAGCCCACCGCCCCGCCGTCTCGACGCCGAACGGCGCGATGCGGCCACGACGCCGGTAACCGCCACCCAGGGGACGCCGCCGATCCGAAGGCACGAGCAGGGCGCGCAGTCCGGCAAAGCTGTCCGAAGACACGAGGCCCCAGGCGACCAACTCGGCGAGTCCCTTCTCCACTTCCGTCCGCAGCAGGCCGGTCGCGTTCACGAGATCGCCGAAGAACAGCGCGCCGCGCGACTCGAATGCCGCCAGCAAGGCCTTGGCGGTTGAAGAAAGCGGAAGCGTCGTCACATCGACTTCGGGAAGACCAGCCCGCCAGATCTCTCCCCGGTCGCGCCGGAACACCGCGATCGGCGTGCTCTTTACGGGACCGACCTTGCGATTCCGCATTCCGACTTCCGCATTCCGAATCGCGTTCAGCCGCCCCCAGGCGATCTCGCCCGAGAGGCACAACCCGTCGAGCCAGAGCGGATCGTAGTCGGTCAGCCGCGCCGGCACCACCTCGGATTCCCACGCCCCAGCCGCCAACTCGTAGCCGTCGAGCAGATCGAGAACGGCGGCCAGCCCCTCGGGGCCTTCCGCACGGGAACCCGTCGCGACCCGCTGCCATTTGAAGAGGAAGCGCAGGAAGTCCGCCGCGGTGACCGGCTCGATCTCTTTGCGCAGCCGGTCGAGCGTGTACCGATGAATCCGCGCGAGCAGGCGCCGCTCGCACCATTCGATCCCCTCCACGCCGGAAGAGAAGCGCCCGCGCAGCGCGAAGCCTTCATGCTCGAGGGCTGCCAGCGCGAAGTCCACGTCCGCGATGGCAAGGCCGAGTGCCTCACTGATGTCGTTGGCCGTCGTCGGCCCGACGACTTCGAGCCGTCCCCGAACCAGCTCGCGATTCGCATCTTCTCTGCTCCACACCTTGGCCGCTTCGCGCTCTGGTGGCACGACCGCGGGTTCGTGGCGGGCACCCGGGAATGCCGCCTGGACCATCGGCAGTCGCTCCGTCGCCGCCCACAGCCGCTCGTCAACCGTGGTCACCCGGCCCGCGCGCGCCAGCTCTTCGTACTTGTCCTTCCACGACGCGTGCGTGCCTGCCTCGACGCTTGGTACCGCGCCCATGATCAGCAGCGCGTCGTGCAGCTCGTCTCCGGTTTCGGGATCGGGCCATGCCTGCTCCCGTACGAGATCGATGGCGGACTGGTCGAGCTTGCCGAATTCTTCGGCCGTCTTCACGTCGAGGCCGCGACGCGTGATGACCGCCTGCGTCCGGCGCTCCTCGAGTGGCGCATCATCCAGGAAGGCATAGGGCCGCGCGTTCAGAACCTCGTGACAGAGTGGGGACGGTTCGGTCGTGTCACGCGCGATCAGCGTGAACTGGCCCGCGTCCATGCCTTCGAGCACGCGTTTGAGGCCTGGAAAATCCATGGCCTCAAGCAGGCAGTCGGCGATCGTCTGATTGACCAGCGGGTGATCGGGAATCTCCCGGTCACCGACGAGGTTTTCCGGGCACGCGAGCTGATCCGGGAAGACAGCAGCAACCAGGTCTTCCGCCTCCATGCGCTGCAGCGGCGTGGGCACTTTTCGCCCACCGCGGAACCGGAGCACCGCCAGGGCGCGCGTCGCGTTCCAGCGCCACCGCGTGCCGAACACGGGCGCATCGAGCATCGCCTGCACCAGCAAATGCTCGGCGGTCGCTGGCTTCAAGTACTGGAAGACATCCTCGAGCGGGAAACTGTGCTGCGGTCCGAGGGACAGGATGATGGCGTCTTCGGTTGCCGCCGCCTGCAGCTCGAAGTTGAAGCTGCGACAGAAGCGCTTGCGCAGCGCGAGGCCCCAGGCCCGGTTGATCCGGCTGCCGAACGGCGCGTGCAGTACCAGCTGCATTCCGCCCGCCTCGTCGAAGAACCGCTCCAGGACCAGGCATTTCTGCGTGGGGATCGTGCCGAGAATGACGCGGGTCGCGCCCAGATACTCGACGACCGTGCGCGCGCCCGCTTCGTTCATGCCGATCGTGTCGACCAGCCATTGGATCGCGGCGGGCGGGTCGTCCAGGCGGTCCGCGATGTCCTGCCGCAGCCGCGACACTTCTTCCGATAGTTCGTTCGTGCGCCCCGGCGCTTCGCCGAGCCAGAACGGCAGCGTCGGCGGCTGGCCTTTGGCGTCGGCCACACGCACCTGGCCTGATTCGACCTTGACGATCTGGTAGGACGTGTTGCCGAGCTGGAAGATGTCGCCGGGCGAGCTCTCGATCGCGAAGTCCTCATTAAGCGTCCCGACGAACGTCTCCGTGGGCTCGAGGATCACGCGATAATCACCGAGATCGGGAATGGCGCCGCCGGATGTGATCGCGGCGATGCGCGCCCCGCGCCGGCCCTTCAGTTTCTTGTTGATGCCATCATAGTGGATGTGCGCGCTGCGCCGCCCCCGCCGCGTCGTGAACCCCTCGGCGAGCATCTGCACGACATCGTCGAATTCCTTGCGCGTCAGATCACGGTAGGGATAGGCCGAGCGCACGCGCTCGTAGAGCGCGTCTTCGTCCCATTCTTCTCCGGCGGCGGCCGCGACGATCTGTTGGGCCAGAATGTCGAGCGGTTTGTCGGGAATGATCAAGCGGTCGAGGCGCCCCTCGCGCGTCGCGCGCACCAGGGCCGCGCATTCGATCAGCTCATCTCTGGAGAGCGCGAAGATGCGTCCCTTGGGAATCGCGCCGAGCCGGTGACCTGCGCGGCCGACGCGCTGCAGCAGCGTCGCAATGGAGCGCGTCGACCCCACTTGAATGACGAGGTCGACGGTGCCGATATCGATCCCCAGCTCGAGCGATGCGGTCGCGACCAGCGCCTGCAGCTCGCCGCGCTTGAGCCGCTCCTCCGCCTCGAGCCGCTTCTCGCGCGACAAGCTGCCGTGATGGCTGGTGACCCGATCGGCGCCGAGGCGCTCGGAGAGATGCATTGTGAGCCGCTCGCACAAACGGCGTGTGTTCACGAACACCAGCGTCGTCTTGTGCTGCGTGATCAGCTCGGCAATCCGCGCGTTCACCTCTTCCCACACTTCCGCCGACATCACGGCCTCGAGCGGCGAGGACGGGATCTCGAGCGCGAGGTCCAGCGTGCGGATGTGGCCCGCGTCGACGATCGTGGGCAACGGTTGGCCGGTTCCAACCAGGAATCGCGCGATCTCTTCGATCGGCCGCTGCGTGGCCGAGAGGCCGATGCGTTGCGGTCGCTTCCCGATCAGCGCATCGAGCCGCGCCAGCGAGAGCGTGAGGTGGCTGCCGCGCTTGTCGCGTGCCACCGCATGGATCTCGTCGACGATCACCGTTCGGACCGAGCGCAACATCTCGCGCGCGCGCTCGGACGTGAGGATCAGATAAAGCGATTCCGGCGTGGTGACGAGGATGTGCGGCGGCCGCTTGAGCATCGCCTGCCGCTCCGACTGCGGCGTGTCACCCGTGCGCAGCAGGGTCCGTACCGCGACATCGGGCAGCCCCTGCTCCGCCAAAGTCCTGCGGATCTCGGCCAATGGCTCCGACAGGTTTTTCTGAACGTCGTTGGAGAGTGCTTTCAGCGGAGAGACGTACACGACCTGCGTCTCGTCTCGCAGCTCGCCCCCCCCGTTCAGTCCCTGCCGCACCAGCCCGTCGATCGCCGACAGGAACGCCGCAAACGTCTTACCGGAGCCGGTCGGCGCGGCGATAAGCACGTCCGCGCCGTTGTGTATGACCGGCCAAGCAAGTCGCTGCGGCTCGGTCGGCTCAACGAAGCGATTCGAAAACCATCTTTCGATGACGGAGTGAAAACGGGACAGCGGCATAGAACCCGAAATATACCCGAAACTTCGCTAGAGGAGAACCTCGTTCAAGCTGGTGCCGCGCAAAGCGACGATCCGTTCAATCGTCTCTCCGATCTTGTTGTTCGGCGTCGACGCCCCCGCCGTAACTCCGATCGTCAGAGGACCCTGTGGCAGCCACCGCTCGCGTCGCTCTTCGCTGGAATGCATGCCGACCGGCCGGTAGCGGATGCTGCCGTCTTCACCATCGATGCAGGCGGCATCCTCGATGTGATACGTCGTCACCTTCTCGTTGCAGATCGCCGCGAGATGGGTCGTGTTGCTCGAATTGTATCCGCCGATCACAACCATCAGGTCGAGCGGCTCCGCGATCAGCTTTAGCACCGCGTCCTGCCGCTCCTGCGTCGCCGAACAGATCGTGTCGAACGTTCGGAAATGTTCGCCGAGCGCCTCGGCGCCCCACCGCCGCGCCATGCTCTTGCCGACTTCGCCCGCGATCGCCAGCGACTCGCCCGAAAGCATGGTTGTCTGATTCGCGACGCCGACGCGCTGCAGGTCGCGGTCCGGATCGAACCCCGGGGACATCTTACCCTGGAACTGCTGGAGGAACTCCTCCGCCCTCCCGCTTCCCTCTATGTACTCGCAGACCACGCGTGCTTCGTTCATATCCCGCACGACGAGGTATTTGCCGCCCGGGTACTTGTTGACCTGACTGGACGTTGCCTTCGTCTCTTCGTGGTAATTCTTGCCGTGAATCAGCGCGGTGTAACCGTCGCGGGCGTAGGCCTCGACGCGTTTCCAGACGTTCAGCACCGAGCCGCAGGTCGTATCGACCAGCACACACCCGATCGCGCGCAGGCGTTCGAAGTCCCGCACCGTCACGCCGAACGCGGGCAGGATCACCACATCGTTCGCGCTGACCGAGCTGAAATCGAACTCACCGTTCCCTGGCCGGTGCAGAAACTCGACGCCCATCGCAGCGAGCTTGTGATTCACGTGCGGATTGTGGATGATCTCGCCGACCAGAAACGTCCGCTTGCCGGGGAACTTGGTACGTGTTTCGTAGGCATACTCGACGGCGCGGTCCACGCCGTAACAGAAGCCGAACTCCCGCGCCAGCCGGAACGTGAGGTCACCGATCTCGAGCGCGTAGCCCGACGCGCGGATCGCATCGACCACCCGGCTGTGATAATCCGCCGTCAGCGCGCCTTCGATGGCGCCCTTGAGCCCGAATCCCTTGCGGAAATAGGTCTGTTCCACGGGCTCAATCTAACTGGACGCCGCGCCCGCCGCGGATCGCATCGAGCACGCGCTGCACCTGCCAGCCGTCGCGGAACGTAGCCGGTTCGCTCTGCGGAGCACTCCCGCGAATCACCTGCACCATCTCCCGCATCAGCCGCACGAACGAGCGCGCCCACATGTTGTTCGGTTTGGTCTGCTCCCAGAGATCGTCCGGCGCTGAGATGTCCTCGAGCGGACCGCCCGGCTTGCCGAGCTCGAGCTTCGTTTCACCGCTGAGGACCAATGTCCCCTCGCTCCCGGTCACCTGGCCGTAGTGGCCCGGACCGTGGTGGGCCACCGTGCTCAAGGTGATGGTGGCGACAGCCCCGCTCCCCGTCTGTAGCACGCAGCTCGCGAAGTCGTCTGCGGTCACGGGACGGAGTGTACCCGATTCATCCTTGCGCTGCTTCACGAACGTCTCGACCAGTCCGGCAACATAGGTGATCTCGCTGCCCGTCCAAAACCGGCACAAATCGATGAGGTGCGACCCCACGGCACCGAGAATGCCGCCGCCCCGCGAATCGTCGGACCACCAGGTCCACGGCGCGTCGGACGCTTGCGGCCTGCCGTCTCCCCGGAGATACGGCTTCAACGACAGTTCGACGTGCCGAACCTCTCCGATCGCGTTGGAGCGCATCAGCTCGCGAGCCCGCCGCCGGTTCGGCTCGTAGCGGAGCTCGTGGTCGATCCACGCAAGCCTGTCGGGACGCTGTTCGGATGCTGTTACCATCTGCGCCGCTTCGAACGCATCCAGCGCCATCGGCTTCTCGCACAACACGTGCTTTCCCGCCTCGAGCGCCGCGATTGCGTAGCGCGCGTGCGAATCCGGGGTGGACGAGACCACGACGACGTCCACATCCGCCGAGCGTGCTAACTCCGTTCCGTCACCGAAGACCTGCAGCCCGAATTCGCGGGCGACTGCTTCAGCGTTTGCGCGATGCCCGCTCGCGATCGCGGTGGCCTTCGCACCCGGTACGAACGCGAGGGCCGGGATTTGCACCCGCCGCGCGAATCCGGACCCGACGAATCCGATACGAATGTCGTTCGATGGACTCATGGCTTGGTATAGGCGCAGGACACACTGTCGGACGGCAGTGGCAGCGGGACATCATGGTACTCGATGCGTGTGGGCGTGCGGATCGCGTTCTCGATCCCCGATCCCTGGATCTGCCCACCGATCATCGCACCTTCCCGTCGGACTTGGACGGAGCCGGTATCGAAAAAGAATGCGTGCCCAACGTCTCTGAGTAGATACCGCACCGCGACCATCGCGCCAGGAGTGGCTGTATCACCCGGTATGACGATCGAGTAGCTCGCTGTGACCAGACTATCGCGATAGTGCAGGCGCATCAGCACGCCACTGCCCTCGGGACTCACGGCCTCGAGCAGGATCGATCGGCCACCGGAACACCGGTGCGTCGCGGCCGGAAGCGAGAACCGAATCGTGTCTCGCGGCGGAAACGCGACAACCGCATCGACGGCGAGGGGCTCGCTGGAAGCGCCGTCGCAACAGGTCAGGAGCAGAAGCAGGGCAGGGAAGGCTCTTAGCGGGGTGATGGCGCGACTCCGAGAGATTTGCGCGCAGCGTCGGGGCTGAGCGTATGCGGGGCGAGCGACGCGATTAACCTAGCCGGCAGCGGTAACGGCTTCAGTTTCTTCCGATCGACGCAAACCAGCACCATCCAGCCCGCCGCGCCCAGCGCCGCTGCGTCCGCCCGTAAGACATCAAAATGGAGTGTCAGGGACTTTGTCCCGACCTTGCCGACGTATGCCGCAATGCGTAACCGGTCATCGAGGCGCGCCGGCCAGTAGAACTCGCTGTGCACGGCTTTGCGCGGCAAAAAGATGTCGTATTCGTCGAACATCCGTGCGTACGCCAGCCCGCAATGCCGAAACATCTCCGTTTCGGCAATCTCGAACAGGCGAACGTACGAGCCGTAAAAGATGATGCCGGCGAAGTCTACGTCAGACCAGCGGACGTATTCCTCGATGACGAACGGCTGCGGCGCGGTGGCGGGGGAGGGCATCCGCCGGAGAAGCTAGGAGCCTACGGAGAGGCGCGGAAGCCTTCCATCCCGTAGGACTTGAGACGTCGCCAGAGCGTCGTGCGACTGATACCGAGCCGCCGCGCGGTTTCCGCGAGCTTGCCGCTCGTGTCCTGCAAGGTCGCGGTGATGGCCTGACGCTCTCGCTCGGCGAGTGTCAGTGGACCAGTCTGTGGAAGGATCGCGGCTTCACCGAGATTCTGCGGGCCGTTTTTCAGGGGAGTGAACCTGGCGCCGAGCGTCTGCAGTCGGTTGCGGACATCGCCGCCGCCGTTTTGCCCATCGATGACCCGCCGGGCCGGCGCATTGGCGTAAAGCAGGCGACCCTGCTGATCGAAGATGACGACCCCCTCGCTGACAGAATCGATGACCGCCCGCACGAGAGGGGAGAACGTGGCGGGGGCGTTGCCCGCGGGGCTGACAGGTTTGTCGATCATTGGATGGTTATCCTCATACAAATCTTGCTGGTCCAAGGTTTCATTCCGACCAACGACGGTGTTAGGTTCGTGTCAAGATGAGACTCGCACATCCCCCAAAAGGTTGCTGGTTTGTTTCGGCTTGCGCCCCTGTGTCTAAAGCGCGGTATTGACCACCGAGACCACATGCCCAAGGACGCCACCGCCACGCGGTCCACGATTCTCACAGCAGCCGTTCAGACGCTACAGCGAGCGGGTGTCGAGGGATTCACGCTCGACGCGGTCGCGAGGCGGGCCGGAGTCGTGAAGGGGTTAATCCTCTATCACTACGCATCACGCGGCCGATTGCTGCGCGCCGCCGCGTCCCAGGTCGACGCATCCCGTAATGCGGCAATGCAGCGAGCGTTGTCCAGCGCGCCGGGGGCCGCTGGTCTGGAAGCGTGCTGGCAAGAGCTGCGGCGTCAATCGGAAGACGGCACGACGCGGGCATGGTTAAGTCTCTGCGCTGCTGGTTTGGTTGACCGATCGGCCAAGAAGGCGCAGTTCGAAGACGCCGCCCGCGATGCGATCGTCGATGGCTGCGCTGTTGCGGTCGCAACGGGAGTGCCGCTCGCCGATGCGCGCGACGCCTACGACGCGCTGTGGCTTTCCTTGCTGGAAGTCACGGCCAAGACCTAGCGCCGCCGGGGCCGGCGACCGCCCCGCATCACACGCGCGCGATGCAGGGACCCAAGAGCGCTCAGTCCGTGTCGCAGCTCCTCGAGCGAGCTCGCGCGCACGGCCTCGTGCTTGCCACGGGTTACGGTATACCGCACCGGCCGATCGAAGGGCGGCAGATCCTTGGGATGGAGCCGGCGCGCCTGTCCTTCCTTCAGCCTCAGCCGCACCACGCCGATGCCATGCTCCACGTCATAATCCACGGGCACCCTGTCACCATAGAGGAAGACGGACGCGGGCAATTCGTCTAGCCGGCGCCGTTCGCTTTCCGGGATCGCCGCTTCGGGGTCGATACCGATCCGCCTCCCGATGAACGCGTCCCACGAATCCACGCCAGCGAGCTGGGCCGCAATCGCGCTGGCGACGCGCTCTCCTTGTGCCTGGCTCAGCCGGCCACCCGAGCGCCGCCAGTAGTGTCCGAATCGCTCCAACGCGCGCCGGATCTTGCTTTGATCGGGGTGAGGCGTTGCACCTGCGACCAGCCCCTCGACCAACGCCTGCCGGGCGGAATCGGCCAGCTCGGCAGGGAAGGGGCTAGGCAACGGCTCGACGTCCCGATCGAGCGTGAAGCCGAAATACTCGACGGTCCGAATGACCATGAGTGCCTCACGCCGCCGCTGCCGTTCGAACGCAACCACGGGCTTGCCGCGGCGGGCGTAACGGCGAATCGCCCGCTCCGGGATCTGCGTGCCTTCGATGCTGGCGCGCGGCACGCCGAATCGGTCCGCGAAATAACGCAGCGACCCCGCGATCGCGCCCCAACTGCCGCACACGGAGCTGCGGCTGACGCGCGCCTCCCGACCGTCTGCCGTCTGCTCGTCAATGATGAGGTCGAATGGCATGATCTTGGCCAAAAGGTCAGCAAAAAGCTCCAAGGTCTTCCGATCGCCATACGGGAGCTTGGCGGGTAAGGGCAGATCCAGCTGTCGGTAGACCGACGCGGTCCCTAGAGCGATGTCCTCGATCGCCTTGACCAGCACCCCACGCTCCTCGGCCCAGCGTTCGATCTCTTCATCTCGAAATAGGTGGCGGGGCAGCCCATACACTTCGCCAAGGTATCCGTACTTGTTCACCGCCTCGGCGTACACGTTGTAGGCAGTGATGTGATCCGATCCCGGCACGATGAGTCCGCCGAGCTGGCGCTCTTCACGCGTCATGCGATGCAGCGATTCGATGTTGGATGCCACGGCGACCAGGGGCACGAGCGCCGGCTCGGCGTGATACAGCATCTCGCCCCACGGCCGCTCGACCGGCATAGCCTCTACTTCACGTCCGTAAGTCGTTAGCCGGCCATGCTCTATGAGCCCTCGCTCGGTCAGCAGGTCCACGCTGTCACGATAGGCGCGCCGATCGAGCGGGACCGGCAGATCCAGCTCGGTCGCGTCGACACCGAGTGCCGCGCAGGTGATCGCCACGCGCTCCGCGTCGCCGCCGAGCTGGAATTCGGGGGCGGTCGGCCGCAGCTCTTCGAACGCGAGGTCGCGGTCGCTGAGAATGTAGACCTCCCCGTGCTGGACCCGTCCGTGCACGCGGCCCGCCATTTGGAGGATCTCGTTCGCCCCTAAATAGGCTCGCGTCAATACGTTCTTCCCGCGCTCGACCACGTTGGTGTAGCGGGCGTCGTAGATGACAACCGTATCGAGTCCGCGAATGTTGAGCGCCGACTGACCGGCCGCCGTCATTGCCAATAGGAAGGGCCGTTTGACCAAACCGTCAAGAAACGGTCGGATCACTCGGATCGGCTCGCCACCGTGATAGAAAGCCGTCGCGAGGTTGGGCCAGCTGTCGCCGAGCTCACGGGCGATCTGCTCGACCTCGGCCCTCGTAGGCACGAAAACGGCCACGCCCCGACGCTCCCTCATGATGCGTTTTATGAAACGATCGTTCAAAAACTCGAGCGGCTGCTGGGCGAGCACGTTGACCTGAGCTGCTTTTGCAGGATCGAACGCGCGGGTTTCCAGGACCTGGGCGGACCCCAGATAGTCAGAATAGAAAGTTGGATCGACTGTGGCTGACAACCAGATGAAGCGGCAGCGGGCGCGCTTGCCGAGCGCGAGACAGAGCTCCATTTCGGCTGAAGTCTGATGGATCTCGTCGACGACCAGCGTGTCCTGGGCCGTGATGAGGCCGTCCTGGAACCAGCGCCGCGCGATCCCGGTCGTGACAATCACGACGTTCCATGTGGGCGTCTCGGGCGTCGCTTCGCGCTCGCGATTGACCACCCCGACCTTGAGCGGCGCCTTGAGGATCGTCTCCGCCATCGTGCGGATGGCCAGCGTCTTTCCGGTCCCGGTCCCCGCAACGATCCCGAACCCTTGACCTGACCCGGCGAGGCGCCGGATGTCGTCGCCGTGCTCGCGCTCCAGCAGCGTTTCGAGCTCGAGACCCAGCGCCAGCTCGATTGTTTCGCAGGCGGCGCGCGTCGGAGCGATGACGATGACCCGTCCGGTAGACGGTTCAGCCGCGAGGAATGCCTGGGGATCGGGGGGGAGAAAATGGTCGCGGGAGATGCGCACTGCTGCAATATAGAAAACGGCCCAAAAAAGAAGCCCCCTCTCCACAGTGTGAGAGGGGGTCAACGGCTGAGGTGAACCTACCAGCGCCGGTACCGGCGCGCGTAGTACCGGTGAGGCCGGACGACGAAAACTCGGGGTTCTGGGTAATACCGCGGTTCAACCACGATGACGGGAGCAGGCCGGTAGCGATAGAAGTAGGGATATGCGTAGCGATGGTAATAGGGACGGTAATAGGGACGACCGATGAGGACCTGGCCGGCAAAGTAGGGATCGCCGAAGCTCAATGAGACACCAACACGGGTCTGCGCGCGACCAACTGAAGTCGCAACACTAAACAACAGCCCGACGAGAATAAGGATGCGTTTCATGGCTTCCTCCTTTGGCGGAGCTTCTTGGGAAGAGGCGTGCCATGAAGGCGGTGGTTGTAAGTTGTTTAGTACGAGTTTGTTATGACGTGAGACCCTGGCAACGGCATGTCCGTAGCCAGAAACAATTGTCCTGCTTCAGTCTCCGAAGCTGACACCGAGGTCGCGGGCTGTTGCGATGCTATCGGAGTCCAGCGGCACTCGGCGAGGCATCGCCAGCGCCTCTTCGAGCGGGACCGTCACGATGCGTGGCGGTTGGAGCGCCACCATCGTGCCGAACTGACGTTCGGCGATCAGGCGGACCGCCGCGGCGCCGAAGCGGAGTGCCAGTAACCTGTCGAATGTCGTCGGACTCCCACCGCGCTGGAGATGGCCGAGTACGAGCGCCCGCGTCTCTTTTCCGGTCATCTGCTCGATCGAGTGCGCCACCTTGTCACCGATACCGCCAAGCCGTTCGTGCGAGGGATCGACGAGCGAGACCGTGCCGCCCTTCGGAACGGCGCCCTCGGCGACCACGACGATGCTGAAGTGTCGCCCCTCGGCTTCCCGGCGGCGGATCTTGTCGCAAACCTTGTTGATGTCGAAGGGAATTTCGGGAATGAGAATCACGTCGGCCGACCCGGCGATGCCCGAGTTCAACGCAATGAACCCCGCGAGCCGGCCCATGACCTCGACGACGATCACACGCTCATGACTCTCGGCCGTCGAATGCACTTTGTCGATGGCATCCGTGGCGGTTGCGACGGCGGTGTCGAACCCGAACGTCGCGACGGTGCCGCCAACGTCGTTATCGATCGTTTTGGGGACCCCGACCACCGGGAGCCCCTTCTTCCATAAAGCCAGGACGATGCCGAGCGTCCCTTCACCGCCAATCGCAACCAGGGCGTCCAGCCGATTCGCGCGGAAGGAATCGAGCAGCTCCTGCGTCCGGTCGCGCTCCTCCCAGGAGCCGTCCGGCAGCTGCATGCGCCATTTGAGGGGATTGCCGCGGTTCGACGTTCCGAGGATCGTGCCGCCCAGGTGCGTGATGCCGCGGACTTCGTGCGGCCCGAGCGGCATGAGATCGCCTTCGCCCAGCAGGCTGCCGAATCCCCGCCTGATTCCGACGCATTCCCAGCCACGATGCACGGCGCTCAGCACGACCGCGCGGATGACGGCATTCAACCCGGGCGCGTCACCGCCGCCCGTGGAGAGAGCAATTCTCACCGCTTCTTAGGAAGAGGGCCCGCTGCCTCGCGAATCAACCGCAGCACTTCACCGGGTTCGGCGTGGCGCATCGTCGTCTTTTTGGAGAATACGTGGCGCCCGTCGACGTCCACCTCGAAGACGCCGCCCGACGATTGGATCAACCGCACTTCAGCATGCGGAAACGCATCGCGGATCTCGGCCGCCAGACCGGTGGCCCGAGGCTCGTAGTTTCAGATGACGCAGTATTCGATTGTGACGGTCATGGCGTGAACGATAGTCGCGCTTGACACCCCGCGCCACGGCGCCGACTTTGCGCGACATGCGGCTCCCGTCGCGCTTCTCGGCGGCACCGGCGCTCATCGTCCGTATCGCGGTTTCGTTCGCCGCGCTGGTGAGTTTCGGCGCCGGGCTCGTCGCCTACGTCAACGGCCGCGTTCCCGCCGGGGCGAATCTGCCGCTCGCCGGCACCCTGCTCGTCCTCGTCGCCGCCGTCACGCGTCGCTACGGCATCGCGCTCCCGGGAAACGGCTTCTCGTCGTACGTGCTCGGCGCGATGCTGTACGCGATTCTCGATCGCGGGTGGGCGTTCGCCGCCATCGTGGCTCCGCTCGGCATGCTGGTCGGCGACGTGCTCTTGCGGCGGATGCCGCTGCGCAACGCGCTGGGAAACGCGGCGCACCTGACGGCCGGATCGGCGTTCGTCGGCCTGATGTATCTCCGGCTGAGCGGCGCGACGGGGGCCACCGCGTTATCCGCTGATAACGCCTGGGTCGTCGCCCTGACCATCGTGATGTTGCCGCTCATCGTGAACGGCACGTTCTACCTGGAGCTGGCGCTCGGCCAGACGATCGCGTGGGTCGATGCGCGGCTCACGCTGCGGTGGGAATCGATCGTCTATCTCGCGTCGGCGACGCTGGCGCTCGCGTGGTTGGCGGTCGTGCACGTGGGCGGGGGCATTCCCGTTGGAACGCGCGCGCTGTTGTTCGTCGCTTTGGTGATCGCCACCGCAGGCAGTCTCCAGGTGTTGCGACTCGGGGTGCGCGCGGACGAGCTGCACTTGATTCAGCGGCTCGCCCAGGTGATCGCCGCCGAGTTGACCCTGACGCAGAGCTTCAAACGAGTTCAGGAGCTGACCCGCCAGCTTGTGCCATGGGAACAGATGGGATTTGCCCGCTACGACGCCCGCACCCGGCAGATGGAGCTCGTCGCCGATACCGCGGCGCAGCCGGGCACGACATTCCGCTTCGATTCCGATGCCGGTCTCACCGGCGAAGCGTTGCGACTGCGCCGCCCCGTCGTCGCGCACGGCCTCGCCAAGGATCAGGTTATCGTCCCGGGTGCCGAGACGCCGGGCTCCGAAATGCTCGTCCCGCTCTATCACGCCGGCCAGCTGGTCGGGCTCTGGAGCGTGCGGCACTCCGACCCCGCGATGTATCGCCAGTCTGACGGCGATCTCCTCGAGCTGCTGGCGCCGCAGCTCGCGCTGATGGTTGCGATCGACGGCTCGTTGCGACCCGTCACCGGTGCCTCCGATCAGACGATGCAGTACGTGCAAACGCTCACGGCGACTACGCAGGAGATCCACGCGTCGAGCCAGGAAGTGGCGGCTGCCGCCCAGCGCGCCAGCCACGGCGCCGGCCAGGCGACGACGCTCGTCGCCAGGGCTGCCCGCGAAGCCAGCCAGTTGAAGGAGAGCGCGGCCGAGCTGGCGGCAGCAGGCGATCGGACGCGCGAGGCGGGCGCGCAAATGGAGAAGACCGCCGACCGCGTGCGCACCGGGACGCAGGACGCTGTGCGCCAGTTGACCGACCTCGGGGCTACCACGGAGGAAAGCGCCGCGGAGGTGGGCCGGCTCCGCGAAGTCGCGACCCAGGTCGAGAAGTTTTCCGAGACGCTCGGTTTTGTGGCGAACCAGACGAATTTGCTCGCGCTCAACGCCACGATCGAGGCGGCGCGCGCCGGTATTCACGGCCGAGGGTTCGCGGTCGTCGCCGACGAAGTGCACAAACTCGCCGAGGCGAGCGGACGTGAGGCGCGCAACGTCGGTAAAGCGGTGCAGGACACCCGCCGCGCGCTGGATCGCGCCGCCCAGCTGATCGAGCGCATCCGCGGGGACCTGAGCCAGGTCGTCCAGAACTCCGCGGCGTGGGTGCAGGACCTCGATCGTATCGCCGAGGCCGCCGCCGGGACGGCGCGCGCCGGAAAACAGGTCGCCGAATTCGGTCGCCAAAGTGCCGACCTCGCTGCAAAGATCACGGAGTCACTGGGCCAGGCGCGGGCGGGAGCCGAGACCTCGAGTCAGGAAGCCCAGGCCGTCGCCGCCGCGGCTGCCGAACAGCTGCGTGCGATCCAGGATCTCGCGCACGGCGCGACCGAGTTGTCGGCCCTTGCCGAGCAGCTCCGCCAGGCGCTGCGCTTCATTCGTGGAGGAAACGGACACCCCTAGACCGAACAGTTGGTGACGCGCGCTACGGGGGTTTCTCAACCCGGGACGGATTATTAACGTGGGAGTGCCGTTAACCTCAGGGGAACGACATGCGCGCCCAGATGACATTGTTGGTGTTGTGTCTCAATGCCCTTCCAGCCCTCTGCGACGCCCAACATACGCATCAGTTCGAGATCGGCGGGTACGGCTCGTATACGCGCTATGATCGCGCGTTCGAGCTGGACAAACAGGTCGGTGGTGGCGGCCGGCTCGGCTATTTCTTTAGTCCCCACGTCGGGATCGAGTTCGAACTCGGCTATCAGCAGCCGACCCCCTGGACGGGCGGAGTCAACCCCACGGTGACGCTGGGAAGCGGCAGCCTGGTACTCAACACGGGGAACACGCACACCCTCTTCTACATTCTCGGCGGCTATACCCGACTCGAGTTCAGCGACCGCCCCGGCTACAGCTTCAACGACAACGCGGTGCATGGCGCGATCGGGGATCGGTTGTTCTTGGGCGACCGCGTCGCCCTCCGAATCGAGGGGCGCGCCATCTACTCTCCCAGTACGCGGTTCTCAAGCGGGAGCTGGGCCGGCCACGTCGCAGCGTCCGCTGGCCTATCCATCTTCACAGGTCCAAGTGCGTTCGGTGACGCCGACCAAGACGGCGTAGCCGACCGCAAGGATGCCTGCCCGGGCACACCGGTAGGCGCGGTGGTGGACGCGCGCGGCTGCCCGACCGATTCCGACCGCGACGGCGTGTTCGACGGCCTCGATGCCTGTCCCAATACGGTCGAGCACGCGGAGGTCGACGCCCGCGGTTGCCCCAAAGACACCGATGGCGACGGCGTGTACGACGGGATCGACAAGTGCCCCGGAACAATGACCGGGGCCCGCGTGGACGCGCAGGGATGTCCGACGGATACGGACGGCGACGGCGTTCCGGATGGTCCCGATCAGTGTCCCAATACGCCACGCGGCGCCACCGTGGACACTACCGGCTGTCCGGTCGACAGCGACAAGGATGGCGTGCCCGACGGCCTCGACAAATGCCCCAACACGCCGGCAGGGACGGAAGTCGATACGGCAGGTTGCCAACGCGCGTCCGACAGTGACGGCGACGGCGTCGACGACACCAAGGACAAATGCCCCGGTACCGCGGCCGGCACGCGTGTCGATGCGGCAGGTTGTCCGATCCTCTTCACCGAGGCCAAGACGCCCGTCGTGCTCCGCGGCGTAACGTTCGAAACCGGGCGCTCGGCGTTGAAACCCGACTCCTACACGATTCTCGACATCGTAGCGGCATCGCTCGCCGCCAATCCCGCCATCAAGATCGAAATCGCTGGTCATACAGATAACACCGGATTGTCTGCGACCAATGTGCGCCTGTCACAAGCGCGCGCGCAGGCGGTGCTGACGTATCTGGCGAGCAAGGGGGTCACGCTCGACCGCATGGTCGCGAAGGGCTACGGCGCCACGCAGCCAGTCGCGCCCAACACGACTGCAGCCGGCCGAGCGCTGAACCGGCGCGTCGAGCTGCGGCAGACTAACTGAGGGCGGAGGAACTCGTGAGGAGACTCGCGGCGGCATTCATCGTCCTGGCCTTTGTCGGCGGCCACCGGCTGGCGGCGCAGTACGATCGCCGGTACGAAGTCGGCCTGTTCGGCGCGTTCACGAAATACGACAAGACGTTCGGTTTGTCGAACAAACTCGGTGGGGGCGTGCGGTTCGCGTACGCCGTGACGCCGATGATCGGCCTGGAGGTGGAGGCGCTGTTTCAGTCGCCGCAGGATGTCGGCACGGCGCACATCGAACCGCTGATCGGCGGTGGCAGTGTCGTCGTGAACACGCTGAACGCGAGCCGGATGAGTGTCTACGTGCTCGGTGGATACTCGCGTCTCGACTTCGGCGGCACCAATCCGTACCGGTTCACGGACGGGGGATTCCACGGCGGTGCCGGCGTGAAGATGTATATGAGCTCACGAGCGGCGTTCCGGTTCGAGGCACGGGGCATCTACACCCCAACGACCAGCAGCACCTTCGGCCAACATGCCACGCACGTCGTTGCATCGGCGGGATTCGCGTTCTTCCAGCCGGACGCCGGCCGACGTGTCGCGGCCAACGACGCCGATCGAGATGGCGTCTCTGACAAGGACGACGCCTGTCCCGACACGCCGCTCGGCGCTACGGTCGACAAGCGCGGCTGCCCGGCCGACGCCGACAACGATGGCGTCCTCAACGGCATCGACAAGTGCCCCAACACTCCCGCCGGCGCCACGGTTGACGCGACAGGCTGCCCGCACGACTCGGACAGCGACGGGGTACTCGATGGTATCGACCAGTGCCCCGACACACCAGCGGGCGTAAAGGTCGACGCGAAGGGTTGTCCTGCGGCGCAGGCCGGACTGGCGGATTCCGACAACGACGGCGTGAACGACCTGCTCGACAAGTGCCCCGCCACCCCGGCCGGCGCCAAGGTCGATGCGGATGGATGCCCCATCGATTCCGATCATGACGGCGTTTGGGACGGGATCGACAAGTGCCCCGACACGCCGCAAGGCGCGGTGGTCGATGCGACGGGCTGCCCGATGGACTCCGACCACGATGGGGTGCCGGATGGAATCGATCGCTGCCCCGACACCGCCCCGGGCACTGCGGTGGACGCCACCGGATGCCCCGCCGACGACGATCACGATGGCGTGCCGAATTCGCTGGACCGCTGCCCGAACACGCCCCCTGGTGTGCAGGTAGATCCGACCGGCTGCCCCATTGCGAAGGATAGCGACGGCGATGGCGTCCCCGATACACAGGATCGTTGCCCCAACACACCACCGGGATCGCGTGTGGATCAGTTCGGGTGCTTGCTGTTGTTCGAGGAGCACCCGGTCACCCCGACACCGCCCGGTGCGCCACCGGCTCGTCCGACGCTCATTCTGCAAGGCGTCAACTTCCAGACGGGACGTTCGGTGCTGACACGCGAGTCGTACGCGGTGCTCGATCAGGTCGCGGCTTCGCTGATTGCCAACCCGGAGATCCGAATCGAAATCGCCGGCTACACCGACTCGACCGGCGGCAAGATGACGAACCTGCGACTCTCCATGGGCCGCGCCGGCGCCGTGCAGCACTATCTTGCGCGCAAGGGTGTCAGCCCGCTGCGGATGCGGGGGCGGGGATTTGGAGCCTCGGGCTACATCGCGCCGAATTCGACACCGGAAGGACGAGCGAAGAACAGACGGGTCGAGCTACACAAGCTGAATTAGCAAAGGCCGCGAGCAGGGCTGAGGGGTCAGGACGAGCAAACCGTCCTGACCCCTAGTATTTTTTGCTCGCCCCGATCGGATCGAGCCGCGTATGCGTTTGCAACATACCTTGGTCGCCGCATTCACCCTCGTGCCAGGCACCCTCTTGCCTCAGCAGCGCGCCTGGCAATCCACCGACTACTATCGGTTGAACGTCGTCAGCAACCCGGCGCTTTCTCCGGACGGCCGACGGGTAGCGTTCATCCTGACGACGGTCGTGGAAGACAAGGACCGCCGCCACACCGAGATCTGGATGGCGCCCGCCGACGGATCCGCCCCCGCGTTCCGGTACACCAGCCCCTCAACGGAAGCCACGAGTCCCCGCTGGTCGCCGGACGGCGGTCTGCTCGCGTTCTCGAGCAAGCGTGAGGGCTCGGACGACGACATCTGGTTCCTGCGGACGGCAGCCCCGGGCGGCGAGGCGTTCCAGATCAAGGGTGTGCATGCCACGCCCGTCTTTTCAGCGGATGGCCAGTGGCTGGCCTACACGTGGCGCGGCGACGAGCCGGACAGTATCAAGAAAGAAACGTGGCGCACCCGCGTTTCGCCGACCGCGATTACTCGCGGACCCGACCCGAAGCGTTTCGACGGCCGCGTGTACACGTCGATCCCTATCGTCGCCGATGAGCGGGGCTACCTGCCACCGCGCGAGCTCCGCCGTCCCAGCCATCTGTACCTGGTGCCGATCGCCGGCGGCACGCCGCGCCAGCTGACCAAGGGCGAACTGAGTCAGACTTCACCCGCCTGGTCGCCGGACGGCAAGACCATCGTGTACGAGCAGGACTCCACAGAGAATACCGAAGTCCGTGACGACGCGTATCCGGCACTGTTTCTGCTCACGATCGCCGACGGGACGACCCGTGCGCTTCGAACCGGTTTCGCGCAGAGCAGCTCGGCCGCGTGGTCTCCCGATGGCCAGACGATCGCGTTCGTGTGCTCGAAGGGCCGGGGAATGGAGAACGACATCTGCGTCGTCCCGGTCAATGGTGGAAGCACCCGAAACCTGACTGCGGACTGGAGCCTCGATCCGAACGACCCCACCTGGTCGGCCGACGGCAAGACGATCTACTTCAACGCCGAGACAAACGGCAACGTCCACCTCTTCGCCGTCGCTGCCGCGGGCGGCACAGTTCGTCAAATCACGACGGGTGAACGGCAGCTACGAGGCTTTACCCTGAGCGCCGACAAACGCTCGCTCGCCTACACGGCAAGTGACGTCACCCATGGGACGGAGCTGTATGTGGCGCCCCTAGCGCCAGCGCGGGGCACCGAGCGCCGGCTGACGACCTTCAACGATTCGCTGTTCAAACAGGTCGCGCTCATCCCCGCCGATACATTCTGGTTCACCGGCGTCGGAGGCCTGAAGATCGAAAGTTGGTTGATGAGACCGTTCGGATACCAACCGGGCAAGAGCTATCCGCTGGTGCTCTCGATCCACGGCGGGCCGCACTCCAACTATGGCAATGTGCTGTTCCCGGAATTTCAGATGCTGGCCGGCCAGGGGTACTGGACGCTGTTCACGAACCCCCGCGGCTCGACTGGCTACGGCTACGCATTCACGTACGCGACACGCGGGCGCTGGGGCATGGAAGACTATCAGGATTTGATGCAGGCGGTCGATATCGCGATCGCGCGCGCCAAACGCGGCGTGGATACGACGCGGATGGCGGTGCTGGGCGGCTCGTACGGGGGCTTCATGACGAACTGGATCGTCGGCCACACGAATCGCTTCCGCGTCGCGCAGACGGACCGCTCGATCTTCAATTGGTATTCCTGGTATGGCTCATCGGACGCTCAGGGGCTTACCGAGTATGAGTTCCGCGGCGCGCCCTGGGAGAGCGATTCGCTCTACCGCGTGCTGTCACCGATGGCGTATGTGAACAACATGCACACGCCGATGCTGATCGTGCATTCCGAAGACGACAAGCGTGTACCGATCACTGATGCCGAGCAGCTCTTCATGTCCCTGCGCAAGCGCGCCGTTCCGGCGGAATTCGTGCGCTATCCGCGCTCTTTCCACGGCCTCTCCCGCACCGGCCCCCCGTGGTTGCTCGTCGATCGTCTGGAACGTATCCGCACGTGGTTCGCGCACTGGATCGGGACGGGCGAGGCGGCACCAGCGGCAGCTGCGAGCCAGCACTGAACGTGCGCCGGTGGGGTTTGATCGCCCTTTCGGCCGCGCTCGTGGTCGCGCCGCTGAGTGCGCAACGGCGCGCGACGCGGCGGCCACCCACTCGGACGACCGTCTCCCCCGCCGCCCCCGGCGGGCCGGGGGGAGCGGGGGCAGCGGGGGGGGCGGGGGGGCCGATTCCGACGCCGCGGTCCGTCCTGGGTTTCGAGCCAGGCGACGATCGCAAGCTGGTCGAATGGCCGGTCCTGGTGCGGTATTTCGAGGCGCTGGCCAAGGCAAGCGACCGCATCGATTATCGCGAGCTCGGGAAAACGACGCTGGGCGCGCCATTCATCGCCCTGGTCATCTCGAGCCCGCAGAACTTGCGGCGGCTCGACCATTACCGGCAGCTCAACGCCCAGCTCGCTGATCCTCGCACGTTGCGCAGCAGCCGAGCCGCGCGGGATGCGCTGCAAAACGGCAAGACCATCGTGCTGGTCACGTCGAGCATTCACTCGACGGAAGTCGGCGGCCACCTGTCGCCGGTCGCGCTGGCCTATCGGCTGGCGACCGACACGAGCGCCGCCACGCGCGCGATTCTCGACAACGTGATTCTCTGGCTCGTCCCGTCATTGAATCCCGACGGCGTCACCATCGTGGCGAGGTGGTACAACCACACGCTCGGCACGGGCGCCGAGGGGACGTCGCCACCCGAGCTGTACCACCACTACACCGGCCACGATAACAACCGGGACTGGTACGCCTTCACCCAAGTCGAGACGCAACTGACCGTCGACTCGCTCTACAACGTCTGGCATCCGCAGATCGTGCACGACATCCACCAGATGGATGCGAACGGCGCGCGGCTGTTCCTCCCTCCGTATCTCGATCCCGTCGAGCCTAATGTCGATCCGTTACTGATCGACGGCGTCAACGCGCTCGGCACCGCCATGGCATGGGAGCTCGCCGGTCAAGGGAAAACCGGGATCTCGATCAACTCGACGTATGATGCCTGGACGCCGGCGCGCGCATACCAGCACTACCACGGCGGCGTACGCATCCTGTCGGAGGCGGCCAGCGCCGATCTCGCTACTCCCATCGAGATTCCGTTCGACCGCCTGCAGGCACGCGAGCGCGGGTACAATCCGCGCGAGCGGTCGTGGAATTTTACGAACCCGTGGCGTGGTGGCCGCTGGTCGCTGCGGGATATCGTTTCGTACCAAACTGAAGGGGCGTATGCATTGTTGACACATGCCGCACGCAACCGCGAGCGGTGGCTCGCCAATTTTTTCAATGTCGAGACCCACGCGGTCCGCGGTTGGCGCGATTGGCCGTACGCCTACGTGATCCCGGCGCGCCAGGATTCGGTCGCGCTGACCACCTTGCTCAGCATTCTGCACCGTGGCGGCGTGGAGATTCGCACCGCGACACAGTCGTTCACGCTCCAGGGACAGCGCCACGCGGCCGGCACCTATGTCGTCGTGCTGCGGCAGCCGTACGCGGCGTTCGCCAAGACGCTCCTCGAGCCGCAGCACTATCCCGACAGGCGTCTCTACCCCGGCGGGCCGCCGGAAAAGCCGTACGACGTCACGGCCCATACGCTCCCGCTCCTGATGGGCGTGACGACGATCGTCGCGAACGACTCGCTTCGCGTCCCGCTCTCGGCGCCCGTGACGCCCAGAAGCGTGAGCCCGGTACCGCCGCAAACCGACTCCGTCCGGATCGGTCTCTACAGATCGTACGATGCCACGATGGACGAGGGTTGGACCCGCTGGGTATTCGACAGGTGGAAAGTACCGTACACATCGCTCGTCGACTCGGTAGTGCGCGCGGGAAAGCTCCACGATCAGTTCGACGTGATCATCCTTCCAGATCAGTCACCGAATGAGATTCTCGCCGGGCTGCCGCCGCGTTATCCCGCGCCGTATGCGGGTGGGCTCGGTACGGACGGCAGCGAGGAGCTGCGGCAGTTCGTCGTCGACGGCGGAACCCTGATCGCGTTGAACGAGGCGAGCCGCTTTGCGATTCAGGCGCTGCTCCTCCCGGTGCGCAACGTGCTCGAGGCAGTGAGTGACGAGGACTTCTACGCGCCGGGCTCGATCTTTCGACTCGAGCTGGACACCGCGAACGCCATTGCGCACGGCATGCCGCGAGAAACGATCGGGTGGTTCCAGGGGGGACCCGCCTTTGAGGTCCTCGACTCGACGGTCACACGCGTCGTCGGGCGGTGGCCCGAGGACCCGGCGCGCGTGCTCCTTTCGGGGTGGGTCCTGCACCCCGACCGCATCGCGGGAAAGGCCGCAATTCTCGTAGTGCAGCAAGGCGCCGGACGTGTAATCCTGTTCGGCATGCGACCGCAGTATCGAGGCCAGAGCATCGCGTCTTATCCCTTGCTATTCAATAGCTTACGGAAGAAGTGACGGTCTAACGCTTGCCCGTGCAGGGGTCGGTTTCCTATGTTGGTGACCCCTATGAAGTTGGCTCGGCAGGCCGGTGCGCTCTTGCTCTGGGCCGCGACTTTAAGTCGCGGCCTTTTTGCCCAACAACTGCCGTCGTCGCCCGACAGGTTTCAGCTGCGCGGGGTCGAGCTGCGGTACGTCCTCCCGGAGCCGCTGTTCGACAACGCGCGCGATGCGGAGCCGATCAAGGCGCTCTACGTCAACGCGTGGGCCTTCGGCTCGAGCAAACTCGCGCACCTCGTCCGTCTCGCCGACTCGACGGAGATCAATGCCTTCGTCGTTGACATCAAGGATGATACGGGGTGTCTGCTGTACCCCTCGGAAGTGAAGGTCGCGCAGGAAATCGGCGCCACGAAGTGCGTGCGGACGCGGGACGTGCAATCGCGGCTGGATACGCTGCACGCGCACGACATCTACGCCATCGCGCGCATTGTCGTCGCGAAAGATCCGCTGCTCGCGGAGCGGCGGCCGAAGTGGTCGATACAGAATCGCGACGGCAGCGGGTTGTGGCGCGATCGGATCGGCACCGCCTGGGTCGATGCCTACAACGACTCGGTGTGGATCTACGCCGCGCAGCTCGCGCAGGAAGCGGTCGCGCTCGGCTTCAACGAGGTGCAGTTCGACTATGTGCGCTTCCCCGACGAGCCGAAGGAAGCGATGGCACAGGCGGTCTTCGCCGCCCGCAAGCGCGGCGAAACGCAGCGCGAGGGCGTACAGGCGGGGATCGCCATCCTCACGCACCGCATTCAACCGCTTGGCGTACCGGTCACGTTCGACATCTTCGGGTTGACGTCATCCGCGACCGGCGATCTGGGGATCGGGCAGGTGTGGGAAGACTTCGTCACTGTCGCCGACGTGGTGCTCCCGATGGTGTACCCGAGTCACTACTATCGCGGCAGCTACGGACTCGCCTGGCCCAACGGCGAGCCGTATCGGGTCGTGCGCAATGCGTTGAGTGAAGCGCTCGAGCGCTCGCGGCCTCTCGCCAAGGCCGCGACCATCCGGCCGTTCCTTCAGGCGTTCACGCTCGGTCGGCGCAAGCCCCGATACACGCCGCACGAGATCCGCGAGCAGATCCGCGCGGCCGAAGAGTTGGGCATCGACACCTGGGTGCTGTGGAATCCCCGCAGCGTGTATCAACGTGACTCACTTCGCCCCTACCGGGATCAGATCGCGACAGTTCCGGGCGACTCTCAGTAGCGCCATATTCCCGCAATGAAAAATCTGTTCCTTCTCCTGACACTCGTCGGGATCGTTGGCGCATGCTCCGATGCCGGGGGCGTCGACCCGGACGCGATCCCGGAAGCTCAGAAACGCGCTGTCTGGATGGCGCTCGATTCCGCGTTTCGGCATGACACGACCCTCGATCCGGCATTTACCGGCGACTCCGGTCTGTATGTGCTGATGTCGACCGTCGTGATCCCGTTCGTCGATCGCGCGTCACGCATCGGTCTTGGAGCGGATACGACGCGGGTCGTGGGAATCGAGTTCGACATCGATGCGACCCAGAACGGCGCGCACGTGGTCAGCAATCTGACGGCGGTACTGGCGTGGAAGGGTTACAACGCCACCAGCCGGACTGTCGATTCTGTGTTCTTCCTGCTGGGCTCCAGCCGCGCCCCGGTCACCGACTCGCTGTGGTCACGGTTCACACTCGACACGGCGGGCACGGGGACGGGGTTCGTGATTCACCAGGCGACAGATTCGACGGTGTCGAAATGGCTCTCACGCGGCGGGCACCTGCACACGACGTCCAGTCAGTACGGGTCCGCTCAAGGCGGGTCGACATTCAACGTGGCCCGCGGCACGCTGAGCGGCGGGTTCACGATCAATGCGAAATTGGTTCCCGATTCGACTACGACGGTGACGTCGGCGTTGGACTTTGGCAGCGGCGCGCGGGCGGTGAAGATCAAAATCCGCGGCACGCTACCCTGAGCGAGAGGTCTCCAGCACCATCCCTGGCTCCCACGCCGTGATGTAGCCGGCAATTGCCGAGGCGGCGACGGTGTAGGGATTGGCCAGATATAGTTGACCCGGCCCGGAGCGCCCCGGGAAGTTGCGGTTGATCGCACTGATCGTCACTTCCTCGCGAGTCTTCGACACGCCGGGCCCCGCATTGATACAGGCGCCGCAGGACGGCTCCAGAAACGTCGCTCCCACGCGCCTGAACACGTCGAGGTAGCCGCGCTCCTCGCAGTACCGCTTCACATCCTGGGAGCCGCACTGAATGAAGAAGCGCACCCATGGCGCCACGCGCTCGCCGCGCGCCGCGGCCTCAGCCAGCACGCGCGCATACATGTCCATGTCTTCCTTCTTCCCGGCGGTGCAGGAGCCCGCGTACGCGATGTCGATTTTGATGCGCTGAGTCACGTCATCGATGTACAGACCGTTTCCAGGATCACCCGGCAGCGCGATCATCGGCCGAATGGTCGACGCATCGATCTCGATGACCTCGCAGTACTCGGCATCGGGGTCGCTGGCGAGGCCGGAACAGAGCCGCTCCGCCTGCACCCTCGACATCTTCCGGTAGTCCATCAGGTAATCCACGGTCGCCTCGTCCGGCGCCACGTAGCCGGTAAAGCCCCCCACCTCGGCCGTCATGTTGGTCATCGTGGCACGCTCATCTACCGACAGCGACTCGACAGCATCGCCACAATATTCCACCAGCTTGCCTATCGCCTTGCCGGTCTTCACGTACGGATGCCGCAGCACTTCGAGCATGAAGTCCTTGGCGGTGACGTTGTCAGGCTTCTGACCACGGATGACGACCTTGACCGTTTCCGGCACCTGGAGGCGGACATCTTTGGTAATCCAGGAATTGAAGATCGCCGTCGTTCCTACGCCGAACGCGATGCAGCCAACAGCGCCGGCGTGCGGCGTGTGCGAATCGGAGCCGATGATCACCTGACCGGGCAGCGCGTGCGCCTCGAGAATCTTCGAGTGACAGATCGCTTCTGAGCCGTGGTGACCGAGGCGCAGCTCGCCATAGAGCTTGATCCCCTGGACCGTCGCGAACTCGCGCTGTTTCTTCTCGAGCTGCATCGCGACGTCGAGCAGTCCTTCCTTGACACGCTCCGGCGTCATCGCCTCGGGTAGGAACGTGAGGTGGTCCCGGAACATCAGGATCGAGCCGGGATCGTTGACCTTCGCGTCCTTGCCGACGAGCTGTTCGAAGAAAATCGCCGCCATCGGCGTCACGTATTCGTGGCTGAAGCGGATATCGGTCAGGACAAATCCCTCGTCGCCCGGCTTCACGGCCGGAACGCCGATTTTTCCTTTCGCCGGGTCCACGACCCAGCGGCGGGCGAGGATCTTCTCACCGAGCGTCATTGGACGCCGCGGCGTGTCGGGCGGATGGAGAACGACCTCACCCTTCAGTCGCGCCGTGTTGTAGTTAAACAACCCGCCGTGCTCGATAATGCCGCGCGTGATCTCGCCCTCACCCGCGGTGAACGTCGAGAGCGGGATGTCTTCGCCACGACGGACCTTGTCGAGAATCGAGAAATCGGTCGTGGTGAGGATACCGAGGTTCTGGCAGTTCTCGCGATAGATGCGTTCGATGCTTTCCGCCACGACCAGCTTGATGCCAGCGCACATCTCAGCGTACGGCGACTGCTCGCGCGAGGAACCCTTGCCGCGACGTTTGCCGCTCACCGCGGCGACGAAGCCGCCGCGTTTCACGGAGCCGCGCGTAATCGGAAACTCGTCGCGACACTTGAGCCCCAGGTACGGGAATTCGCCCAGGGTTTCGTCGTAGTAGTAACAGATGTACGCAGGAGTGATTTCGTCGGTGGAGATGTCGTCGCGCAGCTTCATCTCCGGCGTCCACACAGGGTCATTCCCCGCCAGCTGCGCCCGCACGAACGCGGGATCCTCCGACAGATAGAGGATCCGGCCGTTCAGGCGAACGTTGGCGTCGCGCATGCGCGAAGTATCTTCCGGGACGCGCATGTTCGCAACCGCATTGCTGCTGCTCCAAGCGACGTTTCAGAGCCCGCGCCTCATCGAGAGCTCGGGCGTGGCGGTCAGCCACGCGTATCCGGGCGTGTTGTGGACCCACAACGATTCGGGCGACGGGCCATACGTCTACGCCACCGACCTGCACGGCACTGACCGGGGGGCTTTGCTCGTTCCGGGAGCACAGGCGATCGACTGGGAGGACATCTCGCTGGGTCCCTGCCCCGTCAACTTCGTGCCCCGAGCTGGATCGTGCATCTATCTCGCGGATACCGGGGACAACCTCGAGTTCCGGCCGTACGTGACGGTGTATGCGATCCCAGAGCCAGCACCACCGCAACGCGCGGGAGATACGCTCGGGACCACGAGGGCGCCGGCGGTTCTGCGTTTGCGTTATCCCGATGGCCCGCATGATGTCGAAGCGGCATATGTTTCGCCACACGACACAGCTCTGTATCTGGTAAGCAAAGGAGCCTTGCGGGGAAGCGCGATCCGTCTGTATCGCGTGGATCGCCGCGCCTGGAGCACCCCCGACACAACGATCGACATCGTCGTCGCGACCGTGGTGCAGACGCTCGATATCCGGCCCAGCCCTGTGGCGGGCCGGGTCGTCACGGCCGGCGCGATCCGAGCAGATGGCCGTCTCGTTGCGATACGGACCTACTCAGAGATCTACTTGTTCTATCCAGGGGTTGGGGGACGCCTGGTGCCGGCGCGCGAGCGCCCCTGTAACATCGCCGGGCTCGAAATCGGGGGAGAAGCAATCGATTTTCTTGGCGATTCGACGTTCGTCCTGACCAGTGAAGCATCCAGCCGCCGTCGCGGCACAATCGACACCGTCACCTGCAGTCCCTAGCGGAGTAGAGGCCTAATGACGAGCAAATGCTGGAATACTGTCTCGATGCTGGCACTCGTTGCGACGACGGCCGTGGCGCAGCGACCTGCGACGATTCCGGTCGATACGGCCGCCATGGACGCTCACCTGCAGTTCTTGGCGAGCGATCTCCTGGAAGGCCGTGCGCCCGCAACTCGCGGCGGCCGCCTGGCAGCGGCCTACGTCGCCGCCCAGTTCCAGACGCTTGGGCTCGAGCCGGCAGGCGCGAATGGGACCTACTTTCAGCCCGTCGCGCTCGTCGGAATGACGCCGCAGCCGGCTTTCTCGTGGGGCAAGCCGGGCAACGCACCCGATACTCTCGCGTACCGTGACGCGTTCGTTGCGTGGGCGGAAAGACCGGAGGCTGATGTCTCGGCGACTGGCGAGGTGGTGTTCGTTGGCTACGGCATTCGCGCCCCCGAATGGCAGTGGGACGACTTCAAGGGCGCGGACCTGCAGGGCAAAGTCCTGCTGATGCTGGTCAACGATCCGGGTCTCGTGGACACCACCATTTTCCTCGGCAAAATCCTCACCTACTACGGCCGCTGGACCTACAAGCTCGAGGAGGCGGCTCGCCAGGGCGCGGCCGGTGTGGTCCTGATTCACACAAGGGAGAGCGCGACGTACCCCTGGGAGGTGGTACGCGGCTCGTGGTCGGTCGAGCAGTTCAAGCTCGATCAACCGCAGTCGCCCAGTCTTGCGTTCGCCGCATGGGTGACGGAGTCGAGTGCCCGCGGGGTGTTGACGAAGGTCGGGCTCAACCTCGATTCGCTGACGCGGGCGGCCGCGCGTCGTGATTTCCATCCCGTGCCCACCGGGCTCACGGCTGCAGTGCGCATCCACAGCGCATTGCGCCGGGTGGAATCGGAGAACGTCGCAGCGCGGTTACCAGGGGCGGGGGGGAGAAGCGATCCGCGACTTGCGTCGCAAGCCGTCCTGCTCACCGCCCATTGGGATCACAAGGGGATCGGCCCAGTGGTACGCGGTGATTCGATCTACAACGGCGCAGAAGACAACGCCTCCGGCGTTGCAGCGCTGCTCGGCGCCGCGAAGGCGCTGACGCAGCTGCCGCGACCCGCGCGCTCGATTCTGTTCGTCGCGACGACAGCCGAGGAGAGTGGTCTCCTCGGCAGCGAAGCCTACGTGCAGCATCCACTCGTGCCGCTCGCGCAGACCGCCGCGGTGTTGAATCTCGACGTGACGAACGTGCGTGGTGCGACCCGCGACATCGGCGCACTCGGGATGGATCGGTCGACGCTGGGCCCGGTGTTCGAGACGGCCGCCCGCGCCGAGTCGCTAAAGGTAGGATCCCAACCGGACGTGCGGGGATCGTTCTTCCGGTCCGACCACTTTCCGTTTGCACGCGCCGGCGTGCCAGCCCTGTCGATCAAGCCGGGAATCGATTTCGTGGGACGTCCACAAGGGTGGGGCGAGGAGCAAGAGAACATCTATAACCAACAGCGCTATCACCAACCCAGCGACGAATACCAGCCGACGTTCCGATACGCGGGGCTAGCTCAGGAGGTGCGCGTAACCGTGCGAACAGCGCGGGCCATCGCGAACGATCCGACGATGCCGCGTTGGCTCCCGACGTCGGAGTTCCAGCGGCCGCAGCCCTAAAGCGGGTGTGCAGCAGGTTGCACATCGGCAGGATTTCCGGAACATGGTGGAACAGAACGGGTTAACATGCGGCGATTGCCTATTGGCCGGGTGGCGGATAAGTTTGCGCCCGTTTTTGACCCCGCGGCACCGGCTGTCCCGACCTCCTACGATTGGAGCGGCGGTTGGAGATTCCCTCCACGCACACCGTGCCTCTGTCGTGGTTGTACGAGGCAGCCAGTCTTCCACTTCAGTATCGCACGCTCACCGAAGTCGTCCCCGAACCGGCTCGTGGCTCCGAACAGGTAGCAGCGCTCCGCGAGCAGATGCTCCATTACAAGGAAGCGCTCGCGATCGTTCGAAAGCAAAAGGACACCGGGCTGTGGGGTGCGAACCTGTTGGCACCCGCGCCGTCGAAGGCGATGGGGTGGAAGGAAGTCGGCACCATCACCCAGTACCGTCGCCTGCTCGAGCTCGGCTGGCCACCAGACGCGCGCGTATTTCGATTTGCCGATCGGTTCCTATTTCGGCTGTTGTCGCGTGATGATGATCCCACGCTACTCGTAGAGTTTCAGCGCGCCGCCAAAAGCGATCCGGGGCTCGGCACCTGGGCGAGAAATATGGGGGCGCAGGCGGCGGCAGCGGCTCTGGCACGGGGCGCGCACCAGGATGATCCACGGCTGCGCGGCGCCGCCCATCGGATCGCAAGCGATATCTCGATGTATTTGCGCGGCGAGCTGGCGCAAAAGCCGTTCAAGAAGGCCCAAGGCAAGACGGTGCTTGATCCGCTCACTTATCCGCCGACCGTCTTTTCGATCGAAATGCTCGCCTTTATGCCGGCAGTGCAGCGAGAGCGGGCCGGCTTCCTGGAGCGACTGGCGTCGTACTTTTCGGTACCGACACCGCGTCGCGCATTTTTCATTCTGGCCGGTAAGAAGGTGTTCCGACCCCTGTTCGAGATTCTCGGCGATCCCACGCACGCCGACGCCCAGGGCCGTGTGAACGATGTCGCGTTTGCGGTCTATTGGCTCGAGCTGCTGGCGCGCCTGGGAATTGTCCGCCAAGTCCCCAGCGCGTCACGCGTCCTGGCCAGGCTGTACAGCGAGTGCGACGATCGCGGCATCTGGAGTCCGGCGGGACTCCGAGTCATGCCGAAGTCGACTAATCCGGTGATCTCCCACTACTTCCCGCTCGAAGGGCCGGGGAAGAGCCCAGCGCAGCGGCAGACCGATGTCACGTTCCGGCTGGCGTTGATCGCTCGGATTCTGGGAATTCCGCTCAACGTCGTCTGACAGTGGTGAGTAACACGAATAAGTAGTAGTATTTGCTACTACAGTGGCGCCAGATCTTACGCCGTTCGGCTTTACGCCCACCGAGTCCCTGGTCTACGCGACCCTCTTACGCCTTGGCCCCTCGACCGGTTACGCCGTGGCCCGGGGCGCCCGGTTGGCCCGCGCGAACGCCTACAGCGCTCTCGAGGGATTGGTCTCCCGCGGAGCCGCCACTCGCACGCCACCGCCGGAGCGGCCAGCGCGCTATCGGCCGACAGACCCGCAGTCCCTGCTCGCGCATCTTGCAACCCTGCAGGGCGAGGCCTTGGACCGCTTGGGTCGCCAACTGCGCGACCTGTCGCGGCCGGGCGAGCCCGTGGTTCGGGAAGTCGCCGGCAGTCGCGCGGTGGCAAACCTCATGATGCAGCTGGTCGCACGTGCGGAGCGGAGTGTAGAAGGAATCATGGCGCTCGAGCTGTGGCGGCCGACGTTGCCCGCCTGGAGACGCGCGACTGAGCGCGCGCAACTGAAGGTTCGGTTGCGCGGCGGGATGCCCGCGGACGCTCCGTCGTGGCTCGAGCCCGCAGCCGCCGATGCGCCCGCTGCCACGGTGCTCGTGATCGATGAGGCCCATGTCGTCATCACGGCGGGCGAAGGCGACGCGGTCACAGGTCTCTGGACATCACATCCGCTCATTCTGCTGCTCGCGCGACGCGCGCTGCGAACCTTCTCGTGATTGCCCGGCCACTCGTCCTCGGCAGCGTCCTGCTCGCGTGTGCGTGCCGCGCCGCCGCGATTCCCGAAGCGCAACGATATCCCACAGGCTCCGCATTCCGCGCTCAATACCGCGTGGTGGACGGTTCCCGTCTCCGTCTGATCGATTCGGGAAACGGCACACCAGTCGTCCTGATCCATGGGTTTGGTGCGTCCATCTATGGCTGGCGCTACCAACTCGTCCCGCTGGTCGCCGCGGGATATCGGGTCGTCGCATTCGACAATCGCGGTTTTGGATTCTCGGATAAGCCGGCGCACGGATACCACAATGCCGAGTACGCGCATCTCGTCGTGTCACTGCTCGACTCACTCGGCATCGCCAGTGCGGTGTTGGTTGGACACTCGATGGGCGGCGCAATCGCTGCCGAGGTCGCGCGGGCCCATCCCGATCGCGTGCGGGGCCTCGTGCTCATCGATGCCGCCGGCTTCGGTATGCGCTGGCCCGGCGTTCTCAAAGTGGCCCGCTGGCCATTCGTGGGAGCCATCGCCACCGCGTTCCGCGGGCGCTCGATAACCCGCCGCATCCTGCGCTCGACGTTCGCCGATCGGCGCAAGGTCACCGAAGCCGACGTCGATCAGTACTACGCTCCCGTCCCCGATCCCGATTATGGGCGTGCCTTGCGAGGGGTGCTCCGGGAGTTCAGGTTCGACACGCTGGGCGGTGGACGTCTCGCCAGCGTACAGACGCCCACGCTGATCCTCTGGGGCGATGCGGACCGCTGGATCTCGATCAGCGACGGCACTCGCTTCGCACGTGAGCTGCCGCGCAGCGAATTCGTCGTCCTGCAGCGCACCGGGCATGATGCCGCCGAGGAATCGCCCGATCAGGTGAATCGCTTGCTGTTGGATTTTCTCAAGGAAGGTCTGTCCCGCATTCCAGAGAACGTTGCATGGTCGGCGCAACCAGTGGCGCAAACCACCGATCGGCGATAGATTTTGTCAACCAAACGGTTGACGAAATCGCCACGTGCCGCCCAAACTCAGCAATGACAGGGCACTACGAATCATCGCCGCAGCCCGCGAAGAGTTCGCCAGGCGCGGCTTCGCGGGTGCGCGCGTAGAGCAGATCGCGGAGCGAGCAAGCGTCAACAAGCAGCTGCTGTTCTACTACTACCACTCGAAGCGCGGCCTCTTCCAGGCGGTGCTCACCCAATCCGCAGGCGAGCTGGAGAAATCGCTGGCAGAGCTCCCGCTCCCGCCGGGTGGACCGTTGGAGCGTTTACGCCTGACGCTCTCTGCGCAATTTGATTTCCTGGCGCAACACCCACAGGTGGTCGCGCTCATCGCGCAGGGGACGCGCTCCGGAGCTGCGTTCGCACCTGCAGTCAATCGCCTAGTCGTGTTGCTGGCGGAAGGTCAGGGCTTGGGCCAGGTGCGAGACGATCTCGATCCGCACCTCGCGGCTGCCCAGGCCCTGATTCTGATGGTCGGCTATCTCAATATGGAAGCGGTGGTCGCCGCCAGCGCCCGCCCCCTCGGCGCGGATGAACCGTCGCTCCGTGAGCGTTGGCGCGAAGCGGCGGTCGACTTAGTTGTGGCCGGAGTGAGCACGAGCTAGGCTCAACGGCGCTTCCGTCTCGAAGATGAGATGACCCGCTTCGAACCGGGCACCACGCAGCGCCAAGCTCAGCACTTCGCCCAGCTCCTCCACGAGATGCACCTCGAGCTTCTTGCGCACCTCTTCCGGGAGATCCTCGAGATCGCGCTCGTTTTCCTTCGGCAAGATTACCATGTTGATGCCCGCGCGGACGGCCCCAAGGACTTTTTCCTTGACTCCGCCGATTGGGAGCACGCGCCCGCGCAGCGTGATCTCACCCGTCATCGCGATGTCGTGGCGAGCGGGTCGCCGTGACAACGCAGAGACCAGGGCCGTCGCCATCGTGATGCCGGCCGACGGGCCATCCTTGGGAATCGCACCGGCGGGGACGTGGACGTGAATGTCCGTATCGATGAACGCACCTTCGGGGATGCCCAACAGATCCGCGTGTGATTTGGCGTAGGTGAGTGCCGCGCGCGCCGATTCTTTCATCACGTCGCCCAGCTGTCCCGTCAGGACGAGCTCCCCCTTACCGCGCATCACGCTGGCCTCGACGAACATGATGTCCCCGCCGACCGGGGTGTAGTACATCCCCGTGGCCACGCCGACCTGATCCTCGCCCGCCATCCGCTCGGGGTGCACCTTCGGCCGCCCAATGAGATCAGGAATGTCGGTCGGCGTGACGGTTACGGTCTTCGTTTCGCCGTCGGCGATCTTGCGGGCGATCTTCCGTCCCAGCTTGCCGATTTCCCGCTCGAGCTGGCGGACCCCGGCCTCACGCGTGTAGCTCGCAATGATCTCGCTCAGAGCAGCATCACTCAGCATCAGTTGATCGGCCTGCAAGCCGTTCTCGCGCAGCTGCCGCGGCACGAGATAGCGCTTCGCAATCTCGAGTTTCTCGCGTTCCGTGTAGCCCGCGAAATTGACCGTCTCGAGACGGTCGAGCAGCGGTCCAGGAATGCTCTGGATAAAGTTCGCCGTCGCGATGAACAGGACCTCGGACAGGTCGAACGGCACGCCGAGATAGTGGTCGGTAAACGTGTCGTTCTGGGCCGGATCCAGCACCTCGAGCAGCGCCGCGGCCGGATCTCCCTGGAACGAGATGCCGAGCTTATCGACCTCGTCGAGCAGGAAGATGGGGTTTTTGGCCCCAGCCTGTTTCATGCCCTGGATGATGCGGCCCGGCATGGCGCCCACATACGTGCGCCGGTGGCCCCGAATGTCGGCCTCGTCACGAGCGCCGCCGAGTGAGATGCGCACATAGGGCCGTCCCATCGCGCGTGCGATGGACTTGGCGATCGACGTCTTGCCGACGCCGGGCGGTCCTACGAACAACAGCGTCGGCGCGCGCGAGGCGCGATCATCCTCGTTGCCCGGCGCTGCTTCCTTGGGCTGCTGCTGCCGCCGCAGCTGCCGCACCGCCAGGAACTCGAGCACCTGATCCTTCACGTCCTGGAGACCGTAGTGGTCTTCCTCGAGGATCTCCGCCGCGCGCTTCAAATCGAGCGATTCCTCCGTCCGCTTGTTCCACGGCAGCTCGGCAACGGTTTCGAGATAAGTGCGAATCACCTGCGCTTCCATCGATTCGCGGCCGGCGCGCTCGAGGCGCGCGAGCTCGCGATCGACCTCTGTTCGAGCGGCTTCCGGCAAATCCAGCGCGTCGAGCCGCTTCTTGAGATCGTCGGCTTCCGCCGCCTCCTCTTCCTCGCCGAGCTCCTTGCGAATTGCCTTCATTTGTTCGCGGAGCAGCATTTCGCGCTGGCGCTCGCCGAGCTCTTCCTGTACCTGCGACTTGATGTCTTCCTGAGCGTCGAGCACGGCGATCTGGCGCTGCACGTGGACCAGCACGCGGCGCAACCGATCCTCCACCGCGAGCGTCTCGAGCAGCTGCTGACGCTCCGCAGACTGAATATCGAGATTGCCGGCGACGAGATCGGCGAGGGCGCCGGGATCGGCGACACCCTGGAGCACCTGCTGGACGACTTCCGTCGGGAGGCCCGACTTCTGACCCAGCTCGGCGGCCCGCTCGCGGACCTCGCGATGCAACGCTACGAACGCTGCGTCTTTCTCATTGAGGGGAGGCAGATCAGGCGTTTCGCGGACCGTCGCTTCGAGGTAGCCATTCGTCTCGCTATAGTGGACCGACGTACCACGAGCCTCACCGTGCAGGATCAGCTGGACACCGCCCAGATTGCGCTGGATCTGGCTGATCCGCGCGATCGTGCCGGTGCTGTAGAGCACGCCAGGGGAGACCTGGTCGACGTTTTCCTTTTGTGCGACCGCGAAGACCTTGCGGTCGGGATTCTTCAGGGCGGCTTCTATGGCGCGCAATGTCGCTGGACGGCCCGCGCCAATAGGCGACGCGACACCGGGGAACAGCACGGCATCGCGCAGCGGCAGGACGGGCAAAGTCATCCGGTCTGACATGGATTCTCCAATTATGGGTTACAGGGACGAGATTCCGGAGGGTGGAATGCACCGTCCATGCCACGACAAAACGCCATAGACGGCAGGTCCGTTCCGTATTACGCCGCCAAAGCGGCGCGTGGCTGCCAACTCGACAATCGAAGAGTATCTTTTTGGCCTCGAATGGATTGCAAAGGCGCATGAACGATCCGCTGGCGCAGCGGTTGAGTCAGGCCCTCGGCTCGTCGTTTACGCTCGAGGGTGAGATTGGCCGTGGCGGTATGGGCGTGGTCTATCACGCCCGCGATGAGCGGCTCAAACGGCGGGTTGCCGTCAAGGTACTGCCGCCGGAGCTCGCGTTCCGCGAGGAGATCCGCATTCGGTTTCTGCGGGAAGCGGAGACCGCCGCGCGCCTTTCGCACCCCCACATCGTCCCGATTCACTCCGTCGGCGAAGGACCCGACGGGCTCGTCTATTTCGTGATGGCTTATGTGGATGGTGAATCGCTCGCGGCGCGTCTCAAACGCCGCGAGCGACTCCCACCGGAAGAGGCCCGCCGTATCATGATGGAAACGGCGGACGCGCTCGGTGCAGGACACGCGCTCGGCATTATCCACCGCGACGTGAAACCCGACAACATCCTGCTGGAGGGAAGCCGCGGCCGCACGGTCCTCACGGACTTCGGCATCGCGAAGGCGCTGACGTCCACCACGGGCCCTGGAACGCTGACCGCCACCGGTGTCGCGATCGGGACGCCACACTACATGAGCCCCGAACAGGCGGCCGGCGATCGTGAGATCGATGGGCGGTCCGACATCTACAGCCTCGGAGTCGTCGGTTATCAGATGCTCGCCGGCGAGCTGCCGTTCTCGGCGCCAACCGTACCAGGCATCTTGATGAAGCAGATCACGGAGCAGGCGCCGAATCTCCAGGAAAAGACTCCGACCTGTCCCGACGATCTCGCCGCGTGCGTGATGCGCTCGCTCGAGAAAGAGCCCGAGGCGCGCTGGCCCACTGCAGACGCGCTGCGCCGCGCGCTCGAATCGCGCAGTGCGCCGCCCTATTCCTATCGCCCTTCGCGACGCACGAGTGGCCCTGGCGCATTGGCGCGTCCGGAGACGCGCTTAGGCCCGCCTCCCGCGAGGATGTCGGGCGGGGGCCGCCCCGAGCGCCGCCGCGCTACCCGGCCAACCCCCAAGCGCGACGCCAAGAGCGATCTAACCCCCAGTGGCGAGGCGCGCATGGTCGCGAAGTTCCGCGATTCGTTCGTATCGTGGGCGTCCGTCTGCGGTGGATTGATGCTGATCGATCTGATACAGGGTGGTGGTCTCAGCTGGTCGCTGTTTCCCACGGCAATCTGGGCCGGCTTCGGTTTGCTGCCGCAATACATGAAGCTGTGGCAAAACGGCTACTCGTGGCGCGACGTCCTCAACCGGCCGGCGGCGCCCGACGCTCGGGAATCCCTCCTTGCGGGCGCGCGTCGTCAGTTGTCGCCGGCCAAGGCGGATGAGTTCGGGCGCCATGTCGACACGATCCGGCTGGTCCGTAACGACCGGGAAGCGATTCTCAAGATCATGGAGCGAGTCCCCACGTCGGAGCGCAAGCTGCTTCCGGACGTGGTGGTGACCGTGGACGCGCTGCTCAAGCGAGCCGAGGACCTCGCGCGCATGCTGTACGGAATGAGCGCGGATATGGACGATGGCGCCCTCGCGCGGATCGAGGTCCGTATCGAGGCGGTGAAGCAGCATGAGGAAGGTGCGGAGCGTGAACGACAGCTCAGCTTGCTCGAGCGCCAGCGGCAGGCGCTCAGCGATCTGCTCGCGCGGCGAAACAACGTTGCAGAGCAAATTGAATCGTGCGTTCTCGCGATGCAGAACGTGCGGTTCGATCTCCTGCGGTTGAGATCGGCGGGCGTGGCTGCCGTGCTCAGCGATCTGACCCACGCGACGCAACAGGCGCGCGCGCTATCGAGGGACGTCGATCACGTCATTGCGGCCGCAGGCGAGATCCGTGACGTGCTCAGCGCTTCTCCCGCACCCGCGTCGCCCCCCCCTCGCGGTCAGCGGCCCCGGTCCTCGCCGTAGAGTCCCGGCCTGCCCGGCACTCTCTGACGAGTGCCGGACCGTTTGCCCGCTCCACCGCAAAATCCAACAGCTCCATGAAGCTCGCTGCAGCGGCTTCGCAGTCGCCTGAGCGTAACGCGGCGACTGCCGCAAGCTCACGATAGCGCGCCGACCCGGGGCGTCGCTCCGCCGCGTACCTGAGCACGCTGTCGGCCAGGGCGGGCGGAGCGTCCAGCGCGATCTGTCCCAGCGACTGGGTGAGAAATTCACCGGGGAAGGGATGGCGAAACGTGCCCTGCGCGGTACTCAGCGCACTCCGCGCCTCTGACGCCGCCTCATTCCAACGCGATCCCCAAACCGCCAACCATGACAAGGCAGCGCGCACCTGCGCGGTGTCGGCACCCGCGGCAAGCGCTTCGCGCAGTGCCCTGTCGGCCGGCGGCTGCTTGCGGGCGGCGGCGAGCAGGCCGTGCATGAGCAGCGCATCCGGGGAGGGCGCCCCTGCGTTATGAGCCAGCGCGGCGCCGAGCAAGGAGTCGGCTCGCGCCGTGTCCCCCAAGGCCAGTTGAATCCCCGCGCTGCGCACGCTCCACTCCACGACGGTCGGTTGGGCGCGGCGGGCGGCATCGAGATATGGAAGCACGCCCGCGTCGCTGCGCCGCGCGGCGAGTATTCGCAACAGCGCGAAGGGGGACGTCCCGCTGTCGCGATTCCCCATCTCCATCAAGGAGTCGAAGACGGCGTAGGTCTGGTCTCCGGGATCGAGGAAGCGGCGCGCCGCCTCGAACTCGAGACGCGGGCGATCATCACTGTGGCCGAAGGTTGCCCGCGCGACGAGTTGCGCCACGCCGGAGTCGCCGAGCAGCATGCGGCCAAAGTACTGGTCAGTCGATTCGAGGCTCAGCCATTCAGCGGCGAGCGGATGCAGCGCTCCGCCAGAGCCGATCAGCTGCGTGAGCCAGGTACGATCGTATGTGAGCGGCCGAGCGGACGCGAGCACGACGAGGTCCGAAGTGCCCCCAAACCACACGTGCACGTGTGGGAATATCTCGCGCAGGCTGCGCACGATGCCGGCCAATACCGGAAGCGGCAGCTGGTAAAGCTGAATCCATTGGCAGAAGACTCCGCCGTTGGTGAGCCTGGCGCTCGCGATACGGAAGAACTCGGGCGTGTAGAGAGTCGCAATGCCGGCCACCCAGGGATTTGACGGCTCGGAGACGATCACATCGTAGCGGTGCCGGTCGAGCTGTAACGCACTGCGCGCGTCATCGATGAGCACCTGGACGCCTAGGTGAGAAAGGACTGAGCCATTTACAGCACGGAACAGACTGTCCATCGCTACGACGGCGGGCTCGATTTCCACGACTTTGAGACGCTGCATGCCGGGGACGGAAGCGAGGACCCGTGCGGTGACCCCGGTCCCGTATCCGATCACGAAGGCGGTTGTGGCACCGGGGCGGGCGATCACTGGCGCAAGACCGACCATCACCTGCGTGTCCATGTCGCCCCGATCGGAGGCATCAACCTTGCCGTTTACGCGGAGCGATCGCCCCGTTTCGCCTTCCCACACGCTCACCGTGGCATTGGGGCCTTCCCGGAAAGCGAGTTGGCGCACGCCGGGGTGTGCGAGAAACTGCCGGCGCGCCAGTTTGTCCATGCGCTGCCGTGCGTAAATCGTTGGTGCCAGGTCGATCAGGCGCGTGCTCCAACCGGGCGCGGCGGCGGCCGCAACGAGGGCCAAGGTGCCGAGCCCCCCGGCGGTCAACACGCGCGCGCGGACACGGCGATCCTCCGTGGACCCTTCCGCGACGCCGCGCGAGGCGAGCAGCGCGAGCGCCAGCGCGGCGATTCCATTCACAACCAATCCGATCCGCAGCGTGGCCTGCGTCCCCAGCACGACAACCAACACGAATCCCGTGAGGACCGCACCGAGGATGCTGCCGATCGTGTTGAGCGCGTAGGCCACGCCGACATCGGCGCCGCGCGCATCGCGACTTCTGGCGGTGAGATCAGTCAGCAAGGGAAAGGTCATTCCCATGCCGATCGCGGGGATCAGGACGACCGCCCCGACAGCCACCGCCATGAGGAGGAGGCGCGGCACGGCGCTGAGATCGGGAATCTGGAAGATCGCGATGATGTACGAGGGCAATAACCCGAAGAAGACGAACAGCGCGGCAGCACCCAGCCCCGTGATTCCCTGTGCGAGGGCGGCGCTGGCCGCGGTATCGAGTCGCGGCGTGCTCCGCCTCGCAACGATGATGCTACCGAGACCGATGCCGAGCAAAAACACGAGCAGTATCAGTGTGAACGCGTACGTGGATCCGCCGACGATCATGATCAGCACGCGGGTCCAGGCGATCTCGTCCAGGAGAGAGGCGAACGCGGTCAGCCCCAATAGAACGAGCGCCAGCGTCCGGAGGTGATCGGATGCGACCGACTGGTCTTGGTATACCGCGGGCTCGGCCCTTGCGGAGCTCTCTTGTCTTCCAAGCCAGATCGCTACCGCGCCGATCGCAAGATTGAGCGCCGCGGTTGCCCAGAGCGACGCGCGCACGCCGACAAACTCGATCAGGAAAAACCCGGCGAGCGCCGTGCCGGTCATCGCACCGAGCGTATTCAAGCCGTACAGACGGCCGAGCGACGGTTTGAGCAGTCCGCGATCCTCGCCCATCAGCGCCCGGGTCAAGACCGGCAGCGTTCCGCCCATGAGCGTCGTCGGGATCATGAGGACCAGCGCCGCCAGGCCAAACCGGAGTGCGACACTGGCCGCACCGCCCAGCGACAGCGCTCCCGCCGTGCCGATGTAGATCCAGTGCGCAAGTCCGAGCACAAGCGGCGAGATGATGCCGAACGCGCCAATCGCGATTTCGAGCCAGCCATACAGCGCGGCCGGCCGTGGCGAGCGGTCCGCGGCGCGGCCCAGCCACCACGCGCCAAGGCCGAGGCCGCCCATGTAGGCGGCAACAACGGTGGTCACGGATTGGATGGTGGAGCCGAACGATTGATAGAGGACGCGGACCCAGAGCAACTCGTAGATGAGCCCGGTGGCACCCGACAGGAAAAAAAGAAGCGTGTATGCGAGTGCCGGCTTAGAACGCATGCAGCTCGCGCATCGCCTGTGCGAGATCCTCCACTTGTGGCAGGATGTAGTCCTCGAGGTTGGGTGCGTACCCCACGAACGTGTCCGTTGACGCGACACGCCTGACTGGCGCGTCGAGCCACGGGAAGCATTGATCGGCAATGCGCGCGGCAATCTCGGCGCCGTACCCCCAGGAGTACGCGTCTTCGTACGCTACGATCACCTTGTTCGTCTTCTTGATGGAGGCCGCGATCGTCTCCCAGTCGACCGGAGACAGCGAGCGCAGATCGATCACCTCCACGCTCACCCCGTCTTTCTCTTCGAGCTCTTTGGCCGCAACGAGCGTGCGTTGCACGACCGCGCCATAGGTGACAACGGTGAGCGCGGCGCCCTCCCGGACCACCTTCGCTTTCCCGAATGGGATCATGAAGTTGGGACCGGGGTTCGGGGCCTTGTTGTAGGTCTGGCGGTAGAGGTGCTTGTGTTCGAGGAAGAGGACGGGGTCATCGCAACGGATGGCGGTGCGCAGCAGCCCGTTCGCATCGAGCGCGGTGGACGGGCAGATGACCCGCAGCCCGGGCACCGACGTGAAGACGACGGCGCCGGTTTGGGAGTGATAGACCGAGCCTCCCTTGAGGTAGCCGCCGTAGGTGACGCGTACGACAGCCGGCGGGCTGAACGCGTTGCTCGAGCGCCAGCGCAGAGTGGCGAGCTCGTTGCGGATCTGGTGATAGGCCGGCCAGATGTAGTCGAAGAACTGGATCTCGACGACGGGCTTGAGCCCGCGCGTCGCCAATCCGATCGCGCGCCCGACGATGTTCGCCTCGGCGAGTGGCGAGTTGTAGACGCGGTCGCTGCCGAACTGGCGCTGCAGTCCCCAGGTCACTTTGAAGACGCCGCCCTTGCCCTTCACTTCCTTGAGGTACTGCTCGCGACTGACATCGGCGACGTCTTCGCCGAAAACGATGATGCGCGGATCGCGCGTCATCTCGTCCTTCATGCACGCGTTGAGCAGGTCCACCATCGTGGTCGGCTCGCCGGTGAAATGCGGGTCGTCCTCGGTATCGAATTGCTCCGAGGTCGGATCGACATCGGGCGAGTAGACCCAGAGGAGCGCGGATTCCGGTTTGGGCTGCGGCGACGCGAGCGCCATGTCGGCGGCCACCTGGATCTCCTCTTCGACTTGCGCCTTGATCGCCTCGATCTCGGATTCTGTGGCCACGCCGTCGGCCAGCAGACGCTTGGGGAACGTCGCCACGGGATCGCGTTTGGCCTCCTCCTCGCGCTCGCGCGGCGGCTTGTAGAGGATCTCGTCGTCGGACAGGGAGTGAGAATAGGGCCGGGTGACGTGGGCGTGGACGAGGGTGGGTCCCTTCCGCTGCCGGCACCAGTCGGCGGCACGGGTCAGCACTTCGTAGGAGGCGATGGGGTCGCAGCCATCCACCTCCTGGATGAACAGATTCGGGTGATTGGCCACGAGCTTGGAGACCGATCCTCCGGCGGTCTGCACCTCGATCGGCACGGAGATCGCGTACTTGTTGTCTTCGATGAGGAACAGCACCGGCAGCTTCAAGTTGCTGGCGGTGTTCAGGGCCTCCCACCACTCGCCTTCGCTGGTGGTGCCGTCCCCGGCCGAACAGTAGACGACTTCGTCCCCGTGGATGGGCTTCTCCTTAAGCTCGTCGATGCGGCTGTAGCGGAGCCATGCCTCGGCACATCCGACCGACTGCAGGAACTGCGTGCCCGTCGGACTCGACTGGCTGACGATGTTCAGCTCCTTGTGGCCCCAATGCGACGGCATCTGCCGACCGCCCGAGTTCGGGTCGTCGGCCGCACCCACCGCCGCGAGCAGCATCTCCGTTGGCGTCATGCCCAGGGTCAAGGCGAGCGCCCGGTCGCGATAGTATGGATAGAACCAGTCGTACCCGGGCCGCATCACCTTGCCCGCGGCGACCAGCACCGCCTCGTGACCGGCGCCCGAGATCTGGAAGTAGATCTTGTTTTGACGCTTCAGCTGGATCTCCTTGTCGTCGATGCGCCGCGACATGAACATCAGGCGGTATATGTCCAGCAGATCGCTCTTGGAGAGCGTGCGCTTGGCTTGGGGAGTCGCGGTGCGGGAGCGTGTCGCCATAGATCTCAAAAATAGCCTGATTATCGAGCCGTTGCGCGAATTACGGGCGCTTGTCTTACTTCAAGACATGGACGAGGCAGCGAAGAAAGCAATTCTCCGTCACTTTCCTTACGGCTTATGCGTCGTCACCGTCGCCCACGACGGCGAAGACCACGGCATGACGGCCAATTGGATCACGCAGGCGGCGTTCGAGCCGCCCATGGTCGCGGTCGCCATCGAGAATACCTCCAAGACGATCGGAATGGTCCGCGAGTCGCACCACTTTGCGATCAACCTATTGTTGACCGGCCAGCGCGACCTCGCGGGCAAGTTGGGACGCAATTCCGACCAGGCACCGCAGAAGTTCAAAGGACTCAAGACAAAACCGGCTCCCGTGTCGGGAGTGCCGGTGTTGGTGGAAAGCCTGGGGTGGGTGGAGTGCCGCGTGGTCGCGACGCTGCCCGCCGGGGACCACACCCTCGTCCTCGGCGAGGTGGTCGGCGCCGGGGTCGAGCATGAGGGCGAACCGCTCACGTTGGCCGAAGCTGGCTTTAAGTACTCGGGCTAGGCTCGCCCTCTACGGTTTCTGATAAACAACTCTCCCACCAACAATCGTGTAGCGAGGCTTGATCGTCCCCAGTGATTCCGCGGGAACGGCGAACGGATCGTGATCCAAGACTACGACATCCGCAAAGCGCCCCGCCGCGAGCGTGCCCCATTTCTGCTCGTTGAACGTGGCCCATGCATTGCCATGGGTATACGCGCGCAACGCTTCGCCCACTGTGATCTTCTGGTCGGGGACCCACCCATTCGGGTTTTTGCCATCGAGGGTGCGGCGCGTGACCGCGGCATACACACCGAGCATCGGATTGAGCGGGGCAACGGTCCAGTCAGATCCGAATGCCAAGGGGGCGTCCGTGTCGAGCAGGGTTCGGAAGGCGTAGGTCGTTTTGATGCGTTCTGGTCCGATACGCTGCTCGACCCAGCGGCCGTCGTCAATGGCGTGGTAGGGCTGCATCGACGGCACGACGCGACGGGCACCGAACAAGGGAATCTCTTGCGGGCGCAGATGCTGCGCGTGCTCAACGCGCAGCCGGCGGTCGCGCGGGCCATGTGCGCGGGCGACGCTGTCGTAAATCGCGAGAATGATCGCGTTGGCGCGATCGCCGATGGCGTGGACAGCAATTTGCAATCCCGCGGAATCGGCAGCGCCGACCCAGGCGCGCATGTCGGATTCCGGCTGCCGCATCAAGCCGCGGTAGCCAGCGGAATCCGAGAACGGCTCGAAGAAAAACGCGGTCCGCGATCCCGCCGAGCCGTCGATGTATCCTTTGACCCCACCGATCTGCACCCAATCATCCCCGGCGCCGTGCTGCCGCACGCTATCGGCGACCGTGCGCCAGTCCTCTAGCGGCAGATAGAGCGACACGCGGAGCGTCATCCGACCGGCGTGCTCCATGCGCTGGTACGCGGCAAGATTCGCCCAGGACGCTGACATGTTGCCGGTCGCGGTGACGCCGAGCGATGCGGCGTGCACCAGCGCGCGCGACAGCGCGGAGTCTTCTTGCTCGGCCGAGGGCGCCGGGATGGCCGCGTCGATCAGGCCCTCCGCGTTGTCTTTGAAGATGCCGATCGGTTCACCGTGAGCCTCGCGCGGGATTTCTCCGCCCACGGGGTCGCGCGTCGCGCTCGTGATCTTTGCCGCGCGCATCGCCGCGGCATTGGCCAACGCCATGTGCCCGTCGAGGCGGGAGATGAACACGGGATTACTCGGGGTGACCGAATCGATCCATTCGTGGTGTGGCAACGGAGCGCCCCGCCACAGCGTGTGATCCCAATCGCCACCGAGGATCCATTCGCCCGGCTTCAGGTGCGAGGCGTACTCCCTCAGCCGGCGCACGAACTCCTGTGGCGTCGCGGCGTCTCGCAGGTTGACCGACGCAAGCTGAAAGCCGCCGGCGATGAAATGCGTGTGACCGTCCGCCAAGCCGGGCATGATGAGGCCGCCATGCGCTTGCAGGACCTGAGTCCTGGACCCCACGTAGCGCGCAATCTCGGCGGAGTCGCCGATTGCGAGAATCTTGCCGCCTGCAATCGCGACCGCCCCGGGCTGCCCGCGTCCAGTCGAGAGGCCGGTCCAGACCGGACCGCCCTCGATCACGATGTCTGCCCTGGAGCCACAAGCGCTGAGCAGAGCCAACACAACGACGCACGACGTACGACGCACGAGGGACCTCCTAACGGAGCTTGGTGATGCGACGAATGGTGTCGAGCGCCGCGATCGGATTGCTTCCCGCGTCGGAGAGTGGCTTCGGTTTCGCGGGAGCGGTCAGGCCGTCGCGGATGTCCAGCAGGACTTCGAGCAGCAGTTGTTCGCGCTGGTAGGCGGCATCGAGATCGGCCATGCGGCGCTCGTCCTTCGCCGCCTTCGCGCGCTCGTAGGCCTCGCGATAGATCGAATCGAGGTTATCGAGGATTTGCTGCCGGTGCCGTGGACTCACAGCGGCGAAAGATATAGGTTCCGCGCATGACGCTCAAAGGGAAGCGCGTGCTCTTTTTTGCGGCTCCGCTCTACGAAGATCTCGAGCTGTGGTATCCGAAGATCCGGCTCGAGGAGGAAGGAGCCAGGACGACGGTCGCCGGAATGGGCGAGAAAACCTATCCCGGGAAACGCGGCTATCCGGTCACCGTCGACACGAACGTCGATCAAGTGGACGCGTCCGATTTCGACGCCCTCGTCATTCCCGGCGGATTTGCGCCCGATCAACTGCGGCGCTCCGACAAGGTTCTGCAGCTGACCCGCGAGATCTATCAGGCTGGAAAACCGGTGGCGTTCATTTGTCACGCGGGCTGGGTGCCCATATCGGCGAAGATCCTCAAGGGCAAACGCGCGACCAGCGTACGCGCGATCAAGGACGACATGGAGAATGCCGGCGTCGTCTGGGAGGACAGCGCCGTGGTCATCGATGGTAATCTCATCTCCTCGCGCACGCCCGCCGACCTGCCGCAGTTCTGCAAGGCCCTGATCGCGGCGCTACGACAGGGGCCGCAAGACTAGACCACTCGGCACCTTCGGAATGAAGTAGGTGGATTTCGGCGGCATCACGTCGCCGGCGTCCGCCACGGCAAACACCTGTTCCACCTTGGTGGGATTGAGCAGTACCGCCACGGCCGCACCACCGTGCTGGACCATGCCGAGTGCCTCGTTGCCGTCAGAAACGTAGCGGACGATCGGCGTCGACGTTCCCGCAGCCAGAACCTCCTTCACGACGAGTGATTCGATCCGCGCGACATCGAGATCGCGGACCGCGGCGCTTTGCGCCAGGCTCGGCAGGCGATCAGGGAGCGCGCCTGGTTTGAGGAGCAGCGCCAGGATCCGAGACCGGTCGGCGACGAGACAGGCCGTGCGATCGCCGCCCAGGGAGGCAAGTACCGTCAACGAGTCACGGCCCGAGGCGACGGGCTGCACGTCGAACCACTCGCGCCAGCGCGGCAACAGACGCTCTACGTCGCGCCCGGGCCCGAAGATGACGCGATGCGTGGGCAGTACGGCGAGGCCGGGGTCCTGCGCCGATACGATGAGCGCGAGCACGCGATCCGCCGCCGGGTTCTCCAGCGCGTAAGCGCTCGCCGTTTCGTAGCGGTGATGGCCGTCGGCGATGTACAACGGGGACGGGGAAAGGGGGAAGCGGGACGGGTCACGAACGATCCAGAGGCGGATCCCGACGCCATTCAATTCGGCGGTCGCATCCGGCCTGGCGGACGATGCCGCAGCAACCGCATTCGCGAGCGCTCGATCGTGATCGGGTGCCAAGAGAAAGATCGACTCGATGTTGGTTGCTGTCGCGCGCATCAGCGCCAGGCGGTCGGCCTTTGGTCCCGCGTGGGTGTGTTCGTGCGGCCGAATCCGGCGCGGCTCGTAGCCCTCTGCGGCGACGGCTGCGAACACGCCGCGCCGCGTGCGGCGTTCCCCCGTCGGCAGGGTGAAGTCTTGGGCCAGCACGTAGAGCACTGGCTTCGGATCGCGTCCGAGCACACCGGTACGGCGCCACACGGCCAAGCGTTCCGCGGCGACGCGGTAGCGCTCCTCCTCAGGCGCGCCCGGCGGCGCTTCCGGGAGCATGATGTGCACGATATTGTCCCGATCCAATGCGGCATACCGCGCGCGCTCAGCCGGATCGATCACATCGTAGGGCGGCGCGATCAGCACACTGAGCCGATCTGCGGCGGCATATCGCTCACCCTGAAAGGGCGCGACGAGGTCAGCCATGAGCTTGCGTGAAGCGCAGCAGCGGGTCGATGACTGGGTCAGCCAGTTCGAAGAAGGTTATTTCCCGCCACTCGCCAACGTCGCGCGACTGGCCGAGGAGGTCGGTGAGCTGGCCCGCGAGATCAATCACCAATTCGGCCCGAAGAAAAGGAAAGCGGATGAGCAGGCCGGCTCCCTGGCCATGGAGCTCGCCGACATTCTCTTCGTGGTCATCTGCGTCGCCAACTCGCAGCGGATCGATCTCGACGATGCGTTCGCACAGATGATGGCCAAGGTCACCTCCCGCGACGCCGGCCGCTGGACCAGGAAGGCTCGCTGATCTCCTCGTAGATCCGCTCGTACGACAGCAGCCGGTCAGGATCGATCGCGCCAGCCGGCGCGGCGCGCACCGCACAGCCGGGCTCGGCCAGGTGCCGGCAATTGTCGAAGCGACACTGGTCGAGAAACGGCCGGAACTCCGGAAAGCACGCGCCGAGCGCGTTCGGATCGATGCCCCAGGCACCCACTTCCCGCAGGCCGGGCGTGTCCACGACATAGCCGACTCCCGCGATGGGCACCAACTCCGCCGCCGTTGTCGTGTGCTTGCCGGTGCGCCATTTCTCGCTGATCGCCCCCACGCGCAGCTTGAGGCCCGGCTCCAATGCGTTCAGCAAGCTCGATTTCCCCGCGCCCGACGCTCCCGTGAAGACCGAGTGCCGGCCGCGCAGCAAGTCGCGCAGCGCGGAAAGGCCTTCATCCGCCTTCACCGACGTTCCCAGCAATTGATAGCCGGCGGTCTTGAAGCGGCGCGTCAGGGTCTCCTCGATCGTGCGGTCAAGTTCGACCTTGTTCAGGACCACCGCCGCCGGAAGGCCGTTCGCTTCCGCAATGACGAGGAACCGGTCGATCATCCGGGGACTCGGCTCTGGATCACGCGCGGAAGTCACGACGATCACCTGATCCACGTTCGCGGCGACCGGCTGCGAGCGCCGGGGACCAGCTCCGCTGCTGCCCTGCGCCGCTCGACGCGCGAGTACGGACCGGCGGGGACGGATCGCAGCGATCGTCGATCCCTCGAGGACCACGACGTCGCCCGGCACGACGCGGTCGGAGTCTTGATACTTCAGCTTGCCACGGAGCGTGGCGGTGACTTCGCCCGCGTCGGTGTGGACGCGGTAGCCGCCGGCGGTGCGCACGAGGACCACACCGTTCATGAGGGGCGCGGTCACGCCTTGCTCCGGGCGACGCACTGATCGAGATACGCCTTCACCTGCTCCAACGTAAGCGCCAGCACCGGCGCCAGCGCTTCATCCGGCGTCCCACCGAACGCGATGTAGTCAGTCTCGAGGTGTCCCACAGGGCGCTCGCCTTCGCCCCAGCGCACGAACAACAGCGCGGCGCCGTAGCGGCCCCCTCCGTCGGATCCGGCATCGTCAGCGAACGTGGCCACGGAGTAGGCCTGGCCGTCTGCGGCACCGAACGCCGGCGGGCGGCCGTGTACCTGCTGATAGCCCCCCAACGTGGTGTCGTCCATCAGCGACGGCGATGTACCGATTCCTTGAGAATGTTCGACGTAATGAACGCGACGTTGGCCGGACGTTCGGCCAGGCGTCGCATCAAATACGGATACCAGTGTGTTCCGAACGGGACGTACACGCGCATGTTGTAGCCTTCGCGTCGCAACCGGTACTGCAAATCGCGGCGGACCCCGTACAGCATCTGAAATTCGAAGCGCTCCACGGGAATCTTGCGCCGCTGCGCGAAAGCTTTCGCATGATCGATGATCTTCAGATCGTGCGTCGCGATGCCCGGATAGTTGCCCCGCTCCATGAGCCGCTCCATGCAGTCGATGAAGTTGGCATCGACGTCACGTTTGTCGGGGAAGGCGACGTCCTCCGGCTCCTTGTACGCGCCCTTGCAGAGGCGCACCCGCGCGCCCACGCGGATCATCGTGTCCACATCCGCCGCGGTACGCCGCAGGTACGATTGCAGCACCACACCCACGCCATTCCCGAACTCGGGATAGAAGATGTCTTTGAAGAGCGCGATGGTCTTCGCGGTGTAGGTGGACTGCTCCATGTCAATGCGCACGAACGAATCGTGTTGTTTCGCCTTGCCGATGATCGCCCGCATGTTGCCGATGCACAATTGCTCATCGATGTCGAGCCCCATCTGCGTGAGCTTGACCGAGACATTGGTGTTGGCATTGGCGGCGCGAATGCGGTCGAGGAGATCGAGATAGGTGCGACAAGCGCGCCGCGCTTCATCGGCATGCAGCACCGATTCGCCGAGCAAGTCGAGCGAAGCGGATAAGGTGCTGCTGTTGAGGTCGCGCAGCGTGGTGATGGCCTCGTCGATCGTTTCGCCCGCGACGAAGCGCGATGCCAGTTTGCGCGCGAGTCGATTCCGACGAACGAACCGAAAGATGCGGGGCTGCTCGCTCAACCACAGGAAAGCGGCGCGCAGCATCAGGCGTAGAACTTGGTTCCCTGGCGGGCATGCTCCCGCAATACCTCGGATGGCGCGAAGCGGACGCCGTGTCGCTCGGCGAGATGCGCGAGATCGCTGACGACGCGTTCGGCGCCGAGGTCGTCCGCGTACCGCAGCGGGCCGCCACGGAAGGGCGGAAACCCAAATCCGAAGATCGCGCCGATGTCGCCGTCTCGCGGATTGCGGACCACGCCCTCGCCCAGGGCCCGCGCCGCCTCATTGACCATGCCGAGCACGAGCCGCTGCAAGATCTCCGCGGGACGCGGTCCCCCGTTCGGATGGACGCCGAGCAGACCGTACACGCTCTCATCCACGCCGCGTTTCTTGCCGCCTTCATAGAGATAGAACCCCCGGCCCGACTTGCGTCCGAGACGGCCGGCCTTCACCAAAGCGGCGATGCCTTCGCCTGGAATGGGCACGATGTGCTCGCCGTACGCTTCCTGCATCACACCCGCGACCTTGACGGCGACATCGAGGCCGACCTCGTCGAGCAGCGTAACCGGCCCAACCGGGAATCCGAACCGCACCGCCATGCTGTCGATGTCTTCGATCGACGCTCCTTCCGCCAGGAGGTGGCCGACTTCGTTCCCGTAGGGCGCCAGGATGCGGTTCACCCAGAAGCCGGGACTGTCCTTCACGACGATGACAGTCTTTCCCATGCGCCGGCCAAACGCGACCGCGGTGCTGATGGTCTGCGGCTCGGTCCGCGCGCCCGGGATGACCTCGAGCAGCGGCATCTTCGCCACGGGTGAGAAGAAGTGCATGCCGATGACGCGCTCCGGCGCGCGCGCCGCTTCCGCGATGCGCGTGATCGGGATCGTCGAGGTATTCGATGCGAAGACGCCGTTGGATGGCAGGACACCCTCGACTTCGCGCAGCACCTGTTGTTTCACTCCCAGCTCTTCGAACACCGCCTCGATAGTGAGCTCCGCGCGGCCGAAGCCCGCGTAGGTATCGCCACCGGAGAGGAGCGCGATGAGCCGCGCGTAGTCGTACTTCGTGATTCGCCGCCGCTTCAGTCGATCATCGAGAATACCGCGCGCAGCGAGAACGCCCTGGCCCACGCGGGCCACGTCGGCGTCCTTCATGCGGACGTCGACTTCGGCCTGAGACACCGCGGTGCCGGCGATGCCGGAGCCCATGAAGCCCGAACCGATAATGCCAAGTCGCTCGACACGCACCGGCGGCGGCGCGTTCGCGATGCCGGGATCTTTCTTGAGCTGATTCGTCGCAAAAAAGATCTGGACCAGTTTGCGGGAGACATCGGTCACCGCGAGCTGTCCGAACAGCTGCGCCTCGCGTTTCAGGCCTTCGGTGATGCCGTGCTTCAGTCCGTACTCGACCGCCTCGAGCGCGGCGAGTGGTGCGGGGTAGTTTCCACCCGTCCGCTCGAGCACCTGTTTGCGCGCGCCGCGGAACACGAGCCGCCGGCCGAGCGGATTGCCGTCGAGCAGAAACCCGAGAAAGCCGCCGGGGCGCTTGCGTTTGGGGCGCCAGTCGCCCGCCATGCGCTTCGCGGCGGCCAGCGTGATGTCGGTGAGGATCGCCGGCGGCACCAGCTCATCCACCATCCCCAGACGGAACGCCTTGGCAGCGCGCTCGCTCT
>WNGP01000058.1_pt1 | contig 65100 bp, 75 predicted proteins | sample 5407671 | NCBI WGS metagenome assembly WNGP01 (sample SAMN13153381, study PRJNA577476) | soil metagenome | isolation source: 40 cm soil or saprolite under Garry oak tree replicate 2 | place: USA:California | collected 2016-06-15 | reverse complement strand
CCCTGCATCATGCCCGCGATCTGGGCCAGGTTGGTCTTCAGCCAGTCCTGCTGCTGGTTGGCCCGGATGGTCTCGCGCAGCGACTGGACCATCGCGTTGATGTTGTCCTTCAGCTCGGCGACCTCGCCCTGCGCCTCCACCGAGATGGACCTGGTCAAGTCGCCCGAGGCGACCGCGCTGGTCACCTCGGCGATCGCGCGGACCTGCCGGGTCAGGTTCCCGGCCAGCTCGTTCACGTTCTCGGTCAGCCGCTTCCAGGTGCCGGACACGCCCTCGACCTCGGCCTGGCCGCCCAGGCGGCCCTCGCTGCCGACCTCGCGGGCGACGCGGGTAACTTCCGCTGCGAACGAGGAGAGCTGGTCGACCATGGTGTTGATGGTGGTCTTGAGCTCGAGGATCTCGCCCCGGGCGTCCACGTCGATCTTCTTGGACAGGTCGCCCTGGGCGACGGCGGTCGTGACCTGGGCGATGTTACGCACCTGGCCGGTCAGGTTCTGCGCCATCGAGTTGACGTTGTCGGTTAGGTCCTTCCAGGTGCCGGCCACGCCCTTGACGTCCGCCTGGCCGCCCAGCCTGCCCTCGGTGCCCACCTCGCCGGCCACCCGGGTCACCTCGTCGGCGAAGGAGGACAGCGTGCCGACCATCCGGTTGATCGTCTGGGCCAGCGCGGCGACCTCACCCATCGCCTCGACCGTGATCTGCTGGCTCAGGTCGCCCCGCTCGACCGCCGTGGCCACCTGGGCGATGGACCGCACCTGCCCGGTTAGGTTGGACGCCATCACGTTGACGTTGTCGGTCAGGTCCTTCCAGGTGCCAGACACGCCGCGGACGACGGCCTGGCCGCCGAGTTTGCCCTCGGTGCCGACCTCGCGGGCCACCCGGGTCACCTCGTCGGCGAACGCGGACAGCTGGTCGACCATCGTGTTGATGGTCTCCTTCAGTTCCAGGATCTCGCCGCGCGCGTCGACCCGGATCTTCTGGCTCAGGTCGCCCTTGGCTACCGCCGTGGTCACCTCGGCGATGGACCGCACCTGCCCGGTCAGGTTGGCCGCCATCACGTTGACGGACTCGGTCAGGTCCTTCCAGGTGCCGGAGACGCCCTTGACGTCCGCCTGGCCGCCGAGCAGGCCCTCGGTGCCCACCTCGCGGGCCACCCGGGTCACCTCGTCGGCGAAGGAGGATAGCTGGTCGACCATCGTGTTCAGGGTTGACTTCAGTTCCAGGATCTCGCCGCGCGCGTCCACGCCGATCTTCTGGCTCAGGTCGCCCTTGGCCACCGCGGTCGCCACCTGGGCGATGTTGCGTACCTGACCGGTGAGGTTGCCCGCCATCGCGTTCACCGACTCGGTCAGGTCCTTCCAGGTGCCTGACACCCCGGGGACGTCCGCCTGGCCGCCAAGCTTGCCTTCGGTGCCGACCTCGCGGGCCACCCTGGTCACTTCGGAGGTGAACAGGTCGAGCTGGTCCGCCATCCCGTTGAAGACCGTGGCGATCTCGTCCATCAGGGGGTCGCCCGTCTTGGCCAGGCGAGTACTGAAATCACCGCCTCGTACCGCGGTCAGGCCCGCGAGCAACTGCTCGAGTCCCGACTTGTCAAGCCGTGGACCGGACTGGACCATATGAGTCACCAAGCGCTCCCATCAGGTGCGCCGACGCGCCACGACGCGCGTTCGGCACCGTCGTGCCATCTATACCGATGGTAGACCGGAAGTAACTATCATGGGCCGAACAGGCTTCTTAGCAGCGCTGGGGCTGGAAAGCTCGCCCACTATGCGGGGAAGCGGGTGACGCAGGGGAGGCGGGTGATCGTGACGGGCCGCGACGACGACATGCTGCGGCTGATCAACGTCATCGACCACCAGCGGCGTGAGCTTGACCGCATCCGCACCGCGGCAGCCGGAGATTCCGTTGTCGCGATGGCCAGGGGCGCCCTGATGGAGCGGCTCGGCTTGTCGTCGACCGAGGCCGCCGGGCAGCTCGCCGGGCTGTCCGCGGCGACCGGGATCCCGCTGGCCGAAATGGCCGCCGCGGTCCTGGCCGAACCGGCGAGCGGCACCCCGGCCGAAGGTGGCGCCGGGAGCCAGCGCAAGCACGCGCCGCTTCTGACCGAGGCCGCGGCCGAGCTGGCCGCCGACGGCGCCGAACTGGCCGGCACCCTGGCCGCGCAGATCCTGGATCCGCTCGGCGCGGCCGCGGTGGTGACCTGGCTCATCGAGGCCGACGGGACGCTCGCGCTGCTCGGCGAGCAGGGCCTGTCCCGCGGCGAGGTCAGCCGCTGGCGTCATATCCCGCCCCAGCTGGACTGCCCCGCTCAGCGGGTGGCCCACGGCGCCGCCGACCTGTGGTGGAACGCCGACCGCCACGAAACCGATCGCGCTCCGGTAATCGGAGTGCCGGATGGCGCCCGGGTGGTGCTCGGGTTGCGTGAACGCAGCGGTGAGCTGCTCGGCGTGATGGAGACCATCTGGCCGGGGCCGGGGCCGGCGTTCACCACCGAGGCCCGCCAGCACCTGTCCGCACTGGCGGCCGGCTGCGCGCGGGTCATCGCCGCCCGCCTGGCCCACGGCGACCTGGCCGCGGCGCAGCCGAAGGAGGCGGTCTACACCCTGCTCGACGATCTGGTCGAGTCGGTGCTCGTGGTCCGGGCCATCAGGGACGAACGCGGTCAGCTGACCGACTTCAGCATCGAGCACGTCAGCCCGGCTTTCCGCGACCCGGCCGGCCAGACGGAGATCGACCTGACCAAGCTCACCCTGCTCGAGGCCTATCCCGCCAGCGTGGCCGGCTCCGGGCTGTTCGCCCGGGCCAGGCAGGTCCTGACGGACGGGGTGGCCCAGCATGTCCCTGGCCCACTGCGCGAGTCCCTGGCCAGCGGGCTGCCGGTGAGCGAGACCGAGTCCGGCGACACCGCGCTGGCCGACCTGCGGGTCGCCAGGTTCTTCGACGGCGTGATCTTCACCTGGCATCGGGACAGGTCGGCGGACCGGCTGGCCACGGTCCTGGACCACGCGCAGCGGCTCGGCCGTCTCGGCGGCTGGGAGGAGAACCTGGTCACCGGCGCCGTGCGCTGGACCGACTCGGCGTTCGGCCTGTTCGGGCTGGCTCCACGCCCGGGAGCGGAGATACCGCTGGCGGATCTGCACAGCTACGTGATAGCGGCCGACAAGCCGGTGGTGAAGCGCTTCCGGCAGCGACTGCCGGAGCAGCGGGACGCCCTGACCGCGACGTTCCGGGTGGTCCACCCCGATGACAGGAGCATCCGCCAGATCCGCGTCTTCGCCGAGCCGGTCGTCGACGCGAACGGCGCGGTGGTGGCGCTGCGCGGGGCCTTCCAGGACATCTCGGCCCACTACCACACGCAGGTCGCGCTGGCCGCCACCCGTGACCAGCTCGCCGACAGCGAGCAGCGCGTCGCGGAGGAGCACCTGCTGGCGCTTCGGCTGCAGCAGGCCATCATGCCGCCGGACGAACACCCGGTAAAAGCGGCCGGCATCGACGTCGCGGTCCGCTACCGCCCCGTCGGCCAGGGCCACCTGGTGGGCGGTGACTGGTACGATGCCCTGCTGCTGCCGGGCCAGGACGTGCTGCTGGTCGTCGGGGACGTGGCCGGACACGGCATCGACGCGGTGACCGGGATGGTCGCGGCCCGCAATTCCCTGCGCGCCCTGGCCATCACCGGGGCTGGCCCGGCCGAACTGCTCCGGATGCTCAACCGGGTCACGTGCGATATCACCCCGGGAGTGGTCGGGACCGTGGTGTGCGGGCTCTACAACCCCGATACCAACGTGCTGCGCTGGGCCCGCGCGGGGCACCTGCCGCCGGTGCTGGTGCGCGGCCGGACCGCCTGCCAGCTCCCGCTGCCCGGTGGCGTGCTGCTCGGCATGGATCCTGACGCCACCTACGAGGAAGCCACTCAGTCGCTGCAGCCAGGTGACACCTTGCTGCTGTTCACCGACGGCCTGATCGAGCAGCGCGGCGAGTCCATCGTCGACGTGCTCGGCGAGTTCGTCGCGAACGTGGCCCCCACCCCCGCAGGCCCGGGGAAACCTGAGCCGACCGCCGCCGCGCAGGCCGACCGGATTCTCGCCACCGCGGTCTCCGACACCGACGACGACGCCTGCCTGGTGGCGGTGCGCATCCGCTGACCAGCGCGGGCCCGGGGTCCGGGGAGAGGAACCGGACACCCGGACCCGCACACATTCACGAGCGTCACGAGCGCAGCTGCTGGATCTTGTCCCTGAACAGGGTCGTGGCGGGCCGGCCTCAGTCCCGGTTGCGGCCCGCCAGCGCGTCCCTGATCCGGTCGGCGGCCCCGGCGATGGGCGCGGCCACCTTCAGCACCTCGGGCGTACACGGCAGGTTCGGGTGCGCACGGGTCGGCGCGAGCCGCTTGCCCTGCTCAAGCTGGGCGCCCAGGTCATCAAGTTCCTGCTCGCTGAGCGCCAGCCGCACCCACGGCCACACGTCGGTCTCCTCGAACTCGATGTGCGCGCGGCCGATGGCGATGAACTGACGCAGCCGGGCCGGGAACTCCGGATGGCCGGGCCCGTGCTTTTCCAGCAGGTCAAGCACGTGCCTGGCCTCCTGCTCCTGGCTGACTGCCAGGTCAGCAAGCCGGGGGCCGTTCTGCACGCGACGGCGCACCAGCGGCCAGAAGTACTGTTCCTCGACGGCCTCGTGCCCGGACTCCGCGATGACCAGCTGCGCGACCAGCTCCGTGCTGACCTGCCCCGCGTCGGCCAGTGCCGACTGCTCGAGCGCCGTCAGCAGCCGCCGGACGCCGTCGTGGTCGCGTCCCAGCAGCTTGAGAGCGTCGGTCAGCGGAGCCTGGTCCGGCAGTGTCTCGTCGCGCATGCTCGTGAGCTTCCCTCAGGCCGGCCGCCGAAACGGCGCCGGAAACGGCGGTGGAAAACCGAGAGCCCGGGAAACTCGCGCTTCCCGGGCCTCAGCTAGGGCGCCTGCGGGGGGGATACAGGCTCCTGCTCTTAGTTTTACGCCGCTTGGGCGGTGACGCGGTCGTAAACCGCCAGGGTTTCTCCGGCGATCCTGTCCCACGAGTACCGGGACCGCACCCGGTCAACCGCTGCCACCCCGTACGCCTCGATCTGCATGGGGTGCGCGAGCAACTGCCGGATCCGCTGGGCCAGCAGGGCCGGCCGGTCCGGCGGGATAATAATGCCGGTCGTCCCGTCCACCACGGCATCCACGTGCCCGCCGACCGGGGGAGCGATGACCGGGGTGCCGCACGCCATCGCCTGCAGCGAGGTGGTGCCGGAAGGCTCGTACTGGCAAGTGCTGACCACCAGGTCGGCGGAGCGCAGCAGCGGCGGCATGGCCGCGTACTCCACCTTGCCGGTGAAGGTCACCCGGTCGGTGATGCCCAGCGTGGCCACGAACTTGGCCAGCTTGACGTAGCCATCGTCATCGAGCAGCTCCGCCTCGGCCGGCCCGCCCACGACCAGGAGCTCGGCGCCGGGAACCCGGGTCAGCGCCCGGAGCAGCGTCTCGAGCGGCTCGCGCTGGGTCAGGTCCGCCGCGGCGAGCAGCCGCGGCCGGCCGTTCCGCTTGGCCACCGGGCCTTCCGGGGTGAACAGGTCGGTGTCGACGCCCCAAGGCACGACCCGGATCGACGAGCGGCGTACGCCCAGGCTGGCCAGGTCGGAGACCTCGGCGGAGTTGGTCGCGACCACCGCGGTGGCACTGCGGCCGATGGCCGGCTCGAGCCTGATCCGCGCCGCGGACGCGCCGTCCGCCTTCACCGCGCCGGCGTGGTCCCGAAAGCCGGTGACCCGGCGCTCGGTGACGCCGAGGGAACTGAACTCCTGCACGACCGGGATGCCGAGGTCGCGGACGGCGGCCAGCGCGGCCAGGCCGCTGGTCCAGTGCAGCGCGTGCACGATGTCCGGGCGCTCACTCTGCCACAGGCTGCGCAGCGGTCCGCAGAAGGCCGGCACCCGCTCGAGCAGGTCGGCGTCGTCCAGTCCCCCCGGCTCGGTGGCGGCAGTTTCCGGGACCGGGCCGGCGTTGATGTGCTTAACCCGGACGCCAGCGTGCAGCTCGGCCTGGTCGGGCAGGTCGGGCAGGTTCTTCTGGGCGTACAGGGTCACCTGGTGACCCTGCCCGGCAAGCTTGCGGGTGAGCTCGCTGAGCCCGATGTCGTCACGGTCAGGGCCGGAGCCGACGCGGGGACGCATCGGCGTGGCGTTCTGGGCTACTAGAGCGATCTTCATTGGGGGCCTCTCTCGCTTCGAACCTCGATCACGGCGTTCGCTAGCGAGAGACGGAAAAGTGGTACCCGATCTGCGCGCTCCGCGAAACACCATGTCGCGTTGAGCGTGCCTGCGTCGTAGGCACCACTAGGGGAGAGCATATCCCATCGTGCGGTTTTGCAAACCCATCCCCGTCGGCTAGCTTCGCCGATGCGACGACCTCGCATGGTTTCCGCAGGTCAGCGCCTTAGGTTAGCCCGCTGCGGCTTCCGCCACGCTGTCGAAGACGGGGATTAGCCGGTCGGCTGTGGTCAGCCGCAGGATCTTGGCCACCGCGGTCTGCGGGGACACCAGCGCCAGGACGCCGCCCTGCCGGTCAAGCGAGCGGTTCACCCGCAGCAGCGCGTGCAGTGCGGAGGAATCCATGAAGCGAAGCCCCGACAGGTCGATGATCAGCGTCCGCGGCTGCTGCGATACCTCGTCATCGAGCAGGCGGCGCAGTTCGTCCGTGTTCGTCACGTCGGCCTCGCCGGCGATCTCCACCAGCGTGTAAGGTTCGCCAGCGGACTCCCGGGCCGTCACAGAGACCGTCAGCAGATCCACGCACTTGTTGTACCACAAGGCGGTGAGCGAAGGGATACGCCTAGCGGGTGAGGAAACCGGGTCAGTGACCGGCGTCGGCGGGCGGCAGGGTCATATGCAGCCTGATCGTCGTGCCGGTCTCGTCCGACTGCATGTCGACCTGGTCGCAGACCTGGTTGACGATCCAGAGCCCGTGCCCGCCCAGGGCGTCCAGTGACGGCTGGCGGCGCCCGGCCAGCGGGTCGGTGATGACCCCCTCGTCGTGGATCTGGCAGACGATTTCCCGCGCGTCATACCAGATTTTCAGGCTGCCTGGTGACTTGGCATGCTTGACCGTATTGGCCACCACTTCGCTGACCGCCAGCGTGAGGTCGATCGCACGGGCCTCGGTCAGCCCGGCCTCGATCGCGTACCGGTGCACGACGGCCCGGATCGCGGCCAGGTCGGTGGTGTACGTGTAAGACATCAGATCATCGGGATCCGGAGCGGGCAGCGAGCCGTCGCCGTTCGGCCGGGGAACCGGCTGAACGGGGAGCGCTTCTTGTCCCGCAGGTCCGCGCTGCGCGATCTTGCCATCCCGGGCCATCAGCAGACACGATACACGGGCGCGGGAAACAGGCCGGCGGGATGGGCCCAGTTACCCGGAATGCCGAATCCGCCATACATCGGGCCGTGCGTCCACGTGTATCCGCCGTAGGCGGGGTAGACGTAGAAACGTCCCTCGTCCGCAGCTCTTCAGACGAGTAGGAGCTGCCCGTGTTTCGGAGGTAAAAATGCGAGTCGGAGGGCTCGTCTTGCTGATTTGGCTGGTCATCGGAGCGATAGCAGCCGGCCAGCGCGGATATTACGGCTCGTCCGCGGAGAACTGCGCTCACGCGGGCACGATCGTCGCCACGGTCGCGGCTGGCCCGCTCAACTACGTGGGCGTGAACCCCAAGGTCTCTTGCCATTTGCCCTCCCCGAGCAGCTAAGCCCCGGGCGCATCATTCCCGGGGGGAGAAGCGGAGCAAGCGGCTCACGATTCAGGTTGAGATCTCCTTTTCGGTAAATACCGGTAAATGCAACGCGGCGTCGCGGCGCGAGTGCGCAGCGGCGCCGCGATAATGTGCGGGCAGGCCGGTGCTACAAAGACCCTTTATTACCGAACGGACCGTGGTGCATGCCATGGCGAGCCTACCGGGCCACCGGCGCGCGGACGAGGACGCGGACAGGGGTGCCGCGCCAGCCTGCCTGCCCCACCCAATGGCGCTCCACGGGGCGGCGGCTTCTCCCTCGGTGAGTGACCCCAATGGCTGGCCTCAAAGCGGCTGCCGCCGCGATGTTGAGCAGGGCCGCGGTGAATTCGGCCCGCCGCACGGCGATGCCCCGGCCGCCAGCCGTGCTCAATCCATCAGCCATGCCGACTCGCTGGCACCCGAGCGTCACGCGTCGCCGCAGCCGCCGCATTGGCAGCGGGGACGTGCCTCGCGACAGGGTTCTGCATCACTCCACGCCCTTCGCTCGGCCGACCGGCTACCCGCCGCTTCGCGAGCTAAACGCCGGTACGGGCCTGCCCTGGCCAGCACCTCGTCGACGCCGGGCAGGAGCCGCGCCGCCGGCCGACCCCGTGGCCCGGCCAGCAGCACGACCCGGCTCGGACCTTCGGCCACCGCCCTGACCGCCGGTCCGGCCAGCAGAACGTCACCCGCGTTGTCCAGTCGGACGACGAGGACGCTCTACGCTTCCCGGCTACCCTTGCGCGTGGGCTGGAAACGCGCTGCTGGTGTTGGTGCGATCACAGCTGCCGCCGGACGCCGGGTTCGTGCTCGGCTTGGTCGCCGACGCCAGGACACGGGCGCGGCCTGCTCATGACTCGATGCCGCTGCGAGCGGGCAAAGGCGAAGCCGAACACGGCCCCGATGGCGCTGGCCGCGGTCGCGGCCGCCGAGGCCGGCCGCCTGCGGGCTATGACGGGGTGCCCAGCTGGATCTGGATGCTGCCGGACTCGACTTGATCCAGGGAGTGCTCCCAGGTGCGGCCGGGCCAGTGGTAGCTCGCGACGCCCTCGGCGGGCCGGTACTCGGCGGTGAACAGGGTCCCGAAGCCCTCGTGGAAGCGGGTGGCGTAGAGCGGCGGACGCAGGCATGCGGCCACCACGCCGGAGACGTCGGCGTGGCCGGCGAGCAGTTCCTCCAGGCGCTCCTGGCGCTCGACGCTGCGGATCGCCGCGGCGTACGGCGCCCATTCCACCTCGCCCTGATGGTTGGTGGCGACGGCCAGGACGGTGACGCGGGCCGGCCTGTCCGGGGCCAGGTACACCGTGGCCCAGTGGCCGTCGCGGTCCAGCACGGTGACGTTGTAGGACATGTGCACCGGAATCCGGCGCAGCACCCGCACGGCCTCGTCGACGGTCTGGCAGACCTCGAGTACGTACCGGATCACCAGTGGGATCCCGAAGCCCTCGCCGACCTCCGGCCGCCCTCCGAACGTCAGCGACACGGCGAGCCCGGCGTCGTTGACCCCGTCGAGCAGCCCCCACAGGCAGTCGAGCATGCCGAGCACCCGGCGGCCGGCGTACGCCGTCCTGGCCACGACCCCGTCGAACAGGCGGTAGTCCCAGTCGTAGTTGCGGATCAGTGCCGGGCCGCCCGGCAGGACCGCCGCCTGGGAACAGCCGGTGAGAAACGGTGGCGGGTTCCACAGCGCGAGCGCGGCACCCGCGTCCGGGTCGTCCCCGGGTCCCTCGAGCATGACGGTCAGCCGCTGCCACACCGCCACGAGTTCCGGCATGTGCTCCTCGAGCCGCGCCCTGGCCTCGACTGTCGTCGGGCGGGTATTCGCCCCGTCGCGCCACCACTGCCGGAAGGCCGGCCAGATCGTCAGCAGATGCTCGCGGATCAGGTCCCCTGGCTCGTTTTCCGCGAGTGTCCGCAAGGTGAGCGAGATCTCGCCTGACCGAGCCGTCGGCTCCCACGGGGCGCTTGGCCACTGACCGGCGGCCCAGTCCGTCGCGGCAACCCGCTGGAGCCAGGAGCGCCAGTCCGACCAGTCGATGACTTCCACCCAGCGCTGCCAGTCCTGCCAGCTCGAAGGAGCCGCCACCCGGCTCTCTCCGTCCCGGTTCTCCGCCACGCGACCTCCACCGCTCCGATGCCTTGCCGAATGCTTCCCCGGCTGCGCCGCTACCCAGCGCCTGGACCCTCAACCGGATACTCGCCCCGTGTGCGGTAGGGAGTCGGCATGAACCACTCTGTTGCGCCCATGCTGGAGGCCTGGACGCTGACTGCCCACGTGGGCCTGCTTGGCCAAACAAGCCAGCCGGGGACACAGCGACCGCGCCGTGGCGGCGAACGCCTGCCGCCCCGGAGCTGAGGCGGCAGGCGTCCCGGCCGAGCTCGGCTAGTCGGCGCCCCGTCCGGTGAGCTTGTCGCGCGCCTTGTCCGTCGCGGCCGCCACGGGGCCGGCCGCCTTGAGCACGCCGGGCGAGGCGGGTGTATTCGGATGCGGCCGCGTGGGTGCGCTCTTCTTGCCTTCGGCGATCTTGCCGCCTAGCTCGTCCGCCGTCTCGCCGGTCAGGGCCGTGCGCAACCCCGGCCACACCTGCGTCTCCTCGAACGCGATGTGTTCCCGGGCGTCCACGATGAACTTGCTGAGCACTTTCTCGAACTCCGCGTCGCCGGCCTGGAGTTTGTCCAACTCGGCGAGTACCCGCTTGGCGTCCTGCTCCTGGCCGGTCGCCGTGTCGGCCAGCGTGTTGCCGGCCGCGAGGTGCTCGCGTACGGCGGGCCAGAAGTACATTTCCTCGAGCGCCTCGTGCTTGGACTCCTCGATGATCAGCTCTTCTGTCATCTTCTTGCGTAGCGCCAGCTGGTCCTCGCTGGCCCCGGTGGCCATGGTCGGGCCTTTCTGGAGCTCCGCCAGCATGCCCTTGACTTCCTCGTGGTCCTTGGCCAGGACCGTGAACACATCCGCCATCTTTCCTCCTTGTTTGGCGCCCGTAAAGTGCCGCCCCCTGCCCACTGGAACGTGGATTAACCCCCCGGCCTCGGGTAGCGGGAACGGCTTCACTGCCGACGAACCAAAGGGAGAGATATGAGCACGCCATCGACGGAGCAACCGCCTCCGGAGCAGAAGCAGGAGTATCCGGGGCGGACCGCCGAGATGGACCCCAGTTACTACTCCGGCGAGGTGCTCGCGCCCATCGGCGGGGAGACCCTCCCCGGCTAGCCGCGCTTGCCTCAGCAGGGAGAACCTCGATGTCCCTGACGTACGTCGCGTCGCCGCGAATGAGCCGGGCGCAGCGGGGCAAGTGGCCTGGTGTTGCGGAGGAAGGGCGTCATGCGGGTGCCGCTGCGGCGATGGTTGTCGGCTCCTCACATGGAGCGCCGGGGAGCCGAACTAGCCCTGCTCGTCGCCCTGGCCGCGCTGCTGGAACTGGCCGCCGGCGCTGGCGTGGCCTATCTGGCTGGCTTCTCCCGCGTCCGTCTGGTGCTTGGCGGCTTCCAGTGGATCTGGCTCATCGCGCTCTTCGGCGCCTTGCTCGTTTCTTTCGCCGGCTACTACTACGCCTACCGGGGGATCTTCCTCGTCGAGGATGGCCCGACCCTGGCCGGCCGGCAGCTATGCGCGGTCGTGGCCGCCGGCTTCGGCGGTTTCCTGGCGCACGGGGGAATGGCGGAAGCGCCGGATGAGCCCGGGCAGGCCGACGCAGCTGATCCACGGCGTATCAGCCAGGCCGTTCGGCCGAATAATCGGACATCAGCCGGGAGGACGGATGAGTGAGTCCGAGGTCACCGCAAGGGGGGTCCGGGGGATGGGTCCCCCGGTCGCGGGGGTTTCCGGGGGTCGCCCCCCCGGGCCAGCACCGCGGCGGCGCCCGCGCTGACGGGGGGAACAGCCCATGGTGCCGCCGGCGGAGTTCACCTCCTACTACGGCAAGCCGGTCATCAACGCGCCGGTCTGGGAAGCGCCCGACATCCCCGGTTACCTGTTCCTCGGCGGGCTCGCCGGGGCGTCGTCGCTGCTCGGCGCAGGCGCGCAACTTACCGAAAGGCCGTCGCTGGCCCGGGCGGCGACCAGGAATCTGGGCCTATTCGGCGTCGGCTGGAGCTGGCCGCATCGCACCTGATGACCCGGCGGATCGGCAACTGAACCCGCGCGATGTCATCATCAAGCGCGTTACTGGCGAGTTCCATGACGATGGCGGCGCCATACAGCATCCTGGTTGCCCGTCAGGCTGAAGGTGATGGTCGCACGGGTACCGCGCGAGTCAGAGTGCAGCGTCAGCTGATCGGCCACCTGCCTGGCCAGCCACAAGCCGTGCCCGGGCTCGCAGGGCCAGCGGTCGGCCAGGTTCAGGCCGTCGGCGTCGGCTGCGCCCGTTCCTCCGTCGTCACGTCCGCCAGGCGACGCTGCGGCGGGGCCGTCGTCATCGACGCGGCAATACAGCGCGCCGACGTGGTCCCAGATCCGCAGCCGCCCGGATCCCGCGCCATGCCGCACAGCGTTGGCTGCCAGTTCGTGCAGGGCGATGACGATGTCGGTGGCGCGGTCTGGTGGCATCCCGGCCTGGACGGCGCAGGCGTGCGTCGACGCTCGCAGCGCGAACAGCGAGGTGCGATCGAACCACTGATCGAGGGCAGGCGGCGCCCCGGCCTCGGCTGGTTCGTTGGTCGTCATCGGGGCATCACCAGGTGGTGCGCGACAGGTCTGGTCGTCTGAGACAGGATAAACCGGCCCGTGGGGCCGGGGCGGCCGCCGGACGGCTGCGTAATAATGCGGGCAGCTTTCGGGGCTAGCCTTGGGGTCCCCGGCCGCGCTCGCGATGCACGCCGGCATGTTTGCTGATCTGGCCCCCGGGAAGTCGGCACGCATGGCCGCGCTGACGTGGGTGCCCTGTGCCTGACCTGACAGGCCCGAGATGACCGGCCCGCTGGCCGGGGAGCCGCGGCAGCGGCAGCGTGGCCTGCCGGTAGCCCGCCGGGTCGGCTCATGGCTCGTGTGGTGGGTCTTGATGATGTCGTTCTGGGTGATGATCGACGACTCCGTCAATACCGACGAACTGCTGGCCGGCGCCGGAGCCGCCGCCCTGGCGGCACTGCTCGCCGAACTGATTACCTACCAGGCCGCGACGCGGTTCCGGATGCGAATCGAGTGGCTCGTGCCGGCCCTGAGCCTGCCCGGTCAGGTGGTCCGCGACACGGTGACCGTCTACGCCGCCCTGTGGCGGCGACTGGTCCGCGGCGAGCAGCCGCCCAGCGCGTTCCTCGAGGTGCCGGTCCGCTTCGGGGATGACACGCCCGAGGGCGTGACCCGCCGGACGCTGCTCGTCGGCGGCACCAGCGTCGCGCCCAACACCTTCGTGCTCGGCATCGACCGTGAGCGCGACGTCATGGTGGTCCACCGGCTCGTGGCTGAGGGGAAGGGGAAATGACATGGTGATGGCCTTTGTCGCGGCGGCAATGGCGATGCTGATCGCGATCATCCCCGCCGGGATCGTGCTGTGCCGGGGCGGCCCTGCGGCGTCCGTCGTCGCCTACGAGTTCAGCACCTCGGTCGTCGTGATGGTGTTTGCCCTGCTCGCGCAGGGCTTCCGGCGCCCGAGCCTTTTCGAGCTGCCGGTGCTGCTGGCGGTGCTCATGTTCGGCAGCGGCCTGGTCTTCGTGCGGGCGCTGGAGCGTTGGCTGTGATGGCCAGGGACGTAGTGGCCGACATCCTGCTCGGCCTGGCGGTGGTGGTCGTGGCCAGCGCCTCCGTCGGCGTGCTGCTGATGCGGGATGCCTATCAGAAGCTTCACTTCGTGACCCCGGCCGCCCTGGTCGCGCCCTTGCTGGTGACGCTGGCGATATTCGTGCAGATGGGCCTGTACGAGAACACCGGCGAGACCTGCGTGGCCCTGCTGTTCATGGTGATCGCCGGGCCGTTCCTCAGCCACGCCACGATCCGCGCCATCCGGGTCAGGGAAACGGGTGACTGGCGGCTGCGGCAGGGCGCAGGCAAGAGGGGGCAGGCTCCGGGTGAGGAGACGGAGCGATGACCGCGGCCGTCAGCACCCCGTACACGGTCCCCGTAGGCCTGATGGATGCCCTGCAGGTTACCGTCCTGGTCCTGGTGGCCCTGGGCGCCACCGCCGTGGTGCTCATCCGTGTGCACGTCCGCCAGGTGCTCGCGCTCAGCGTCTACGGAGTGCTGCTGGCCGTGCTGTTCCTGGTCTTCCAGGCACCCGACGTCACCTTGTCTGAGCTGACCGTCGGCTCGGTGGCCCTGCCCATCGTGCTGCTGCTGACCCTGGCGAAGATCAGGAAGCGAGAGGAATGAGGCTCGGCCCATGACGCCCAGCCAGCGCCGGTACGTCTTCCTGATCGGAGGGGCCGGTCTAGTCGCCTTCTACGTGTGGGGCCTGCTCGGCTTGCCAGGATTCGGCAACTATCCGGGCCCCTACGGGTTCATCGTCAACCGCGTGGCGGTGGCGCAGACCAACGCCACCGGGGTGGTGTCCGCCGTCAACTTCGAGTACCGGGGCTTCGACACCTTGGGGGAGGAGTTCATCCTGTTCGCCGCCGCGGCCGGGGTGAGCATAGTGCTGCGCCGGCTCCGCGGCGAGCGTGAGCGGTCGGCGGTCGACGAGGCCTCGGACCGGGACGTGCCGCCTACCAGCTCAGCCGTCCGGATGCTCGCGCTGCTGTTCACCGGGCCGGTGGTGGTGGTCGGCTGGTGGCTGGCCTCACACGCCCAGACCAATCCCTCCGGCGGGTTCCAGGGCGGGGTCATCCTCGCGACCGCGTTCATCCTGATCTACCTGTCCGGGGAGTTCCTCGTCTTCAAGCGTTTCAGCCCGGTAGCCCTGACCGACGTGGTCGACGCCGTGGGGGCGGGCGGATTCGCCGCCATCGGTGTCAGCGCGGTGGCCATGGGCCTGCCGTACCTGACGAACTTCCTGCCGCTCGGCAGCACGCCAGGGGCGGTGAGCTCGTCCGGCACCATCGCGCTGATCAGCTTCTTCGTAGGTCTCGAGGTCGCCGCCGCGTTCGTCCTGATCGTCGGCGAGCTGCTCGAGCAGACCCTCCTCATCCGGCAGGGCGGCGGGTGATGCAGTACTTCCCGTTCGTCATCGTGGCCTGGATCCTCGGCATCGGCCTCTACGGCATCGTGACCAGCCGCCACCTCGTCCACCTGATCATGTGCCTGATCGTGGTCCAGTCGTCTACGTATGTGCTCCTGCTCGGCGTCGGATACGTGACGGGCGCGGTGGCGCCATACTTCTACGACGTCCCTGTGCATACCCCGGCGGTCGACCCGGTGGTCCAGGCGCTCGCGCTCACCGACGTGGTGGTGGAAGCCGCCGTCACGGCCCTTCTGCTGGCCTTCGCGGTCCAGGCCCACAAGCGGTTCGGGACCCTGGACCCCCAGGAACTGGTCTCGCTGAAGGGATAACCAGGCTTGGACCAGCTGCTCCCTCTCGCTGTGGCCGTGCCGCTGCTGACCGCGGCGGCTACCTCCGCGGCCGGGCCGCTGCTGGGCGCGCGGCGCCGGATCCTCGACGCGGTGGCCATCGCGGCCGCCGCGTCCGTCGCCGTGCTGCTGATGATCATCATGGTTCGCACGGCCGGCGGCGACCAGGTCTACTGGTTCGCCGGATTCCGTCCGGCCCGCGGGATCGCGATCGGCATCGACTTCGAGGTCGGCCCGCTCAGCGCCGGCCTGGCCAGCCTGGCCGCGGTGCTCGTGACCGCGGCCATGACCTTTTCCTGGCGGTACTTCCAGCGGGTGGCCACCTATTACCACGCGCTCATGCTGATCTTCCTGGCGGGCATGACGGGCTTCTGCCTCACCGGGGACATCTTCGACCTGTTCGTGTGGTTCGAGGTCATGGGCGTGGCGGCCTACGCGCTGACCGCCTACCGCCCGGAGGAACGCGGGTCGCTGCAGGGGGCGCTCACCTTCGCCATCACCAACAGCGTGGGCGCCTACCTGTCGCTGTCCGGCATCGGCCTGATCTACGGCCGCACCGGAGCGCTCAACATGGCGCAGATCGGCGTCTTCATCGGGCGCCACCCGCCTGACGGGCTGGTGACGGTCGCGTTCCTGCTGATCATCTCCGGCTTGCTGATCAAGAGCGCGATTGTGCCGTTCCACTTCTGGCTCGCGGACGCGCACGCGGTGGCGCCCACCCCGGTCTGCGTGCTGTTCTCCGGGGTGATGGTGGAGCTCGGCCTGTACGGGATCGCCCGGGTCTACTGGTCGATGTTCGGCCAGGCGCTCGGGCACCGGGCGGCGATCTCGCACGTATTCATCGCGCTCGGGGTGCTGACGGCCGTGGTGGGCGCGCTGTTCTGCTTTCGCGAGCGGCACATCAAGCGGATGCTGGCGTTCTCCACCATCAGCCACGCAGGCATCTTCCTTACCGGTATCGCCCTGCTCACCCCGCTCGGACTGGCCGGCACCGCCGTCTACGTGGCCGGCCACGCCCTGGTCAAGGCGGCCCTTTTCCTGTGCGTCGGAGTGGTCCTGCACCGGCTCGGTTCTGTCAACGAGACGTGGCTGCACGGCCGTGGTCGCCACCTGCGGGTCACCGGCGTGGTGTTCACGCTGGCCGCCCTCGGGCTGGCCGACCTCCCGCCGTTCGTGACCTTCCTCGGCAAGGGCTTCATCGACGACAGTGCCTGGGCGCACGGGCTGCCGTGGGTCATGGGCGTGTTCATCGTCTGCACCATCCTGACCAGCGGGGCCGTGTTCCGCGTGGCGGGCGGCGTGTTCTACGGCCTGGGTGACTCGCCCTCGGAGGATGCCCAGATGGCCGAGATGGCCGCGGAGGAGACCAGCGAGACCGACTCGGGCAAGCAGCGAACCCCGTTGACCATGATCATTCCGCCCGCCGCGCTCGTCGCGTGCGCCGCTGCCATCGGCCTCATCACGCAGCTGGGCCCGGCGGTCCAGGCGGCCGCGATCCGGTTCGAGGACCAGGCCGGCTACAACGCCACTATCCTGGCTGGCGCATACATCGCTCACCCCGTCGCCCCCGCGGCCGCGGAACCCGCAGGCATCACCGTGTCCGATGTGCTGACCGGGACCGGCTCGACGATGGGCGCGCTGATCCTGGCTTTCCTCGCCTTGTACTGGCGCCGCCTGCCGCTGCTGCGCCGCGGCTATGAACCCGGCGCGGGCCTGACCGCGCCCATTCAGCGCTTCCAGAGCGGCGTGGTAAACGACTACGTGACCTGGATCGTCCTCGGCCTGGCCGCCATCGGCGGAGTGTTCGCCCTGATAGTCCGTTGATCCGCCGCCGGGGCCGCGGCGGCCGTCGCCGTCTGGCGATCCGTGCCCGAGCTCAGTCCTTGGCGACGACCTTGCTCACCTCGTCCGCACCGCTGTACTCACGCTCAGGCAGCTCTTGCAGCGCCCTGAGCGCCTCCTCGTCGGCGTGGTTACCGCGGGCATGCTCCACGAGCTGCTGCCTGGTCGCCGGGTAGCTGATGCCACCGAGAAACTTCTGCACCTTGATGAAGTCGGCCAGCGCCATCGCGGACTCCTTCCTCGATATCCAGTTTCCTTGGGGCCGGTTTCCCTTGAGCACAGCGCGCTTCCCACCTGCCGGCGGCTCAAACAGCCGCTCTGCCGGCGGCAGGAGGTGCTGTCGCCGAGGTGTAGTAGCGGCCGCCGTGGGTAACGGGACCGGACGATCAGGGCAGAAAGCGAAGGGATGCTGATATGACGCACGGCGAGACATCCGCCGGCCCGGCCGCCCGGACCGGCGCCGCCCGGACCACGGAGACGGTCGCGGTGCTCGGCGCCGGCGGGACGATGGGCTTCCCGATGGCCCGGAACATCGCCCGAGCCGGCATCCAGGTCCGGGCCTGGAACCGGACCCGCGCCAAGGCCGAACCGCTGGCCGCCGACGGCGCCTACCTCGCGGACACCCCGGCCGACGCCGCCACCGGGGCCGGCATCGTGCTGACCATGCTGGCCGACTCCGATGCCGTGGTGACCGCGATGGAGTGCGACGACGGGGCGCTGCCCGTCATGGCCGACACCCGTGAGCCAGAGCGTCCCATCTGGCTGCAGATGAGCACCATCGGCGAGGAGGCCACCGAATGGTGCATCAGCCTGGCCGGCCGCTACGGCGTGGGATTCGTGGACGCGCCCGTGCTCGGCACGCGGCAGCCGGCCGAACAGGCCCAGCTCGTGGTGCTCGAGTCAGGCCCGGAGGAGGCCAGGCCGCGGACCCAGCCGGTGCTCGGCGCGGTCGGCCACCGCACGGTACGCGCCGGCAAGGCGGGCGCGGGCACCAGGCTCAAGCTCGTCACCAACAGCTGGGTGCTCGCCGTGGTCGAGGCGGGCGCGGAGGTGATCGCGCTGGCCGAGGGCCTGGGCGTCGATCCGGCCCTGTTCTTCCAGGCCATCGAGGGCGGTCCCCTCGACCTGCCTTACCTGCGGGCCAAGGCCCGGGCGATAGCCGAACGCGACTTCAGTCCCTCCTTCCGCCTCAGGCTCGCCGCCAAGGACGCCGGCCTGGTGGCCGACGCGGCCTGGCAGCACGGCCTGGACCTGCCCCTGCTCGAGCTGCTGGCGCGCCGCCTCGGCGAGGCCGCCGCCGAGCACGGCGATGAGGACATCAGCGCCACCTACCTGATCAGCGCGCCGGAGCATGCGACATGACCGAGGGGGATGGGGAGGTGGGCGGGCTGCGGATCGGCGCGTCCGGGCAGATCCGCAACCTGCCCATCACTCCCGCCAAGCTCCCGGGGTGATCTGTCTGCCAGTAAGAGGAGGAGATCCCATGCCGAAGACTAACCGGAGCGGCCAGCCGGGCTCTGGCGACCTGCCGCGTACTCTGCAGCGCTCGTCGAAGGAAGTCCAGGAGACGTTCACCAAGGCGCGCGACAGCGCGGTGCTGGCCTACGGTGAGGGGGACCAGGCGGACCGGGCCGCGTACTCGGAGCTTAAGCAGAACTTCGAGAAGCGCGGCGACCACTGGATCGCCAAGGCCGATCCCGAGGACTAGCGTCCGCTGCTTACCACCGGCGCTGCCGTGCTCAACATGTCCCGCCAGCTCGGCAGTGCCGTCGGAATCGCCATCCTGGTGGCCATGCTGGCCTCGCCGCACCCCAGCGCGCTCGGCCTGTTCCACCGCGGCTGGCTGCTCGAGATGGCCGCCTCGGTCGGCGCCGCGTTCGCGATTCTTGTGGTGACACGGGTTCCCGCAGCCCGGCCGGGACGGCCGCCGGTGGTGGCGGAGCCGGCCGCCGAGCCGGTGTCGCTTCCCTGACCGTGCCTATTCGGCGCCGCGGGCGATAAGGTTCTGCGATTGTTCATTCCCAGTTTTCGCTATGCGCACGGTATCCACCGAACGTGGCAAATAGTCGCATTTACGACAGTTGTGCGCGGCCTTATTCACAATTCGTCCACAGGTTCCTGGGTATAACTCAGGAACTCACCAGCGCAGGGCCTCGGGGGAGCCGCCGTTCTCCGCGATCAGCTGGCGGGCGGCGGCCTCGGCCGTGGGCTTGCGCGCGACCCGCTCGGCGACCAGGGCGCGGGCCAGGCTGTCGTCGCCGGCCCGGGCGGCCGCGGCGATGAGGGTCAGGTCGATGATGTCGCGCTGCGCGTGGCTCCCGCCGACCGCGTTGGCCCGGGGCCGGATGTCGATGAGCAGGTCGATAGCCCGGTCCGGGTGGCCGGCGGCGAACGCGTCGAAGGCCTCGAGCAAGGCCAGGCCGGCCCGCCCGGCGGCGCCCGCGTTGGTCGGCGCGCCCAGGTGCCGGTTCGACGCGATCACTCGCTCGGTCCGCATGACGTCTCCGGCCAGGCCGAACGCCATCACCGCATGCCAGTCGTTGAAGATGTAGACGGGGCTGCTGACCAGGTCGTCGATGTCGGCGGCGAGCTGCTCGGCGCGCTCGGTCACGTCGACGCCGAACAGCGACAGCCGCCACAGCAGTGCGGCCGCGTCCACCACGTCCAGCCACTCGGTGGACCGGCCGGCCCGGATGGGGTCGTCGTACAGCGCGAGCGCCTCGTCGATCTCACCCAGCTCCAGGTGGAAAAGGCCGCGGTGCCACCAGTTGTGGATGGCGAAGAAGCTCGGCGACCAGTCCGGAGCCGAGGCGGTGAGGAAGTCGACGCCGTCCCGCTGGCTGCCCTCCATCTCGAAGACGTGCGCCAGCGCGTGCACGGACCAGACATCCCTTGGGTTGTGGCCGAGCGCGGCCCGGGCGCGGGATTCGGCCTGCCGGTAGTCCGCGTTCTCCTCGAGCCCGAAGGCGTAGATACCCTGCACGTACCCCCAGCCGGGCAGGTCGCGGGGCCAGGCGGGCAGCACCCGGGCGGCGGTGTCGCGGAGCTCGAGCCGGTTGCCTAGGAAGAAGTAGAGATCCTGGGCGACCTTGAGCGCGAGCAGGTCGCGCGGATGGCACAGCAGCGCACGCTCCAGTGAGCGGGTGGTGGCTTCCCAGTTGCCCTCGACCCAGTGCCGGGCGGCGCGCAGGTGATGGAGTTCCCGCTCGCCCATGGCGGTCTCGTCCAGCCGTTTCAAGATCTCGCCGGCGGTCGCGACGCCCTCCGGGGTCGTCCCGTACAACTGCAGGTAGGCGCGGTAGATATGGCCGAGCACCAGGCTGTCGTCGGCGGCGACCGCCGCCTCGGCGTCCGCCACCGGGTCGCCCGCGAGGGCGGCCAGGTCCTCGATGGCCGTATCGAGCAGCGCCACCGCGTCTGCGCTAGCCGCCCGGACCGGAACCCCCCAGCGATCCGCGAATGCCTTTCCCATCTCGGATCCCTCCCTGCTATCAGGCCTCAGCCTCCGGCGCTCGCCTTCACCGGGGCTGCTCTACTCCTATCGCCGGTATAACCGTCCAGGTAGACCAGTCAATCCCTACCGCGCACAGCAGATCTATTGGTACAAGCGCGGAACATACCTGGTATCGGCTGACCGCAAGTAAAGCCTACTCACCGGCCCGGCGCACAAGCGCACAAGCGCACCAGCGGCCCGACCGGGGATGCGGCGCGTACCCGGAGGATCCGCATAGATCTCATCCAGGGGCATGTTCCCGCGCATGGTCCGGTTGATGGGGCTTCGCGCTACTGCATCACCGGCGAACCCTGGGCTCGCTTAGGACGCTGAGATCACCCTGGTCAGCTCCCCGTCCTGACGCACGACCGGTGCCCGCCCGCTGTGCGGGCATATCATCCCGTGTGAATGGCGCCGCACCGTTGCCGTTGACGTGTCGGCGACCGATGATGAGGAGGCTGGATGGCGAGGCGCCGCGCTCTCGCAATTACTGGATGGGCGGGCCGGTAGCACATGCACCCCCTGCGGTGGCTCGGCCAGCGCGATCGCGATTTCGGGGCGCTGCGCCGGGCCGGGCGAACCGCGATCGTCATGCCGGCCCTGTTCGCCTTGGGCGACAAGGTCATCGGCGATGCCGCGCTGGCGACGTTCGCGGCGTTCGGAGCGTTCGCGATGCTGCTGCTCGTCGACTTCGGTGGCCCGATGGTGCAGCGGCTCCAGGCGCAGGCGGCGCTCGTGGTGGTCGGTGGCGTGTTCGTCTGCCTTGGCACCCTTGCCTCTCAGACCGCGTGGCTTGCGGCCTCGGCGATGGCGGTGGCCGGCTTTGGGGTGATCTTCGCCGGGGCGGTCAGCTCCGTCCTGGCCGGGGCGGCAACGGCGCTGCTGCTGGCGTTCATCTTGCCGGTGTCGCTGGCCGCGCCGGCGTCATCGGTGCCGGATCGGCTGGCTGGCTGGGGTATGGCCGGCGGCGTCGCGCTGGCCGCCGTGGCGCTGCTATGGCCCGCTCCTGCGCGCGATCCGCTGCGTGGCGCGGTAATTACTGCCTGCAGGGCGCTGGCCGCCCGGCTGCGTTCGGAGGCCGCCTACCTGCTCAGCGGCGAGGACAGGCAATTTGCTCTCGATCGCGATCATGCGGCCGGGCAGGCGAACCACGCAGTCACGGCGCTCCACCGCGCCTTTCTGGCCACGCCGTACCGTCCGACCGGCTTGAGCACTGCCGCCAGGACGATCGTGCGCCTAGTGGACGAGGTGAACTGGCTGAACACTATCGCCGTTCAGTCCGGGCCCCGCGGGGAGGGCGCGGTCGTCAGTCGCCCGGCCTGCGCAGTGAAGGTCGCCACGGCCGCTGTTCTCGAACGCGGAGCGGATCTACTCGATGTGACCGGCGGGAACAGCGATGACATGCACGCCGCACTGGCCGAGCTGGCCGGCGCGCTGACCAGGATGGAAGATAGCGCGACGGCCGACTTGCCCGTCTGGCCTGCGCCTCGGGGGACCAGCCCGGTCGCGGCCGGGGAACCGGTCAGCGAGTTCATCACCTCGCTTGATCCAACCTTCCGCGCGCAGGAGCTGGGCTTCGCGGTCTCGCTCATCGCGCGCAACATCGACCTGACCGCGGCCGCCGAGCGACGCAGCTGGCGGGAGCGGCTGCTGGGCCGCCAGCCCGAAGGCCTTTCCGGGACACTGTCCGCTGCGCAGGAGCGCGCGGCCGCTCAGGTCGAGCCGCATTCGGTGTGGCTGCAGAACAGCGTGCGCGGCGCGGCCGGGCTGGGGCTGGCGGTACTGGTCGCGAAGCTGACCGGGGTGCAGCATTCGTTCTGGGTGGTCCTTGGCGCACTGTCAGTGCTGCGATCGAACGCGCTGAACACCGGGCAGGATATCGTTCGCGCCCTGGCCGGCACGGTAGCCGGATTCATCATCGGCGCGGCCTTGCTCGTGGCGATCGGCACGAACACGACCCTGTTGTGGTTTCTGCTGCCGCCGGCGGTCCTGCTCGCCGGAGTGGCTCCTGCGGCCATCTCATTCGCGGGGGGCCAGGCGGCGTTCACCCTGACCCTGGTGATCTTGTTCAACATCATCCAGCCGGCCGGATGGCGGATCGGCCTGCTGCGGGTGGAGGACATCGCCCTCGGGTGCGCGGTAAGCCTGGTTGTGGGAGTGCTTTTCTGGCCGCGGGGCGCGGGTCCCGTGCTCCGCGAGGCACTGGCCGAGGCGTACACCGACAGCGCGCGCTACCTGGCCAGCGCGGTGAGTTTCGGAATGTCGCGCTGCGACGCCAGCTTGCCCGCACCCGCCGCGCCGGCCGACGACGCTTTCCGCGCGGCCGCGGCAGCCCGCCGGCTGGACGCCGCGTTCCGCACCTATCTGGCCGAACGCGGCGCCAAACCTATCCCGCTGGCCGAGGTGACCAGCCTGGTCACCGGAGTCGCCGGGCTTCGCCTGGCTGCTGACGCAGTGCTGGATCTGTGGCAGCGCGGCGACGGCAAAGCCGGAGGCGACAGGACGGCGGCCCGCCGCGAGATCCTGGACACCACCGAACGCGTGACGAGTTGGTACGACGATCTCGCACTCAACCTGATCAACCAGCGTGAACTGCGCGAGCCGCTCGCCCATGACAAGATCGCCGACGGCCGCCTCATCGAAGCCGTGCGTCACGACTTGCGCGGCGATGACGGCAAAGCAAGCGCGACCGCCGTACGAATGATCTGGACAGGCGATCACATTGACGCGGTCCGCCGCCTGCAGACGGTCATTATTCCGGCGGCACGCGCCGCAGCCGGGCAACGCACACGCGGCCCGCTCGCCAAGTCGCTTCCGTGGCGATTCCCGCGACCACCTCGAAGGACCAGTTGAGTCCACGCCGTCTGTTGATCTAGACACGAGGCCGGTTGAGTACCAGCCGTTACCGGTCCTCGTCGCTGTATGGGACTTCTTGACGCTGTTCGAGCACGTCGTCTTCGGGCTCGTCGCCGGGAATCTCGGCCGGCGTCGAGGGCTGCTCGCGATCCTCGGCGTCGTAGTCTGCGTACTCGTCGTCTGCGTATTGGTCTTCGGGGTTGCTGTCGGTACTGGATGTCATGGTTGCGAGCTTTGCTCGCAGGTGCCCCGGGACGCAAGCAGGTGATCTGCACAAGGTCCGGGGCAGTTCGCTGCCCGCGCGTGCTCGCTATTGCCGACGCATGTCAGCGCGTCGTCCAGGGCCGGAGCTTGTCGGGGTTGCGTACTGCCCAGATGCGGGTGATCCGGTCGCCTGCGAGGTCGAACGCGAACACCGTAACGGTGATGCCGTCTTGCTGGGCGACCAGGCCTGGCTGGCCGTTGACCGTACGCTCCAGGAACCTCACGTTGCCGGGTGCCCGGCCGGCGAGATCGACCAGGTACCGAGCGATCTGCTCGCCGCCTTCGACCGGGCGCAGCGCGGCGCTGACCAGGCCGCCGCCGTCGGCGATCACCGTGGCGCCGGGGTCGAGCAGGCCGATGAGGGCGTCGATGTCTTTGGCTTCCCATGCCTGCTTAAAGTCCCGGACGAGGCCGGCCTGCCGGGCTGTCGGACTCGCGGGAGGCTGCGACGCGCGGATGCGGCGGCGGGCTGAGGAGGCCAGCTGGCGGCATGCCGCCGGGGTCCGGCCGGTGATCTGGCCTATGTCGGCGAAGGGGTAGCCGAAGACGTCATGCAGGATGAACGCCACGCGCTGGGCCGGGGTCATCGTTTCGAGCACCACGAGGAAGGCCATGTTGACCGACTCATCCAAGGTGACCCGGTCGGCCGGGTCGGCGGCGGCGCTGCCCGGCCGCCCGCTGGTCCACTGCGCAGGGTCGGGCAGCGGCTCGGGGATCCATTCGCCTGTGTAGCGCTCCCGCCGGGCCCGGGCCGAGCCGAGCTGGTCCAGGCAGATGCGGCTGGCGACCGTGGTCAGCCAGGCGCCGGGGGAGCCGATGGCGTCCCGCTGCTGCCCGGACATGGCGTACCAGCGGGCGTAGGTCTCCTGGACGGCATCTTCGGCCTCGGCCAGGGAGCCCAGCAGCCGGTAGGCGAGATTGATCAGCCGGCGCCGCTCGCTGATGATCGCGTTCAGGCCCGGGTCGGGCCGGCCGCCTCCTGGCCCGGATCGGGTGCTCATGGTGCCGCCCTTCCCTGGTCGCATCTGCCCTCACCCGTTCGACGAGACAGCGCACCGGAATGTGAGGCGGGCGCGCCGCCTGACATTCCGCGGAGCTGTGTCGTCGTACTGCTGAGACCAACACACCATCCAGCGAACAGGAAGCTCAGCGGCATGATGACTGTCTTCTCCGTCCTGCGATCGCGCCTGACCGGCACCCTGACCACTCCCGGCGACACCGGCCACACCGCCGACGTGGACGCTTTCAACCGGCAACGGACGGCGAACAGCAGGTCCATGCAGCCGTGACCTGTTCGATGTGACAAGGAGGAAACCGATGAGCGAGCTTCAGGCCATTGCTGACCGCGTCGAGATCGAGGCACTGCGCGGCGAGTTCACCGACGCGGTGATGATGCGCGACTACGACCGCGTCGCGTCGCTGTTCACACCCGACGGCGCGCTGCGGATGCCCAACATCCCCGCCGAGCTCGCCGGCCGCGAGGAGATCCGCGCCTGGGGCAAGCAGGTACCAGCTCTCGTGGACTACCTCGTGCAAACCACGCACCCAGGGACGATCCAGCTGGACGGCGACACCGCGACCGGCCGCGCCTACATGCAAGAGCTCGGGCGCGCCCGCGACGGCAGGTCGGAGCTCAACTACGCCATCCACCACGACCGCTACCAGCGCACCGGCGACGGCTGGAAGTTCACCGAGCGCGTCTACGAAGTCAGGTACCACGACACCACACCGCTGGCGGGCTCGGGCTCAGCGCCGCACGCCACCGGCGGCACCCGTTAACCCGCCAGCCGGCACCAAGCCTTCGGCGGAAGGAACACGGTGACCATGGCCACCGAGCGCGCATTGCGGGAGTGGCGCTTTGCGAGTTTCGCTGTCCGCGTCACGGCGGCGTCATTGCCGTCTCCCCAGTCACTCAGCGCGCGGGCGCAGCCCGTCGGTCAGCACGGCGAACACCAGCTCGCGCAGGGCCGGGTCGGTGCTGCCCGCTAGGGCGGCGAACATGCCCTTCAGCAGCGCGATGAGGTCGGATGTCCTGGCCTCAGGCCGGACCGCGCCTGCCTGCTGGGCGCGGCGCAGCAGCACATCGAGCGCCGCGAACAGGTCCTCGCGCAGCGAGCCGGCAACAGAGATGGCATCGGGCAGGTCGCGCTTGGCCGCGGACTCCTCGGCGATCCGGGCGAGATAACCGAAGAAGGCAGCGCCCGGGTCCGCAGCGCCGGCCCGGGCGCGCGCGTCCGCGACGAGGTCCTCGACCCGCGCCGTCACCACCGCCTCGAACAGCGCCTCCTTGGCCGGGAAGTGCCGGTAGACGGTGCCGGGCCCCACGCCGGCGCGGGCCGCGATCTCGTCGAGCGGCACGCCGTAGCCGGATTCGGCGAACGCCTCCCGGGCGGCGCGCAGCACCTTCTCCCGGTTCCGCGCCGCGTCGGCGCGCAGCGGGCGGCCGGAAGGCTCACCCATGGTTGCTAACCGGGGCGTTCGTTCCGTATAGTCTAAGCGGGGTCACCGTTCCGATTATAGGGAGGCAGTAGCCATGTCCCGTAGCCCGCGTGAGGTTGCCGAGCAGGTCCGCCGGATGGTCGCCGGGGAGGGCGTGGATTTCGCCGACCTGTTCGCCGAAGACGGGGTGCTCGTCTACCCGTTCAACCTGCCCGGCCAGCCGGCCGAACTTCGCGGCCGCGAGGCCATCCGTACCTTCTTCAGCGCACGGAGCCAGAGCCGCGACCTGCTCGTCATGGAGGGTGTCGAGGCCCTGGTCCGCCAGACCGACGACCCGGAGGTCGTGGTCGCCGAGATCACCCACCACGGCTGGTCGAAGGCGACGGACGCGCCTTATGAGCACAAGGCGCTCGGCGTGATCCGGGTCCGTGACGGCGAGATCGTCCGCTACGACGACTACATGAACCCGATCGCCGTAGCCAGGCTGCTCGGCCGCGCCGGCGAACTCGCCGCCGCTCTCGCCAGCGCGTGATCGCCAGCGCGTGATCGCCAGCGCGTGATCGCCAGCGCGTGATCGCCAGCGCGTGATCAGAACGCCGTGAAGGCCAGGGCGGCCGCGGCCGCGCCGAGGACCGCGCCGCCGACGGCCTGCCAGGCCGTGTGGTCGCGCACCGCCACCCGGGACCAGCCGAGCAGCCCGACCAGCAGGTAACCGGTGAGCACCAGCGGTCCGTAGGCGAGCGCGAGGATGGTCACCGAGCCCGACGCCACCGCGCAGTGGATGGAGATCTTCCACACCGTCGTGATGGCGGCCAAGACCGCCACGCTGACCAGCATGAAGGCGAGGTAGCCGGTCAGCAGGGCCGGGGCGCCCAGCACGACCAGCAGGATCAGCCCGGTCGCGACCGACGCGGTGATGAAGGCCAGCACCACCAGCCGGGGCCGGCGCGCCCCGACGTTCCTGTCCTCCCACCGGCCGCGCCGGATCCCATGGGAAATGAACACGGTCGGCAGCACGGCGGCGAAGCACGCGGCCAGCGCCCCCCAGCCGGCGCCCGCCCGGCCGTCGGCATGGAATCCGACACCTATCACGGTGACGATCAGCCAGTTCTTCGGCTCGAGCAGGTAGCTGACCCGCGAAGCCACAGACGTGCGTGCTTGACGAGCGCCCATGGACTGACGGTACCGTCCCCGGTATGGCGGCACGTAGCGGCAGCGAGTTCCTCGAGCGGCTGTCCGCCGCCCGCGTTCACGTGGAGGTCCAGGGCGAGACCCTGACCGGCGGCGTGGCCGATCACCCGGCCTTCCGCAACGTGGTGCGCAGCTACGCCGAACTCTATGACATGCAGCACGACCCCGCCTTCCGTGACGTTCTCACCTACCCCTCGCCTGCCACAGGGGAACCCGTCGCGACGGCCTTCCTCACCCCGCGGACACCCGAGGACCTGGTCAAGCGCAGGAAGGCCTTCAAGCTATGGGCCGACCGCTCGCTCGGCATGCTCGGCCGCACCGGCGACTACCTGAACAGCGCGCTGATGGCGCTCGCCTCGGCCCAGGACTGGTTCGGCCAGGCTCAAGGGTCCGGCCCGGGCTTCGGCGAGAACATCCGCCGCTACTACGAGAAGGTCCGCGAGGAGGACCTGCTCTGCACGCACACGCTGATCCCGCCGCAGGCCAACCGCGCGGTCTCCGGGAGTCAGCAGGGCGGCGGCGCGCTGATGGCGCACATCGTCCGCGAGGACGATAACGGCATCGTGGTCCGCGGCGCCCGGATGCTCGCCACCATCGGCCCGTTCGCCGACGAACTGCTCGTGTTCCCCTCCACGGTGCTGCGCAACGATCCCGCGGACAAGCAGTACTCCTTCGCCTGCGCCATCCCGAACGACGCACATGGTCTCCGCTACCTGGCCCGCGAGCCGCTCGACTACGGCCGGCCCCGGCACGATCACCCGCTCGGCTCCCGCTTCGAGGAACCGGACGCCGTGGTGGTGTTCGACGACGTGCACGTGCCGTACGAGCGCTGTTTCGTGCTCGGCGACCCAGACCTGTGCAACGGCTTCTACGCGCACACCTCGGCGGTGGTGCACATGACCCATCAGGTGGTCGCCCGCACCACGGCCAAGACGGAGTACATCCTCGGCCTGGTCTCGCTGCTCACCCAGGCCATCGGCATCGAGCAGTTCCAGCATGTCCAGGCCGACGTGGCCGAGGTCATCACCACGCTGGAGACGCTGCGCGCGCTGCTCCGCGCGGCCGAAGCCGACGCGGCGCCGAACGAGTTCGGCGTGCTCACCCCGGCCTGGGCGCCGCTGAACACCGCCCGCATCCTCTATCCCCGGCTCTACCAGCGGTTCCCCGAGATCCTGCGCAAGCTCGGCGCGTCCGGGCTGATGGCCACCCCCACCGAGGCCGACGTGACCGGCCCCGCCGCGGCCGACATCGAAACTTACCTGCAGTCCGCCACGCTGGGCGGGGCCGAGCGGGTCAGGCTGTTCCGGCTGGTCTGGGACACCTGCATCTCGGCCTTCTCCGGCCGGCAGGCGCTGTACGAGTACTACTTCTTCGGCGACCCGGTGCGGATGGCCGGCGCCTACGTCGCCGGCTACGACCGCGAGCCAGGCAAGGCCGCTGTCCAGGCCTTCCTGCTGCGCGACTGAACGGCGCGGCGAGACCCGATATCCGGAAACGGCGGCTACTATCGCAGCAAGCTACGGCTAGCTCACGGCCGACGGAGGAGACAGATGATGAGCAAGGGGACGGTGATACTTTTCCTGTGGCTGATCATCGGGGCCGCCGCGGCCGGACAGCGCGGTTACTTCAGCGCCTCCACCCTGGACTGCACGGCGGGTGCCACGATGGCCCTGACCATCGTGGCCGGGCCGCTCAACTACGTCGGCCTGGACCCCAAGATCTCCTGTACCGCGCCCAAGCCGAGCGGCGCATAACCGTCTCACGGCACGCACCCGGCCCGTTCGGGAAAAGAGAAGATCTTTTATTCCGAACGGTCCGGGTTTCCAGCCCCTGCGCACGAACCGGAGTCTTGACGCTCACTCCCCATCAGAACATAATCATTGTGGTCATTAGCTAATTTTGGGCGGTTCCGCAGGCAGATAGTCCCTGACCTGAGAGGGGTACCGATGAGGGTGCTCCGGAGATTCGGCACGGCCACCGTCATCGCATCCGCGTCCGCGTTCGCGCTGGCCGCCTGCGGCTCGTCCTCACCGGCGACCGGGCCCGCGGGCGCGACGAACGGATCGGGCGGGACGATGAACATCGGCGTCATCTACCCCTTCACCGGGGCGAACGCCGACGAGGGCGGCATCGGCATGGCCGGCTGCCTGGCCGGCGTCAGCGAGGTCAACGCGGCCGGCGGTGTCCTGGGCAGCAAGTTCACCTGCAAGTCCTTCGACACCAAGGGCGACCCGGCCGACGCGACGACGGCGGCGAACCAGATGATGGCAAGCGCGAACCCGGTGATGGTGATCGGCTCCTCCGACGATGCCGTGACGACCTCGCCGATCGTGACCGCCGCGCACGTGCCCAACTTTGCCACCATCGGCGACCCCCACTTCGACCACCAGACCAACCAGTACTTCTACCGGCTCACCCCATCCGACGCGCTGCAGGGCGTCGCGCTCGGTTACTGGGCGATCCATCATGGCTACACCCACGCGGCGGCGGTGTTCACCAGCGACCTGGGCGCGCAGACCTCCATCCCGCCGCTGCGCACCGAGGTGGCCAGACTCGGCGGCAATCTCGCCGCGGACATCAAGCTCGCACCGGGACAGACCTCGTACCGGACCGAGGTCAGCAAGCTGATCACCCTGCACCCGGACGCGCTGATCTCGGAGATGGACCCGCAGTCGTCTACCACGTTCCTGTCCGAGTACCTGCAGCTGGCCGGGCACCTGCCGCCCGTCCTGGGCACGCAGCGGACCAGCAACAACGACTGGATCCAGGCCGTGCTCGGCGGCATCGGCCAGGCCAGCTTCACTAAGTACCTGACCGCGGTGGTGCCGTACGTGGGCCTGTCAGGCCCCAGCTATGACCGCTACAAGCAGTGGCTGCTCACGCTGGGCGGCAAGGTCAAGGACCCGAGCCAGTATGTCGGCCAGACCTACGCGATCTCCGACTACGACGCGGTCAACATCACCGCGCTGGCCATGGTGGAGGCGAAGTCGACCAGCCCGGGTGTCTACAACGGCTTCATCACCAAGGTCACCGCGGCGTCACCGGGCGCCGTCGTCGTCCACGGTTACGCCGAAGGACTGGCCGCGCTCAAGGCCGGGAAGAAGATCCAGTACGTCGGCGCCAGCGGTCCCCTGGTCTTCGACGCCTACCACAGCGCCGAACGAGAATTCTCCTTCGACGTCTTCGACCCGGCCACGAAGTCCATGAAGCCAGAGACGATCATCCCCGGCTCCGCGCTCAGTGGCTGAACGGCGGGGCGGATGAGCCAGGTCCCGCTCGCGATCGGCTTCGGGCTGGTCACATCCGCGATCCTGGCCCTGTCCGCGGTCGGGTTCACCCTGCAATTCGGCGTATCCAACATCTTCAATCTCGCCTTCGGCGACGTGATGACCGTCTCCGCCTTCGTCGCCTACGCGGTCAACGTCGACGCGCGGGCGAGCTTCTGGGTCGCGCTGTGCGCCGGCGCGGCGGCCGGAGCCATCGCGTCGGTTCTGATCAGCCGGGTGATCTATGCTCCGTTCCTGCGCCGCGGCACGTCCCGGTTCACCATGGTGATGGTGAGCCTGGCGGTCGCGGTCATCTTGCAGAACGCGCTCCAGGCCATCGCCGGGGCGGGTTACCGCAGCTACGACCAGACCCAGGGCAGCTCGCTGCACCTGCTTAGCATGATCCTCACGCCCTATCAGCTGGTGATCATCGCGGTCGCCGCGGGGAGCCTGCTGGCCCTGCACCTGCTGCTGCGCCTCACCCGGATCGGCAAGGCGCTGCGCGCCACGGCCGCCGACGCCGAACTGGCCCGGAGCTGCGGCATCGCCACCGAGAGAGTCATCACCCTGGCCTGGGCGATCTCCGGCACGCTGTGCGGCCTGGGCGGGGTGACGCTGGCGCTCAACCTGGCCACCTTCAATTTCACCTTCGGCAACTCGTTCCTGCTGATCATTGTCGCGGCGGCCGTGTTCGGTAGCCTCGGCCAGCCGTACGGCGCGATGGCCGGCGCGGTGGTCATCGGCATGGTCAGCGAGATCGCCGCGATCTGGGTGCCATCGCTCAAGCAGGTGGTCGCCTTCGCCATTCTCGTGCTGGTCCTGCTGGCCCGCCCGAACGGGCTGTGGCGGGGACGTTTCACCCAGGCGGCGAGCGCCGGGTGAGCACCGCATACCAGTACTACTTCCTCACGCTGGGCGTGTTCTTCGGCGCGAACACGATCGCCTGCTGGGCGCTCAACCTGCAGTACGGCGTCGGCGGGGTGATGAATTTCGCGTTCATCATGTTCCAGGCCATGGGCGCCTACATCGCCGGGGTGCTCACCCTCGGCCCTTCTGTGGGTGCCAGCTTCCAGCAGTACATCCTCGGCGCCTCGCTGCCCTTCCCGCTGCCGTGGCTGCTGGCCGCCGCGGCCGGCGCGGTGCTCGCGCTGGTTGTGGGTTCGTTCGCGCTGCGCCCGGCCAGGCGCGACTACCAGGCGATGGTCATGCTCGTGGTGTCGATAGTCGCCAGCACGCTTGTCGTCTCGCAGGGTTCGTGGTTCAACGGCCAGAACGGCCTGGCCGCCGTGCCCAAGCCGTTCCAGTCCTGGATCAACCTGGACGAGGTCGGCTACGGCCGGTTCTACCTGGCCCTGACCGCCGTCACGGTCGCACTGATCTACCTGCTCGTGCACCGGCTGACCGCCTCGCCGTGGGGACGCCGGCTGCGGGCCATGCGGGAGAACCCGGAGGCGCTGCAGTCACTGGGCGTCAACATCCGGGCCGAGAGCATGAAGGTGTACGTGCTCGGCGGCGCGCTGGCCAGCCTCAGCGGCGCCGTGCTGGTCCAGTTCATCGGGGCATGGTCGCCCGGCTCCTGGGCCACAGGCGAGACGTTCCTGTACTTCGTGGCGATCATCGTCGGCGGCGCGGGCAACAACCTTGGCGCGCTGCTCGGTGCCGCCCTGGTGCTCGGCGTCTTCGAGGAGGCGGTGCGCTACCTGCCGTCGTTCGGCTACGTCGGCGTCGCCGAGGCGGTCCAGTTCATGCTGCTCGGCGTGCTGATCCTGGCGTTCCTGTGGTGGCGGCCCGCCGGGCTCGTGCCGGAACGCCGCCGCCGGTTCGGGGCCGGCGATCTGGCTGCTCCGGTCCCCGCCGACGGCCAGCGCACCGAGGCGTCCTGACATGCCCGGCATGGATCCGGACGACCCGGTCTCGCGCCCGGCGGAACGGTGCCTGCTCCGGGTCGCTGACCTGCGGGTGGAGTTCGCCGGCGTCCGGGCGGTGGACGGTGCCTCCTTCGAGGTGCCCGAGGCCAGGATCACCGGCCTGATCGGCCCGAACGGCGCAGGCAAATCCACCACGCTCAAGGTCATCGCCGGGTCGCTGCGGCCGACGGCTGGCCGGGTCTGGTACGCGCACCAGGAGGTCACCGGGCGGCCGGTGCACGAGCTCGCCCGCCACGGCCTGATCAGGACATTCCAGCTGTCGAGCGAGTTCGCGCGGCTCACCGTCATGGAGAACCTGCTCGTCGCCGCGCCGGGTCAGCGCGGCGCCGGATTCCTGGGCGCGCTGCGCGGCAAGCGGTACTGGCGGGCCCAGCAGGCCGAGCTGGTCGGCCGGGCGCGGCGCCTGCTCACCGAGTTTTCCATGTCCCGCGCGGCGGACCAGTACGCGGGCCAGCTCAGCGGCGGCCAGAAGCGGCTGGTAGAGATCATGCGCGCGCTGATGGCCGAGCCCAGGGTGCTGCTGCTCGATGAGCCGCTGGCCGGGGTGAACCCGCACCTGCGCGATGTTATCGCGGAACACCTCCTCCGGCTGCGCGACGGCGGCCTCACCATGGTCATGGTGGAGCACGAACTCGGCGCGGTGGAACGATGCTGCGACCAGGTGATCGTGATGGCCCAGGGACGGGTGCTCGCGCAGGGGTCGATGAGGGAGATGCGAGCCAACGAGGAGGTGATCGATGCCTACCTCCTCGGCTGAGGAGCGCGAGGGCCGTGCGCACCTGCGGGTCACCGAGGTCAGCGCGGGTTACGGCCCGGTGCCGGTGATCCGTGATGTCAGCATCACCGTCGCCGCCGGGGAGATCGTGGCCGTCATCGGTCCTAACGGCGCCGGGAAGAGCACGCTGCTGAAGACGGTGCTCGGCATCCTGCGCCCGGGCCATGGCCGCGTCGAGCTGGCCGGCCAGCGGATCGACGGCATGGCGACCAATCAGGTAGCACGGCTGGGGGTCGGATACGTCCCGCAGGTCAGGGACGTGTTCGAGCCGCTGACCGTGCAGGAGAACCTGGAGATGGGCGGTTACACGCTGCCCCGGCGCGAGATACCCGGCCGCCTGGATGAGGTCATGACGCTGTACCCGGCGCTGGCCGCCATGCGGGACCGGCAGGCCGGGTACCTGAGCGGCGGGGAGCGCAAGCTGCTCGCGGTGGGCCGGGTGCTGATGCGGCGTCCGAGCCTGCTCGTGCTGGACGAGCCCACCGCCGGGCTGGCCCCCAAGCCCGCGCACGCGCTGCTGTTCGAGCATGTCCCCGGCCTCGCGGCCGACGGCCGGGCGGTCTTGCTGGTCGAGCAGCACGCCCAGGACGCGCTCGCCGTCTCGCACTGGGCCTACGTGCTCGCGTCCGGGCAGGTTCAGCTGGCCGGGCCGGCCGCGGCCATGCGGCAGCGCGACGACCTGGGTGACATCTTCCTCGGCCGCACTCTTGACCATTCGGCTGGGGGCGCGACGGGGCCCGCTACTTCGCTGCCGGAGGGATGAGATCGGGCGGCAGCCCTTCGTGCCGGTCCTGGATGCAGTCCACGACGGCCGGCCGGCCGCTGTCCAGCGCGCGGTCCAGGGCCCGCCCGAGGTCGGCGTCGCAGGTCACCCGCTCGCCGTGCGCGCCGAGGAGCCGGGCGAACGCGGCGAAGTCCGGATTGCCGTAGAAGACGCCGTGGTAGCGCCCGCCGTGCGCGGTCCGCTGCCGGTCCCTCGTGTTACCGAACGAGAAGTTGTTGCTGATCACGTTGACCACCGGCAGGTTCTCCCTGACGGCGGTCTCCAGGTCCTGCGCCACCATCCAGAAGCTCGCGTCGCCGCTGACCGCGATGAAGCGATCGGCCGGCCTGGCCAGCTGCATGCCCATCGCGGCCGGGAAGCCCCAGCCCATGCTCCCGCCCGCCGCGGCGTAGAAGGTGTCCGGCGAGGTGAAGTCCAGGTACCTGTGAATCCAGGTACCCAGGCTCGGCGCGTCCTGCACCAGCACGGCGCTGGTGCCTGCCAGCACCGTCCGCAGCGCCGTGACCAGCCCGGCTGAGGAGACCGGTGCCGTGGTCGCGGCCTCCGGCGGCCGGGTCTGCTCGAGGTAGGCACGGCGGCAGCCGGCCCGGCGCTCCCGGCGCCCGGCATGCTCCGTGCCGCCAGGACCGCCATCGGCGGCGGCCGCCAGCGCGCTGGTCGTCAGCGCGGCGTCGGCGCAGATCCCGATGGCCGGGATGTAGTACCGGCCGAGGGCATCGGGGTCGACGTCCACGTGGATGAGCGCGGTCTGCCCGGGGATCAGCGTCCATCGCCTGGTGGCGAACTCGGAGAACCGGCAGCCGATGGCTAGCGCGACATCAGCCTCCCGGACCACGTCCTCGGTGACCGCGACCGCCCCGTACCCGAGGGAGCCGCAGAAAAGCGGGGAGTCGTTGGGGAACACATTCTTGCGTAGCCAGGTCGTGACCACGGGTATCTGCAGCCGCTCGGCGAGCGCGATCAGGCCCGGGTCGTACCCGGGCCCGCGGAACCCGCCGCCGGCGATGATCACCGGCCGCCGCGCGGCGGCCAGCCGGGTGACCGCCGCCTGAATGTCGCGGTCCTGCGGGGCAGGCCTGGCCGGCCGGAAGGCTGGCTGGTAGCTGACCTGCGCGCAGGCGGTCTGCACGTCGAGCGGGAGCGAGATCATGACCGGGCCGGGGCGGCCGGCCAGCGCGGTGCGCACGGCGCGCTGCAGCAACTCCGGGATCCGGTCCGTCCGGTGGATCTCAGCCGACCACTTGGTCACCGGATCGAAGAACCGGACCAGGTCCATCTCCTCGAACGCCTCGCGATAGCCGATGTCGTCGGAGACCTGCCCGATCAGGGCAAGCACCGGCACCGATTCCGCGTGCGCGTTGTGCACGCCGATGGCCAGGTTCGCCGCGCCAGGACCGCGCGACGCCAGGCAGACCCCGACCCGGCCCGGCCGCCCGCTCGCCCGCGCGTATCCGTCGGCCATGAACGCGGCCACCTGCTCATGCCGCACCGAGATGTACCGCATATCCGGCCGCTGTCCGAGGGCGTCGATCAGGTGCATGATGGTCGTGCCTGGCAGCCCGAAGACGTGCTCGACGCCTTCCTGGCGGAGCGCCTCCACCGCGATCGCGGCGCCGTTCATGGCGGCCATCGGTCAGCCGAGCATGTTCAGGGTCTTCAGCTGGGTATAGGCCACATCCCGATCATATCCAGGCCGGCAAATTGAATAGGATGAATGGGTTGATTACGAAATCGCGCGCGGCCGCGGCGAACCGGGCCTGAACATACCCAGCGAGATGCGGTGCTCATCGTGGCGGCGCATCGCCTCGTCCAGGGCCGGTTCCTTGCCTGCCTCGATCGCATCCAGAAGCTGCTGGTGCACGGCGATGTTCTCGCTAGCGATGACCGGCGGGAGCTGCTGGTTCTGCACGTCCGTCTCGTAGAAGTCGAGCAGGGTCAGGTAAAGGCTGCGGAGCGGGGCGTTGGTGCAGAGCTTGGCGATCCGCCGGTGGAAGGCCGTGTTCAGGCGCGCGTAATCCAGCGGATGGTCAAGGTGCGACTCCATGGTGGCCAGGATGGTCTTCAGCGCCCGGACGTCGGAGCCCTGCCGGTTGCGCGCCGCGTGCCTGCAGATCAGCGGCTCCAGCGCGCCGCGCACCTCGTGATAGTCCGCCAGCGTGGCCTCGCTCCACCGGAAGCCCATGATCATGGGCCCGCTGCGGATGCGCGAGGAGGGTCCGGCCACGAACACGCCGCCGCCAGGTCCTGGCCGGGCCTCGACCATGCCCCGGTTGCCCAGCAGCTTGATGGCCTCGTTCACGGTGGCCGCGGCCACCGTGAACCGCTGGCGCAGCTCGTCCTTGGTCCCGAGCCGGTCGCCAGTGTTCAGCACGCCTGCCGAGATCTCGTCCTCGAGCTCCCGCGCCACGGCCTCGGCCCGGGACAGGCGGGAACCCTGCAGATTATCGGTCCTAGTACTCATCTCACAGCAATGATTACATGTCTTTTCGGCGTATCATCCCAGCCCCACGGGTCCAGACTAGTTTCCCAGGCTCGCAGCATGGTGCCGTGCCCTTCGGACGGCCCGGTCAGAAGAAGGGATCACGGGGATTGAGCGGGAAGCCGAAGACCTGGCGTCCGTAGTTCTCCGCCGCCGCGTTGAAGTTGCAGAACACGTGACAGGAGATCGCGCGGACGTCGCGCCAGCCGCGCTGGATGGGGCTCTCGTCCCGCAGCGCGCTGGCGCCCGCCATCTGCATCAGGTCATCGACCGCCCGGACCAGCAGGCGGCTGGCGTAGGTGATGTCGCGCCGGTTGCGGACCCGGTCGGCGAGGGTGATCTCGGCGCCCGAGTCGACCAGGGCCAGGCAGCGTCGCAGCAGCAGCTCGGCGCAGTCGATTCTCGCGTCGGCCTCGGCCACGCACAGCTGCATCGGGATGGCCGCCGCGACCTGTTCCCTGGTGTACGAATGCGCCCTGGCCCGGACGTGCTCCTGCCACGCTTCGACCACGCCGCGGGCGATGCCGATGGCCGGCGCCACCATGGCATGACCGCCATAGGACATGAACGGCTGCCCGTAGATCGGCGCGGTGTTGACCGCCGCGCCGGGGCTGCACGCGTCACGCAGCGTGTCCATCGCGACGGTCCGGTGCTCCGGGACGAAGACGTCCTGCGCCGCCACGTTGTCTGAGCCCGATCCGCGGAGCCCCGCGCTGTACCACGTGTCGGTGACCTGCACGTCGCCCGCAGGCACGAGGAACAGCCGGTATTCCGGGTGATCATCGCCCGCGACGGGCACCATGCCGCCGAGCATGAACCAGTCCGCGTACCCGGCACCGCTGGCCCACGCCCAGTCCCCGGTCAGGCGCCAGCCGCCGCCGGCCGCGCGCACCTGGCCGACCGGCACGAACGAGGTGGCGATCAGTGCGTCGGGGTCGCCGACGCCCCAGACATCATGCTGAGCCTGCTCGCCGAAGTGAGCCAGGATGAACGGGTGGTCGATGAAGAATGAGCCCACCCACGCCATCGACCCGTAGGCCCGGCCCAGTTCGATGGCGATCTCCATGTGCGTGGTCAGGTCGAGTTGCAGGCCACCCCACCGCAGCGGCACCAGCGTGCGAACGAACCCGGCCTCCCGGAATGCGTTCACCATCTCCGGCCGCAGGTGCCGTTCATCGTCGGCCTGGCGGGCCAGGCGGCGCAGCAGCGAGAAGAGGTTCCGCGCCCGTTCGGCGGAGCGGTCGGCGCTGCTCATATCCGGGCCGATATCCGGCGTACGCAGCCCTCCCGCCATATCCATATTTTGATTATAGTCTTTTAGGAGGTGCGGGCAAGGACCGGAGGCGCGATGGCAGAGGTCGTCGGGGCGGTCGGCGTCCCGCACACGCCGCACTTTCCCGGCATCGTGGCGCGGCGCGAGCCGCTGGCCGCCGAAATCGAGCGGCTGTACGGCACGGTCGCGACGCACCTGCGCGGCATGCGGCCAGATGTGCTGCTCTTTTTCACCTGCGATCACTACAACATCTTCTTCGTGAACAGCGTGCCGATCTTCAGCATCGGCGTCGCCGACTCCGCGGCTGGGCCCAGCGACTATCCGGAGCTCGCCCGCTATACCGTGCCCATGGCGTCGCCGCTGGCCATGCGGATTCAGGAGCACGTCGTGCGCTCCGGCTTCGACGTGGGGATGAGCCAGGAGTTCGAACTCGACCATCCCGTCACGGTGCCGCTGCACTTCCTGACGCCGGACATGAGCGTGCCGATCGTGCCGGTGTTCATCAGCGGCCTGATGCCTCCGCTCCCGGGAGCGTGGCGGTGTCACGCGCTGGGCGAGGTGATCGCCGAGGCCATCGCGGAGTACCCGGGAGCCGCACGCGTGGCGGCCGTCGCGAGCGGAAGCTTCTCCCTGGAGATCGGCGGTCCCCGGATCAGCCAGCATTCCCACACCGGCGTGCCCGAGCCCGGGTGGGTAAGCCGTGTCGTTTCGCTGCTGCGATCGGGAAAGGTCACTGAGCTTGTCGCCGAGGCCACCACGGAGCAGCTGGGCGAAGCGGGCAACGCCGGCGGCGAGCTGCTGACCTGGATCGCCATGCTCGGCCTGCTCGGCCCCGTCGAGCCGGTGTTCCTCGAGGCGCAGATGGAGTTCGGCCATGCCTTCGGCGCCTGGCGCCCCGGAGGCGAGGCTGAGTGAGCGTCTACGCGGTCAACAAGATCTGCTACCGGGTGGTGCACGAGCCGGAACTGCGCCGCGCTCTGCGCGAGGCGCCCGCCGACGCGCTGCGCGCCGTCAGTCCCCCGCTGTCAGCCGACGAGCTGGAAGCGATGCTGGCGGGGGATGTCGGCCGGCTGTCGAAGATGGGCTGCAACAACTTCCTGCTGCACCAGCTCGGCCGGTTCGGCCTGCTCGGGCTCGACCTGCCCACCTACGCCGACCGCATCAGGGCCGCCTACCGGCCATGACCGGATCGCTTTTCCCGAGGCCCGGGTCTGCGCCATGGTAGGGATAGTGATCATTCCCCGGCGCGAAGGAGGCCACGATGTGCTTCATCCATTCCGGCAGCATGGGTAACAGCAGGCTGGTACAGCGGGCCGTCGTCGGCGAGGCGCCGGCCGCCGCCTTCTCCGGCGTCGCGGCCGGCGCCTGGGCCATGGGCAGCACGGATGTCGGCGGGTCCGGCTCGCCGGACGCGGTGGCCGGGCCTGCCGGGGAGCCGGTCCTGGATGGGTACAGCCGGGTGCTGCACAACCGCTGGAACCGCGACCTGCCGCCGGCCGCCGTGGTCCGGCCCGGGCAGGTCATCCAGCTGCTGTGCCGCGACGCCCTGGACATCGGCGAGGCGGCCCGCAGCCTGACGCCGGAGGGGACCCTGACCCTCGACCTGGGCGGAGTGCATCCACTGACCGGCCCGGTCGAGGTGGAAGGCGCCGAACCAGGCGACATCCTCGAGGTCGAGGTCCTGGACGTGAGCCCGCTGGTGGACTTCGGCTACGTGGTCATCAGCCCCGCCCTGGGCCTTTTCGGGTCGCTGCGGCCGCACGTGGCCGCACCGCTCGCCTTGTTCACCGAGGCCTCTCAGCTCAGCGACCCGACCCCGGGCCCGGCGGCGGGCGCGATTCCCGCGGACCAGCCCTACAACAGCGGCGCCCCGTTCGTGCAGCTGTTCCAGTTCGAGCGGGGCCAGAGCAGCGGCTTGGCCACCTTCACCGGCGCGGAGACCGGCCGCCAGGCGCGGATCCCGGTCGCCCCGTTCATGGGCATCTTCGGCGTCGCGCCGATGCGCAAGGGCATGTACCGCACCCTGCCGCCGAACGTCAGCGGCGGCATGGGCGGCAACGCCGACATCCGGCAGTTCGTGAAGGGGGCCCGGATCCAGTTCCCGGTCTACGCCGAGGGCGCGAAGTTCTCCGCGGGCGACGGGCACATGGCGCAGGGCGACGGCGAGGTGTGCGTGGCGGCCATCGAGACCCTGATGGCGGTGACGGTGCGTTTCAGCGTGATCAAGAACACCGTCATCGCCTCGCCCCGGGCGATCGTCCCCGCGGCCGACCCCACCCAGCTGGCCATGCCGGCCGAGATGCTCGCCCACGGCTACTACCACACCACCGGCATCGGCCCGGACCTGATGGAGAACGCCAAGAGCGCGGTCCGCGACATGATCGACTGGCTGGTCAGCGACCAGCGGCTGAGCCTGCACGAGGCCTACGCCCTGTGCAGCGTGGCGGGCGACCTGAAGATCAGCGAGGCGGTGGACGTGCCGAACTGGGTCGTGTCGATGACCCTGCCGCGCGGGATCTTCGGGTAACCGGTCCCAGGGCACGCACCACGGACCGTTAGGACCAATAATCTCAATAATCCCGAACGGCCTGCAGTTTCTCCCCTGCCATCTGCCGGAGCCGGTACCGCTGGGTCTTCCCGCTGATGGTCTTGGGCAGCTCCGTGACGAACTCGACTATCCGCGGGTACTTGTACGGCGCGATCGAGGCCTTGGCGAAGTCCTGCAGCTCGGTGGCCTTCGCCGGATCCGGCGCGGCACCCTCGCGCAGCACGACGAACGCCTGCACGATCATGCCGCGGACCGGGTCGGGCGCGCCGACGACGGCTACCTCGAGCACGTCCGGGTGGCCGAGCAGCGCCTCCTCGACCTCGGGCCCGGCGATGTTGTAGCCGGCCGAGATGATCATGTCGTCGCTGCGCGCCTGGAACCAGAAGTAGCCGTCGGCGTCGCGGACGTAGGTGTCGCCGGTGATGTTCCAGCCGTGCTGCACGTAGTTCCGCTGGCGTTCGTCGGACAGGTAGCGGCAGCCGGTCGGGCCCTGGACGGCGAGGTGTCCGGGCTCGCCGTCGGGCACCTCGTCGCCGCGGGAATCCAGGATCGTCGCCCGGTAGCCGGGAACGGCCTTGCCGGTCGAGCCGGGCCTGATGTCGCCGTCGGCGGCGGCGATGAACACGTGCAGCATCTCGGTCGAGCCGATGCCGTCGATGATCGCGATGCCGGTGGCCTGGTGGAACTCCTCCCACACCGACTTCGGCAGGTGCTCGCCGGCCGAGACGCAGCGCCGCAGGCTCTTACATGCGGCGGCCTTCCCGGCGGCCAGCATGGCCCGGTAGGCGGTGGGCGCGGTGGACAGCACGGTCACGCCGTGAGCCACGATCGCGTCGGCTAGTTCGGCCGGGGTGGCGCGCTCGATGAGCAGCGTGGACGCGCCCGCGCGGAGCGGGAACAGCAGCAGCCCGCCGAGCCCGTAGGTGAAGCCGAGCGGGGGAGTGCCGGTGAAGACGTCGTCCCGGCGCGGCTTGATCAGGTACCTGGAAAAGGTGTCGGCGGTGGCCAGCACGTCCCGGTGGAAGTGCATGGCCACCTTCGGCTGTCCGGTGGTGCCCGAGGTCGACGCGAGCATGGCCACGTCGTCGGCAGCAGTGTCAGCCACCTGGAAGACCCCGTCCTTGGCCGCGCACCGGGCCATCAGGTCATCGGGCCCGGCGTCACCGTAGTGAATCGCGGTCAGCGCCGGCGCGCCGGCCGCCAGGTCGGCGGCGAAGCGGTGGTCGCACAGGGCCAGGCTCGGCTGGGTCAGCCCGACGATGGTGGCGATCTCCCGGGGCCGCAGCAGGGCCATGGTGGTGACCGCCACCCCGCCGGCCTTGATCACGGCGAGCCAGGCCGCGGCGAGCCAGGGACCGTTCGGGCCGCGGAGCAGGACCCGCTGGCCCGGGCGCAGGCCGAAATCCTCGGTCATCACCTGGGCCAGCTGGCTGGTCCGGCGGACGGTCTCGCCGTAGGTCCAGCCCTCCGTGAGCGATTGCAGGCAGGGGCGGTCGGCGCCGTGCCGGGCGGCGGTCGCGTCGAGCAGCTCGGCGGCGCAGTTGAGCCGCTCGGGATAGTTCAGTTCCGGCAGGTCGAAGCGGAATTCCGGCCACTGGTCGGGCGGGGGGAGGCGGTCACGGCAGAAGGTGTCGAGGTGCGCCGAAGGGGAAAGCCGCATCTGGCCCCACTTCCTTCTTTCCCGTAGGGTAGATCACCAGTATTTAACTTTTGTGACGGCAGTCAAGAGTCCGCCATACCTCGGGAGTGCTGCAGATAGGGGGCCCGCGATGAGCCCGTTCCGCGCCTCGGCGCCGCTGACCGGCACGTGGGAGCACTTCGGCTTCTCGGTCGCCGAGGGCGTCGGCACCGTGACCCTGGACCGGCCGGGCAAGCTCAACGCGCTTACCTTCGAAGCGTACGCCGACCTGCGTGATCTGCTGGCCGAGCTGCCGCACCGCGGCGACACGCGGGTGCTCGTCATCCGGGGGGGCGGCCGGGCGTTCTGCTCGGGCGGGGACGTCAACGAGATCATCGGCGCGACGCTGTCCATGTCGCCGGACGAACTGCTCGCCTTCACCCGGATGAGCGGCGAGGTCATCCGGGAGATGCGCGATTGCCCCGTGCCCGTCATCGCGGCCGTGCACGGCATGGCGGCCGGGGCCGGCGCGGTGATCGCGCTCGCGGCCGACTTCCGGGTGTGCACGCCGGCGGCCCGGTTCGCCTTCCTGTTCACCAAGGTGGGCCTGTCCGGCGGGGACATGGGCGCGGCCTACCTGCTGCCGCGGCTGGTCGGGCTCGGGCACGCCACCCGGCTGCTGATGCTGGGTGACACGGTGAGCGCCGAGGAGGCGGCGCGGATCGGGCTGGTCTCGTTCCTGATCGAGAAGGACGCCTTCGACGACGAGGTCGGCGCGCTCGCCCGGCGGCTGGCCTCCGGTCCGGTCCAGGCCTACGCGCAGACCAAGGCCCTGCTGACCAGGGAGCAGGACATGAGCCTTTCCGCCGCGATCGAGCTCGAGGCGGTGACCCAGGCCCTGCTGATGAAGGGGGAGGACTACGCCGAGTTCCACGCGGCGTTCAACGCGGGCCGCCCGCCGCAGTGGAAGGGCTGCTGACTCTAGCCGGCACTGACTCTAGCCAGTGCTGAGGATCTGCTCCCGCAGGATGTCCGCGTGGCCGCAGTGCTGCGCGAATTCACGCAGGGCGTGCAGGTAGACCCAGCGCAACGGCAGCGGTCCCAGGCGATGCCCCCGGAGCACGTCGTCCAGGTCCAGGCCTGCGGCGGCCCGGCGCGACGCCGCGCACGCCTCGCCGTGCGCCCGGCGGACGGTGTCGATGGTGTCCGCACCGGTCAGGGTAAACGAGTCGGCGGAGTTCGGCGGCAGCCCCATCTCCTGGCGCGGGCGCCCGGTGACGGCCTCGCCGAACCACACCCTTTCCGCGTAGGTCACGTGCTTGACCAGGCCCAGCAACGTCGTCTCAGAAGGGACCAGGGAGCGCCGGGCCTGCTCCTCGGTCAGCCCGTCCAGGCACGCGTGCAGCGCGGCCCGGTGCTCGTCGAGGAACGTCTCCAGCTGCACCTTGAGCGGCTCCCCGGTCACCTCGAACGACGTCCGCCCGTGTTGCATCGTCATCACGGGAGTATCGCGCTCGCAGCGCCCCCGTTTCAAACCAGTCCGCTTAGCATCGCTCGCGCTGCGAGCTTACCTTGCGCTCGGTGACCGATGCTGACCTGGTTGTAATCGCCGATCTGCTGCCTGGGACACTTTACGTGTGCCTGATCTGGATGCGATGTGTCATGAGGCCCACGGTGCGCTGCTCCGGTGCCTGGAGCTTGCGCACGAGTCCTTCCTGGCCGGCGGGCTGCCCGTGGGTTCGGTGATCACCGACGGCCACGGTCAACGGGTCGGCGAGGGCCGGAACCGCGCCTACGATCCCGCGGGCGGGTCGGACCGGCTGCAGCGCACGCCCATCGCGCACGCCGAAATGAACGCGCTGGCCGCCGTCAGCACCGGAACGGACCTCGACGGGATGGCGTTGTGGTCGTCACACCGGCCGTGCCTGATGTGCGCGGCAGCCTGTCAGTTCACCGGCGTGAGCCGCGTCATCTTCATCGCTCCCGACCCGTCGGCCGACGACAGCGGCGAGGACCCGGCCGGGATCGAGACGGAATGGGTCGTCGTCGCCAACCTGCTGTTCCTGTCCGGCGTGGCGGCATACTCCGGTCCGTCCGCCCCGATGATCCTGCGCGCCCGGCAGCGCGAGCCGGAGATCACCGGCTTGATGCAGGCCGTCGGCGACCGGGCTCTGCGGCAGGCGGCGCTTCGCGATTGCCTGGCGCCGGCCTGGCCGGCCGTACGGGCCGCGGCGCGCGAACGCCGCCAGCGCCTCGCCCAGGCTCCGTCACCAGGCCCGAGCGCGCTCCGGTCGACGGGACCGGCAGAATGACCGGTATGGAGACGGCCGACCCGTATGATCTCCAGCGGTTCGTGGCGGCGCAGCACGCTGGCGGGACCTACGAGCACGCCACCGCCGAGCTGCGGGCCGGCCGCAAGACCAGCCACTGGATGTGGTTCGTCTTCCCGCAGATCGCCGGCCTGGGCTATAGCCCGGCGTCACGGACCTACGCGATCACCTCGCTGGCGGAGGCCCGGGCGTACCTGGCGCATCCGGTGCTTGGCCCGCGGCTGGCCGAATGCGCCGCCATCCTGGCCGGCCTGCCGGGCCGCACCGCGGAGCAGATCTTCGGCGAGGTCGACGCGCTCAAGCTGTGTTCGTCCATGACGCTGTTCATGCACGCCGCTCCCGGCGAGCCGATATTCCGCCAGGTCCTGGAGCAGTATTTCGGCGGCATACCCGACGCCGCGACCGAGCAGCGCGTCTGAGATGCAGCGCGCCTGAGATGCAGCGTCGCTGGCGGGATCGAAGGCGCACCCCTGGGCCGTGCAGGCGTCGCGCAGGACAGTGGCGGTCTGCCGCATGTTGACCAGCTGAAGCGGGTCTACGTTCCAGCTCGGCACCACCGAGTCCAGGACGAGCCGGTTCACCTCGGCCGGATGCGCCAGCGCGAACTGCCCTGCGACGTAGGAGCCGTACGACACCCCGTCCAGGGTGAGCCGGGCGACGCCCAGCGCGGCCCCGGACCGGTGCAGCCGGGCGCCAGGCCAAGCAAGACCGCCGCCGTGACCAGTGCACGGCCTGCTCCGCTTCGGACACCCAGAACGCGGAGCACCGGATTGCGCATGTCTCCAGCGTCGGCACTCGTCATCTCATCTGGGTCACGAAAAGAACCGGACGGCGTATCTCCGCGGCTGGTCAGGTGCGGCTGGTCGCCGCCCACGCGGTGGCGCTGGCCTCGAAGGGACCCTCGGGCAGCAGCCGCCGGCACTGCTCGCGCAGGGCGGCCTGGCGGTCGGCGGCCAGGGACGTCAGATACGCCCCCGCCGGGCCGACACCGAGCGTGAACGGCTCCCACCACGACTCGAATCCGGCCTGGCGGACGCGGACGGTCAGCGTGGTGACCTGGGCCACGCCCAGGCCAGCCCGCGCGAAGAGCTCGGCCAGGTGACCTTCGCGGACACCGGCTAGGCCCGACTCGTCGTCGGCGGTCGGATCCAGTTCGCGCACGGCACGCCAGAACACCGTCAGCGGCCCGCGTCCGCCCGCGTGGTCCCACACGCACGCCGAGACAACTCCGCCGGGCCGGGTGACCCGGCTCATCTCCCGCAGGCCCAGCACCGGGTCGGCCATGAAATGAACGACCAGCTGCGCCAGCGCGGCATCGAAGGCGTCATCGGGGAACGGCAACTGCTCGGCGGCGGAAAGCCGGACGTCCACCCCGGGCAGCCGCTCACCGACCGCGGCGGCGAACGATGCGGACGGTTCCACCGCGCTGACCGCGTCCGCGCCTGCCCGGCTTACCAGCTCAGCCGTCAGCGCGCCGGGCCCGCATCCCACATCCAGCACCCGCTGACCGCGGCGAACCCCGGCCAGATCAGCGAACTGCGCCGCGAGCGGCTCGGAGTACCGCCCCATGAACCGCAGGTAGGCGTCCGCACTGACGTTGAAGCTCATCCAGGAAACCTACCCGCCGCCGTCGCTGACCGAGCCGGGCTGCAGATCTAACGGCCGCCACGGCTGCGTTCGCGGTGCGTCCGGACCTTGGCCCGGGTTCCGCACCGCTGCATCGAGCACCATAGCCGGTTGCCGGTGCGTGACTGGTCGAGGTAGAGCAGGCCGCAGTCCGGCGCGGCGCAGACCCGGATCCGGCTGGCCAGCGGACTGGCGAACAGGTCCACGGCGTCCCGGGCGAGCAGCGACAGCACCTGCGAGGACATGAGCGGGCGGCGTACGGCAGCGGTCCCGGACGCCTCGAGCAGCGGAACCGGCGGCGTGCGAGCGGCCGCCCGGTTGATGACCGTCCGGTCAGACCCGGCCGGCGGACGGCCCTCGATCGCGTCATGAGCGGCGTTCCAGACGGCCCGGCGCAGCGCCCGTGCCTCGCCGACGTCCGGCCCGGCGGCCGCGATGCCGTCCAGGCCGGTGATCACGCCGAGCCAGCGGGATACGTCGGCGGCCTCATGGAGCAGCTCGAATACCGCGTATGGGCCGTCACCGCCGGTGTGCGCCAGGTCCAGGCAGGGACGGCCGGTGCGGAAGCGGCGGGCTTCGCCCGGAGTGAGGCCTTGCAACCTCGCCATGTAACCATCTTAGATGGTTACATGAAGACGTACCTCAACCCGGAATCGCTGGTTCGCAACCCTGCCTTCACCCAGGCCGTGATGGTCGAAGGGGCGGCGAAGACCATATACGTCGGCGGGCAGAACGCGGTGCGGCCGGACGGCACCGTCGTCGGCGGCACGCTGGCTGAGCAGGCCCGTCAGGCGCTGCTCAACGTGCAGGCGGCGCTCGCCGCAGCCGGGGCGACCCTGCATGACGTGGTCCGATGGACGATCGCCACCGTCGACGGCCATCCGCCCGCGGAGGGCTTCGCCGCCTTCCGGGAGGCCTGGGGCAACGCAGGCGACCCACCCGCCATCAGCGTGCACATCGTCTCGGGGCTGGCCAACCCGCGATTCCTGGTCGAGATCGACGCGGTAGCCGTCGTCTGACGCTGTAATCTCACCCGGCATCTCACCCGGCCGGCGTACGCGCCACAGATGTCAGCCCAGCGACATTCCCTGCTCCTGGAGCGCTTCCTGCAGCAGCCGCAGGGCCTTCGGCCCCACGCCGTGCAGCTTGCCCAACTCGGCGGCGGGCACGTTCGCGAGCTGGCTGAGCTCGGTGTACCCGGCGGCGGTCAGCGCCCGGGTGGCCGGCGCCCCGATGCTCCGGGGAAGTCCCGTGTCAGGTGATGCCATGGGCCGGATCCTACCCCGGCACCCCGACACCAGCACCGGCCCGCGCATCCGCGAGCGGACGGCGCCGCGGGTAACTCAGCGGGGATATTCGTCCTGGTACCGTCGGTCGGCGGAGTACCTGTGGGCCTGCGGGACCTCATCGGCGGGCGCGTCCGTCCGGTAGACCGCCCTCTCCTCACGGTAGACCGGCTCCTCGCGGTAGACCGGTGCCTCCTCCCGGTAGACTGTCCGGCGACTGCGGCCCCAGGGTGCCCACACGACCATCCAGAGCACCACCCCGAACACGCCTACCAGTATCAGGATGTCACCGATCGTGTGGATAGCGACGCCGTGGGTTGACACGGTGGCGATCCCGAACCGCAGGATGGCTCCCACCGCGATGAGCAAAAGGCCTGCACCGATCCTCATGGGCTCACCTCTCTGAGTGAGTTCTGGTTGGTCACCCCCTCTTCCCCTGGCATATGAACCCAAACGGACGCCCGCACCGCGGCTCGTGTGACGGGTGTGAGCTGCGGGGAAGGTCGCGCCAAGAGCGCTTCTGTTTGTGCTGCGCCGCCGGGTGTGGCAGGTCAATACTTAACCGGTGATCGGTGCCGCGTTCGGGGTCACGCTGGCCAGCGCTCAGGCCGGTGATGAGGCGGCCTTCGCTTGCATCTTCCGTGACGTGCAGCCGGCGCTGCTGCGCTACCTGCGGGTGATCGCGCCTGATCCCGAGGACGTGGCCGGCGACACCTGGCTTCAGGTGGTGGACGGGCTGGTGCGGTTTCGCGGCGGGGAGCAGGCCTTCCGGGCGTGGCTGTTCACCATCGCCAGGCACCGGGCGGTTGACGCCGGCCGGTCACGGGCCCGCCGTCCCGCGGTTCCGCTGGAGTTGAGCGCAGCGGCGCAGCGGCTGACTTCCCCCGATGCTGCGGACCAGGCGCTTGAGACGGTTTCCACGCAGGCCGTGATGGCGCTGATCGCGTCGCTGCCACATGACCAGGCCGAGATCATCATGTTGCGGGTGGTGGCCGGCCTGGATGCCAGTGACGTGGCCCGGATCGTGGGCAAGACCCCGGGGGCAGTCCGGGTGGCCGCGCATCGCGGCCTGCGACAGCTCGCTGGCCAGGCCGAACGGACTGGTGTAACGCATTGAGCGAGCCAGACGCTATGCATGATGAGATGCCTGGGTTCTTCCCCGGCCGGCCCGGCGGCGAGCGCGACGAGCCGCTGCTGGACATGATCTTGGAGCGGCGCCCTATCCCCCCCTGGGCGCCGCCCGAGATCTATGGACTGGCGCGGATGCTCGCCGCCGTAGCCGGGCCGGCCGAACCGGGGGAGCTGGCCGGACAGAACGCTGCGCTGGTGGCGTTCACCCGGCTCGCTTCCCCGGCCGGCACCTCGCCCGCTGCCCCGCGGTCAGTCCGGCGCTTGTTGCCCGAGCGATCAGCTCGCGGCAGACTCCCCCTAGCCGCCGCAGTTACCGCGGTCGCAGCCGGGCTGGGCAGCACGGCCGCGGCTTACGTCGGCGTGCTGCCCAGCCCGATCCAGCACTTCGTGCACGTCACCATCGGAGCGCCGGCTCCGCCTCACGATTACTCCCGGCACGTCCCCGCGGTCGCCAGCTCGCCGACGCAAGCGCGGCACGAGCCCGCCACCTCCGGACCGCCAAAGACTCCTACGGCGACATCGCCTGTGCCTGCCCGTGGCAAAGCCAGCCACCGGTGGCGTTACGGCTTGCCGGCAAACAGTCCCGGGCCTGCCATCGCCAGCTGCCTCCCCACGCCGAGCCCGGCCCGGAACCCGGTCTGGCCGACCCTGGCCCCGGCGTCGGCCCCGGCCAGCCTGAGCCCGACTCAGAGTCCGGGCAGGCTCAGCCCGACCCAGAGTCCGACATCGCCGGGACCCAGAGCTTCCGGCTGGGCCGCGCCATCCCCGGCGGCAACAGCCTGCCCGCGCGTCCCCACCCAGACCGCGGTGCCGCGACCGGGCCAGTGAGAGCCCGAAGGGAGACAAATGCTGGAGAGCAGTGCGGTCATCGCGTTCGCCGCCTCCGCTGACCTGCGCCAGGCGCGAGCCTTCTACGAACAGGCACTGGGCCTGCGCCTGATCGAGCAGAACGACTTCGCCCCGGGGATATCCGGTTGACGGCGTGACGGCCCTGGCCGATGCTGGCCGTTGTGACCGGGACTGCTGATCATGTGCTGCGCAATCGCGCGGCGTGGGACCAATGGGCGGCCGGTTACGCCGAGGCGGGTCTGCGGAGCTGGTCCGCGGCCGAGCCGACCTGGGGTATCTGGGGGATTGCCGAGGCGCAGGCGGGCGTGCTGCCGCTCGGTCTCGATGGCCTCGACAGCATCGAGCTGGGCTGCGGCACCGGCTACGTCTCGGCCTGGCTGGCGCGTCGCGGCGCCCGGCCGGTGGCCCTGGACAACTCGTCGGCGCAGCTGACGACCGCCCGCGAGTTGCAGGAGCGGTTCGGGCTGCGGTTTCCGCTCTTTCAGGCCAACGCCGAGCGGGCACCGTTCGCCGACGCCAGCTTCGACCTGGCGATCACCGAGTACGGCGCCAGCATCTGGTGCGATCCGTACGCCTGGATCCCCGAAGCGGCCCGGCTGCTGCGCCCCGGCGGTCAGCTGATCTTCCTGGTCAACTCGGTGCTGATGATGCTCACCATTCCCGACGAGGACGGCCTGCCCGCCACCGACCGGCTGCTGCGCCCCTACTTCGGCATGCACCGTTTCGAATGGCCCGACGACGACTCGGTGGAGTTCCACCTCGGCCACGGCGACATGATCCGGCTGCTCCGCCGCTGCGGCCTGGCCGTCGAGGATCTTCTCGAACTCCGGCCTGACCAGGGCGCCACCGCATCGCATCCGCTGGCCACCATCGAGTGGGCGCGGCAGTGGCCGTGCGAGGAAGTCTGGAAGGCGCGCAAGCCGGCCTAGCCCGGTAACCTCGGGCCAGACTCGGTCATCGCGGACGACGCAGGGAGGAACGGTGAGCGGAGCGAGCACCGGCGCCCAGGGCGCGCCGCCGCCGTGGCCGTCCGGCGCGGCCTGGATCGGCGGCCGGTACTGCCCGATCGAGGACGCCAAGATCTCCGTGCTCGACCTGGGCGTGACCCGTTCGGACTGCACGTACGACGTGGTGCACGCCTGGGAGGGCCGGTTCTACCGACTCGACGCCCATCTGGACCGGTTCGCCGCCAGCATGGCCCGGCTGCGGCTCGATCCGGGGCACGACCGCGCCGGGATCGAGGCCATCGTGCACGGCTGCGTCCGCCACGCGGGCCTGCGGGCGGCGTACGTGTCCATGACGTGCACGCGCGGCCGGATGCCGCCGGGCAGCCGTGACCTGCGCACCGCGCAGAGCATGTTCTACAGGTGCTGGTCACCTCCACGGCCGGCGGGATCATGCCGGTGACCGTCATCGACGGCAAGCCGGTGGGAACGGGGGCGCCCGGGCCGCTGACGATGCAGCTGCGGGACCGATACTGGGCCTGCCACCAGGATCCGCGGTACTCCACCCCGGTCCGCTACGAGGAACCGGCTTGACGTCTGAAGCGTTCCAGGCGCGGCCGCCGACCCCGGCTACCCGGGCCGATCTCGAGGAGTCGTTCCTGTGCGAGCGGGCCGGAATCCGGGAACCCGCCCCGTGACGCGGGCCGGGTGGTGCTGGCGACGGCCACCCCGGCCAGGATCAGCAGGCCCCCGGCGATCGTGGCCATGGTCACGCGCTCGCCAAGGAGTGCTACCGCGCCCAGCACGCTGACGGCCGGCTCGAAGTAGAGCAGCAGGCTGACGCGGGTGCTGCCGGCGGCAAGAACGGCCCGGTTCCACAGCAGCATCCCGGCGACCGTGCTACCGATTGCGAGGAAGGCGAGCTCGCCCCACACCGATGGGGCAAGCTGACCCAGCCGCGGCGCGGACAGCGTCCCGGCGAAGGCCAGGTAGGGGACGGCACCCACGACCGTGGAGGCGGCTGTGGCCGGCACCGCCCCGTAGGCCTGGCTGAGCGGGCGCAGCACGATCGTGTAGGCGCCGAACGCCAGCGTGCCGGCTAGGACCAGCCCGGCGCCGGCGAGCGCCCGGTAGCCGCCCGTCCCGGTCAGTGCGCTGGGCCCGGCTAGCACGGCCACCCCGCCCAGAGCGACGGCGCTGCCGAGCCAGGCCCGGGCGCCACCGCGCTCAGCGAGGAACACATACCCCAGGACCATCACCCAGACTGGCTCGGTGGCGAGCAGCAGCCCGGCCGTGGAGGCAGGCAGCCATTGCAGCCCGGCGGTGACCGGCAGGTTGTAGCCGATCAGGCCGAGGGCGCCAGCGGCCGCGAGCCGGGCCGCCGAACGCCGGCGCAGCCGTCCGAACACGGGCATCGCCCAGGGCAGCAGCACCAGGGCCGCCACGCCGAGCCGGAGCACCAACAGCGGCAGCGGGTCCAGGTGGGCGACGGTGGCCCGGGTGGCCACCGGCGCGAGTCCCCACAAGCTGACGGCCACCAGGCCGCCGGCCATTGGCCGGGACGGGCCCTGCGAGGGGCGCGGGGTGGGCACCGTGGTCTCCCTCAGGGCCGCGGAGAGGGCGGCGGCACGGTCGCGATGCCGAGGGTCGACTGGGCGGGGAGCAGGCCGGACTCGAACGCGGCGCCCAGCAGGGGCCCGGTCAGCTCGGCGAGGCGCTGCGCCCGGCCAGTGCCCAGCGCCTGCCATGGGGCATCGGCCAGCCGGTCGGTGCGCCATTCGATCTCATCCCGGCCGTCCCGGCCACGTTCGGTGGCGTTGCCCGTCGCATCGACCCAGCCCCGGGCCGCCAGCCGGTCCCGGGCAGCCGACCATTCCCGCGCGGTCCAGCCGCGGCTGGAGAAGGTTTCCTCCGGTGCGGCGCCGATGGCGGCGAACGACACGAGTGCCTCGCATGGATCCAGGCCGGCCGCCAGCAATGCGGTGATGTGCCCGTCCCCGCGGTGCTCGCGCAGGATGTTGATGGCATGCCACAGCACCAGATGCGGCTCGTCGGGCCAGGGCAGGTCCGCGTTCGCCGCTGCCAGCGTGCAGCCGGCGGTGTCGGCCGCCAGCGCCGCATCGCGGGCCAGGTCCGCCGCCTCCGCCAGGCCGGGCGAGCCGATCCGGTCACCCAGCAGCGCCCGGTACATGCGGTCCACCGCCCGTTCCCGCGCCGCCAGGATCCGCTGCGGCGAGGCCACCGCCCACACCGTGGGCACGTGCTCGGCCACCATGTCCGGGCTGAAGCTGTAGCAGGCCGAGGAGGCCAGCCGAGGGCCCGCCGCGCCCAGCGGCGCCAGCCGCCAGGCGAAGTAGCTCGGCCAGCGGGTCGCCACGTCATAGCCGAGCGCGGCCGCCTCAGCGAACACCTCCGGGGCGTACCAGAACACCGCGTGTATCGGCTCGAGCTGGTGCCACATCCGCCGCGCCAGTCCGTAGTCCTCGGTCGTCGTCATGATCACTCTTCTCCCCTTCACCTGGTACCTCGGCCCGCCTTGCTGCCGGCCTGAGCCCATCGTGATGTAATGGTCTTATGCAGTTCAACACTTACACGGTGGCCGGCGCGCACATCGCCGCCTGGCTGGTCAACAACCCCGCGCCGGAGCCGTCGGCCCTCGCCGCGGTGCTGGACAGCTACGACGTCCACCAGCCCGTAACGACCACAGCCCAGATGCGAGCGCTGCGGCCATGGACCCAGCTCCTGCGCGGTCTCTTCGAAGCCGGCACCGTGGCCGGCAAGGCCGAACGCGCCGACGCGCTGCTCAACGCCGCCAACTGCCGCCCCCGACTGATCAGCCACGGCGCCGGGCTGCCCTTTCACCTCCACTACGCACCCGTCCGCACCGGCCTGACCGCCCGGGTGAAGGCCCTCACCGCCGCCGGGCTGGCCCATATCATCGACAACGGCGAAGGCTCCCGGCTGGGAGCCTGCAGCCGGGCCGGCTGTGGCACCGCCTTCGTCGACACCTCGCGCAACGGCCGCCGCCACTTCTGCAGCGTCCGCTGCGCCAACCAGGTCAACGTGGCCAACCACCGGCTCCGCCAGCGCCAGCCGCGCTGAGGGCACGGCCGCCTAACCCGTCGAGGTTCTTCGTGGCGTTCCTGTCCGCCGCCATCAGCGCAGCGGATGCGGGTGAGCTCGAGACCCGGGTCGTTCGGGAAGACCGGGTATGGATCGGCGGTGCGGTCAGCCTCAGGGAATCAGGCCGTCAGATGCCGCGTGAACCAGTCGCGCGCCGCGCCGCTCGAGGCCTCGAAACCCTTGGTGTAGGCGTCGAAATGCCCGCCCGGCATGATGATGAGCTCCTTGGGCTGGTGCGCCGTGTCGAAGGCCGCGATGGCGAGCTCGGACGGCACCAGGTGATCGCCCACGGCGACCAGCAGCAGCAGCGGCGTGGGGCTGATGTATGGCAGGTAGGTGCCCGGTTCGTATTCGGTGAACATCTCCACGCTGCGCAGCGTCACCTCGTTCCGCCAGGCCGGGGCCCGGGTCTCCCCGGTCTGGGAGAACCACTCCCACGAGTCCGGCGTCGGCAGCGCCGAGGGTGCCAGCGGGTCCATGTCCACCACGGGCACCATGGCCGGCGCCTTGCCCTGGAAGCGGGCCAGGCGGTCGGCGTCGAACTGCTCGCGGAACCCGGCGATGAAATCGGCCCGGACCAGGGCGCGCAGGTTGGCGTGGCCGCTGATCAGCGGCACCTGGCTCACCACGGCCTTGACCCGGCGGTCGATCGCGGCCACCACCAGGACGTGGCCACCGGAGTAGCTGCTGCCCCAGATCCCGATCCGTTCCGGGTCCACCTCGGGCACCGTGTGGAGGTAGGTGATGGCGTGCCGGTAGTCGCGGACCTGCGCCCACGGCTCGATCTCCTGGCGCGGCTCCCCGTCGCTGGCGCCGAAGCAGCGGTTGTCGAAGACCAGGACGTTGAGCCCAGCCGCGGCGAACGCCTCGGCGAAGCTGTCCAGGTACATCTCCTTGACCGCGGAGAAACCGTGTGCCATGACCACGGCCGCACCCGGGCCGCTGGCCCCCCCGGCCTCGTAGAACCAGCCACGCAAGGTGACGCCCTCAGCGTCGAACGCGATATCCCGTCGTGTCATCCCGGTCGCCTCCCACCAGCGGATTCCGTTGGCTGCCGGCCCCAGACCGCCCGCGAGCCGTTGTCATCAGTCTCATTGGAACCGCCGCGGCGGGTCTAGTCCTGTCCCATGCTGAGACCGCGTCCCCTTACCTTGCGGGCGAACCGGCCGCATGCCACCGTTTGGGCATGCTGTTGCGAGCTCGCAGTCGCCCGGTTGAGGAGCATGAGCGGACCTGGATCCAGGACAACATGGAACGGTTCCGCGGCCCGCGAACGCGGTCACCGGGCGCTCCCAGATTCGGGTGCGGGTCGCCAGCGAGCATGAGCGGTCTGCGGCGTCCCGGCGCGGATAAGGTCCAGGCGCGGCCGCGGCCCGTCCGTGCGTCCCGCCTGCGGCCTGCGGTCGCCCGCGGCGAACGGCAGCGGCCAGGCCGCGCCGGGGCCCGCGTACCCCTGCTCGGCGGCGGCGTGCAGGGTCCACTGCGGGTCGTACAGGTGGGTGCGGCCCAGCGCGCACAGATCGGCCCGGCCCGCCAGGATCAGGGAGTTCACGTCGTCGTAGGAGGAGATCGCGCCGACCGCGATCACCGCCACGCCGTACTTTCGGCCGATCTCGTTGCGGATCCGATCGGCGAACGGCGTCTGGTAGCTGCGGCCGAAGGCCGGCTTCTCCTCGCTGACCACCTGCCCGGTCGACACGTCGACGCCGGCCGCGCCGTGCTCGGCGAACGCCCGGGCGATCTCTACGGTGTCATCGATGCCCAGGCCGCCCTCGCACCAGTCGGTGGCCGAGATCCGCACCGTCATCGGCCGGTCCTGCGGCCACACCGCGCGGATGGCGTCGAACACCTCGAGCGGGTAGCGGAGCCGGCCGGCCAGCGATCCGCCGTACCGGTCGGTGCGCCTGTTGGTCAGCGGAGACAGGAACGAGGACAGCAGGTACCCGTGCGCGCAGTGCAGTTCGAGCAGGTCGAAGCCCGCCCGGGCGGCCGCCCGGGCGGCCGCCACGAACTGGCCGCGGATCTCGTCTAGCTCCGCGGCACCCAGCTCGCGCGGCGTCTGGCCACCCGCCTTGTACGGCAGCGGCGACGGGCCGCAGACCTCCCAGTTACCCTCGGGCAGCGGGTCATCCATGCCCTCCCACATCAGCCTGGTCGAGCCCTTGCGGCCGGAGTGGCCGAGCTGGATGCCGATCTTCGCGGCGGTCTGGCCGTGCACGAAGGCCGCGATCCGGCGCCAGGACTCCTCCTGCTCGGCGGTGTAGATCCCCGTGCACCCGGGCGTGATCCGCCCGGACGGTGAGACGCAGACCATCTCGGTCATCACCAGCCCGGCACCGCCCAGCGCCTTGCTGCCCAGGTGCACCAGGTGGAAGTCGCCAGGCACGCCGTCCCGCGCCGAGTACATGTCCATCGGCGAGACGATGACCCGGTTGGGCAGTTCCAAGCCACCCAGGCGGAACGGCTGGAACATCGGCGGCCGCGACTCCGCGGCCCCAGCCGAGCCGCCAGCCGGGTCCCTGTCCAGGGCCACGGCGGAGGCGAACCAGCGGTCCATGTCCGCGACGAACTCCGGGTCGCGCAGCCGCAGGTTGTCGTAGGTGACCCGGCGGCTGCGGGTCACGATGTTGAAGGCGAACTGGTGCGGGTCCTGGTCGGCGTACTGGCCGATGTTCTCGAACCACTCCAGGCTGGCCTGCGCGGCCCGCTGGGTCGAGGCGACCACCGGCCGGCGCTCGGCCTCATAGGCCGTCAGGGCGGCCTCGACCGAGGACTGCTCGTGCAGGCAGGCCGCCAGGGCCAGCGCGTCCTCCATGGCCAGCTTGGTGCCCGAACCGATGGAGAAGTGCGCGGTGTGCGCCGCGTCGCCGAGCAGCACGACATTCTCGTGCCGCCAGGTCTGGCACCGCACGGTGGTGAACGTGGTCCACCGCGAGTTGTTGGCGAACAGACTGTGCTGGCCGCCACTGGGCCCGCCGAGCACGTCCGCGCACAGGCCGCGGATCATCTCGATCGAGGCCTCGTCGCTCTGTCCCGGCGCCAGCCCTTCAGCCGCGACAGAGCCGAACCCGGCTCGCCGCCAGACGTCCTCGTGCATCTCCAGGATGAAGGTGCTGGCCTGCTCGCTGTACGGGTAGCCGTGCACCTGCATGATCCCGGCCGGGGTGTCCAGGATGTAGAACTTGAACGCGTCGAAGACCAGGTCCGTGCCGAGCCAGATGTACTTACACCGCCGCCGCTCCAGGTCCGGCGCGAACGTGCCGGCCAGCAGACCGCGCGTGGCCGAGTTCATCCCGTCAGCGGCGACCACCAGGTCATGGCCGGCGGACAGCGCGGCCACGTCCGGCGCCTCGGCGCGGAACAGGACCCGCACCCCGAGCGACGCGCAGCGGGCCTGCAGGATGGCCAGCAGGCGCTTGCGGCTCATCGCGGCGAAACCATGCCCGCCCGAGGTGAACGTGCTGCCCCTGAAGTGCACGTCGATGTCGTCCCAGCGGGCGAACTCGCGCCGCATGGCGGCGAAGATCTCCCGGTCGGCGTGCTCGATGCCGCCGAGGGTCTCGTCCGAGAACACCACCCCGAAGCCGAACGTGTCGTCGGCGGCGTTGCGCTCCCACACGGTGATGTCGTGCCGGGCGTCCAGCTGCTTGGCGAGGGCCGCGAAGTACAGGCCGCCGGGGCCGCCGCCGAGGACAGCGATGCGCATAACGCGATCGTATGCCGGAAACGATACGATCGTCAATGAAACGCAATACCGATAGGGTGCGGTCATGAACGTGGAGCGGATCAACCCCGAAGAGCTCGCCCGCCCCTCCGGCTTCTCGCACGCGGTGTCGGTACCCGCGGGCCGGATGGTGTTCCTGGCCGGCCAGATCGGCATGGACCGGGAAGGGAAGGTCGCCGACGGCGGCGTGCTGCCGCAGTTCGAGCAGGCCCTCGGCAACCTGCTCACCGCGCTGGCCGCCGCCGACGGGCAGCCAGAAGACCTGGTCAGCCTGACCATCTACCTCATCGACGTCGAGGACTACCAGGCGCACGGCAAGGAAATCGGCGCGGTCTGGCGCCGGCTGGCCGGGACCGGGTACCCCGCCATGGCGGGCGTGGGCGTGACCCGGCTGTGGCGGCCCGGGGCGCTGGTCGAGATCCAGGGCATCGCCGTGGTCAGTGTTGATGGGATCAGGCGCTGATCGCGGACTCCACGTAGGCCTGCGCCGGTTTCTCGAGCAGCGCGCGCAAGGCGAAGAACAGGTCGGCGGCCCGGATGCCGACCCAGCCGTCTGGCAGCAGCTCGGCGGGCAGGCCGGGGTCCAGGTAGGGGAGCCGCCGCCAGTCGGTCAGCACCCGCACGTAGTCGGCGAAGGCTTCCCGCGCGGAACACGGCCCGCGCTGCTCCAAGTGCTGGTGCACCCGGATGAACGACTCGTACTGGCGCTCGAGCTCGTCCAGGTCCCACCAGCGGCGGATCTTGGCGGCCGGGTCGCCGAAGGCCATGTGGTCGGCGCGGAACAGGTCGGCGTACGCGTCGAGCTCGAGCCGCCGCAGCGTCTCGGCCGTGATGTCCTGCGGGTGGGCCGGCACGATCCACACTCCGGGCGCGACCATGCCGAACCCCAGCCTGGTCAGCTCCGACCGCAGCACGTGCCGCCGGCGGCGCTCGGACTCGGGGACCGAGAACACCGCGAGCACCCAGCCGTCGGCCGGGGTGGCCCGGCGCCGCCGGAAGATCCGCGCGTCACCCTCGCGCAAGATGGCCAGGGCCTCGGCGGACAGCTGGTAACCGGCTGAGCCGCCGCACCGCTGCGACTGCAAGATGCCGCGCCGCTTCAACCGTGATATGGCCGAACGGACGGCCGGCTCGTCTATCCCCAGGTCAGCGAGCAACCGTATCAGGGTCGCGACCGACAGCCAGCCGCCGTCGTGCCGTGCGTAGAGCCCGTAGACCGTGATGATCAGGTGCCGCAGCCGGGCCGAACGGGCGGTGGCCTCCGCGCCCGGTTCGTTCGTTTCCGCTCCGTTCGTTTCCGTTGCGGCCGTCACCCGGTCACGATACCAGGGCGGCCGGCGTCAGCCGGCTACCGTGCTACCACTCGGCGATACGCACGGGGCCTCGGTCCGACAGGACGCGACTTGCCGCCGCATGTCACGAAGTCTGCCCGGCCTTGGTTGCCTCGGGTACCTCGTTGAGCCGTCCAGTGGTCACGTCGTAGATGTAACCGTAGATCGGGACGTTCCTGGGAACCAGCGGATGAGAACGGACCCGGCTGACATCTTCGACGACGCTCTGGGCGTTGTCCGTGATCGTGAGCCAGTGGATGTACTTGGCTTCGGACGAGCCCGGCCCGGTGCCGATGTCCCGGAAACCGTCGGGGCCGAGCTCGGCGGTCTCGAGGCTACTTGCCAGCAGGCTGCGCATCACCTCGTCGGTGAAGAACTCCATACCGCAGTTGGTGTGGTGGATGACGAACCACTCCTTGGTACCGAGCAGCTTGTATGAAATGACGAGGGAACGGATCGCATCGTCACTGGCCCGTCCTCCAGCGTTCCGGATCACATGGGCATCGCCCTCGCTGAGACCCGCGTACTTGGCCGGATCCAGCCGGGCATCCATGCACGTCAGGATGGCGAAGCCCCGGGCCGGCGGCAGGGCGAGATCAGCTTTGGAGCCGAACGAACTCGCGTACTCCTCGTTGGCCCGCAGGATCTCATCTCGAACAGGCATGCATTCTCCTTCACGGTGCGTCGCTAGTAGCAGCCAGCCCGGTAAGTACGGATGATCTCAGCCGTTCGTTCCGTGTGCGACCCCGAGCCGAGACCCTTTCCCTAGTTTACCAGTCGGCTTTGTACTATTGCAGATAAAACGCGTCGGAGTCAATTACAGTCAGCAACTTCAGCATTTAAGTTAAACACTAAGACCTTTCCGGCTAAAGTCACAGCCTTGACTCGGCTCCGCGGTCACGCCCTGCTCAGCTCTTGTCGAGCCGGCGGATCAGGTCACGTGGCCTGACCCGCGGGTCATCGCCAGGCGTTCCTCGATCCCGGCACGTCGGCCGGCGTGATCCGGAACCGGTGGGCCAGCACGCGTTCGCCCAGATCCTGCATTGTTATCACCCGAGAAGACGCAACGCGATGAGCACCGCCACCACGATCACCACCAGCACCAGCGCGGCCACCGCCAGCCGCCTGCGCCGTGCCGCCGGCCGCTGGCGGTTTGCCATCGGAGCGGGTCCCCCCGGGACCGCGCGCTCCACATGCCATGCCGGCGGCGGCGCATAGCCAGGTCCGGCAGGCTGATAGCTAGGTCCGGCAGGCGGAGCGGCGGTCGAGCCGGGATCCGCGCCGCGGAAGACCGGTACCTCCCGCTGCGCCGAGTACAGCGATACCTTGACGAATTCCAGGGCGTCAAGCGCGGCCGGCGGCAGCCCGCTGGCCGGGTCTTCCGGCCGGGGATCCTCCCAGTAGAACGGCCGCACGAAAAACGGCCGTCCCAGCGCCAGGGCGTGCTCCCATTCCTCCCGGCAGTACCGCGAGCGCATCGAGTTGCTCGACCAGAACAGCTGGAAGACGTCCGCCTCCGCGATGAGCTCCGGCAGGCGCTCGCGCCACCTCTCACCGGAGCGGATGGCCACCACGTCCCGCAGGTACTCATCCCCGAACGTGCGGACGATCTCCGCAAAGCCGTCGACGATCGCCCCGTCGGCGTGTGAGTACGACGGGAAGATCTTGCGATACCGCGGCGCCGATTCCGCCACGGTCGGTGGCGGCGCTGCCAGCGCGGACGCGGTGACGCGGAGCGCCAGGGACACCTCGCCGAGGATCAGCGGACCGCACCATATCCGCACCGCCCCGCGCACCACCGATCCGGCCAGGTCCGACCGGGCCAGCAGGCGGAACACGACATGGTGAACCGGCTCCCACCAGTCGAATTCGGCGCTATCGGGGTTGCGCACGATGCCGGGCAGGTCCACCGTGATCCGCAGCCGCGCGCCCCGGAAGACCCCGACACGGGCGTCCTCACCGGACTGGCGGACCGGCATGTTCCCGAAGTGTGCCCGGGCGATGGCTTCTACCTGCTCGTTCGGGTCGAGCGGGGGCTTGCCCGGTTCTTCCACCAGGTCGGTCTTGTGCGCGAAGACCAGCAGTGACGCCCATACCCCCGGGGACAGGGTCTGCGGCCGGTAGACGGTGAAGCGTACGTCGTCGTCCACCAAGCCGGGGTCCGCGGGTGCCCACGGCGCCCCTTTTCCCAGGGTGGGGGACGGGGCCGGGGGAGAGGTGGATGCGGTGAACTCCACCGCGGGACCGCCCGCCATGTCGTGCCGCCAGAGCGTGCCATCGGCGTGGCCGGCCAGCACCTGGCGGCCCGTGCCGTCGATAGCGATGGCGGTGACGGCTGTCCCGAGTGTCCGGTGATCGGGGGATGCTGCGCCGGACCGGTTCCAGTGGAGCAAGGTGCCTTCGGCGCCGACCGCGATCACCGCTCCGCCGTCCGGGCTGACCGCCAGCAGACCGATGCCGGGACCGCTGCCCACCACCTCCGACGTCCCGGCGGCGAGGCCGTAACGGCAGATAAGGCCGTCCTCGAAGGCGGCGACGACTGGACCCCGATCCGAAGCCACCGCGACGGCCCGGGCCGTCAGCCCTCCGGTGGCCAGCGGCGGGCCGAACTCCCCGGTATCGGCGTTCAGGGTCCGCAGTGACCCGTCGGCGCAGGCCACGGCGGCCAGGACGCCTGATGGCGACAGGGCCAGAGCCCGGACCGGCGCCGAGGCCGAGAAGTCATCGTCCCGCGGCCGGGCACCCGTGACGTTCTCATGCAGCCTGATCGTTTCCCCGGTCGCCCAGAGAACCCGGACGCGGTCACCCGATAGGGCCACCGCTGCCGGCTGGCCGCGGATGGGCGCCGCCTGGCGGATCTCCCTGGGTGCCACGCCGGTGCCCCACGTCCGCACGGTCCCGTTTGCAGACACGGTGATAGCCCATGACGCGTCCGGCGCCATGGTCACGGCTGCTATCTGCACTAAGGCAGTCATAGACAGGAGTATTGCAGACTGTAATACCCGTCGAAGCGCGGTTGCGCATGCCCGGAGAACAGGCGGTGGCTCAGGCGATCGCCGTGGTTCCCTCGGCTCCGATGCCGGCGGAAATGGTCATCTCGGCCGGGTGTGCCAGCGTCTGGTAGACCACGCAATAACGCTCGGTGAGGCGGATGAGCGTCTGAACCTGCTCGGCGCTGGCGTCGGTGTCCAGGTCGAAGGCCAGCCGGATGGACCGGAACCCGACCGGCGCGTCCTTGCTGACGGCCAGGGTCCCGCGGAAGTCCAGGTCGCCCTCGGCTGTGAGGGTCCCCCCGGCCACGGTGATTTGCAGCGAGGTGGCCACGGCCCGCAGCGTGACCCCGGCGCACGCCACCAGCGCCTGCAGCAGCATGTCACCCGAACACAGCAGCGAGCCGTCCCCTCCGCTCGCCGGATGCAGTCCCGCGACGGCCAGCGCCCGCCCGGTTTCCACCGAACACGAGATGGCGTCGTCCAGCTGGCCGTGCGCCCGCAGCGTGACGACCGCCTTCTCAGGGTCCTCCCGGTAGGCATCCTTGAGCGGCTGCTGCACGGCGCGCAGCTCGGCGCTGTCCATGTCGGCTCCCATCTGTTCTCGGCCTGGTCCCTTCACCATAAGGCCGCTGGCCACCGGCGCTGCGAGGCCTCGTAGTCGTCAAGCCGCCACGCCATCGCCGACCGCGGCCTGAGCGCGTAGACGACGTCGAAGCCGGGATCGTGGTCTGGCAGGTACTGCTGGTCTTCCGGCCTGGTGTACTTCGCCGCCAGCGCCGCGACTACCGAAGGAACCATGGCCGGAGCCCCGAGGTCGTCGACGACGCCGCGCACGATCAGGACGTCCTCGCCGCTTTCCAGGTGGATGATCACCCGCGGGTCGGCCGCGAGGTTGCGCGCCTTCACCGTGCTCCGCTCGCTATATAGGTGCAGCGTCTCGCCGGTCACCACGCCCCAGACCGGTGCCGCGTGCGGGGCGCCGGAGGTGGTCGTGCTGCCCAGCCAGTAAGTACGCGCCGCCGAGAGCCGCCCCGCCACCTCGGTCCAGGTCATGGTGTCGCCTGCCATGAGCCGATAATCGCATTGTCCCGTGGTCAGGCTGAGCCCGAGTCAGAGGTGATCCCAGCACGGGTGACGGCGCACCAGGGCCATCGCCGGTTATAGCAACTTGACCTCAGTGTAATCATTCGCGCGAAACCGCGGCGGCCCGCGCTTCGTCTGATGCGCATGAAGAACGAACTGCGGGCCGCCGCCGGGGCGGCCGTGACGGCGCTGCTGATCGCGGGGTGCGGGTCGAACCCGGCCCCGCCGCCGGTCATCGCCCACGGCGTAGCGGCCAGGGAACCCCTCATGAACCCACGTCCCTACGGGACGGCGGACACCGCGCTTGGCCTCGACGTGCTCAGCGCCTGGTGCCAGGCCGACCCGCAGGCCAACCTGGTGCTATCGCCGTCGAGCCTGGCCAGCGGGCTCGGCATGGCTTATCTCGGGGCTCGCGGCGGCACCGCACGGGCCATGGCCGGCGTGCTGCATCTGCCGGCGGCGGGCGGCCAGGCCCTCGAGGCGGGCCTGCAGGCCCGGTCGGCCGCGCTGCGCGGCCTGAGCGGCCCGGGCGTGACGCTGGACGCCAGCGATCAGGTCTGGGCCGACCCAGGCCTCCCGACCGAACGCAGCTACCTGAACGCCGTCGCTACCGGTTACGACGCCGGCGTGGCCCAGGCGCCGCTGCTGACCGACCCAGAGAAGGCCAGGCAGGAGATCAACCAGGCGATCGCGACCGCCACCCACGACCAGATCCCGCAGTTGCTGCACCCAGGCTCCCTGCAGAACATCGGCTGGGTGCTGACCGACGCGCTCTACATGCACGCGGCGTGGGCGACGCCGTTCGACCCCAACGAGACCAGCCCGGGGCCCTTCACCACCTCCTCCGGTCAGCATGTCACCGCGCAGTTCATGACCGGCGGTCAGTACAGCGCGGTCCGCGCCGGCGGCTGGACCGCGGTCTGGCTTCCGTACCGCGGCGGCAAGCTGGGATGGAAGCCCTGCTGCCGCCCGCGGGCGCGGCTGGCTGCACGATGCCGGCCGCCGCGGCTCTCGCCGCGATGACCTCGCGCCTGGCGTCCGGCCAGCCCGGCACGCTGACCAGGAGCGTCGCCTTCCCGAAGGTGAACCTCGCCGCCCACATCAGCCTGAAGCCCATGCTCACCAGCCTCGGCATGGGCGTCGCGTTCTCCCCGGTGGCAGACTTCACCGGGCTGTCGACGCAAGCCCGTTGCATCGGCCTGGTGGAACATGCGGCCACCCTGGGCATCGGCGAGAAAGGCACGGTGGCCAGCGCCGCGACGGCGGTCGGCATCGAGCCGAGCGCGGGGCGGGTGCTTGCGCCCCCGGTCCTGTTCGACCGCCCCTACCTGATGGTGGTGACCGACCGCGCGACCGGCGAGCCCCTGTTCATGGCCCGGGTAACCGACCCCACGACACGCTAATTGCGTTGCGTCAGAGACCATATTTCGCTATCATGTTCTATAGATCTTTACTATTCCGAACGGGTGGTAGTGCATGCCTCAGGAACCGGTTCCCGCGGACCCCGGGTGGGACGATGATCCTGCCTGGTCCCGCCCGGATCCGGTGCCGGCGGAGGATGAGCCGTTCGACCCCGAGGAATGGCTGGACCCGGAAGGGCCGCCGTTGGGTGAGGACGAGCTGACCCCAGAGGAGCTCGCGGGGATCCAGAACCCGGCGTTCGGGCCAGGGACGGCGCTGGACGTGATGCCCGGCTGCCCGGAGCTGGCCTTGTTCGCTGACGCGGCGGCGGGCGCGGATGACTCCTTTAACGGGGTCTCCGATGACGAGCTGGTCGGGGTGCTGGGTGCCTGGGACCGGCTTGAAGCGCACGTGGCCGCCCGCAAACTCGCCATGGTGGCCGAGCTGATCCGCCGGCGTCCCGGGCCGGGGTGCCCGCCGGAAGGGCCGGCGCGGATGCCCGCGGCGTGGGATGAGTTCACCGCCAATGAGCTGGCCCAGGCGCTGGCCGAGTCCCGCGTCCGTGCCGAGAGCATGCTCAGTCTCGCGCTGGCCCTGGAGGCCCGGCTGCCCGGCACGAAGGCGGCGCTGCGGGACGGGACCCTGACCCGGTACAAGGCGGAGACCATCGCCTGGGCCACCCAGCTGCTAGACCCGGACGAAGCCCGGACGAAGCCCGGGCGGCCGAAGCGCTGGTGCTCGGGCGGGCGGGGCGGCTGACCCCGGGCGGCCTGCGGGCCGCGATCGCCCGCGCCGTGATGGAAGTCGCCCCCGAGAAGCGCAGAAGCGGCGCGAGGCCGCGGCGCGGGACGCGCGGGTGCAGCGGTGGGCCGAGGACAGCGGGAACGCCGCGCTGATGGGCCGGGAGCTGCCTCCGGCCGAGGTGCTGGCCGCGGATCACCGCGTGGGCGAAGGAGCTGAAGAAGGCCGGCCTTGAGGGTGATATGGACCGCTGCGTGCTCGCGCTTACCTGGACTTGCTCCTCGGCAAGGACTCGCGCCCCAAGCACGTACCCATCGGCGTCATCAACCCCTCGCGCAACTATCTCGCCGGCGACTTGCGCGGAACCGCCAGTACGGGTGCGGGCCGGCATTGGTGGGCGAGGCTTACATCTGGCGACCTGGAGGCTCATCAACTGCCCGACCCAGTCGGCCAGTACCGGCGTCCAGCTGGCTGGTAGCAGCTACAGTCATCCCAGCGGAAGACTTCACACGGGAACCGCGTTATAGTTATCGCATATACCACCCGGCTCCTTGTGGGCCG
>WNGP01000257.1_pt1 | contig 65172 bp, 60 predicted proteins | sample 5407671 | NCBI WGS metagenome assembly WNGP01 (sample SAMN13153381, study PRJNA577476) | soil metagenome | isolation source: 40 cm soil or saprolite under Garry oak tree replicate 2 | place: USA:California | collected 2016-06-15 | reverse complement strand
CCCCGGCCCGGCAGCGCGTGCTCGACCCGCCGCGCCTCGACCTGAAGCCCTACGGCCAGGTTGGCCTGGCTGTCTTCAGCGTTGAGGGTGCGAAGGGCTCTCTCCATGAGCTCGCGACGCAGCGCTTCTCGGAGTACGTGCTCGCCGCGCAGCCGGGAGTGGAGGTGCTCGAGCTCGGGCCCGCCGACTCCGCCGCCGCGGCGCAGGCGATGGGAGCGGCGCGCGGTGTTCCCGTCGTCTTCTACGGGCATCTGAAGGTCTCCAAGGTGACGCCGAGCGGCGGGCTGCACGGCCTCAACCTGCCGCATCTCGAGGCCACCGTGTCGGCCGAGCTGTCGGTGGGTCTGTTCTCGACGAAGACGGGCGGTACATTGTGGCGCTCGAGTGGCACCGCCAGCGAGAAGGTCGGGGGGCTCGCCCTGGTCGGTGGCCAACCCTATTTCGCCGCCAAAGACCCGAACAAGGCGTACGCACACCTGGTCGATAACCTGGTCAACTACGTGACGTACGATCTCCGATCGACATGGGTGTGGCGTTAGTCAGGTACTGGACGGCGGCGCTGTTTCTCATGGCGATGCGGGTCGCCGCGCAAGGCGGCCCGCCGAGCCCGCACCAGGAATTGCGGTGGCGCCTGGTGGGACCGCATCGCGCGGGGTGGGCAACGGTGGCGGTGGGCGTCCCCGACGCTGCCAACACCTTCTACTTCGGCGGCGCAGGCGGCGGCGTGTGGAAGACCACGGATGCGGGACGCACGTGGCACGCCCACATGCAGCACGAGACCGCCGCCGCGGTGGGAGCCCTGGCGGTCGCTCCGTCGGACTCGAGGGTTCTGTACGCCGGCACAGGGCAGGTGGACGCGCGCTGGGACATCATGGCCGGCGAGGGTATGTTCCGCTCCGCGGACGGCGGCGAGACCTGGAGCAGTGCCGGCCTCGCCGAGACGCGGCACATCGGCGCGATCCTCGTAGACCCGGGCGATGCCAATCGTGTGCTGGTCGCGGCCCTGGGGCACGTGTTCGCTCCGAACGCCGAGCGCGGCGTCTATCTCACCACGGACGGCGGCCAACACTGGGACCACGTGCTCCAGGTGGACGACGCCACCGGTGCCGTGGATCTGGCATGCGACCCGCAGCATCCGGCGGTGGTGTACGCCGCCGTCTGGCAGATGCGCATGCATCCGTGGCTCGACTACTTCATGCCCCAGGCCGGCCCCGGATCGGGCATCTACAAGAGCGAGGACGGCGGCGTCCACTGGCGTCGCCTCGAGGGCCTTCCCGCGGGGTCGCTCGGCCGCATCGGGCTCGCGGTGCCGCGCGGCAGCAGTGGAACGATCGTGTACGCCTCGATCGCGGTCGAAGGCTCCGCCCTCACGACGGCCGCCGCGCCGCGTGGCAAGGCGGGGTTGTACCGCTCGGATGACGCCGGCGCGACCTGGCAGCTCGCGAACGACGATCCGTCGCTCGCGAGCAGCTACTTCGGCCGCGTCACCGTCGCGCCCAACGACCCGAACCTCGTCTACGTCATGGGGCGGTCGATCCGCCGCTCGACGGACGGCGGCAAGCACTTCGACATCATGGTGGGCGCGCCGGGCGGCGACGATTACCACTTCCTGTGGATCAACTCCTTCGATCCCTCGCACATGATCACCGGCTCGGACCAGGGCGCGGTGGTGACCGTGAACGGGGGAGCGAGCTGGTCCAGCTGGTACAACCAGCCCACGGGCCAGTTCTATCACCTCGCGGCCGACGACCGGTTTCCTTATCACATCTACAGCGGCCAGCAGGACAACGGCACCGTCGAGATCGCAAGCCGCGGCCCGTACGGCGTGATCGAAGGACGCGACTGGCATCCGGTGGGCGGCGACGAGCGCGACTACATGGTCCCAAAGCCCGGCAACCCCGACGTCGTGTTCGGGAGTGGGCTCGGCGGCCATCTGTCCCGGTTCGACGAGGCCACGCGGCAGGCGGCCGAGGTCTCACCGTGGCCCGTATCGACATACGGCGCGCGGCCGACGACCGTCCGCTACCGCTGGACCTGGATCACACCCCTGGTCTTCTCGCCCGTCCCGCCGCACGCCATGTACGTGGGCTCCCAGCTGTTGTTCCGTTCGCTCGATGACGGCGACCACTGGAGCGTGGTGAGTCCGGACTTGACCGGCGCGAGCCCAGGGGCCAAGACGTGTGAACGTCCCGATCCCTCAGATGCGCGCGCCTGCGGCTTCGGCGTGATCTTCGCGATCGCCCCTTCGCCGCTCGCTCGCGGGCTGCTTTGGGTCGGGACCGACGACGGCCTGATCCGGCGCTCGAGCGACGGGGGAGCGCACTGGCGCAACGTCACGCCGGAGAGCGTTCCGCTGTGGGGCGCGATCAGCACGATCGCCGCGTCGCCGTTCGATACGGGCGGCGCCTACGTCGCGGTGGACACGCATCGCCTGGATCGTTTCACGCCAATCATTCTCAAGACGGCGGACGGCGGCCAGCACTGGCAGTCCATCACGCACGGCATCCAGGACGGGGAATACGTCAGCGTGGTGCGGGCCGACCCGGTGCGACGGGGACTCCTCTACGCCGGCACGAACCGCGGCGTGTATGTCTCGGGGGACGAGGGGGCGAGCTGGGAATCGCTGTCGTTCAATCTCCCGACGACGTGGGTGCGCGACTTGCTCGTGCACCAGGGAGACCTGATCGCCGCCACGCAGGGTCGGGGCATCTGGGTCCTGGACGACGTTGAGCCGCTGCGGGAGGGGAGTGCGGCGTTGGCGGAGCCGGTGCACTTGTTTCGTCCCGCGCCGGCGTGGCGGGTGCGCGCCAACGAGAACCGCGACACGCCCTGGCCGCCGTCCACCCCCCTCGGCGAAAACCCGCCCGCGGGGGCGGCGATCGACTACTCCTTGCGGAACGCGCCCGCCGGCGCGGTGACGCTCACGGTCCGCGATGCCGCAGGCCGCGTGGTGCGGCGCCTTGCGAGCGACGCCCAGTCCGAGGAGCTGCCGGCGGACCGCTACTTCGAGGCGGGCTGGCTCGCTCCAGCGCCACGCCTCGGAGCGGCGCCCGGGATCCATCGCTTCGTCTGGGACCTGCGCTATGCCCGGCCTCGGGCGTTGCGCTACGAGTACTCGATCGCGGCGGTATGGCAGCGGGGCACGCCGCTCGATCCGGACGGGCCGCTCGCGCTTCCAGGTCGCTACAGGGTGACGCTGACGGTCGCAGGGAAGGACTACACGCAACCGCTCACCGTCCGGCTGGACCCGCGCGTGCGGGTGACCCCGGTCGCACTCGCCCGGCAGCTGGCGCTGGCCCAGGCGGTGGACAGCGCTCTGGACCTCGCGGTCCGAACGCACGCCGCCGTCGCGAAACGGCTCGCGGAGACGAAGGATACTTCGCTCGCCGCGCTCGCCGCCCGGGGCGACTCGAGCTTCGCCGGTCTCGCGGGTGTGCTCGCGAGCCTCGCGACTGCCGTGCAGAGCGCCGACGCCGCTCCGACCCAAGGGGAGCGCGATGTGTTCGCCGCATACCGCGGGAAGCTCGACCGGGCCTTGGCCCGGTGGCGCAGGCTGGGAAGGTCCTAGCGCACCGTCAGATCGATCCTGCCGAGCCGTTGGATTCCGCTCAACGCGAGCCACAGCCGGCCCCGAGTCGAGTCCACGCTCATGTTGCGCACCACGGAGCCGTGGGTGGGGATCGGGACCGTCTCGGCGCGCTCGCTCGCCGGGTCGAACACCGCGATGTCATCCTTCGCCGACTCGTCGTACCAGATGCGTCCGTCGGGGCTGATCGCGATGCCGTAGGGGCGGCTGTCTTCGCCGCCCGGGGCCGCGAAGTCGCGCACGTGCCCCGTCGCCGGGTCGAGCCGGCCCAGCCGGCCACGTGCGAAGTCGCTGTACCAAACGATCCCCTTGGCGTCCACCACCAGACGACGTGGCCGGGCCTCGGTCGCTGGGAGCGTGAACTCGCGCAGCGCGCCGTCGGCCGGATTGATACGGCCGATCTTGTTCGTCCCGAACTCCGCCATCCAGATCGCGTCGTCCGGTCCGGCGACCAGGCCGTAGGGCCGCGCCTGCGGCGTCGCCACGGGATAGATCTTCGCGACGCCTGTGATGGGATCGAGAACGCCGAACGAATTCGCGCCCTGGGCGGTGAACCAGACCTTCCCGTTGTGGAAGAGCGGCGTGTGTGGGTCGCGCGCCTTGGCGGGGAGCACGTACTCCATGATCCTGCCCGTCACAGGATCGAGGCGCCCGATTCGACCTGTGAAGTTCGCCGTGTACCACACCGCGCCGTCCGGAGCGACGACGATCCCGTGCGGTCCGGACGCGGGCGTCGGCGTGGGATAGTCCGTCACCTGTCCCGTCGCGGGGTCGAGGCGCCCGATGTAGCTGTTCACCTGATCCGTGTACCACACCATCCCGTCGCGGCCGACCGCGGGGTCGTGCGGGAAGGCGCGTGGGCGCGGCAGCACGTATTCGGTGATGGTGGGGGCGGGCGCGCGTGCCAGGAGCGACAGGGCGAGCGTGGCCCCGAGCGTGAGGCGGACGTGCGTCATGGCTTCAATCTACACGGACGCGAGCCTCCGATAAATCGACAGGTGCCGCAGGGCCGCCGCTTTCTTGCCCGTCTTCTCGTACAATCGGGCGACGTTGAAATGCGCATCCGCGAGCTTGGGGTCGGCGGCGAGCGCCAGCCGGTAGGCCTCGATCGCGTCGGCGACCCGACCCAGGTCCTCGAGCGCGATCCCGAGATCGAACGCCGCGGTGGCGTGCTCCGGATTCTGCCCCAGCGCCTGCCGGTAGTGCCGCTCGGCCTCCTCGATCAGGCCCTGCTCGTGCAGCAGCCGGCCGAGGTTCACGTGGGCATCGACGTGATGGGTGTCGAGCTCGAGCGCTCGCCGGTATGCGTCCCGTGCCTCGACGGGCGCCACAGCTTCGAGCTCAAGCCCCAGCTCGTACCAATCCTCGGCGCCGAGATCCCGGTCGAGTGCCTGCGCGGCTCGCGCGGTGCGGCGGGCGATCGGCGCCGCGCGGGTCGCGAGGTCGGATACGGCGAAGTCGAGCTGCGTCTGCGCCGAGTCCACGCTCCACGTCGCCTCGCCGTCGCTCACGACGATACGGTCGCCCTCCGCGGCGATGCGCAACTCCGCGAGCGAGCGCCCGCGCGGCAGTTGCGCCTTGAGTCGCCGCAGCGCGCGGCGGATGCGGCGTGTCGGGATGCGCGCCGCCACCAGCCCCTTCGCGGTGCGGAGGATAACCAGATCCTGGAACGAGAAGCGCAGCTCCCCGCGCGGGCCCCTGCCGGGCGTGAAAAAACCGTCGCGCGCGAATCCTCGCACCTGCGCGACGGTCAATCCCAGCAGCCGGGCGACGTCTCGAGTCGTGTACCCCTTCAACGGCCTCCCGCCACCTTGCGTTTCGGGGCACCCTTCGCTTCCACCCGCTTCGCCGGCTTCCGCTCGGCGCCGCCCCTGCCGCCTTTCAGGCTCGCCTTGAGCGCTTCCATCAAATCGATGATCTGCGTCTTGGGTGCTTCGGTCGGCTCTTCGGTGATCTCGTGGCCCTCGACCTTCTGCTGGATCTGGTCCAGAATGCGCCGCCGCACGTTGTCCTTGTACGCCTCGGGCCGGAACTCCTCGGAGGTCCCCTGGTCGATGACCTTGATGGCCATGTCGAGCTCACCCTTTTTGACTTCGGTCTTGGGGATCGGCACGTCGGCGATCGAGCGCAGCTCCTCCGGATATTTGAGCTGCTCCATCGCCAGCCCGCCGTCCAGCGGGCGCACGAGGATGAGGTACTGCTTCCCGCGCGCCGCCCATTGGCCCAGGGCCACGCGGCCGGTCTTCTTGAGCGCCTCCGACAACAGCTTGTAGGCCCGCTCGCCGCCCTTGTCGGGGCCCAAGAAGTACGTCTTGTCCATGTAAATGCGGTCCACCTGGTCCGCCGGCAGGAACTCCGTAATCTCGATTGCCCCCGTGCCCCGCGGCTCCTCCAGCGTCTTCAGTTCTTCGGTCGTGAACTTGACGTATTGGCCCTTGGTGAACTCGTAGCCCTTGATCATGTCCTCCTTCTCCACCTTCTCGCCGTCTTTGGAGCAGACGTACTGCTGCTTCAGGCGAGCCCCATCTTTGTTGTGGAGCCAGTTGAAGGAAATGGTCGCGGCCGACTCGCCGGCGGAGAACAGCTTCACCGGCACGGAGACGAGGCCGAAGGACACGGTGGCGGAACCGATGGAATGAGCGCTCATAAGAGGCTATGATACGAGCCCGACCCATGGCTGCCAAGGGGAAGACGGATCCGCTAAGCGCCTATCGCGCAAAGCGTTCGCTCGAGCGCACGCCCGAGCCGGGCGCCCGGCCCGCAGTTCCGGCCCCCAAAGCCGGCGGCCTGTTCATCGTCCACATGCACGCCGCCACCCGTCTCCATTGGGACCTGCGTCTCGAAATGGAGGGCGTGCTGAAATCGTGGGCGGTCCCCAAAGGCCCGTCCGCGAACCCTGCCGACAAGCGACTCGCCGTGCATGTCGAGGATCACCCCCTCGAGTACGGCGATTTCGAGGGGATCATTCCCGCAGGCAACTACGGCGCGGGCGCCGTGATCGTGTGGGACCGCGGGGTGTGGGTCCCCCTCGAGGATCCCTTCGAGGGCCTGAAGAAGGGCAAGCTCCTCTTCGACCTGAAGGGCTACAAGCTGCGCGGCAAGTGGACGCTCGTGAAGATCAAGAAGGGCGTGAAGGAGTGGCTCCTCATCAAGGAGCGTGACGCGTACGTCTCCACCGACGGCGCACTTCCCGATGAATCGGTGCTCTCGGGGATGACCGTCGAGGAGCTGCGCGCGGCGCAGGACCGCGCGGCGCCGCTCCGGAAGGAGCTGGCGAAGCTCGGCGCTCCCAAGCGCGCTGTGCGGGTCGAAGACACGGAGCTGATGCTGGCCGAGACCCGCGAGCAGCCGTTCTCCAAGGCCGGATGGCTGTTCGAACTGAAGCTCGATGGGTACCGGCTGCGCGCGGCGCGGGAGGGCGGTGAGGCCAAGCTCATCTCCCGCAACGGGCACGATCTCACCGCCGGCTTCCCCGAGATCGCGCGCGCCGTCGCGGCGCTGCCGTACGAGGGGTTGATCCTGGACGGCGAGCTGGTCGTGGCGGACGACGCGGGGCGGCCGAGTTTTTCTCGATTACAGATTCGCTCCAAGCTGTCGCGTGGCCCGGAGGTGAAGCGCGCGGCGGTCGAGACGCCCGCCACGTTGTACGTGTTCGATCTGCTCGCGTTCGAGGGCTACGATGTCCGTCCCCTGCCGCTCGTGAAACGCAAAGCGATCCTCGCGAAGCTCCTGCCGCGCGCCGGCGCGCTGCGCTTCTCCGATCATTTCGAGACCAAGGGCGAGGCGTTGTTCGAGCATGTGGTCCAGCTCGGGCTCGAAGGGATCGTGGCCAAGAAGGCCGACTCCGTGTACCGCGGCGGCCGCTCGGCCAACTGGCTCAAGATCCGCGCCGATCGCACCGACGACTTCGTCGTGGTCGGGTACTCGCGTCCCAAGGGCTCGCGCGGCGGGTTCGGCGCGCTGCACCTCGCGGGTTACGAAGACGGGAAACTCGTCTACGCGGGCCGGGTCGGCTCCGGATTCACGGCGCAGCAGCTCAAGGAGGTGAGCGCCGAGCTGGAGGGCGCGGTGCGCGACACGCCGCCATGCGACGGCCCCCCTGCGCTGCTCAAGGACAAGGAGAACCTGTGGGTCGAGCCGAAGCTCGTCGCGGAGGTGCGCTTCAAGGAGTGGACGCCGGACCATCTGCTGCGCCAGCCGGTGTTCCTGAGATTTCGGGACGATAAGGACCCGAAGGACTGTGTGATCAGGGGAAGGGGGACGGGGGAAGGGGGAAGGGTGAACCATGACCAGGAACCTGAGGGGCTTACCCTTCCCCCGTCCCCCGTCCCCCTTCCCCGTGAGGTGACGTTCTCCAACCTGGATAAAGTCTTCTGGCCCGACGAGGGCTACACCAAGGGCGATCTGATCGAGTACTACCGGACGATTTCCCCCTGGCTGTTGCCGTACCTCAAGGATCGGCCCGTCGTGCTGACGCGGTTCCCCGACGGCATCAAAGGGAAATCGTTCTTCCAGAAGGACGCGCCCGGCTTCATCCCCGAGTGGCTGCGCACCGAGCGGATGTGGAGCGAGGACACGCAGCGCGACATCGACTACTTCGTGTGCGACAACGTCGAGTCACTGCTCTACCTCGCCAACATGGGGACGATCCCCCTGCACGTATGGGGGAGTCGCGTCGCGACCCTCGAGCTCCCGGACTGGTGCATCCTCGATCTCGACCCGAAGGAAGCCCCGTTCACGCACGTCGTGACGGTGGCGCGCGCCGTCCGCAAGCTGTGTGACGAGATCGAGCTGCCGTGTTTTGTGAAGACGAGCGGCTCGACCGGATTGCACGTGCTGCTGCCGCTGGGGCGGCAGTGCACGTACGAGCAGGCGCGCTCCTTGGGTGGGTTGCTGGCGCGCGTCATCGCTGGAAAATTGCCGGAGGTCGCCACGATCACGCGCCCGGTGGGCAAGCGGGGCGCGCGCGTGTACCTGGACTACGTGCAGAACGGGCACGGACGGCTGCTCGTCGCGCCGTTCAGCGTGCGCCCACTCCCCGGCGCACCCGTCTCGATGTCGCTCGAGTGGAGCGAGGTCACGCCCAAGCTCGACATCCGCAAGTTCACCATCAAGAACGCGCCGGCGCGGATGAAGAAGCTCAAGGACGATCCGCTGCGTCCGGTGCTCGATCTCAAGCCGGACCTGGTCGGCGCGCTCGCGCGGCTGCATGCCCGCCTCGAGTGAGGAGCTGAAGTTCCGGGTTGGCGCAGCGGACGTGTCGGCGCTGCTCCTGGTCCCGGCGAGCCCGCGCTTCCTCTATGTAGTGGCGCATGGCGCCGGTACCGGCATGCGCCACGCGTTCTTCGAATCGCTGGCCCAGTCACTGGCCGAGCGTCAGGGAGCCACCCTGCGCTACCAGTTCCCCTATATGGAAGCGAGGGCGCGGCGTCCCGATCCCCCGGCGGTTGCGACGGCGACTGTACGGGCGGCCGTCGAGCTGGCCGCCCGAGTGGCGCCGGGATTACCGCTCGTCGCGGGCGGAAAGTCGTTCGGGGGCCGCATGACCTCGACGGCGCAAGCGGACCAGCCGCTCTCCGGCGTTCGCGGGCTCGCATTCCTCGGCTTCCCGTTGCATCCGCCCGGCCGCCCGGCGATCGCTCGCGGCGAGCACCTGAGCCGTGTCTCGGTTCCGCTGCTGTTCCTGCAAGGGACGCGCGACGAATTCGCCGAGCTCGACCTGCTGCGGTCGGTCCTAGAGCCGCTCGGGAAACGGGCTACGCTGCACCTGGTGGACGGCGGGGATCACTCCTTCAAGGTGCTCAAACGCTCGGGGAGGACGGATGCGAGCGTGATGGCGGAGCTCGCGGACGCGATCGCCGAGTGGACCGCGAGGGTGACTAGTGCAGGGCCTTGAAGACGACGAACGTCGCTGGGGACTTGTGGGTGCTCGGCGGCATTTACTCCGCCCGCATCAGAAGGCAGTTTTGCAGAGGAGATTGGAGCCTGGCCGATGCCGAACTACTGGATTCTCAAGACCGAGCCGTCCGCATACAGCTTCGACCAGCTGGAGCGTGACAAGACTGCCGTCTGGGATGGAGTCAAAAACAACCTCGCGCTGAAGCACATCCGGGAGATGACACCGGGCGACCGGGTGCTGATCTACCACACCGGGGACGAGAAGGCCGTCGTCGGGATGGCCGAGGTCGTGTCGGTGCCGTATCCCGATCCCAAGCAGAAGGACGCGAAGCTGTTCGTGATCGATCTCAAGGCCGCGGGCCGGCTCCCGAAGCCCGTGCCCCTCGCGGCGATCAAGGCGGAGAAGGCTTTCGCCGATCTGGCGCTGGTGCGGATGGGCCGGTTGTCGGTGGTTCCGGCGACCCCGGCGCAGTGGCAGCGCCTGCTGAAACTGGGAGGTCGCTGACGGAGTTCCGCGCCGCCCGCATCCACTCCCTGACTTCGGCGAGCGTGGGCCGGGGACCGCGGCGCGCGGCTCGATAAATCGATTCCGGCGTCGCGGCGGCGAGTCCTGCGACCGTCGTGATGCCTCCTGCCATCAAATCCGCTGCGTGCTGCGTCCCGATCCCTCGGAGGGTCACGAGCTCGGCCGCGCGCTGCGCGCCGCGTGCCTCGTTGGTATCGAGACCGGCGCGACGGGCCAGCTCGTCGGACGGCAGCCGCGCGATCCTGAACACGTCGTCAAGCCCCGCCTGCCGGAGCTCGGCGATCGCGCGCGTGCTGACCCCGGGCAGGTCGGCAAGGCGTGGAACGGTCGAGCTGACCGTCCAGCGGTCGATTCCGAGCAGCACGGCGACCGCGAACGCCGCCGACGCGAGCAGCGGGCCCGCATGGGTCCTGGGCGCGAGCAGGTGATAGAGCGACCACACTTCCAGCGCGAAGAACGGGAAGCCCAAGAAGCCGACGAGCGGCATCTCGAACACCTTGAGGCGCTCGAGAAAGGGCACGGTGTAGATCCATTGTCCGCGCGCGTGCGCGTTGAACGCCTCCCAGAGCACGCCCGCCAGGAGTCCCGCCACGAGCAGCCGCGCGATCCGCCCCCACTCGCCCCGCCGCATGTCCCCAAACAGCGATGCCGCCGGGTCGGTGCGATACAGCCGGGGCTCGGCGATCAGCCAGACCGCACCCCACGTGAGCGGATGGAGATAGCGGGGCAACGCGAGTGTCGCGCCCAGCGTGGCGGCTCCGAGGGCGAAGGCGTAGGTCAGCTCGCCGTCCCGCCGGCCGAGCGGCGCAGTCGAGAGCGCGCGCCACGCGCCCAGACGCTCGAGCAACCGCTCCGGCAGCAGGATCGCCGGCACCACCGTCGCGAGAGACAGCGTGATCCCGAGCCACCGCTCGGCGCGACGCGCGGGCAGGAACACGTAGTACCAGTCCTGGAGCCGGAAGTTGACGGCCTCGAACAGAAGCCAGATCACGACCGACCACCACAGCATCGGCAGGAGCACCCGCGGGCGGGCGAGGAGCGAGTCCCCGCCCAGCCACACGACGAGAAGATCCAGGATCACGAGCGTCGGGTACCATGCGAACACGTAGAGCCAGGTGGGCACCGGCCGCACCTGGAAGTGGTTCAGCACCAGAGCGGCGGCGAGCATGGCAACCGCGCCCCCGAGTCCCATCGCGACCTTCGCGCGGCTAGCTTCCATGAGACATGAACCTATCACCCGACCGCCGCATCTTGCTTGTGGACGCCGACGCGTTCTACGTAGCGGTCGCGCGGCTGGTCGATCCCGGCGGCGCTGGCCGGGCGCCACTGCTCATCGTGGGGGGCTCGGTGGAGGGGCGGGGCGTCGTCATGTCGGCCTCCTACGAGGCGCGCGCCTACGGCGTCCACTCCGCGATGCCGATGGCCCGCGCGGTGCGCCTCTGTCCCGGCGCGATGGTCGTTGCGGTGCCCTGGGAGGCGTGTGCGGAGAAAGGCGACCAGATTCGCGACGTCCTGGTCCGCTTCACGCCGCAGGTCGAGCGCGCGTCGAGCGACGAGTTTTACCTCGACCTGTCGGGGACCGAGCGGCTGTATCGCGACGAGCCGCTCGCGGCAACGGCACGGCGCATCCGCGAGGCGGTCGGGGGCGAGACGGGCCTCAAGGTGTCGATCGGCGGCGGCACGTCCAAGCTCGTGGCGAAGCTCGCGGCTGGCGTCGCGAAGCCGCATCCTGGCAGCGCCGCGGACGGCGTCCACGTCGTCGCCCCCGGCGCGGAAGCCGAGTTCCTGCGACGCTTTTCCCTCGCGGACCTGCCCCACATCGGACCCAAGGCGCAGGAGCGATTGGCGCGCCTCGGCCTGCGAACCGTCGCGGACGTCTTGGCGTACGGGCGCGAGAGGCTCGTCGCGCGCCTGGGCGACCGGGAGGGGGGATGGCTGTACGACCGGGCCAGAGGGATCGATCCCGCCCCGGTCGAGAGCCGCGCGGTTCCGCAGTCGCTGAGTCGGGACGAGACCTTCCCCCGGGACCTGTCCGATGATGAGGCCCTCGCCACAGAGCTGCTGCGGCTCGCGGACCGGGCCTCGGCTGATCTGCGGGACACCGGGCTCGTGGCCCGGACCGTGACGGTGAAGCTGCGGGACGCGGACTTCACCACCCGCCAGGCGAGCCGCACGTTGCCGCTCCCCGTGCAGTCGGACCGCGTGGTGTACGCCGTGGCGCGTGAGCTGCTCGGAAGGCTCCGGGCCGATCGGCGCGTCCCGGCACGGCTGCTCGGCGTGTCCCTGTCGCAGCTCGTCCCGATGGACGCGAAGACTCAGCTGTCGCTGTTCGAGCGCGCGGAGGATGTCGGGCCCGAGACGGAGCGTGATCGCGCCCTCGCCCGCGCCATGGACGAGCTGCGCGAGCGCTTCGGCCCCGACGCGCTGCAGCGAGGCCGGAGCCTGCGGGGGACGCAGTGAGCGCCACGTTCCAGTCGATCAATCCGGCGACGGGCGAGGTGTTGGAGACGTTCGAGATGACCGCGCCGGCCGGCGTGGAGCAGGTGCTGTCACAAGCGGACGCCGCATGGCGTGACTGGAGGCGCCGGCCGGTGGGGGCGCGCGCGGAATTGCTGCGGGCCGGCGGCCGCCTGCTGCGCGAGCGCGCGAGCAGGTACGCACGGACGATGGCGCTGGAGATGGGGAAGCCGTTGCGTCAGGGGGAGGCCGAGGTCGAGAAGTGCGCCTGGGCGTGCGACTATTACGCACAGCACGGTGCCGCGTCGCTCGCACCCCAAGAGCGTGCGACGGAGGCGTCCCGCAGCTACGTGCGGTTCGATCCGCTCGGGCCGATCCTCGCGATCATGCCGTGGAACTTTCCCTTCTGGCAGGTCTTCCGGTTCGCGGCCCCGGCGCTCCTGGCCGGCGACGTCGCGATCCTGAAGCACGCGCCCAACGTGCCGCGCTGCGCGCTCGAGCTGGTGGAGCTGTTCCGGGACGCCGGATTCCCCGACGGCGTGTTCCAGTCGCTCTTCATCGAGCCCGAGGCCGTCGCCGGCGTGATCGCGGACGGGCGGATCCGCGGCGTCACGCTCACCGGCAGCCCGCGCGCCGGCGCGAGTGTCGCGGAGCAGGCGGGGCGCCACCTCAAGAAGACCGTGCTCGAGCTGGGCGGAAGCGATCCCTTCATCGTGCTCGAGGATGCCGATCTCGCCGCCGCCGCCCGCACCGCCGCCGCCGCCCGCCTCGTGAACAGCGGCCAGAGCTGCATCGCCGCGAAGCGCTTCATCATCGTGGAGCCGGTCGCCGACCGGTTTCTGGAGCGCTTCGTGGCGGAGCTACAGGCGGCCAGGCTGGGCGACCCGCTTGCGCCCGACACACAGGTCGGACCTCAGGCGCGGCTCGATCTCCGCAGTACACTGCACCAGCAGGTAGAGGAATCGCAGCGGCGCGGGGCGCGCGTGCTGCTGGGCGGTCGCGTGCCGGAGGGGCCGGGCGCGTTTTATCCGCCCACGATCCTCACGGCGGTGAGTGAAGGGATGCCCGCCTTCGACGAGGAAACGTTCGGGCCCGTAGCCGCGGCGATCCGCGCCCGCGACGAGGCCGACGCGCTCCGCCTCGCGAACGCCTCGGCGTACGGCCTCGGCGCCTCGCTGTGGACGCAAGACCGGCAGCGGGCGGAGCGCCTCGCGGGCGAGCTGGAGGTCGGCACCGTATTCGTCAACGAGCTCGTGAAGTCCGATCCACGCCTGCCGTTCGGCGGAGTGAAGCGGTCGGGCTACGGCCGGGAGCTCTCGGAGTACGGGCTCCGCGAGTTCGTCAACGTCAAGAGCGTGTGGCTGGCCTAGGCTACAGCGCCCCGAGGGCCGCGGCCGCCTTGGTCACGTCGCGCGGCTTCACCCACAGAATCGCGCCGTACCGACCCATCCCGGCGCACACCCCCGTCACCGCCGTCACGTTGAGCTTCGCCGCAGCGAGCTTGGACAGCACGCCCGCGATGGCGCCGATGCGATCGTCGCCCTCGATCAGGAACGCCGTCTTCGGTTTGCTGATCTTGATCTTGGCGTTTTTCGCGGCCGCGAGGAACGCCGCCGCGTCTGTGGGGACGAAATCGATCTGCGCCTTGCGCGCGCTCGGGAATCCGTGGAACGCGCGCAGGTTGACGCCCGCCATCCGCAGCGTGTCGAGCAGGCGGGTCCCCTCCCCGGGCTTGTTCGCCGCGGTGGTGTAGTAGTAGTCCACCTTCCGGATCATCTCCGCCATCGGTCCCTCCTCGTGGGGCAGGGACATTCTAGCCGGCGGTCTCGTCCTTGTCGAATTGCGTTTTCGCGGGCCCCGCGTCAGGTTTTCCTCCCTCATGCCGCTGCGCCGTACCCTGTTTGCATTCTCTGTCACGTTCGTGTGCGCGCTGCTCGTCTTCACGGTGCCGCGGTTCGCCTGGAACTCCGTGCAGGCGGCGATCGCTCCCCGCGCCCAGGAACCGGCGGCACAGGCGGCGCCCGCGCCACCAGGACCCGCCGCCGTCGCGCCGCGGTCCCTGGGCGCACGGCTCATGGGTGTGATCGGCCTCGCCGCCATCCTCGCGATCGGGGTCGCGCTGTCGCGGGATCGTCGAGCGATCAGCCGGCGCGTTGTAGCGTGGGGCCTCGGCCTGCAGGTGGCGTTCGCCGTCTTCGTGTTGCGAGTCCCGCTGGGCCAGCGCCTGTTCCGAACCCTCGGCGACGTGGTGACGCGGATCCTGAGCTTCTCCTATGCGGGGTCCGAGTTCGTGTTCGGCGAGATCGGCCGGCAGCACTCGAGCCTCGGCGTGGTGTTCGCGTTTCAGGTCCTGCCCGCGATCATCTTCGTGTCGGCGCTGTTCGCCATCATGTACTACCTCGGCATCATGCAGGTCGTGGTGCGGGCGTTCGCCGTCGTGATGAACAAGCTGATGCGGGCGAGTGGCGCGGAGAGCCTGAACGTCGCCGCGTCGGTCTTCATGGGTCAGACCGAGGCGCCGCTGACGATTCGCCCGTTTCTGCCGTCCATGACCCGCTCCGAGCTGATGACCGTGATGACGGCGGGGATGGCGCACGTGTCCGGGTCGATCATGGCGGCATACATCGCCTTCGGCATCGAGGCACGACACTTGCTCACTGCCGTGATCATGACGGCGCCGGGGACGATCATGATGGCCAAGCTGCTCGAGCCCGAGACGGAGACTCCGGCCACGCTCGGTGAGGTCCGGATCGCCATCCCACGAACCGACGTCAATGTGGTGGATGCTGCCGCCCGCGGGACGACCGAGGGGCTGCATCTGATGCTCAACGTGATTGCAATGCTCATCTCGTTCATCGCCCTGGTCGCCCTCGTGAACGGGGGCTTCGGATGGGTGCACTCCCAGCTCGTCTGGTTCCCGGCCGACCTGCAAACGGTGCTGGGGTGGGTGTTCTGGCCCGTGGCGCTCGCAATGGGTGTGCCCTGGCACGACAGCGGCACCATCGGCGGCCTGCTGGGCACGCGTATGGTGCTGAACGAGTTCATCGCCTACGCGCAGCTCGGGCCGCTCAAGGCTTCCCTCGATCCCGTGTCTTTCACCATCGCCACCTTTGCGTTGTGCGGCTTCGCCAACGTGAGCTCGGTGGGCATCCAGATCGGCGGCATCGGGGCGCTGGCCCCGGACCGCAAGCACGACCTCGCCCGACTGGGGTTCCGCGCCATGATCGCCGGCACCCTCGCCAACTTCCTGTCGGCGACGATCGCCGGCATGCTGCTGTGACAACCGTTTAAGCAAGGAGAGACGAGCATGCGTACCCTGTCCCTAGCCCTCGGCCTCGCGAGTCTAGCCGGCGGCCTCGCCGCGCAGCGGCCCTCCCGCCGCACTCCCCCTGCCGTCGCCACGCCCGCCCCCGCCCCCGCCCCCACGTCCCCCACGGCGGCGGCCGGCGCCGATTCGCTGAATAACCTCGCTTTCCGGAACGTCGGCCCGTCGGTGGCCGGCGGTCGCGTCAGCGCCGTGGCCGGTGTGCCCGGTCAGCCCAACGTGTATTACGTCGGAGCGGCGGCGGGCGGCGTCTTCAAATCGGTCGATGGCGGCGACTCCTGGGAGCCGGTGTTCAAAGATCAGCCCACGGCCTCGATCGGCGCCGTGGCGCTTGCGCCCTCGAATCCCAACCTCGTGTGGGTCGGGACCGGCGAGGGCAACATCCGCAACGACATCATCAACGGCCACGGCGTCTACTACTCTCCCGATGCCGGGAAGAGCTGGACGTTCGCCGGCCTCGCCGAGGTCGGGCAGATCTCACGCATCGTCGTCGATCCTTCGAACCCCGACGTCGTGTTCGTCGCTGCCGTGGGACACGCCTGGACCCCGGGCGCCGACCGCGGCGTATATCGCACCGGCGACGGCGGCAAGACGTGGCGCAAGGTGCTGTTCGTCAACGATACGACGGGCTGCGCCGATCTCGTGATGGAGCCGGGCAACCCCGAGGTGTTGCTCGCCGCCATGTGGCAGGTGCAGCGTCACCCGTGGGAGCTCGTGAACGGGGGCCCGGGCAGCGGCATCTACCGCTCGACGGACGGCGGTCTCACCTGGACGAGACTCAAGGAAGGGCTCCCCGACGGTCCGTACGGCCGCATCGCGCTGGGGATCGGGGCCTCGAATCCCACGCACGTGTACGCCCTCATCGAGGCGAAGCAGGGCATGCTGTGGGATTCGCGCGACCTGGGCGAGCACTGGACCAAGGTGAGCGACTACCACGGTCTCGACATCCGGCCGTTCTACTTCTCGCTGATCACCGTCTCGCCGGTGGACGACCGCAAGGTGTTCTTCTCGTCATACGAGCTGCGCCAGTCCGATGACGGCGGCCGGACCTCGCGCTACATCGATCGCGGCGTCCACGTGGACCATCACGCGTTGTGGATCGATCCGCAGAACCCCGACCGCATGATTCAGGGAAACGACGGCGGTGTGTACTTGACGACGACGGGCGGCAAGACCTGGCGGTTCCTGAACAACCTGGCCATCGGCCAGTTCTACATGGTGGCCGCGGACGCGAACGACCCGTACAAGCTGTGCGGCGGGCTCCAGGACAACAACGCCTGGTGCGGCCCGTCAAGCAACATCGGGCCCGGCGGGCAGAACGGCGCCGAGTGGTTCACAGTCACGGGGGGCGACGGCGAATACGCCGTGCCGGCGCCGAGCGACTCCTCGATCATCTACGTGGACTCGCAGAATGGCAACATCACCCGCCTCGACCTCCGGACCGGGGTGGCGCGATTCATCCGGCCGTACCTCCCGACCGTGAGCGAGCGGAAGCCCGGCGACCTGCAGTACCGCTTCAATTGGACCTCGCCGATCGCTGTCTCGGCGGCCAGCGCCGACGAAGTCTTTCTTGGCGCCAACGTCGTCTTCAAGACGAGCGACGGCGGCCAGCATTGGGCGCCGATCAGCCCCGACCTCACCCGCAACGACAAGAGCAGGCAGGTGACGAGCGGCGGGCCGATCCAGTACGACATCTCGGGCGCCGAGACGTACAACACCGTCCTCACGATCAACATCGCTCCCACCGACACCAACGTTCTGTGGGTGGGGACCGACGACGGCAACGTGCAGGTCACCCGCGACGGCGGGAAGACCTGGAACAACGTGGCCGCGCGCATCCCGGGCCTGCCGAAAGGGGAGGGCGGCCGGATCAACCAGATCGGCATCTCACCGTTCGACGCCGGCACGGCATACCTCGCGGTGGACTATCACGAATTCGACGACAACCGTCCCTACGTCTTCAAGACGACGAACTACGGCCAGACCTGGGTGGACCTGTCACACGGCCTGCCCACATCGGATCCGGCCCGCGTGATCCGGGAGGACCCGAACCAGCGCGGCTTTCTCGTGCTCGGCACCGACGCCGGACTGTTCTATTCGCGCGACGACGGCGCCTCCTGGAGGCCGCTGAAGGGCACGTTCCCGACCACGCCCGTGTGGGACGTGCTGTTCGTCGCAAAGCAGCACGACCTCGTGGTCGCGACCCACGGTCGCGGATTGTTCGTGCTGGACAACATCACGCCGCTCGAGGAGTTCACTCCCCAGGTCGCGGCGGGCGACTTCCACCTCTTCGGCACCGTGCCGGCTGCCATTCGGGTGCGGGCGCGCCGCGAAGGAGGGCCGGCGTCGCGGTTCATGACGCCGAACGCTCCCCAAGGCGCGATGGTCGACTACTACTTGCGCACCGAGCTGAAGGCGACCGAGGAACAGAAACAGCAGCGGCGCACCCCCGTCAGGATCACCGTCACTGACAGCAAGGGCGACACCGTCACGACCGAATACGGGCCTTCCAAGCAGGGCTTCAACCGCCACGTCTGGAACCTGCGGTACCAGGCGGCGGAGCGGCTCACCTTCGAAAAGCCCCAGGAGGAAGAGGAGGAGAACCCATTCCGGCAGACGGGCGGCCCGCGCGTGGCTCCGGGGACGTACACCGTCGCCGTGACGGTGAACGGCAAGACGGAGACCCGCACGGTGACCGTGGCGCCGGACCCGCGCATTCCGGCGCCCGCCGCTGCCTTCCTGGCCCAAACCCGCGGCGCGCTCGAGCTGCGCAACGCCGTTTCCGCGCTGCACGTGGCGCTGAACCGCATGAGCAGCCTCCAGGACCAGCTCCAGCACCTGCGGCAGACGCTGCGCAGCGCCGGCAGGAGCGACAGCGGTGACTACCGGCCCGTACTCGAGCAAGCGGACGGGCTCGGCCGGAGGCTCAAGGAGCTGAAAGACAGCCTCTACAACTCCGACGTGCAGCGAGACGCACCGGAGGACGACATTCACTACCTCGCACGCTTCTCGGAGCGGCTCGAACGCCTGGGCTTCGGGCTGTCGCAGGCGTACGCGCAGCCGCCGAGCGAGGTCCTCTCCGCGGAGGTGCAGCGACTCCGCACCGAGCTGGACGCGTACCTCGCGAAGTTCAACGTGCTGCTCGGCACCGACGTGGCGGCGTTCAACAAGGTGGCGCTCGAGCACCACGCCCCCACGCTGGTGGGCGGCGAGCCCGTTCAGGCACGCGCGGTGGCCGCCAATTGAGGGCGCCGTTCCTCCTCCTGCTCCTCGCCGCGGCGGCCCCGTGCGGGGGACAGGTGGCGGGGGAGGCCCGACTGCTCGGGTCTGCGGACTCGACGATTCCCGCGGGCCCCCTCGGGGTGGCGAGCTGACGCGGGCGCGCGCTGCTCCTCGCGACCCGCGACAGTCTTCCCGGACACGTCGGCAACCGCCTGCGGTGCACGAGCTGCCACCTCGAGGCCGGGCGCCGCGCGAGCGGGACGTGGGTGGGCGTGTTCGCGCGCTATCCGCAGTATCGCCCCCGCTCGAACTCGGTCGAGACGATCGATTACCGCGTCAGCGACTGCTTCCGGCGCAGCATGAACGGCACGCCGCTCGCGAGCGAGACCTACGGGACGACGGACGCGGACAACAGCGTGGTGGTCGTGCTGCGTCACGGCGGCATCCCGATCGGCATGGACACGCCCATGTGGGCGAAGTACAAGTTCGGCGAGTTCTTCAAGATCCACGACGGCGTTACCAACGCCCCTGCCGTTCGCAATCCGTTCTCGAAGGTGAAGGCAGGCGAGCTGCCGATTCCCGGGATGGCGCTGGACGAGCTCTCCGCGAAGGGCGTGTTGTTCGGGATCTGCAACGTCGCGTTGACCGTCCATAGCGGGATATTCGCGAAGTCGATGGGATTACGGGCGGACGCCGTGCGGCAGGACTGGGTCGCGAGCCTGCTCCCGGGCGTGCAGATAGTGCCGTCGGGCGTGATCGCCGTGAATCGCACCCAGGAGCGGGGCTGTGCCTATTGCGGGGTAGACCGGCGTCAGGGCGCGCGCTCGGCCGGGGCCGCGGCGGACGCGGATTCCGGCGCGGTCGCGAGCGCTGCGGGTGCCGTGTGCGGGACCACCTTGTGAAACAGGGGGCGGAACTGCTCCCACGCGTCCAGGATGGCCGCGGCTCGGGGACTGCCGGTGTGCTCCAGGTGCTCGCGCACCAGGGCGCACACCTGCTCTGCGTCCCCGTCGTCCAGCGGCCGCGACTCCACCATGTCGAAGTTGCAGCGCGAAGCGAACGACCCGGCCTCGTCGAGGACGTAGGCGACGCCGTTTGACATGCCGGCGCCGAAGTTGCGTCCGACCTGCCCCAGCACGACCACGACCCCCGACGTCATGTACTCGCAGCAGTGGTTCCCGGCGCCCTCGATGACGGCTACGGCGCCCGAGTTCCGGACGGCGAACCGGTCGCCGGCACGCCCGGCGGCAAACAAGCGGCCGCTCGTCGCACCGTACAGGGTCACGTTGCCGAGCAGCACCTGGCGGTGCGTCGCCCCGGCATACGCCGCGTCGCGGAACGGGCGGATCACGATTTCGCCCCCCGACAATCCCTTGCCGACGTAGTCGTTCGCCTCGCCCTCGAGCTCGAGGTGCATCCCCGGCACGGCGAACGCCCCGAAGCTCTGGCCCGCGCTCCCGCGGAAGCGCAACCGCACCTGTCCCGCCGGGAGCCCGGCGGGCCCGTATCGCTTCACGATGCGGCCCGCGATGCGGGCGCCCACCGTCAGGTGATGGTTACCGATGTCGTACACGCCTGCGAAGGGCCGCCCGCTCTCGAGGCGCGGCTCGAGCACGCTCAGGATGTCTTCGTCGAGCGACTCGAGGCCGGGCCGCTCGTTGCGGTGCACGGTGCGGCGCCGCGGCGCGTCCCGCCCGCCGAGCGGGTCGTCCAGCACGGGCACGCCCGCGAGGGGATTGGCCAGCACGACCGACAGGTCGAGCATCTGGGCGCGCGGCACGTCGGGGCGGTCCACGCGCTCGAGCAGGTCCACCCGGCCGATGATCTCGTCCAGCGTGTGGAAGCCGAGGCTCGCCAGGATGCGGCGCACGTCCTCCGCGATCCAGGTGAAGTAGCCCATCACCTGCTCCGGCTGGCCGGTGAATTTCGCTCGCAGCTCGGGCTTCTGTGTCGCGATCCCGGTGGGGCAGCTGTTGAGGTGGCACTGCCGGGCCATGTCGCACCCGATGGACACGAGCGCGGCGGTGCCGAACCCATACGACTCCGCGCCGAGCAGCGCCGCGATCACGACGTCGCGCGCGGTGCGCAGGCCACCGTCCACACGCACTTCGATGCGGTGCCGTAGGCCGTTGGCGATCAAGCGGGCCTGCGTCTCCGCGAGGCCAAACTCCCAGGGCGAGCCGGCGTGCTTGATGGAGGACAGGGGCGACGCCCCCGTCCCGCCGTTGTGGCCGGAGATGAGCACGTAGTCCGCGTAGGCCTTGGCGACGCCCGCCGCCACCGTCCCGACGCCCGCCTCGGTCACGAGCTTGACGCCGATGCGGGCGCGCGGATTCACCTGCTTCAGATCGTGAATCAGCTGCGCCAGATCTTCGATCGAGTAGATGTCGTGGTGCGGCGGCGGTGAAATCAGCGGCACGCCGGGCACGGAATGCCGCAGCCGCGCGATCAGGGCCGTCACCTTGTGGCCGGGGAGCTGGCCCCCTTCGCCGGGCTTGGACCCCTGCGCCATCTTGATCTCGAGCTCCTCGGCGCGGACCAGGTATTGGGTGGTCACGCCGAACCGGCCCGAGGCGACCTGCTTGATCTTGTTGTCCGCGCGGTCGCCGCTGGGCAGCCGTGCGTAGGTGTCGGGATCCTCGCCGCCCTCGCCGCTGTTGGACCGGGCGCCCATGCGGTTCATCCCGATGGCGAGTGTGCGGTGCGCCTCCGGCGACAGCGCGCCGAGCGACATTGCCGTCGAGATGAATCGGATGCGGATCGTCTCCGCCGGCTCGACGTCGTCGAGCGGGATCCGCCCCTGCGAGCGGATCGTGAGCAGGTCGCGGGGACTGGCGGGCGCGCGGGCCGCGAGGCGCGACACGAAGTCGTCGTAGCCGCCGCCGGCGGATGCGCCGTCCCCGACGGCGCGCTGCAACGACTTCACGACCGGCGGCGACCAGGCGTGGTCCTCGCCCTCCTTGCGGAAGCGCACGCGACCGTAATCGGGGAGCCCGGACTCCACCGCCTCCGCTGGATACGCGGCGCGGTGGCGGGCCAGCACATCCTCGGCGATCTCCCCGAAGCCGATCCCCCCGATGATCGAGACCGTGCCGGTGAAGCACCGGTCGATCACTTCAGCCCCGATCCCCAATGCCTCGAAGATCTGCGCGCCGCAGTACGAAGAGAGCGTCGAGATCCCCATTTTCGACAGCACCTTGAGCAGGCCCTTCTCGGCGGCGGTGCGGAACTTGAGGCGCGCGTCGCGCGGCGTGGGGCGGGGGGCGTCTGTCGTCTTGCGGCCATCCTCCTCAGCGAAGAGGGCCTGCACCGATTCGAGAGCGAGCCAGGGATGGACCGCCTCCGCGCCGTAGCCGATCAGCGCCGCAACGTGGTGAACGTCCCAGGCGTCACCGGCCTCGGCGACGAGACTCGCGCGCGGGCGCAGGCCCTCCCGCAGCAAATGCTGGTGCACTTCGCCGATCGCCAGGAGCATCGGGATCGCGGGATGCTCGCGGTCGGCGGCGCGGTCGCTCACGACGAGGAGCCGGGCCCCCTGCCGGACGGCCCGGACGGCCGCGCGGGACAGCTGGTCCAGCGCACTGCGCAGCCCGTCGGGCCCGCCTGCGGCGCGCCACAGCGCGGGGAGCGTGGTCGCGGGCACACCAGCCACGTTCTGGAGCGCCGCCATTTCTTCCTCCAGCAGCACCGGGTGGTCGGTGCGCACGAGGCGCAACCCGGCCGAGCGGTCGAGGAGCAGCGAGCTGCGCCGGCCGAGGTGCATACGCAGCGACATGACGAGGTCTTCGCGCAGCGAGTCGATCGGCGGGTTCGTCACCTGCGCGAAGCGCTGACGGAAATACGCGTACAAGGTCGGAGCGATCCGGGCGAGCGGGGGAATCGGCGTGTCGTCGCCCATGCTCCACACGGCGTCCAGGCCCGCGCTCCCCATCGGCTCGAGCACGTAGCGCAGATCCTCGAAGCTGTAGCCGAACGCCCGCTGCCGCGCGACCAGCGAGCCGCGCTCGAGCGTGGGCTCCGCCACCTGTCCCGTCGGGCGCAGCAACCGGATGCTGCGCGCGGCCCAGCTCGCGTAGGGGCGCCGCCGCGCCACTTCACGCTTGGCCTCGGCGTTGTGCATGATCGCCTGGCGGCCGGTGTCCACCACGAGCAGCTCCCCCGGTCCCAGGCTGCCGCTCTCGACCACCTCGCGGGGGTCGAGCTCCACGAGACCGACTTCCGAGCCGGCGACGACGAGACCGCCCCGGGTGATCTTGTAGCGGCAGGGGCGCAACCCGTTCCGATCGAGCGCCGAGCCGACGATCACGCCATCCGTGAAGGCGAGCGCCGCCGGGCCGTCCCACGGCTCGAGCAGGCACTCATGGAACTCGTAGAAACCGCGGAGCGAGGGGTCCATCTCCGACCCGCCTTCGTGCGCCTCGGGAACGAGCATCATCAGGGCGTGCACCGGGTCGCGGCCGGAGCGCACCAGCAGCTCGAGCGCGTTGTCGAGGCTGGTGGAATCGCTTCCTTCCGACCAGATCACCGGTGTGAGGCGCTCGACGTCGTCGCCCCACAGCGGCGAGGCCAACGCCGGCTCGCGGGCGTGCATGGCGTTGCGGTTCCCCCACAACGTGTTGATCTCGCCGTTGTGGGCGAGCAGCCGGAACGGCTGGGCCAGCGGCCAACTGGGGAGCGTGTTCGTGGAATAGCGCTGGTGGAACAGCGCGATCGCCGTCTGGTAGCTGGGCGACCGAAAGTCGAGGAAGAACTTCGGGAGCTGGGTGCCCGTCAGCAGCGCCTTGTACACGACGGTGCGGCACGAGAGCGAGCACACGAAGAACGGCGTCAGCTCGGCGCCGGCTGCGGCAATGCGGCGGTCGATCGTGTGACGGGCCAGGTACAGGGCCCGCTCCCAGGCGGCCGTATCGGGCCACCCACCACCCTCGGGGGCCGCGATGAGCGCCTGGCGCAGCGTGGGGCAGGTCGCCCGCGCCGTGGCCCCGAGCACGCTGGCGTCGACCGGGATCTCCCGCCAGCCGAGCACGGGCACACCCTGCTCCCGTAGGACGTCTTCGACGATCGCGGTGGCGGCCGCCAGGGCGCCGTGCTCGCGCGGCAGGAAGAACGCGCCCACGGCGAACGGCTGCCCCGGCTTGAGGTCGATCCCGAGCCGCGCCGCCTCTTCGTAGAAGAGCGGGTGGGGCAGCTGGGTGAGTAGCCCGGCCCCGTCGCCCGAGTTGTCCGTGGCGGCGGCGCCGCGGTGCGCGACGCGAGCCACCGCCTGGAGCGCCAGCGCGAGCACTTCGTGCGACGCCTCTCCCGAGGCCCTTGCCACGAAGCCCACGCCGCAGGCATCCCGCTCCCGCCAGGGATCGAGTCCCCGTCTCGCTCCCTAGAGGTCCGCGTTCAAAAAGAAAGGCCCGCTCCGAGGGAGCGGGCCGGGGGATGCTTGCTTGCTGGCTGCACGCTTACGCCGCCCGGTCGCTCCCGCAGTGGGGACTAGCCGGAATCGAAATCACGGTGTGCTGCGGCGGCCGGTTGTACACGGTGTCGCGTTCCATCTCTAGAGTATCAGCCCGTTCGTATGAATATGCAGCCTACGGAATAAATATACCCGTCTGTTCCGATCGGCGTCAAGGGGGGCCGAGAGTTAGTTTTCATGCATGCGCTCTGCTCTGCTCGCCGTCCTCTTCGTGCTCGCCCGCCCGCTCGCCGGACAGGGGCCCGCGCTCACCGTGCACTCGATCTTCGGGTCGCGCGACTTCGCGCCCGACCTGATCGAGACCCAATGGATGCCAGAGGGAGCCGCGTACACCTACCTCGATTCCGACTCGGCCGACGAGACCCGCCTGTACCGCGTGGACGCCGGCACAGGGACGCGCACGGTCTTGGTCCGCGGGTCGGACCTCGTCGCTCCCGGCAGCCGGGAGCCGATCGACGTGGAGAGCTACCAGTTCTCGCGCGACGCCTCCAAGCTGCTGATCTTCACGAAGTCCGCCCGGGTGTGGCGCCAGAACACTAAGGGCACGTACTACGTGTGGGACTTCGCGGCGAAACGGGTGCTGCCCGTGAGCAAGCAGCCCGGCTACCAGATGTTCGCGAAGTTCTCCCCCGATGGGCGTCGCGTCGCGTTCGTGCGCGACAACAACATCTTCGTCACGGACCTGGCGAGCGGCCTCGAGACGGCCTTGACGAGCGACGGCGGCGAGAACGTCATCAACGGCACGTCGGACTGGGTCTACGAGGAAGAGCTCGACCTGCGGGATGCCTTCCGGTGGAGCCCCGACGGCCAGCGCATCGCCTACTGGCGGCTCGACCAGACGGCGATCCGGCCGTTCTATCTGCTGAACCAGGACGCGGTGTACCCCACGCTCGTCCCGGTGCGCTATCCCAAGGCCGGCACGCCCAACTCGGAGGTACGGATCGGCGTGGTCGAGCTCGCGAGCGGGCGAACCACGTGGGTCGATCTCGGCGGCGAGCGCGACATTTACGTGGCGGCGATGGACTTCGCGGACTCCCCCACCGAGATCTGGCTGACCCGGCTCAACCGCCTGCAGAATCGATTGGACCTCATGCTGGCGGACGTGCGGACCGGCGCGTCCCGCGTGATCATGACCGACGCGGACTCGGCGTGGGTGGACGCCCACCAACCGGTGTGGCTCGACGGGGGCCAACAGTTTCTGTACCGGAGCGAGCGCGACGGTTACTCGCACCTGTATCTCTACACGCGCGCCGGCGCGCTGGTTCGGCGCGTGACGCCGGGCGACTGGGACGTGCTTGAGGTTCGCGGCGTCGACGAGAAAACGCGGGCCGTGTACGTGACGGGAGCGATGGACGGCCCGACCGAGCGACCCCTGTTGCGCGTCGGGCTCGAGGGCAAGACCGTGACCCGGATCTCGCGCGAGCCGGGCGCGCATAACCCCGACTTCGACACCACCCGCCGATTCTATGTGGACCACTACTCCCGCGCCGGCGTGCCGGCCGTGGAGCAGCTGCACAACGCGGACGGCTCGCTGGTGCGCAGCATCGCCGACAACGCCGTGCTCGCCGGGAAGGTCGCGGCGCTGGGGCTCAAGCCTCCGGAGTTCCTGAAGGTGCGCACGCCCGACGGCGTGGAGCTCAACGCCCTGATGATCAAGCCCCGGGACTTCGATCCCGCCAGGCGCTACCCCCTCCTCATGTACGTGTACGGCGGCCCCGGCTCCCAGACGGTCGTCAACAGCTGGGGAGGGCCGGCGTACCTGTGGTATCAGATGCTCGCGCAGGACGGCTATCTCATCGCGACCGTGGACAACCGCGGGACCGGCGCCCGCGGGGCCCGATTCGAGAAGATGACCTACCTGCGGCTCGGCCACTACGAGTCCGCCGACCAGATCAGCGCGGCCCGGAACTTCGGCTCGCTCCCGTACGTGGACGGATCGCGCGTCGCCATCTGGGGCTGGAGTTACGGAGGCTACATGGCGGCGCGCACCCTGTTCCTGAGCGGGGGTGTTTTCAAGGCCGCGATGGCCGTCGCCCCGGTGGCCGACTGGCGCTTGTACGACACGATCTACGCTGAGCGGTACATGCGCACCCCGGGCCAGAATCCGCAGGGCTACGACGAGGGCTCGGCGCTGGCGTACGCCGACTCGCTCAAAGGACGGTTCTTGCTGGTGCACGGCACCGGAGACGACAACGTGCACTTCCAGAACTCGCTGCGCCTCATCCAGCGACTGGAGCAGGCCAACAAGCAGTTCGACATGCGGATCTATCCCAACAAGACCCACTCGATCTCCGGCGGCAACACGAGCGAGAACCTGTTCGGGTTGCTGACCGATTGGCTGAAGCGCAACCTGTAGGGACCGCGGGCCCCGTGCGGCGGGGCCTCGCGATCCTCACCCTCATCAACCTGTTCAACTACCTCGACCGCTACGTCCTCGCGAGCGTAGGGGAGAGTCTCACCCGCTCGCCGCTCCACATCACCGACACGCAGTTCGGCGTCCTCGCCAGCGGCTTCATCGTCGTGTACATGCTGGCGGCGCCGGCGTTCGGGACCCTGGGCGACACCCGCTCGCGCACCCGGCTGATCGCCCTCGGCGTGTTCCTCTGGAGCCTTGCCACCGCGTTGGGCGGGCTCGCGTGGGGGTTCGTCAGCCTGCTCATCGCTCGTGCCCTCGTGGGGGTAGGCGAGGCGGCCTACGGCACCATCGCGCCGACCCTACTCGCCGACTACTACCCGCGCTCGCACCGGGGACGGGTATTCGCCGTCTTCTACGCGGCCATTCCCATCGGATCGGCCCTGGGCTACATGGTGGGTGGCCAGGTGGATGCTCACTTCGGGTGGCGCAGCGCGTTCTTCGTCGCGGGAGTGCCAGGGCTCGCCCTCGCCGTGCTCGCGTTGCGCCTGCACGATCCGCCGCGGGGTGCGCACGACGGCGCGGAGCACCACGGCGCGGCGGCCCCGCCCCCTCGGGTCGCCGCCCGCGCAGTACGCGCGGCGTACGCCGCGCTGGCCCGGAACCGCCCCTTCGTGCTCACCGTCCTGGGCTACGCCGCCTACACGTTCGCGCTCGGCGGCATGGCGGTCTTCCTGCCCAAGTTCCTGATCCGCGTGCGGGAGCTCCCCGCAGGGTCGGCGACGCTCTGGTCCGGCCTCAGTCTCGCCGCGACGGGTTTCGTCGGAACGTTCGCAGGCGGCTGGATTGGTGACCGGTTGCTGCGGGTGACGCGACAGGCCTATCTGTGGATCTCAGGCGTAGCGACTCTCGCCGCGGCCCCGATCGCGCTGGTCGCGTTGGCCTCGCCCACGCCGGCGATCTACTGGACCGGGATCGTTCTCGCCGAAGTGCTGCTGTTCACCTCCACCGGGCCCATCAACTCAGCGATCGTGAACGCCGTAGCGCCCGAGATCCGCGCGACCGCGGTTGCGGTGAGCATCTTCATGATTCACGTGCTGGGCGACGTGCCGTCCCCCACCATCCTCGGGGCTCTGGCCGACGCGACGTCCCTCGCGCGGGCGGTGCTCATCCTCCCGGTCGCCATTCTTGTAAGCGGCGCGATCTGGACCTACGCCGCGTGGCGGAGGGGCGGGGGGCGAGGCGGGGACGACGTCATGAGGCGAGCGCAGGTTGCTGCTGCGTGAGGCAGTGGATGGCGCCCAGCCCCCACACGAGGTCGGTCGCGTGCACGCCCACCACGGGGCGGTCCCGGAACAGCTCGGTGAGCAGCCCTAGGGCCGCGCGATCGTTGGGGTCGTTGAAGGTGGGGACCAGCACGGCCGCGTTCGCCGCGTAGAAGTTGGCGTAGCTTGCAGGCAGGCGCCGCCCGGCGAAGTAGAGCGGGGCGGGCATCGGGAGAGGGACCATCTCGAGCTTGGCGCCGTCCTCGCCGTGCATCCCTTCCAGCCGCTCCCGGTTTTCCTCGAGCGGCCGATAATTGGTGTCGCGCGGGTCGATCTCGCGACACAGCACGACCGTGTGGGCGCCGACGAACCGGCACAGGTCGTCGATATGTCCGTGCGTGTCGTCTCCGGCGATGCCCCGGCCCAGCCAGAGGACGTTGGTCACGCCCAGGGAAGCGCGGAGCGCCTCCTCGAGCTCTCTCCGCCCCAGACCGGGGTTCCGCACCTGGACCGCTGCATCGAGCAGGCACTCCTCGGTGGTGAGCAGCGTGCCGCGCCCGTTCACGTCGATGCTCCCGCCCTCGAGGACCAGATCGCGGCCGCCCGCCTGCGCGCGGAACAGGCGCAATCCCAGCCGCTTGGCGACGCGCTCCGGAATCTGATCGTCCTTGCGCCAGTCGGGGTACTTGGCCCACGCGTTGAAGCGGAAGCGGGCGATCGCGACTTCGGGCGTCGGCTTGGCGCGGCGCACGAAGCACGGCCCGAAGTCGCGCGTCCAGCCGCGGTTCGTCGGGAACCGGAAGAACTGCACACGGTTGGGGGAGACGCCCGAACGCTCGAGCACCGCGCGGGCCCGGCGCTCGTGCGGGGCGGAATTGACGAGGATTCGCACCAGCTCTCCCGGCGCAAGCTTGCGTACGATCTCGCCATACACCCAGGGGATGGGCCCGACCTTGCCGGGCCAGTCACTGGAGTTGTGGGGCCAGCCGATCCAGGTGGCTTCGTGGGGTTCCCATTCCGCCGGCATCCGGAAGCCGAGAGAAGAAGCGCTGTCAGACATCAGCCGTCAGACGTCAGCGTTTTCGTCCAAGAACCGGCTGCTGATCCCACCATACGCATCGATGCGACGATCCCGCAGGAACGGCCAGCCGCGGCGCACCTCTTCGATGCGTCGCAGGTCCACTTCGCCGATCACGATCGCCTCTCCCTGGCCCGACGCCTCGGCCACCACGGTCCCGAACGGATCGACGAGGAACGAGCCGCCCCAGAACTCGAGACCCTCGCCCGCTCCGTCCAAGCGCTCGTGCCCTACGCGGTTCACGGCGGCGACGTAGAGCCCGTTGGCGATCGCGTGGCTGCGCTGGATCGTGCGCCAGGCGTCGAGCTGCGTCGCGCCGTGACGCGCCTTCTCGCTGGGATGCCAGCCGATCGCCGTCGGATAGAACAGGATGTGGGCGCCCTGGAGGGCGGTGAGGCGCGCGCCCTCGGGATACCATTGGTCCCAACAGACCAGCGTCCCGATCCGTCCCACCTGGGTGTCGAACACGCGGAAGCCCAGGTCTCCCGGGGCGAAGTAAAACTTCTCGTAGTAGGCGGGATCGTCCGGGATATGCATCTTGCGGTACAGCCCGACGATCCGGCCGTCGGCATCGATCACCACGGCGGTATTGTGATACAGGCCGGGGGCTCGGCGCTCGAACACAGGTGCGATGACGACCACGCCCGCCTGCTTTGCGGCGCGGCTCAGCGCGTCCGTACTGGGGCCCGGCACCGGCTCCGCCAGGTCGAAGAGCGCGGCGTCCTCGCGCTGCGCGAAGTACTGCGAGCGGAACAGCTCGGGGAGGCAAACGAGGCGGGCGCCCGCCGCGGCTGCCTCGGCCACCTTGCTCACGGCCGCCCGGAGATTCTGCTCGGTGTCGCGGGACATCTGCATCTGCACGAGTCCGACTTTGTACGTCGTCGGAGGGACGCCCTCGTTCATGGGGGTGAACAGTACAAGCGCTCCTGGTCAAGCGACAGACCGCCGCTAGATTCGAGACCCGTGCCGATCGTTGCGATCATTGTTCTTGCCTCGGGGCTGGGCTCGGGGACGGCGGCTGCGCCAAGTGCGGCCTGCCCGTCACGACAATCGGCGCCGGTGCCGCCCGCCTATGCGGCCGTTGTCGCGCGGGCGCGAGCGGTGGTGTGCGACCGCTTGCTGCCTCGGATGCCGGGCCTTCAGGTCGCCGTGGCTGTGGCCGGCAAGCTCGTGTGGTCCGAAGGCTTCGGCTTCGCCGACCGCGAGCGGAAGATCCCCGTCACGAACGCCACACAGTTTCGCATCGGCAGCGTTTCGAAGCCGCTCACCGCGGCCGGGCTCGCGCTGCTGTACGAGCGCCGCAAGGTCGATCTCGACGCCCCGGTGCAGCGCTACGTGCCGTCCTTCCCTGCGAAGCGATATCCGATCACCACGCGTGAGCTCGCGGGGCACCTGGCGGGGATCCGTCATTATCAGGATGACGAGTTCCTGCTGAATCGGCACTTCAACACGGTGCGCGATGGACTCACGATCTTCGAGCGCGATTCGCTGCTGTTTCCGCCCGGGACGAAGTACTCCTACTCGAGCTACGGCTGGAACCTGATCGCGGCGGTGATCGAAGGCGCGTCGGGGCAGGGCTTTCTCACCTATATGAGCCGCTCCGTGTTCCTGCCTCTCGGAATGACCCGTACCGCACCGGACCGCGCGGACAGCGTCATCTCGGACCGCACCGCGTTTTACGATGCACATTCGCTGGTCGGGTTCACGTGGTTCAGCGTGGCTCCCCCCGTCGATAACAGCTACAAGTGGGCGGGCGGGGGATTCCTGTCCACCGCGGAGGACCTCGTCAAGTTCGGCTCCGCGCTGTTGCAACCGGGGTTCCTCAAGGCGCAAACACTCGACCTCTTGTTCACGTCGCAACGAACCACGGCCGGCGAGCCTACCGGCTACGGCATCGGTTGGTTCCTGGCGACCGACAGCCTCGGTCACCGCTGGGTGTTCCACGGCGGCTCCGCGGTGGGGGGCACGGCCGCGTTCGGCGTGGACCGGGACTCCCGGGTGGTCGTCGCGATCCTGTCGAATCTCTCGGGTGCGCCCCTCGAGCCGGGCGCCGCCATCCACGAATTGTTCGACCGGTGAACGGCGGCTGCGTGTCGCGTTCGCGCAACGCGCCTTGACGGGTTTGATGGACCTGTCCAGTCTTTGCGAGGGAATCTGACTCGAGGCTCGACGATGAGGATCCGTCCAGAATTCTGCTGTCTCCTCGCCGCTGCGCTTGCGTGCAACCCCTCCGCCGGGCCGAGCACCGGGCTCCAGAGCGTCGTTCCGGGGAACGACACGCCGCTACCGGTGGCCGAACGCGAAGCGTATCGGGACGATGCCGCACGGCTGGCGCTGCGCTACGAGACCCAGGGGGGCGATCCCGCCGCGTATCCCGCGGACATTCCCACCGCGTATGCGACCGCGCTGTACAACGCCTTGATCCACGTGTACACGGCCACCGGCGTCGCGGCCACGGACTCCGTGACTTCCCTCTATCACGTTCACACCTTTGGGATGCCCGTCACGCGGGAGCTGTACCTGGAGGTGGACACGACGCTCGCCTGGGTGCGCGCGCTGCGGGGCGGCGCGCTGCCGACCGGCAACACACAGGTCGACCAGCTCCTCGACCGCTTCGGGCTCACACTCGCGTCGTTCAGCTTCGATGTGCCGGTGCTGCGCGCGAGGCAGCCGCTCAATATGGCCGCCGTTGCGGTCCTGTTCGAAGGCATTCCCGGCGTGCTGTCGGCGGCGCCGAACGGCCTGTTCGGCGACGGTGACGACGTCCGGGCCAGCGCGGCGCCGAATGGCTGGAGGCTCGAGTACAGCGTCGGGTCGGGAGACTGTCCGGCGGGCTGCCTCGCTCGTCACGCGTGGACGTTCCTCGTGACGCCGGACGGAAGTGTGACCTTTCAGGGATCATCAGGCGCCCCGCTCCCCGCGATGTGACCCATCGCGTCCAATTGTTCTTATGTGTCGCTGCCGCGGCGTTCCCGCTCGCCGCGGCGCGTGAGGGATGGATGGAGTTCTCACTGACGAGCACCGCTTTCCGGGATGGAGGTGCGATCCCGGCCAAGCACACCTGCGACGGTGCCGACGTTTCGCCGACGCTGGCCTGGCGGGGCGCGCCCCAAGGAACCGTGAGCTTCGCCCTCATCGTCGATGACCCGGACGCGCCCGCGGGCACATGGGTGCACTGGGTCCTCTACGACGTGCCTGCGGCGGCGGGCGGCGCTCCGGAGGGGGTCGCGAAGGTCGAGATGTCGAGCGAGCTGGGCGGGGCGGTGCAGGGCCGGAACGACTTCCGGCGGCTCGGATACGGAGGGCCGTGTCCACCGCCCGGCCCTGCGCATCGCTACTTCTTCAAGCTGAGCGCGCTCGGGGTGAAGCTGGGGCTCAAGCCGGGAGCGTCGAAGGCAGATGTGGAGCGGGCAATGACCGGCCACGTGCTCGCAACGACCCAGCTGATGGGAACGTACGCGCGCCAGCGTCGCTGACGCCCCCCACCTCGGCGTCGAACACTCCCGTCAGGATTCGCCCGCTGCGCTTGACCTGGACCCAGAGCCGGTAATGCCCCGGTTGCGGGAAGGCGTACGGGAACGACACGACTCCTTCCGCTGAAGGCATCGGCGCGTGCGCCGCGCGGTCGTAGTCCGAAAGGCGCCTCCCCAGCGCGCCTCTCGTGGTATCTCCCGGCTGGCGCAGCAGGAACGTCGCCTGCGATGCGAGCGAAATCGTCCCGGCGGGATGCAGGTGCACGAACACCGCGCCATCGACACGCGTGAGCATTAGGTGACCCGGCATCCCCATGTACGGCTCCAGAATCGCGGGGTGCCCGTCGGGGCTCCGGACCGTGAACCGGATCGGCGCCTCCGAGTCTACGACGAGGGGCACGTCTCCGCGCTCCCATGTCATGGTCGCCCCATCCGCCAGCCGCATCGGCGCACTCGTCCCTCTTCCCCCGTCCCTCGTCCCCGAATCGGTGCTCCACGCATCGTCCGCGTCCGATGGGCGCCAGGCGCCGGCCGGCGGGCCGAGCTCCACGCTAGCGATCAGGGTCTCCGGGAATCCACTCTCGTGTACGATGTCGCCGTACACCCGGTAGCGCCCCGGCGGGAGAGGTGGGAGGCGCGACTCGAACGTCGCCGAGTCCAGGAGCAGGGGATGGAGATGAGCGAACGCGTCCAGGCTCGAATCGCGGATAAGGAACAAGTGCAGGAGGTGGCCGTGGTCCGGAATGAGGGGGGTCCACTGTCGGCTGGCGTTGACCCACGCGGTGTCGTCGATGGCGAGCCGCAGTACGGCGGCGCCGTCAGCCACGCGCGCCGATGCGGTCGCGTGGAGCGGCCGGTACAGCCCGCTCCGGTACTCGGTATCGACGACGCGCCACCAAGCGCGCGCTCCGGCCAGCAGGACGGCGAAAACCGCGACGCTCGCGACCATGGCGAGGCGGGCCTTCCACGTGCGGCGCCCGTCGGTCGCCTGTCCGGGCTCGAGCGTGCTCTCGCGCACGGCGGCGCCGACGAGCGTGATCGCCCCCGCGAGGAGCAGCGCGCTGAGAGCGGCGAGGACGGCGGCGAGGGGTCGAGCGAGTCCCAGCCGCCGCGTGGCCACGGCCTGCACCGGGACGAGCGCGACTCCGGCTCCGCGGTCTCCCTCGACCGTGACCCGCACGCTGTATGACCCACCGCGCATCAGCCACAGCGCGGCGTGGTACAGCGTCGAATCGCCGGGTACGCGGTCGGCGAGGTCGGGGGGCGGCGGGGCGGCCGTGCGCGGGTCCCAGTACACCGGCAGCACGAGCACGCGGCGTACCGGAACCGGGGCGAGCAGGCGCACGGTGATCTCGGCCAGCCCGGGCACCACGCCGGCGGTGCGGATGATCACCCTGACCGGGTAGGCGCCCGCGGCGCCCTCGAAGTACGTGTCGGGGCTGCCGACGTGCGCCGAGGTGGCGACGAACAGCGCGGCGAGGAGTGTGAGGCGGCCGACCGGCACCATCACCGTTTGACCCTGGCCATCCAGTCGCCCGTCCACAGGCCGATCCGCGCGGCTGCCACGGCGAGCAACAGGGCGATGGCGAGCCCCGCGGGCGTTACCGGGTTGGCCTTGGTGCGCCAGAACTCATACCGCCAGGGCCCGAGGCGGCTCGTGTAGTCCCACTGATCCACGCCGAAGAAGGCGTTGCGGGCGTGGGGTGAGAGCAGGAACTCCGCGAAGAACCACTGCACCACGAAGCACACGGTGAGAAAGGCGAGGCCGGCGATTGCGGCGAGGAGCCAGTCGCGGCGGGGCCCGAGTCGGCGGAGCAGCAGGTCGATGGCGATGGCCGGCACGACCAGCAGCAACGGGAATGGTGCCGGCACCATGTGTGTGACGGGGTTGAACACCGGCGCCAGTTTCGGGGTCGCGGGGAAGAGCTGCAGCGCCCAGATCATCACCAAGGAAATCGCCATGTACGCCGCCGCGGCCGCCGTGGCGGGCCAGGCGACCCGCGCACTGCGCCCCGCGGCGAAGAGCACGAGCGGGAAGACCCCACTCGCGAACTGGTAGTAGAGGGCGGTGTGGGCGGCGTTGGCAAAGCCGACCTGCTCGATCCCCAGGATCGCGCCGTTTTGCAGCACGACGCCAGCGAGGTAAGCGACCATCAAGCCGTACCCGCGGCGCGACGCTTCGTCCGCCGCCTGATTCTGCCGGGTCAGGGCGAGCAGCAGCGCGCCCAGCTGGATGGCCCACATGCCGAGGGCGAGCAGCGTATGCGGCGGCGACAGGACTTTCACGTCGAGTCCGTACGCGTTGTGCCACCAATTGTCGAGCGGGGCGGAGGTGAGCATCGCGAGCGTGCCCCAGATGCACAGCCACGCGCCCAACGGCCCGCGGAAGCCCCAGAAGCGCACGCCGGCGGTCCGCTCTTCGGGCGTGCCGGCGAAGGTGGTGCGGAGCACCAACCAACCGCACGACCCGCCGGCGAGCGCGCCGCCGAGGTAGATCGCCAGGTGCGCAGGCGTCCAGAACGTGTCCCGCCCGATGGAGCGGTGCCAGGAGATATCCCAGAGGACGCCGATCACGGCGCTAGTCGCCGCGATCAGCGTGATCCAGGCGTACTGGGGGGGAGTGCCGGCGCGCGTCTAGGCCTTCTTTGTGAGCACGCCTCCCACCGCCTCGGCGATGTAGCCGAGCACGATCCCGAGCACGAACGAGAGCGCTAGCTTGACGTTGGTGGGAGCATCGAATATGCCGACGGGCCCGCCCGCCCCGATGACGGCCGCACCGCACAGCCCGGCGGGAATGAACGACAGCAGCGGTAGCTTCGCCTCGATGACGACGACGAAGATCGCGACGCCGAGCGCGATCCACTCCAACTGCAGCATGCCGAAGTTGAGCACGAGGAACTCGCCCACGGCCACCCAGAACATGCCCGCGATGCCGGCGGCGATGGCTTTCTTCAATCCATTCATCTTCCCCCCGGCCGCAATGAAGCAGGCCCAGCCGAGGACACCGACGTACCAGAACATACCGATCATACCGGTGACCTTCACCCACACCGCGACCAGCACTGCGGCAGCGACTGCCAGCGCCGTCAGCATGTCCATATCGTCGAGCCTCCTCGGGGCCACGGGGGAGCAGCGAAAGCGGGAATGCCGCGACCCACGCTAGGGTCGGCACTCCACGCTGTCAAGTTGTCTGCGCGGCTAGCGGCCCTGCGCAAACTTGAGGGCGGCTTCAGTGCGATTCTTCACGCCCAACTTGGAGAACAAGTGCTGGACGTGGAACTTGACGGTGTTGTCTGAGAGCCCGAGCCGCTCGGCGATCTCGGGGTTGGTGAGGCCCGCCGCCATCAGCGCCCACACCTCACGCTCGCGTGGCGTCAGGTCGCCGGGAGCGGCCGCGGCCCGGCCTTCGATCCAGCGCCGTGCGGCCTGCGGGAACACCAGCTGCCCGGCGTGCACCTGCCGGATGGCGGCGAGCGTCTGCTGGGGTGATTCGGTCTTGAGCGCCAGGCCGTCGGCCCCCGCGTCGAGCGCCGATCGCAGCGCCTCGCCGTCCGTGTAGGCCGTGAGCACCAGCACTTTGGGGGACTCCGGCCGTGCGCGCAGCGCGGCGAGCACCTGGGTGCCTTTCATGCCGACGAGTTCCAGGTCGAGCACGACCACATCGGGCTTGTGCTGCTCGACCAGCCGCGTCACCTCGGCGCCGTCGGTGGTCGCGGCCACTACGCGGATGCCCGGCTCCCCGTCGAGCAGCGCCCGGAGGCCCTCGAGCACGATAGCGTGATCGTCGGCGAGCAAGACGCGGATCACCGCCGGGGTTTTCACTCGGCGGGGAGGGTGATGCTCAACGAGGTGCCCCGGCCCGGCGCGCTCTCGAGGGCGAAGCGCCCGCCCAGCATCGCCACGCGGTCCTGGATCCCCCGCAGCCCGAAGTGCCCACCTTCGACGCCCACGTCGGCCTCGCTGGCCAGCACGCGCTCTGGATCGAAGCCCTTGCCGTCGTCCGACACCATGAGCGTGATCAGGCGGTCCCGCCGCGACACCATGACGCGCTGCAGAGTCGCCCCGCTATGGCGGTGGCCGTTGGCGAGGGCCTCCTGGAGAATTCGGTAGATCGCGATCTTCGCGGCGAGCGCGCAGTCGCCGAGGTCGCCGGGGACGGTGAGCTCCACGCCCTGATTGGTGAGCGTCTCGTGCTGCACTGCGAGACCCTCGATAATCGCGCCGAGGCCGCGGCGCTCGAACCCGGGAGGGCGGAACGCTCCGATGAAATTGCGGATTTCGCCCAGCGCCCGCTCCAGGAGGCCGATCGCGCGCTGCGTGCGCTCCTGCGAAGGGGGGTCGGGGGCGAGGGCGCGCTCCAGGACCTGAAGCTGGGACAAGGCCGCGAAGATGTCCTGGACGGGTCCATCGTGCATGTCGAGCACGATGCGCTGCAGCTCGCGCTCGCTGGTGGCGAGGAGACGCCGGGAGGCTGCGCGGGCCTCGGTGTCGCGACGTGTCACCGCGCTCCCCTCAAACTGTCACTTCGATCGTCGCCAGTGGTCATAACGCGGCCTTTTTCCCGGCGTGAGCGGAGGACAGGACGCTACCCGGGGGCGGCCGGGGTTGTCAAATGCTTGACGCCGGAGCGGATTCCCCCAATATGTATGGCGCGCCCCCCCTACAGTCGCAGTACGCCGGCCGCTGGACGGCATTGCCGCCGCCTGCGCGGTCACGGGTGCCACCGATCGGGAGCGTGTGTGGACGGACCTCAGGCCAACGACGACCGGCGAGAAGTGTTGCGGCAGGCCAGTGTGGCGCTGGGCGGCCGGCCTGTGACATTGTGGGAGGTCTCGGCCAAGGCGGAGCTCGATCCGCGACTGTCGAGTGACCCCGCCCCCGAACACCACGCTACCCATCTCGACGTCGACACCACGCTGCGGCGCTGGAACATCTCCATCATGCAGGGCAGCCGCTGGGTCGGGTGCCGCCTCGATCGCGACGGTCCCTGGGTGATCGCTCCCGTGCGCACGCGACCCCCAGCTCCCCCTCCCGGTGGACGGGAGCGCCGCAGTGGAGAGCGGCTCACGCTCGAGCTTGCCGGGCTCTGCCTGGGGCTGATCGACAGTCGGGCGCCCGCCCCCGCGGCCGCGCCCCAGACGGCCGGAGCCCTCCGGGACCTCGCGAGTCTTCCCGCCGTCTTGGCGCACGAGCTGGGCAACCGCCTCACCACCGCACGCGCCACGCTCCAGCTCGCGATCGAGTCCCTCGGGCGCTGGAGCGACGTTGACGCGACTCGGCGGCTCGAGCTGCTCGACGAGCTGGGACAGGTGCTGGAGGACATCGACCGCGGCGCCCTGTTCGTGCACGCCGTCCGCGACCGCGCTCGTGGTGCGCTGGCGCGCTGGGAGCGGTTCGACGCCGTGCGCGTGGCGCAGTCGTGCTGCACCCTCGAAGGACGGGTTCTCAAGGACCGCGTGGAGCTCGAATTCACGGGCGAGCTCGACTCCGTCTACCTGCTCGGGGATCCGAACGCGCTGTACGATGCGCTCGTGAACCTGATTCGCAACGCGGCCGACGCGGCCGCGGGTGGGCCCCACCCCATTTCAGTCGCGCTGGAGCGGGTGGGCCAATCACTGCGCCTGACGGTGCGGGACCGTGGAGCGGGGATCCCGGGGCATGCTCTGGAGCGCATCTTCGAGCCGGGATTCACCACGAAGGGGTTCGGCGAGGGCACGGGGATGGGACTCGTGCTCGTGCAGGAAGTGGTGCGGAACATGTTCGGTGGCCACATCGCCGTGGACTCCACGGTCGGCATCGGCACCACGTTCACCATGAGTCTGCCGATCCCGCCGCAGCGTTCCGCCGATCCGCGGCACCCCGCTAGCGAGCCCACCGCCACGCGCGTAGCCTAGAGGGAGGAGGGACCCTAGAGCCGGAGGCAGGCCCATGCTGTGTCACAGGCATCCCACGGCGGCCGTCCTGGTCGCCATCAGCCTTGCTGCGCCCGCGGTGGCCCAGGACCTCACGGTCGATACGGCCGGCGCCGGCACGGTGATCGATCAAGCACTGCATCACTCTCAAATCATGCCGAACCTCGAGTACCTGACCGACATCATCGGTCCGCGTCTCACGGGTTCGCCGGCTGCGCACCAGGCCAACGAGTGGACGCTGTCGCGGTTTCGAGCCTATGGGCTGCAGGGAAGCCTGGAGACGTGGTACTTCGGGGGTCGCTGGGAGCGAGGGCCCATGTGGGTTCGCCTCGTGTCACCGCGGGCCCACGATGTGGTCGCGGCGAGCTGGGCCTGGGCCCCGGGGACCGGCGGAAAGACGGCACGAGGCCCCGTGGTCCGAGTCGATGCCTCCGAGCCCGAGAGCCTCGCAGCGAATCGCGGCAAGGTGCAAGGCGCATTCGTGATGCTGCGTGCTCCCGCGCTGGTCTGGAACCGCGACGGTCCGCCTATGACGGCTGCGGACTCAGGCGCCCAGCGGGAGCGCACCGAGGCGATGGTGGGGCGGTTCCGGAACGCCGATTCGGCGACCCGGGCTCGGCGCCAGCAGTACGACGTGGACGTGCCGTTCATCCTGCGGAACGCGGGCGCGCTCGCCATCCTGGTGGACGGCGCTAAGGAGCACACCCTGCTCACGATGAGCGGCTCTCCGCGCCGCATCCTGCCGCTCCCGCAGATCGTCATCGCCCACGAGGACTACGCGTTGTTCGACCGCCTGCTCGCGGCGGGCAGCACGCCAGTGCTCGAGGCGAACGTCGCCAATCAGCTTATGGCCGACTCGGTCCCGCAATGGAACACCGTGGCGGAGATACGCGGCGCCGAGCACCCGGGGCAGGTCGTCATCGTAGGCGCTCATCTCGATTCCTGGGACTTGGGCACGGGAGCCACGGACAATGGAGCCGGCGCCATGGCGACGCTCGAGGCCGCCCGCATCATCGCGCAGTCGGGCCTCAAGCCCAAGCGTACGATTCGCTTCATCCTGTTCACGGGTGAGGAGCAGGGACTGCTCGGCTCCCGCAAATACGCGGAAGCGCATGCGGCCGAGCCGGATTCGATACAGGCGGTGCTGGTGCTCGACAACGGCACTGGGGCGGTGACGGGGCAAGCCCTCCAGGGCCGCAAGGATCTCGAGGGCCTGTGGCGCGCGCTGCTCGCGCCCGTGCGCGCCCTCGGTGCCGACTCCGTGATCGACCGCAACAAGGGCGGAACCGACCACCTCTCGTTCATTCCGTACGGCGTCCCGGCGTTCAACTTCGACCAGCGGGAGCGGGGCTATGATCACACGCACCACTCCCAGTCGGACACCTACGACAAGGCGATCGCCGCGGACCTGATGCAGGCCTCCGCCGTGATGGCGGTGTCGGCCTACGAGCTGGCCAATCTCTCAGGGATGATTCCGCGGGGACCCCGGCAGCCGCCGCCGTCGCTTCAGGCGCAGCTGCCCTCGGACTCGGTCCGCGGAAAGGGGCGCCCGGGTGCCGTGCGGCGCGGAGTGGGGGTCAGGCTTCCGTAAGCAGGGCGTCCAGATCCAGCGGCTGCGTGTGCATCGTGAGCGCCCCGTCGGGGCTGCGTGGCCACTCGGTCTCGGGCCGGTCCCGATACAGTTCCACGCCGTTCCCGTCCGGATCGCGGACGTAGATCGCCTCGCTGACACCGTGATCGGAGGCTCCCTCGAGGGGCACACCGTGCTCCACCACGCGGCGCACCGCCCGGGCAAGGGCCGCTCGGTCGGGATACAGGACCGCGAAGTGATACAGGCCGGTGGTGCCGGGCGGCGACCGCGGCGCGCCGCGCCCCGCCCACGTGTTCAGGCCGACGTGATGGTGATAGCCGCCCGCCGACAGAAACACGGCGTCCGTTCCGTAGCGGGTCGTCACCTCGAAACCCAGGGCGTCGCGATAGAACGCGAGCGCCCGGTCCAGGTCCGAGACCGTGAGGTGGACGTGCCCGATGCGGGCGCGGGGGTCGATGGCCATCACCTCCTCAACGTTTGATGGTTCCGCGATTTACATTTCGCCCCATGAACGCCAGCCCCAGGCTCCCCACGCCCGTCAACGAGCCCGTGCTTACCTACGCTCCCGGTGCCGTTGAGCGGGCGGAGCTCAAGCAGGCGTTGAAGGACCTCGCGGCGCGACCGCTCGAGATCCCCCTGGTGATCGGTGGTCGGGAGGTGCGTAGCGGCAAGACCGTGGACGCTCGTATGCCGCACTGCCACAGGCACGTCCTGGCCCGCGTGCATCAGGCGGGACCCGAGCAGGTGGCCGCCGCGATCGCCGCGGCGCTCGAGGCGTGGCGCGACTGGTCCACCTGGCCGCTCGAGCGCCGCGCCCGGGTGTTCCTCAAGGCCGCCGACCTGCTGGCAACGCGCTACCGCCCTCTCGTGAACGCGGCGACCATGCTGGGCCAGTCGAAGACCGCTCACCAGGCGGAGATCGACGCGGCCTGCGAGCTGATCGACTTCCTGCGCTTCAACGTGCACTACGCCGAGCGGCTGTACGGCGAGCAGCCATTGTCGGTGGCCGGCAGCGGCGCGTGGAATGCCATGGATTACCGGCCGCTCGAGGGGTTCGTGTACGCGATCACGCCGTTCAATTTCACTTCGATCGGCGGCAATCTTCCCACCGCTCCCGCCATCATGGGCAACGCCGTCGTGTGGAAGCCCGCGGGGACGGCGGTCTTCTCGAACTACTACGTGCTCAAACTGCTCGAGGAAGCCGGGCTGCCGCCGGGCGTCATCAACTTCGTCCCGGGTCCCTCTGGCGTTGTGTCGGACGCGCTCCTCACCGACCCTCATCTCGCCGGCATCCACTTCACGGGCTCGACCGACGTGTTCCAGCTGCTGTGGAAGCGCGTGGCCGACAACCTCAAGGGATATGCGAGCTACCCCCGCCTCGTAGGCGAGACCGGCGGCAAGGACTTCATCGTGGCGCACGCGAGTGCCGACGTGGATGCGCTCGCCGTGGCGATGGTGCGAGGCGCCTACGAGTACCAGGGACAGAAATGCAGTGCCGCCTCGCGAGCATACGTGCCCGACAGCCTGTGGCCGCGCCTGCGGGAGCGGGTGCTCGGCATGCTCGCCGAAGTGCGCATGGGTGACCCCGCCGATTTCCGCAACTTCATGGGTGCCGTGATCGACCGGAAGGCGTTCGAGAAGATCGTGGCGTACGTGGCCGCCGCGAAAGCGGGCCCCGGGGCGGCGGTGCTCTTCGGCGGCGAAGCGGACGACCGCGACGGCTACTTCATCGCGCCGACGCTGATTCAGGTGGACGATCCGGCGTACCGCACGATGTGTGAGGAGATCTTCGGCCCGGTGCTGTCGGTGTACGTGTATCCCGAGGCGCGTTGGGCCGAGACGATCGCGTTGGTGGACGGGACGTCACCCTACGCGCTGACGGGCGCAATCTTCGCCCAGGATCGGCGGGCCGTGGAGGCGGCGCAAACGGCGCTGCGCTACGCGGCCGGCAACTTCTACGTGAACGACAAGCCCACCGGCGCGGTCGTGGGTCAGCAGCCGTTTGGCGGAGCACGGGCGAGCGGGACGAACGACAAGGCAGGCAGCTTCCTCAATCTCATCCGCTGGACCAGCCCGCGGGCCATCAAGGAGAATCTCGTCCCGCCGCGCCAGTGGCCCTACCCGTTCATGACGGAGCCGTGAGCGGCCGGCCGCCGATCCTCGTACTGGTGATGGCGGCCGCCTTCGGGCTGCTCGTCGCGGCGCTGCTCATCGGCTCACTGGCGCGCCCGGAACTCCCGCCCTTCCAGCTCAGCGTGCCGCGCCCGGTCGTGGTTGGCGACACGCTGCTCGACCCCGCCACCTACACGCTGGACGCGTCGTCCACCGAGCAATGGCACCGCTTCGACTTCGGCCGCAACGCCGTGGTGGACTCAGGGCCCTGGGATGTGGCATTTCGGCGGTTTCACGTGATTGCCGCCCCCGGGGGCGGCCTCCTGGACCTTGGCCTGGTGCCCTTCGACTCGGTGGGCGAGCTGCCGCCCGAGGGCTATCTCCCCAACGCCGCGGCGCCCGATACGGTCAATCCCGCGGTCGGGAAGTGGTACGAGTACAGCATGCTGTCGCATCTGCTCACGTCGAAGCATCACGTCTACGCTGTGCGGACGCCGCGGGGAAGGTACGCGAAGGTCGAGCTGCTCGCCTATTACTGCAAGGACGCCGGGACGGCGTGCGTGACGTTCCGGTACGCCTATCAAGGGAACGGCAGCCGCCGCGTAAAGTGAAGGAGCCCCCGGCTCGAGGTGGCCCGAGGGCTCCGCACTACTCCAAGGTCGCCGGACTCTACTTGGGCGGCAGAATCTTGAACATGCCCGTGCCGCACACGGGGCAGACGCCCTTGAGCGCAGGGCGGCCGTTGGCCATCTTGACCTGCTGGGCGTTGGAGACCTTGCGCTTCGCCTTGCACTTCACGCAGTAGCCCTCATCCGCAGCCATCGGAGTCTTTCCAGCCTTCGCCATGGTATTCCTCCGTTAGGGGGCCGGCGGGCGGGGGTTGGACAGGCCGCGCGGCACCCCCCCCCGGGACGGTCACAACATAACACGGCTCCCTTAGGACAGGGGAGCGGCGCGAAGCGGGGGGCTGGCGGGAGCGTCGGAAAAGCCGTTGCGCTTGTGGGTTCCGTCGCAAAATGGCTTCGTGGCCGAGCCCCCACAACGGCACAGGACAACGACTTCCGCCGGCCGGCCGTCCTTGCGCGGGGGTACGGGGATCTCCGACCCGTCGGGGGCCACGATCCGCACCGGCCCCTGGACGATCAGCGGTCCATTGGCCTTGGGGGTGATGCTGGTCGCGGCTTCGCTCATATTGGGGAAGGTACCCAATGGGCGCACGCGGACCAACCTTGCTGCTCGGTGGCCTCCTCGAGGGAACGGTGCACCTCTCCAGCCTCTCCTGCGCCGTCGCGGTGCACTAGCCACCTCCGGAACGGCCGTCGGATCGGACGGGTATCCTCAGGCGCCCCGCCCATGCGCCCGCTCCCGTATGCCACCACCCTCGTTACCCTCTCAGCCCTCGCGTGCGTCGCGGAACGTGGGCCCCTCACGAATCAGATGCGCGAGTCGGGGACGCATTACCTGGAGGGCGCGGCGCGTCAGCCGGTGGGCTGGCAGCCATGGGGTCGGGAGGCGTTCAGCCTGGCGGCCCGCCTCGATCGCCCGATCCTGTTGTACGTCGGGGCCGATGAGTGCCGCTGGTGCGCGGTGATGGATCGCGAGACGTATGCCGATGTCACCCTCGGCGCCGTGATCGACTCCTTGTTCGTCCCCGTGCGCGTGGATCGCGACGAACGACCCGACATCGCGCAACGTTACCAGATCGCGGTCCAGCTGCTCACGGGGTTGCGTGGCTATCCGCTGACGGTGTTCCTCACTCCCGATGGCGCCCCGTTCTTCGGGGGGACGTACTTTCCCGTCGACGATCCGATGACCGGCCGCGGGATGAAGCAAATCCTGCTGGAGGTCGCGCGCAGCTTTCGGGAGCAGCGTGCCTTCGTGCGCCGGCAAGGGGCCCTCGTCGGGCAGCTGGCCCACGCACGGGTGGCGGGGACCCACGGCGTGCTCGAGCCGCGAGCGGTGGCGGCGGCGATCGACAGCGTGCGCGCCGCGGTCGAAAACGCGCTGCGCGCGCGCGCGACGCTCGGGAGCTTGACGTACACGCAGGCCGCCGCGCTGCTCCTCGCCGCCGCGGCTCGCGGCCACGACTCGAGCGATCTCGAGGTGGCGCGAGCCGCGCTCGATGTCGTGGCCGACTCGGGTGCGGCAGCCGCGGTCGCCAGTGACCACGACGATCCCCCGCGCCTGGTGCGGGCCGGGATGCTCCGCAACCTCGCCGTCGGCTGGGCGCTCACGGGAGAGCCCCGCTATCGTGAGGCCGCACGCCCGCTGCTGCACTCCCTGCTGCCCGACCTCACTGGACCCGACGCGCGAGGGCTGTTCTCGGATCGCGAGGCGTACGTGATCGGATCGATGCTGCAGGCGGCCGCCGCGATCGCGGACTCGGCGGCGGAGCGGGGCGCCCTGGCTGGGCTGGACGCCTTGCTCGCACGGGCGTACGCCGAGGGCCGGGGCGTGAGCCACGTCGCAAGCCGGCGCCATGCGGCGCGGACGCTGCTCCAGGATCAGGTGCAGACGGCGGAGGCGTGTGTCGCGGCGTACGCCGCCACCGGCGCGCCGCGCTACCTCCGGGTGGCGAAGGACCTCGCCGACATCCTTCAGCGCGACTTCGCCGATCCGATGGGCGGGTATTTCGACGCATCGCGGGCGGACCCCGCCGCGCCGGCGCTGGCAGACCGCACCAAGCAAGTTCTCGACGACCTGCTCCCGGGAGCGAACGCCTGGGCCGCACGCGTGCTGCTCGAGCTCGCCGACGCCACCGGGGACGCTGGCTACCGGCGGCGCGCGGAAGCGACGCTGGAAGCGTTCGCTGGCGTCGTCCCGGTGGAGGGCGTGCGCGCCTCGAGCTACCTCACCGCCGCCCAGGCCGTGCTGCCCCTCCGGTAGTCCCCCGTTTCGTTCCGCATCCCCGCCGCTCCCGCCCCTGCTCCAAGCCCCTGGCGCGCGCCGTCATGGCGGGTGTAGCGTGACGCCCCAATCCGAATACAGGTCTCATGGGTGTAACCGGTGGACCCTCCGACGCGGAGGTAGTGGCCCGGGTGCTGAGTGGAGACCGCGAGGCGTTCGGTCTCGTGATCGGCCGGTACGAGCCGGGCCTGCTGCGCTACGCGGCGCGCATGCTTGGCAGCCGCGATGCGGCCGCGGATGCGGTGGCGGAGGGGCTGGTGCGAGCCTATCGCCACCTTGCGAGTTGCCGCGACCCGGCGCGCCTGCGCACGTGGCTGTACCGCATCGTGGCCAACCGATGCAAGAGCCACTTGGCCCGACGCCCGACCGGCGACGTCTCGCTGGATGAGGCGCCCCCGATCGCTGACCCGCGGGACAACGAGGCGGCGGTGGAGCGAACCGAGCAGCTGGCATTCGTGCAACGCGCCCTGATGACTCTCTCGCCGGAGAAGCGGGAGGCGTTCGTCCTGAAACACGTCGAGGGGATGAGCTACGAGGAGATGGCGGCGGCGACGGGAGAGCGGGTCCCTACGCTGAAAATGCGCGTGCATCGTGCGCGCGAAGCGCTGTTGCAGGCGCTGGAGGAGTATCGATGAGCACAATCGATCCGCGGATTCATCAGGCGCTGGACGGCGAGATCTCGCGAGAGGCGCTGCCCGCTGAGCTGCGGCGCCAGGCCGAGCTGCTCGAGGCGGCCGCCGCGTTGCTCGCCGCGACGCCTCCCCAGGCGCTGGGGAGCGTCGGCGCCCGCGTCATGGCGGCCCTCGACAGCCCGGCGTCGAAGCGCCGGTCGCGTCTGGTGCGGTGGCTGATCACGCCTCACGCCGTCGTGCTCCGGATGCGTCCGGTGTGGAGCCTCGCCCTCGCCGCCGCCGTGCTGCTCGTGATGCTCCTGCCCCTGTGGGAGCCGGGCCCCGCCGACGTCGGTGACGAAGAAGGAATCGCCCAGTTCGTGGCCCGGTTCCCGGGTGCCCGGTCCGTGGCCGTCGTCGGTTCGTTCACCGACTGGCGGGCGGGCTCGATCGCACTTGAGGATCCGGATCACGACGGCGTCTGGCACGGCGACGTCGTGCTCCCCACCGGGATGCACGAATACATGTTCGTCGTGGACGGGGAGCGCTGGGTCGCCGATCCGCTCGCCGGGCGGTACGTGGAAGATGACTTCGGCCGCGAGAACTCCGTGCTGATCGTGCAGCCGGTTACGCAATGAGGCGGCTGCTGACGGTCTTAGTCGGGTTCGCGGCTCCGCTCGCGGCGCAGTCGGTGCGGGCGCGGCTCGAGGGGCGCGTTCCGGCTGCCAGTATCCCGGCCATCGACTCGCTGGTACAGGTGGCGGCTCGCGAGAACCTGCCCACCGACCCGCTCGTCCAGAAAGCCATCGAAGGCGGCGCCAAGCGGGTGTCCGGTGAGCGGATCGTGAAAGCGGTTGGCCTGAACCTGGACCAGCTGCGCCGGGCGCAGGCGCTGCTCGAGCGTGCTGGCGACGCGCCTCCCGCCACGCCGGCGGAGGTGATCACCGTGGCAGCGGCGCAGAAGCGGGGTCTCTCGGATGCCGAGGTGGCGCGCGTGGTGGCGGCGCTACCCGACGAGCCCCGCAGCTCGGCCCTGCATGCGGTCGCCGACCTGGTTGCGCATCACTTTGACGCGGATTCGGGGACCGATCTGGTTCTCGCCGCGGTGCGGCAGGGGGTCCGGGGCCTGCGCCTGCTGGACGTTTCGAGCGCCGCGGCCCAGGAGGTGCAGCGCGGGCGCAGCCGCGCGGAAGCGCTGGCGGTGGTCCGGCGAGAACTGCCGAACGTGCCGCCGCCCCCGCCCCCCACGCGGGCAACCGTGCTCCGTGCCCGCCGCCCCACGTCCACGGGGCAGCAGCCAGAGCGGTAGGTTTCGAGGCGAAACGCCCCGGGGGTCGTCGTGACCGAGCGGCGGGAGTGTGGGTCTCACCGAGTGAAGCGGACCGCGTGGTCCGCCACTTTCCCTCTGGAGGAACCCGCACATGATCCGTCGCCTCATCCTCGCCGCCGCCCTGCTCGCGGCCCCGGCGATCACCGTGGCCCAGCAGCCGGCTCAGGTTACCACACCGGCGCAGCAGGCCGACACGGCGAAGGCCAAGAAGGCAGCGCCAAAGAAGAAGGCAGGCACGAGGAAGAAGGCTGCCAAGCCCGCGGCCAAGGACACGACCAAGTCGAAGATGTAATCAGGACGTGTAGTCGGCGTTGATCCGGACGTAGTCCGGAGACAAGTCGCAGGTCCACACCACCGCCTCCGCTCGACCGACGCCAAGGTCGAGGCGGAGGCGGATCGTTTTCTCCTGGAAGATGGCGCGGGCCCGCGCCGCGTCGGCGTTGGCGGTGGCCCCGGCGGTGGCGAGGGTGAGCCAGCCGGCGCCTTCCGCGGCCTGCAGCGTGAGGCGCTCCACCGCGAGCGGAACCCCGGCGGCTCCCGCCGCGGCGAGCACCCGCCCCCAGTTGGGGTCGGCGCCGTAGATCGCCGTCTTGACGAGCGTGGAGCGTGCGATGGCGCGACCCACCTCGCGCGCTGCCTTCTCGCTCGCCGCCCCCACGACCTGCACCTCGAGCAGCTTGGTCGCACCCTCGCCGTCCTCCACGATCGCGAGCGCCAGGGTGCGCGCGACGAGCTGCACCGCCTCCTCGAACTGTTTCCACACGGCGCCGTCCCGGGCCGGGTCCACGCCGGACGCGCCGTTCGCGAGGAGCAGCACCGTGTCATTGGTGCTGGTATCGCCGTCGATGGAGATGGCGTTGAAGGTGCGGTCGGCCACGCGGTGCAACAGGGGGGCCAGCGTGGCGGGCTCGGCCACGGCGTCGGTCGTGAGCACGGCCAGCAGCGTCGCCAGGTCCGGGTGAATCATCCCCGCTCCCTTGGCGATGCCTCCCACCGTGACGGCGCCGTGGCCCGTGTCGAAGCGGACGGCGCAGTGCTTGGCCCGCGTGTCGGTCGTCATGATGGCCCGTGCGGCGTCCACGCCGCCTGCGGGGGACAGCTGGGCCGCAGCCGCCCGCAGGCCGGCGACCACCGGATCGACAGGCAGCGGCACGCCGATGACGCCGGTGGAGAGGACCAGGGCGGTCCTGGGGGGCAGGCCGGCCGCCTGCTCGGCCGCGTGGGCCATCGCGCGTGCCGCCTCGAGCCCCGCCGGGCCGGTACAGGCGTTCGCAACGCGGGCGTTCATCGCCACGGCGCGAATGCGCCCGGGTCGCTCGCTCAGGAGGTCGGCATCGTACACGACCGGGGCCGCACGGATGGCGTTACGCGTGAACACGCCCGCGGTTGCGCAGCTCGTCGTGCTGACGAGTAGCGCGACGTCCGGGGCGCCTTCGGGCTTGAGGCCGGCGTGCGCCGCCGCGGCGGCAAACCCACGCGGCGACGTGATCGAGCCGTCCGGGAGCGGCGCGAGCGGTTCGCTCATCGGCGGCAAGATAGCGGACGCACGTCGCTTGTGTAACCGGACGGCGTTTCTTATCATAGCACAACCTTCCCGGGAGGCCCGTTCGATGTCGGAACCGTTCCTCAGCTCCGACGACTACGACGAACGCGCACATCAGCTCTACAACGAAGGACGCTACGACGAAGCCCTCGAAGCCCTGCGCGAGGGGCTCGGGCTCTATCCTCACGCCGTGGAGTTACACGTGGGGATGGGGTACGCGCGCCTAGCGCGCGACGAGTATGTGTGGGCGCGCCGGGCGTTCGAGGAGGCGCTGGGGCTCGATCCCGGACATGAGGACGCGCTCGCCGGGCTGGGCGAGGTCCTGCTCAAGTTCGGGGAGCGCGCGGCGGCGGTGGCGTGCTTCGACCGCATCCTGGCACTCGGCTTCCGCGACGACCACGACCTCATGCTACAGGTCGGCCGCGCGCTGTTCCGGGAGGGAGTGCTCGACCAGGCGCGCCGCATCTTCGAGATCGCCGTGGGGGCGCACCCGGACTCGGCGGAAGCAACGGCGTGCGTCGGCTACGCGACGCACCGGCTGGCCGACGAGGGCGGTGCGCTCGCGTGGCTGCGGCGCGCTCTCGATCTCGATCCCGCCCACGCGGAAGCGCGCGTGTACCTGGCGAACCTGCTGTACGACCGCGGGGAGTACGAGGCCGCGCTGTTTCATCTCGAGCGCACCGAGCCGGAGGAGCACTTCGATGGGCTCGCCATCTGGCGGCTCATCGAGCTGAAGCGGAGCGTCTACCGCCTCCCCGACGGCGACCCCGAGCTCGTGCCCTGGCACCGCCGCCTGGACGACCTGGCGGGAGAAGCAGGACCGGACGAGCTGTTGCTCGCGGAGATCGAGGCGACGGGGTCCGACGGCCAGGTGCGCGACCCGCGACAGCTCGAGCTGTTCGGGACGCTGCTCACCGAGCTGAAGGGCATGCGGACGCGCCCCGGCGGGGGCGAGCTGCACCGCGTCAGCACGCTCACCGGCGCGACGTACGTCGGCACCTGGGAGGAAATCGTCCGGCAGATGAAGGACGATGCGGCCGAGTGGGTGGACGGCTCACTCGAGGAGTACATGGTCGCGAGTGCCAGGCGCGGCCGGCGGCAGACCGGCGTGACGATTCCCGCTACCGACCCGGAAAGCTTCCTGAAAGGGAGTGCGGACGCGGGGCTGATCCGGATTCTCCACTAAACGGGAAAGGGGAAAGGGGAACGGGAGAGGGAACTGCGGTCGCTGTCCCTTTCCCCCTTCCCCTTTCCCCGTCTTTACAATCCCCGCTTCAGCCCGATGGCGATGCTCAGCGGACCATCGCCCAGCGCGACGAGGGTGATCGCGCCCGCCAACAGCAGGCCCTCGAGCTCGAAGTTCCCCGCCTGCGGGACCTTGACCGCGAGAATCGCGACGACCATCTCGACGGCCATACACGCCGCCCACAGGCGCGTGAAGATGCCGAGCAGCACGCACGCGGCGCCCACGGTCTCGACCGCGATGAGGACCACGGCCCACACGGTGGCAAACGGCAACCCGACGCCGTGGAGAAAGCCGGCCACCGCGGGCACGCCGCTGTGGACCTTGACGATGCCGTGGCGCAAGAAGACGCCGCCCACGGCGAGACGCATGAAGAAGGCCGCATAGGGGCTCAGCTGGTTCATGCTCCCTCCGAGCTGGGTGTAGGCTGTGTGGCGGAGCCGCGCCGCCGCTGGTCGATCCGGACCTGACGCGCGCCGAACCGCCGGGTCACGACGTCGAGGCCCCGCTGTGGCTGCACGCGGCCCATCCCAGCCACGTCCACGAAGCAGACGCCCGCTTCGGGTACCGCCTGCAGCAACACGTGGCCGCCGTGGCACAGCAGGACGGCGCCCACGCCCCTGGGGTGGATGTTCACGACGGGGGGGCTCGCGGGATTGAGGCCTGCCGCGTTCGCCGCCGCGAGCAACAGGCCCGTGAGCTCCTGCGGGTCGGCCAGACGGCTCGCGGGGATGCCGTCCAGGTCGGCGGCCAGCTGGTCCAGCGTCACGGCGGGCACGGGAGTGGCGGCGTGGGGCGCGGAGAGGGAGGCGCCTAGAACATCGACATGGCGAGGAACGACCGGAGATTGTCGTTCGTCACCCGCAGTCTCGCTGACAGCAAGCGCACCACGGACCACAACACCTTGTAGGCGATGTCGCGATTGAAGTCGAGCAGCAGCTCGAAATCGGACCGCGAGATCGTGATCAGGGTACAGGCCGTGTTGGCGATGGCGTCGGTGGAGCGCTCCGAGCGGTCGAAGATGGACATCTCACCGAAGCAGGAGCCCGGCTTCAAGACGGCGAGGGCTTCCTCGCCGGAGCCCGGAATCGTGCGGGAAATACGAACCTCGCCCTGCGAGATGAGGAACAGCCGGTTGCCCGGCTCACCTTCCTTGAATACGTGCTGTCCCAGGGTGAACTTCTGCTCGCGACACACCTCCGACACGCGCGCCAGTTCACCTTCGTCGAGGTCTTGGAAGATCGCAGCCTGCTTCAACAGATTGAGGTCCACGGCGTGAAGCTATGCCGCGCGGGAGGGGGGGGCAAGTGAAACCGTGGGTCACCCGGGCCGATGTTCTGACGGCGCTTCGCGTTCCCCTCGCGCTGCTGTTTCCGTTTCTACGCCACCCGGCCTGGCAGCTCGGAGCCGTGGCCGTGGCGGCCGCGTCGGACTTCTTTGACGGTGTGCTGGCGCGGCGTTTCGGGAGCTCCCGCGTGGGTGGCATCCTCGATCCGGTGGCCGACAAGCTCTTCATGGCCGCGGCGTTCCTCACCCTCGCGGGCCGCGGCCTGCTGCATCCCATTGAGATCCTCGGGGTACTTACGCGCGATCTGGTGGCGGTGCTCGCCTTCCTGGGCACCTGGATGCTGCGGCGGCCGGTCGCGCTGCCGGCGCGGGCGGGAGGAAAGGCGGTGACGGTGGGACAGGTCCTCACATTGGTCGCGGCGATCGCGGGCTCGCCGCTGGTGCGGCCGCTGGCCTGGGCGACGGCGGCGATCGGTCTCTACGCCATCTGGGACTACGGGCGGGCCGCGGCGCACGCGCGCGGCCCAACGCTCGGGGAGTGACATGCGGACCGTATCGGTGGCGGCCCTGGCCGCGATTTGCACGGCGCCGCTTGCGGCGCAGGCCTTCAACCCGCCCCGCGTCCATCCCTCGACACGGGGCGGAACGCAGATCGGCCTGTTCGGCTTCGGCGTGCGCGGTGGGGTGGATGTCGCCGGCAAGGGACAGTTCGTCGCCGCGTTCGCGCTCGACGTGGGCAACCTGGGCGTCGAGCGCCTGCGGCTGCGTCCGTCGGCGGAGATCGGCATTCTGAACGGGGCCAACACCTACGCCGCGAACTTCGAGCTGCTGTACCGGCTCACAGGCGACAACCAGGCCGTGACTCCCTACGCGGGTGCCGGCGTGGCACTCGCCGGCCACGCCGACTGCGGCAGCGACCCCAGCTGCCCGTCGGTGTGGGTGAACGCCGTGGCTGGCGTCGAGGTGCGATACCGCTCCACGTTCAACTGGCTCCTCGAGTACCACCCGATGGACCTGTTCCGGCACAACCGATTCTATGTGGGGCTCACCACCCGGCGAGGGAGCTGACGGTGGCAGGCGACGAAACGCCTGGGTCAGGCCGCGCCGTCACCATGCGGTGGCGCGAGCGGTTGCTGTTCGAGGGCGGTGCGGAAGGGCAGCCCGCCGTGCTCGTGGACGGCGACGGCGCGGCTGCGACCAGTCCCGTCGAGCTCCTGCTCTTGGCCGCGGCCACATGCTCCGCGGCGGACGTGGTCTCGATACTCGAGAAGCAACGCGTCGCGTTGCGCTCGCTCGAGATTACGATGCACGGGACGCGGCGCGTCGAGCATCCGCGCCGCTACACGGCGATCCGCTTCCAGTTCACGATCGCGGGCGCGGGGGCCGACGACGTGAAGGCCCGCCGGGCGATCGACTTGTCGCTCACAAAGTATTGCTCCGTCGTGGCAACGCTCGCGCCCGACATCTCGATCGGTTACGACGTCGCGATCGGCTGAGCTGCTGCGCTGCTGCGTCGCGCTGGCGCTCGCCACAGCGGGCGGCGGCCGCGCCGCCGGCGCGCAGCGTACCGGTGTGCTCGAGTGGCAGGCCGGCGTCGCGGCCGCGCTGGCGCGGCGCGACTTCTGGGGGGTGGAGCTGGGCGGCGGGTGGCGGCCCGCGGCCGCGGGCCAGACTCGGTTCGCGACCGCTGTGGCTGCGGGCGACGTCGAGGGAGCCGCGGGGCTGCGTGTCGGGGCGACCGCGCAGTTCGTGCTGCGACCCGCAGTGCGTACCGGAACGAGCCCCTACGCCGGTTTGGGTCTCGCGGTCGCGGGCGCGCGAGGTGTGCGCGGCGCGGCGTACCTCACGGCGCTGCTCGGCATCGAGGCGGCGCCGGCGCGCCGGCGGGGATGGTTTGCGGAGCTTGGGGTCGGTGGGGGTGTGCGGGCGGTCGCCGGGTGGCGCTGGCGGCGTGGGGCCTTGTTGCCCCCGGGGGGATAGCGGTTCAGCTCGTGGCGCCCACCGGGGCCGGGCGGGCGACGACGGGGCGGCAGTAGCGCTCCCCCAGCAGGCGCAGCTCCGCCAGCTGGTCGGGGTCCAAGCCGTCGTAGCGATCGCCCAGATAGGGGATCGTGTCGTCGAACCATTCTTTCTGATGCTCCGGGGTGGCTTCCAGCACGCCGCAGCGGAGGATGTGGGAGAACAGTTCGTCGCGGGCTTGGTCGAAGGGGGTGGGGGCTTGGCTCCTGCGGGGTTCCGGACGCTGTTTGACCATGCGGGGATGCTCCTTCCAGATCGGGGCGGTGACGGTGAATCAGCGCCGCAATGTAATACCGCCTCCGGAGGCGGCCAAGGGCCGACGCGCCTCGACGACTCATGCTATAATGACGCAAGTCTGAGGAAGGTGGGTGTCATGATTGACGGTCAAGAGCAGGACGAGGTGTACGGGCCCGAGCGCGCCGAGCGATTGGTATCGCTGTTGCGCGCGCTCGCCCAGCGGATTCAGGAGTTGGATCGGGTCGGTCGGTTGCTCGAGGCGGTGCCCGAGCTGCAACAGCTGCTGGGCGACGCGCGCAGCGAGCTGTTTCACTACGAGGTACGGCTCACCTACGACACGCCGGAGGTGGCCGAGAGCCGCCGCGTCGTGGAGGACGCCGAGCGGCGCGCCCGCGAGCTGGAGTTCGGTGCGGGCGACGACGGCGAGGAGGACGAGCCCTGGGCGGGTGGGGCCGGGCGATCCGGGGCATGAAGGGGTTCTACGTGCTGCTGGCGGCCGTGGCTCTCGCGGGTGGGGGGTGGCTCGTGTATTCCGCGCGACGCGGATCCGAGGGTGCACCGCGCCTGGCGGGGCCCGCGCCGGCGGTGCCGGTGACCGATAACTTCCGAGGCTTCACGCTGGGGAGCGACTCCGCGCCGATCGAGATCACGGAGTACTCGGACTTCGAGTGCCCGTGGTGCGCGTCGTTCGCCGCCGTCCAGATGCCGGTCGTGCGCCAGCAGCTGATCGCCACGGGGAAAGTGCGCTGGCGCTTCCGGGAGTTTCCGCTGTCGAGCCACAAGTATTCCCGCCTCGCCGCGCTCGCGGCGCAGTGCGCCGGCGAACAGGGCAAGTTCTGGGAGATGCACGACCAGATCTTCACACATCACGAGTGGGCGCAAACGGGCAAGGACCCGAGCGGCGTGTTTCACGGCTCGGCGAAGGACATCGGCCTCGATCTCGCAAGATACGATGCGTGCGTCGAGAGCCAGCGGTACGCGGGCCGCGTCGAAGCGAGCTATCAGGAAGGCGAGGCCCGCGACGTCCAGGCGACGCCGACGTTCTTCATCGACGGCCGCAAGTTTCAGGGCAACCCCACCTCGGATGCCTTCAAGGCCCTGGTCGACAGCCTGATCGCGGCGCGCCGCAAGCGGTGATGCTGCGGCGCCAGGCGATCACGGTGCTCGCGCTCGCGGGCTGCTTCGTCGCGCTCTATCTCTGGCTGCACCGGCTCGGGATTGTCGGCGACCTGCGCTGCGGGACGGGCGGTTGCGATACGGTGCAGGCGAGTCGATACGCCGAGTTTCTAGGGGCTCCGGTCGCGCTGTATGGCGTCGTCGGCTACGTCGTGCTCTTCGCCCTGGGACTCGCCGGCGTGCGAGCCGCTGCGCGGGCGCGGCCCGGGCCGGACGTGCTCCTCGTGGTGATAGCGTCGCTCGGGTTCGCGTTCACCCTCTACCTGACCGGGCTCGAGCTGTTCGTCATTCACGCCTGGTGCCGGTGGTGCCTCGGGTCGGCCGCCATCATCACGGCGATCTGGGTGCTGTCGCTCGCGGGCTTACGTCGCGCGTCGTAACGGCGCTGCGGTAGGCCGGTCCCCACCCGCTAATATTCAGCGCCATGACCCGACCGTCCGAACGGGGGCGCGCGCCGCGCGGCGGCTACCTCGCTACGCTCGCCCTCGCGGCCTTGGGCATCGTGTACGGCGACATCGGCACCAGCCCGCTGTACGCGATCCGCGAGTCCTTCTACGGGACGCATGGCATCGCTGTCACCCCGGCCAATGTGCTCGGCGTGCTCTCCCTCGTGTTCTGGTCGCTGGTCCTCGTCGTGACGATCAAGTATCACATCGTGATCATCCGGGCCGACAACAAGGGAGAAGGGGGCGTGCTCGCCCTGATGGCGCTCGTCAACGGCAGCCGCCTCGCCCGGGGGCTCTCGCCGCGCCGCGTCATGATCGTCCTGGGCATCTTCGGATCGGCGCTCTTGTACGCGGATGGCGCGCTCACCCCGGCGATCTCCGTGCTGTCCGCCGTCGAAGGGCTCGAGATCGCGACGCCGGCGCTCGCGTCCTGGGTGATTCCCGTGACGCTCGTGATCCTGGTTGGCCTGTTTCTGCTGCAGAGCCGCGGGACCGCCCGGATCGGCTCGGTGTTCGGCCCCGTGATGTGCGCCTGGTTCGCCACGCTCGGGGTGCTCGGCTTGAGCGAGATCATACGGCAACCCGGGGTGCTGGCCGCGATATCCCCCTACTACGGCGTGCGCTTCTTCGGCGACAACCTGGGCCGGGGCTTCGTCGTGCTGGGGGCCGTCTTCCTCGTCGTCACCGGGGGCGAGGCGCTGTACGCCGACCTCGGTCACTTCGGCCACCGCGCCATCCAGATCGCGTGGTTCAGCATCGCCTTTCCCTGCCTGCTGCTCAACTACTTCGGGCAGGGTGCCCTGCTGCTCCGCGATCCGGCCGCGGCGGTGAACCCGTTCTACCACCTCGCGCCGAGCTGGGCCCTGTATCCGTTGATCGCGCTCGCGACCGCGGCGACGATCATTGCGTCGCAGGCGGTCATTTCGGGCGCGTTCTCGCTCACCCGCCAGGCCGTGCAGCTCGGCTACAGCCCCCGGCTGCGGATCGAGCACACCTCCTCGCGCGAGATCGGGCAGATCTTCGTTCCGGCCGTCAACTGGGCCCTCATGTTGCTCACCTGCGCCCTCGTGCTCGGCTTCCGGACGTCGAGCAACATCGCCGGGGCGTACGGCGTGGCACTGTCCACGTTGATGCTCATCACGACCCTAATGTTCTACGTGATGAGCCGTGAGGTCTGGCGCTGGAGCATCACGCGAGCGGCGCTCGTCGTAGGGCTGTTTCTCTTGATGGACATCCCGTTCTTCGCGGCCAACGCGCTGAAGATCCGCTACGGCGGCTGGGTCCCGCTCGCCATCGCCGGGGTGGTGTTCCTGCTGATGACCACCTGGAAGCGCGGGCGCGAGATCCTCTCCAAGCGGATGCTCGAGAAGACCGTACCCCTGAAGATGCTGCTCGCGGATCTCGCAGCGGAGCCGCCGATCCGGGTGCCCGGCACCGCCGTGTTCATGTACGGCACGTCGGACGGCACGCCGCCGGCGCTCGTGCACAACCTCGCCCACAACAAGGTGCTGCATGAGAAGATCGTGTTCCTGACGGTGGTAACGGAGGACGTGCCCCATGTGGCTGCGACCGAGCGCGTGACGGTCAAGCGCATCGGGAAGGGATTTCACACCGTGGTCGCCCGTTACGGATTCATGGAGGACCCGCACATCGACGACGTGCTGGCGGCGTGTCGGGTGAAGGCACTGGACATCCGGATCGAGGGAACGACGTTCTTCCTGGGGCGCGAGACGCTGGTCGCGTCCGACCGGCCCGGGATGGTCGAGTGGCGGGAGAAGTTGTTCGCGTTCATGTCGCGCAATGCGATGCGCGCGACGGCCTTCTTTAGGATCCCCGCGAACCAAGTATTCGAAGTCGGTGCCCAGGTGGAGCTCTAGCGGTCGAGCCTACTCGACTTGGCCGAACTTTGCGATGTCCTCCGGCAACTCTTCCTTCGTTGCGACGACCTCCTTGCCCTGAACCATCGTGCGGATCTGCTCGACCACGTCCGGGTTCGCGAGGGTCGTCACGTCGCCGACATCGCGCCGGTTGGAGATGGCCGCGAGCACGCGCCGCATGATCTTCCCGGAGCGCGTCTTAGGCATGTCCGGCACGATGTACACGTGCTTGGGTCGCGCGATCTTGCCGATCACTTCTTCGTTCGCCTTGATCACGCGGTTGATGATGTCCTGGCCCGGCTGCACCCCGGGCTTGACGGCAATGTACACCTCGGGCACGCGCCCCTTCACGTCGTCCTGGACGGGCACGACGGCGGCTTCCGCGACCTCGGGAACGGTGAGGCAAGCGGACTCGATCTCCTTCGTGCCGAGGCGGTGGCCGGCCACATTGATCACGTCGTCGATGCGGCCCAGAATGCGGTAGTAACCGTCCGCCGCCTGCACCGCGCCGTCGCCGCACATGAACGGCCAGTCACGCCAGTCCTTGCTCTTAGGTTTCCTGTTGTACTTCGCGAAATACGTCTTCACGTAGCGGTCGCGGTCGCCCCAGATCGTCTGCATGATGCCCGGCCACGGATTGCGAATGCAGATGTTGCCCGCCTTGCCGGAGCCCTTGGGGACTTCCGCGCCGGTCTCGTCGTAAATGATGGGGTGAATGCCCGGCGCCCCGGGACCGCAGCTGCCCGGCTTCATCGCATGGATCGCCGGCACCGTGGTGCCGAGAAAACCGCCGGTCTCGGTGAGCCACCAGGTATCGGTGATGACGGCTTCCCGCTTGCCGACCTCGTCGTAATACCAGCGCCATGCCTCGGGCTCGATCGGCTCGCCCACCGTGGTCATCGACTTGAAGCGGTATTTGTACTTGCGCGGCTCCTGGGGACCGAGCTTCCGCAGCATGCGGATCGCCGTGGGGGCGGTGTGGAAGATGTTCACGCCCAAACGCTCGGCGATGCGCCAGGGCCGGCCCGCGTCCGGAAACGTCGGCACGCCTTCGTACAGCACGCTCGTGGCGGCGTTCGCGAGCGGGCCGTACACAATGTAGGAGTGCCCGGTGATCCAGCCGATGTCCGCCATGCACCAATAGATGTCTTCCGGATGGATATCGAGAACCCACCTGGATGTCGCGGTCACGTACGCGAGGTAGCCGGCGATGCCATGCTGCGCGCCCTTGGGCTTGCCGGTGGTGCCGCTCGAGTACATCAAGAACAGCGGTCCTTCCGACGGGAGTGCGACCGGCTCGACTTTCTTGCCTGCGTGCGTCTTGAGCAGGTCGTTCATGAAGAAATCGCGACCCGCCACCATCGGCGTCTTGGCGGAATACGTTCCGGGATAGCGCTGCCACACCAGGACCTTGTCCACGTCCTGCCCCAGCTCTTTCGCCGTGCGCACCGCGATGTCGGCGTTCACCTTGTGATCGATGAGCGTGCCGTTGCGCCAGTAGCCGTCCATCGTGATCAGCACGCGGCTGCCGGAATCCTGAATACGCGAGCCACACGCCTGCCCGCTGAACCCCCCGAAGACTTGCGAGTGGATGACTCCCAGGCGCGCGCACGCCAGCATCGTGATCGGCAGCTCCGGGACCATCGGCATGTGCAGCGTGACACGGTCTCCCGTCTTGAACCCCAGGGCGCGGAGCAGCGCCGCCACTTCATTCACGCGGGTATGGAGCTCTTGATACGTGATGGCCACGTCCCCCTCGCCTTCCGGCTCGGGCACGAAAATGAAGGCGGCCTTGTTACTGTACTTGGTGAGGTGGCGGTCCACGCAGTTGTACGACGCATTGATCTTGCCCCCGACGAACCATTTCCAGAACGGCGCGTCGCTGGTGTCGAGGACCATGCGGTACGGCTCGAACCAGGTGAGCATGTCGGCGTATGCTTTGAAGCAATCGGGGAAGTTGGCGAGACCGAATTTCTCCAGGATCTGCTTGTCTCGCATGTTCGCCTGGGCGATGAACTTGTCGGAAGGCTGGTAGTACTCCTCTTCCTTCCAATGCACCGCGATCTGCGCTTCGGTGACCTCGGTGAGCTCCTGCTTCTCGACCGTCTTTGCCATGGGCGGTGCCTCCCTCCGGGCAACCTGCACGGCGAAGGCGTGACGGTCAAGGCGTCCGGTGCGGTCCTTGCAATGTGCGCCGAGGCGCTCGCTCTGCGGCAGAACGGGACGTGAGCGCCCTCACCCGCGCTTTGACAACCGGTTGATCGGGCACACCTTAGCTCCTTGGCACCGGAGTCGCACTGCACCCTGCCGACCCCAGAGGAGCAGGCGTGTGGAGGAGCTGATGGCCATGACAACGCGACCCATCGAGAAGGTCCTCGCCGCCCCGGCGACGCTGGGCCTGGAGTCGCGGACGGCGTTCCGCCGGGCCGCCGGGGAGCTGCTCGACCAGCTCCCAGAGGGAGCGGGCCGACTCGTGATCGACCTGTCGGCGACGCGGGCGGTGGACAGCGCGGGCCTCGGAGCCCTGATGCTGGTCCAGCGCAAGGCGGCCGAGCGACGCCTGGGCGTCACGCTGCGCGGCGTGAACGAGGAGCTGCGATTCCTGCTGGTGCTGACCAAGCTCGACGACCTGTTCGAGCTGGAGAGCGGCGGCGGGTAGGCTATATTGCGCTCCCTATGGAGCGCGGGGTGACGCGGCGCAAGGTGCTGTTCGTGGAGGACGAGCCGCTGATCCGCTCGAACTACGAGCGCTACTTCGCCTCACAATATCAGATGGCGTTCGCGGGCAGCGGCACCGAGGCCCGGCAACGGCTCGAGACCTTCGAGCCCGACGTGTTGGTGCTCGACATGCGATTGCCCGACACCGACGGCGTCGCCTTGCTCCAGGAAATCCGCGCCTCTCGTCCCGCCCTCCCCGTGATCGTCACCACCGCTTACGTCAGCATGGAGCCCCTCATCACGGTGCTCGACCTCGGGCACAGCGGGTATTTGGTCAAGCCCTTCGACATGGACGACCTCGCCGCGCGCATCGATGCTGCGGGCTGAAGGCCTGCGGCACGCTTTCGGGACCGTGCGCGCGCTCGACGGCATCTCGTTCACCCTCTCCGCGGGACAAACGCTCGTCCTGTTCGGCCCGAACGGTGCGGGCAAGACGACTCTGCTGAAGGTGCTCGCGGGGCTGATCCGCCCGCAGGCGGGCAGCGCCGCCGTGGAGGGGGGCCGCCGCGCGGTGGGATGGATCGGCCACCAGTCGCACCTGTATGGACACCTCACAGTGCGGGAGAATCTGTCGTTCTGGGGCTCCCTCTACGACCTCCCCGCGGCGGAGCGGCGCGACCGCGCCGACGCGCTGCTCGGCCGCCTCGGGATGGCCGACCGGGCCGACACGCCCGTGCGGGTGCTGTCCCGGGGACAAATGCAGCGCGTGACGATCGCACGCGCCCTGATCCACGACCCGCGGGTGCTGCTCCTCGACGAGCCGTTCACCGGACTCGACCTCGCGGCGGCGGGGGAATTCCGCCGCCTGCTCGTCGAGCTCGCCGGAGGCGGCCGCATCGTCGTGCTCGCGACGCACAACGTGGACGAGGGGGTCGAGCTGGCGACGGACGTGGCGTTCCAGGCCCGGGGCCGGTTCGTGCATTTCGCGCCGCGCGGCCGGCGCGGGCCGGGGGAGATCGCCGAGGCCTACCGCCAGGCGGTGGGCAGTGGGTGAGGTGCTGCGGCACGCCTGGGCGATCGCGCGCAAGGACCTGCTGCTCGAGTACCGGTCCCGCACCGCATTCGTCTCCGCCGCTGTATTCACGGCGCTCGTCCTGACGGTGTTCGAATTCGGACGCGACCCGACGGCCGTGCCGACAATCGACCTGGCCCCCAGCATTCTGTGGGTGACGTTCACCTTTGCGGCGATGTTGGCGTTGAACCGCGCCTTTCAGCTCGAGCTCGAGAACCAGGCCCTCGACGGGCTGCTCGTGTCCCCCGTCAGCCGCACGAGCATCTACTGGGCCAAGCTGTGCGCGAATTGCGTGTTCGTGGGCGTGGTCGAGGGCGTGGGGCTGCCGCTGTTCGTGCTGTTCTTCGACGTGCCCGTGGGCCCGGTGCTCGCGCCGCTCGTGGCGATCATCGCCCTCGCCACCGTGGGATTCGTGGCCGTGGGCACCCTGTTCAGCGCCATGGTGATCCGGACCCGCTTCGCCGAGCTGATGCTCCCGGTGCTGCTGCTGCCGTTCATGATCCCGCCGTTGATCGGCGCCGTGCAGGTGACGGCGCGGCTGCTCGCGGGCCGCCCCTTGAGTGAGGTCACGGGCTGGCTTAGGTTGCTCGCGGCGTTCGACATCGTGTTCCTGACGCTCGCGACCATGCTGTTTCCCACGACGGTGAACGAATGACGCTAGCGCAGCGCGGCCGGTGGGTGACCTTGGCGAGCCTGGTCCTGCTGGCGGCCGTGTACGTGCGCGCCCTCGCGTTCACGCCGCAGGAGCTTTCCCAGGGCCTGGCGCAGAAGATCTTTTATGTGCACGTGCCGGCGGCGTGGTCGGCGATGCTCGCCATGGGGCTGGTCGGCCTGGCGAGCATCCTGTTCCTCATCATGAAGGACTACCGCTTCGACCGCTTCGCCGCCGCATCGGCTGAAGTGGGGACCGCGTTTTCGCTCGTCATGCTCACCACCGGACCGATCTGGGCCAAGCCGATCTGGGGCACCTGGTGGACCTGGGACGCCCGCCTCACGCTGACTCTGTTCCTGTTCTTTCTGTTCGTGGGCTACCAGCTGTTGCGGGGAGCGGTGACCGAGCAATCGCTGCGGGCGCGTTACTCGGCCGTGCTCGGGATCTGCGGCCTCGTGCTGCTGCCTTTCATTCATCTCAGTGTGTACCTGTTCCGGACCCTCCATCCCATGCCGATCGTCCTCAAGCCGAGCGCGCCGTCGCTGCCAGGGGTCATGCTGGTGACGCTGCTGTTCTCATTCGGCGTGTTCACGCTCCTGTACGTGGGATTCGTGATGCAGGCGTACGCCCTCGCCAACGCGCGTGACGCCGCAGGTGGAGGTGGGGGAAGCGATGCCTGAGGGTCCAGCGAACGGTGGGTACATGGTGGCCGCCTACATCGTGGCGGCGGCCATCGTGGTCGCGTACGCGCTGCTGCTCTACAGGAGAACCCGGCGGCTCTAGCTCCCGCGCTTCGCTTCGCGCAGCTCGGCGCGCGCGGCGGCGAGGCGATCCATTCCGTCCGGCACCTGTGTCGCCCACAGGCTCAACGCCTCGTCCGCGGCGCGCGTGTCGCCAGCCTGGAACAGTGCCTGCGCATTGGACCACAGCGCGGGGGCGCCGCCCCCCGCGGCGTAGGCGCGCGCGAACCGGGCCGCCGCTTCGGCGGGCTCGCCGGCCCGGAGGTACAGGTCCCCCGCCGCCATGCATGCGTCGGCGCGCTCCTCGAGGGCGAGCGCCTGCTCGTACGCGCCCAGCGCCTCCTGCTGGCGGAACACCATCTGGGAGGCCTCGCCGAGCAGCATCCAGGCGTCGGGATTGCCGGCGAAGCGGTCGACGGCCGAGCGCGCGGCCGCGAGCGCGCCCCAGCGGTCGTTGAGGGCGCGGCACAGGTGCACGAGCGCCGGGAACGGCTCGGCGAACGCGGGGGAAACCGCGCAGCCCAGTCGCAGCCACCGCGCCGCGCGGCGCGGCGCGTGACGCTGGCATGCGGCGGCGCGACGGACGGCGAACCGGGCCAGCGCGGCGCGAGTGGAGCGGAACATTCCTTGATAATGGGTTTTGACGCGGTGAAATTGCAACCAGCTATGACTGGGACGTCGGGGCCGCTCGCGGGACGGCGGATCGTGGTAACCCGTGCGCGGGACCAGGCGGGTGACCTGGTGCAAGCCCTCGCCGCGCTCGGCGCCGACGTGATCGCCGCTCCCACCATCCGCATCGAGCCGCTCGCCGACCTCGGCCCCCTCCGCACCGCCCTCGCCGACCTGGCGCGCTACCAGTGGCTCGTGTTCACCAGCCAGAACACGGTGCGCGTGGTGTGCGACCGGCTCCCCGAATGGGGCCTCGACTCGCACGCCCTCTCGAAGGTTCCGGTCGCCGCGATCGGTCCAGCCACCGCCGACGCGCTCGCCGAGCGGGGCGTCACCGCGTCGCTCGTGCCGGAGCGGTTCGTGGCGGAGGCGGCGGTGGAGGCGATCGTCCGCCGCGGCGACGTGCGGGGAAAGCGCATTCTGTTGCCGCGCGCCCTCGAGGCGCGGGATACGCTCCCCGACGGTCTCCGCGCCCGCGGGGCGATCGTCGACGTGATCCCCGTCTATCAGGCGACGCCGGAGACGGGAGACGGGAGCGTGTTGGCGGCGGAGATCCGGTCCGGGGCGATCGACGCGATCACCTTCACCGCGTCGTCCACGGTGCGCCATTTCGTGGACCTGGTGGGCGCCGAGGCGGCGACTTCGGGGCGCTATGCGGCCGCCGTCATCGGACCGATCACCGCGGCCACGGCCCGGTCGCTCGGGATCGGCGTGGCGGTCGAGGCGGCGGAGTACACGGTACCGGGACTCGTGAAGGCCCTGGTACGGCACTTTGGGGGACGGGGAAGGGGGAAGGGGGAAGGGTGAGCCCGGTCCTCAAAATCGGCACGCGGGGCTCGAGGCTCGCGCTGTGGCAGGCGGAATGGGTGCGCGAGCGGCTGGCGCAGGGCGGAGTCGCGACCGAGGTCGTGATCATCAAGACGCAGGGCGACGCCGAGGTGGACCGCCCGCTCCATGAGCTTGCCGGGAAGGGGTTCTTCACGAAGGGGATCGAGGACGCCCTGCTCGACGGGCGCGTGGACCTCGCGGTCCACTCGCTCAAGGACCTGCCCACGGCGCTCCCGGACGGCCTGCTGCTCGGCGCCGTACCCGAGCGCGCCGACCCACGGGACGTCCTTGTGGTGAAGGACGACGCCGCGGCGTCGCTCGCCGCACTCGCCCCCGGCTCGCGCGTCGGCACGTCCAGCCTGCGGCGCGTCGCGCAGGTGCGGCATCTCCGGGCCGATCTCGAGATTGTGCCGCTGCGCGGCAACGTTCCCACACGGGTGCAGAAGGTGAAAGAAGGACACGACCTGGACGCGGCGCTCTTGGCCGGGGCAGGGCTCGCGCGGCTCGAGCTGACTCACGCGATCGCCTTGACGCTCGACCCGCTCGAAGTGATGCCGGCTCCGGGGCAGGGCGCGCTCGGGATCGAGATTCGCGCGCGCGACGAGGTGTCAGGCGCCGGTGGCGGCGTATGTAGAGGCCGGGATGAGGGACGGGGGACGGGGGACGGGTCGGCTCTATGGCCGAGTCACGGCACCCGACGGGTCGGTGCAGCTTACGGCGTCCGCGGACCTGGACGACCCCGTCCGCGCAGGAATCGCGGTCGCCGACTTGCTGCGCGCGCAGGGCGCGCTAGAGTTACTCGCACGATGAGCCAATTCCCGATCCGGCGGATGCGCCGGCTGCGGCGCACGCCGGCGCTGCGCCGCCTGGTGCAGGAGACACAGCTCGTCCCCTCCCAGCTGGTGTGGCCGCTGTTCGTGGGGCACGGCGACGGGATGCGCCGCGAGGTGGACGCGCTCCCGGGCGTGTATCAGACCTCCGTGGACGAGCTGGTGAAGGACGCCGAGCGCGCCGCCCGGCTCGGCCTGGGCGGGATCGTCCTGTTCGGCCTGCCGGCCATGAAGGATGCCACCGGCTCCGAGGCCTACGACGAGCAAGGGATCGTGCAGCAGGCGGCGCGGGCCGTGAAGCGCGCGGTCCCCGATCTGCTCGTCATCGCCGACCTGTGCCTGTGCGAGTACACCGACCACGGGCACTGCGGGGTCGTGGCCGATGGGGACGTGGATAACGACGCGACGGTGTACCTGCTCGGCAAGGTCGCGGTGACGCAGGCGCGCGCGGGCGTGGACATCGTGGCGCCGAGCGACATGATGGACGGGCGGGTGGCGGGGATCCGCAAGGCATTGGACGCGGCCGGCTTCGCGCGCATCCCCATCATGTCATACGCGGCGAAGATGGCGTCGGCGTTCTACGGGCCATTCCGTGAAGCGGCGGGCTCAACCCCCCAGTTCGGCGACCGCCAGTCTTATCAGATGCAGGGCACCAACGCCGACGAAGCGATGAAGGAAATCGAGCTGGACGTCGCGGAGGGGGCGGACATCATTCTGGTCAAGCCGGCGCTGCCGTGCCTCGACTTGATTCGGCGGGCGAAGCAGCAGTTCGGGGGACCGCTCGC
>WNGP01000664.1_pt1 | contig 66316 bp, 52 predicted proteins | sample 5407671 | NCBI WGS metagenome assembly WNGP01 (sample SAMN13153381, study PRJNA577476) | soil metagenome | isolation source: 40 cm soil or saprolite under Garry oak tree replicate 2 | place: USA:California | collected 2016-06-15 | reverse complement strand
CCTTCTCTGTTGCGTGTGAATGATTACTGTCTTGCTTGTTTCCTGGAGAGGATCCTCTCCTGACAGAGAAAAAGGTAGCATGGGTTCATTGGAGTGGTATTGGAACGAGATGTGAGCGTTCCAATGTTCAAACCACCAGGTACGTTTTCGGCTTCCGAGAAGTATCAGATATGGTTGCTCCATTCTGGTGGGTGCTAATCAGGTGGCAGTCCGCTACAACAGAGACCAGATGAAAGGGAGAATTGTTCGTCATCTGCCCTTCCTGGACTGTACAGATTTTGGGCCGAAGAGCAATCAGCAAACAAGGCGAGTGGGCTCCGGGATGCGCATTGGAGCGCTTATCAGAGGAAACGGGCGCGCTCCAGGTTTTGTTCCCATTGAGTGAAATATGGGATCGCGGTACAAGTTGCCCAAAGTTGAAGCAATTAGTGGGATTGGGAAGCATGCCCGATATCTATCATTATTCTGCGGTTACGGTAGGATTTGGATTACTACTGCGTTTTTACATCAACCTATCTTGTCATTTCTCAGATATAACTTGGCGCGTTTTTCCCAGATAAAATGCCAATGGCTGGCTTGAGAAGGACATCGAGACGACTTTTGAGAAAATTTTCTCTCTCATCATGTGGCGTGTCGTCATAGCTCATGCATTTGACGCTATTCGCAAAGAACACAATGACCAGTTTTGCTACCATAACATGGCGCACATATACCTGGGGTAGCTTCTAGAGGGGCGTCATTGTATACCGTAGAAAGTGGCGGAAAGCCGAGAGAAAAAGTGGATATGTCTGGGACCGTCTACAGAGAAAGCCCAGACTGGAATGACGACGATCTATCTCTTTGCCACATTTCGATCGTGTTGGAAGACGCGTTTTTGGCAATGCGCTGCGATAGCCCTGCGTGGCAAGATGAGCAAGAGAGAAGAGGAATTTTTCGGGTCCGCATGCTATACTTCTCAAGAGGCGCCGCTCGACGCGCTCTGTGACCAGATGACCAGAGCCATATACCTGATGCGGAGAGAGGAGTATCATACAGATGAAACAGGATGAGAAAGGCGGAAAGCGATTTGCCGATGGAGTTGGCTCAGCCTGCACGCCGGGCGCTTGTCGGGGCGGGCTATAGGAGACGCGGAACAGTTCACGGAGCCTCCGCGAGGCCCAGGTCAAGCATCTTCACGGGGTTGGGCCAAAGGCGACTACTGCAGCTTCGCCGCAAGCTCGGTAGGCTTGGCCTCTCGTTCGCCGACGAGCAGAGTAGAAACACGCAGATCTTTGTCTTCACGCTATGCGCGCACGAGATCCATGGGAGAGACTTGGCGGTACCGCCTTTCCCCCATCACCCAATGATTGAAAGGAGTGCTTTTGATGAGAAAAATTATCGTCCTATCTTTTATAACGCTTGACGGTGTCATGCAAGCTCCCGGCGGGCCAGAGGAAGACCCGACTGGCGGCTTCACGTCTGGCGGGTGGACTGTTCCTTACTTTGACGACTTCCTGGGCAAGACAATGACCGAGCAAATGAGCAGGCCTTTTGACTTATTGCTTGGCAGGAAGACGTATGAGATATTCGCGGGATACTGGCCCTTCCAGAAAGACCCCAGTGCGGCTGGAATCAATAACGCAAAGAAATACGTTGCCTCAAAAACACCTCTGAAGCTCGACTGGAGCAATTCTACGCTCATCCAGGGCGATGTTGTCCAGGAGATCAAAAAGCTCAAGAAGCAAGACGGGCCTGAATTACAAGTCCACGGCAGCGGTAACTTCATCCAAACTCTTTTGAAGCACGACCTGGTTGACGAGCTGTGGTTGAAAATATTCCCGATCACGCTGGGCATGGGCAAGCGCTTGTTTGCCGAAGGCACCACTGCGGCAGCATTTACCTTGCGCGAAGCGAAAACGTCGCCGAGCGGCGTCATCGTCGCCTCCTACGACCGCGCAGGAGAAGTACAAACAGGATCGTTTGCCTGATCGTTCACGATTGGGCAAAAACAAAGGTCATCCTGAACGAAGTGAAGGATCTCAGAACTTGTTGCAGATGTTTCTCACATTCGTGAGAGAGATTCTTCTCTACGCTCAGAATGACAACCCTTTGGAAACTCCTGAACAGGTACGAAAGTATCAGCATGAAACACGAGGATGCCGCGCGACATGGTGATCTACGGGAGCGCCAGCATGGTGCGAACCCTCACCAATCTTGGCTTGATTGGCCGTTCTCAGGTGTGAGTCTATCCAGTGGTTGCGAGGGAGCGGCAAGCCACTCTTTCCAGACATCTTGCACCCAGTGGAGCTCTCGCAGGTTCGCGCCCAGACGCATCCCTCACTTCGGGCGTCATTCTCAGGACCGTCTTCCGCTTCCATCGTGCTGAAATCGCGTGTCTCTTTCTCCCTCAAGAGCAAGTCTACCTGAGAGGTGCCAGAAATGCGACCTTTTCAGACCAGCGAGCCTTGACACAATCCTTCAAAGTGCTGTATACTACCCATACCCCCCTGAGGGGGGTATGGGTAGTACCACAAGCGAAGATACAGGTGATCATCATGGCTTCAGATATAAAGCCGTCGATAGTAGAAAAAGTAGGAGAGTCTCGGTCTCAAGGGGAGCCGATGGGAGAGAGCCGCGCTATGCTGGCTCTGGAGGGCATGACCTGCGCCTCCTGCGCGATGCGCATTGAGAAAGGCCTCAAGAAAGTTCCCGGCGTGAAAGAGGCATCCGTGAACTTTGCCACTGAGCAGGCCACCGTCATCTATGACCCGGCTCAGGCCAACCTTGAACAGATGGTGCAATGACGTGTGCCTCTTGCGCCATGCGTATCGAGAAGGGACTCAAGAAAGTCCCCGGTGTGAAAGAGGCCAGCGTCAACCTGGCTACTGAGCAAGCCGCTGTCATCTATGATCCGCTACAGGCTGATGTGCAGCACATGGTGAGATCAGTCGAGGCTGTCGGCTACAAAGCCATAGCGCAGGTTGCATCCGCACAAGAAACGGTGCCAGTTGGTACCGCTGGTAATAGCGCTGGCACCCTTGCGGCTCCTGCAAGCAGCCTTTACCAGGAAGACGAACAGAGCAAGCGGAAACGGGCCGAGATTGTGCGCAAACGCAACCTGCTGCTCCTGGGAATCGCGCTCTCGCTGCCTGTCGTCATCCTGAGCATGTTTTTCATGAACCGGTTTCCTGGAGAGAACTTTCTCCTGCTGGCGCTTACCACGCCGGTCTGGGCAGTCGTTGGCTGGGAGTTCCACCGGGGAGCTATCAAGACTTTGCGCCACGGCAGCGCGAACATGGATACACTCATCTCGCTCGGCTCAACGGCAGCCTACATCCTGAGCGTGGTGGCCACATTTTTCCCGCAGGTGATTGGTGGCATCACCTTCTATGACACCACCGCTTTGATTGTCACCCTGATCTTCCTGGGCAAGTACCTCGAGGCCCGCGCCAAGGGGCAGACCAACGAGGCCATCAAGAAACTGATCTGTTTGCAAGCGCGTACCGCTCATGTCGTTCGCAGCGGGCAAGAAGTAGAGCTTCCCATCGAGCAGGTGCGAGTGGGCGACGAACTGGTTGTGCGCCCTGGCGAGAAGATTCCTGTCGACGGAGTCGTGCAGAGCGGTCTCTCATCTGTAGATGAGTCCATGATTACGGGCGAGAGCATACCCGTTGAAAAAGCCGAGGGAGAGTCCCTGATCGGCGCGACCATCAACCAGCGCGGACTCCTGCGCATGCGCGCCACCAAGGTGGGAGCGGACACCGTGCTCGCCAGTATCATTCGCATGGTGGAGCAGGCGCAAGGCTCCAAGGCACCTATCCAGCGTTTGGCCGACACCATTTCGGGCATGTTCGTGCCGATCGTGTTAGTCATCGCGGCCCTCACCTTCATCGGCTGGGCCATTGCTGGCAATGTCACCGGCACAAGCGCCTCGGGTATGATGGCGGCCAGCAACCCCTGGATCATCGCCATTGTGGCTGCGGTGGCCGTGCTAGTAGTTGCTTGCCCATGTGCGCTGGGGTTAGCCACCCCGACCGCCATCATGGTGGGAACAGGCAAAGGCGCTGAACAGGGCATCCTGATCAAAGGCGGGGAGAGCCTGGAACGCATCCACGCGGTGCGCGCGGTGCTGCTCGACAAAACCGGCACCATCACCAAAGGCAAGCCCGAATTGACCGATGTCGTCGCTGTTGGAGGCGGGCAGGCCGATGAGATGTTGCGTCTCGCGGCCTGTGCTGAGCAAGGCTCCGAGCATCCCCTGGCCGCAGCGATTGTCGAGGGGGCCAGAGCGCGAGGATTGGCGCTCGGTGGGTCTCCCGAACACTTTACCTCCATTACCGGGCGCGGCCTGGAGGCCACCGTCGAGGGGCAAGCAGTGCTTGTCGGCACCCGTCGTCTGCTGAGCGAACGCTCTCTCGCCTATGATGTGCTAGAGGAGCAACTGGCCGCGTTGGAGCAGCAGGGCAAGACCACCATGCTCGTCGCCATCGATGCGCGCGTGGTGGGGCTGGTGGCAGTGGCCGACACCGTCAAAGTGGGCTCACGAGAGGCCGTCCAACACTTACACGCGCAGGGTCTGGCTGTCTGGATGATTACCGGAGACAACCGGCGGGCTGCGCAGGCCATTGCCGCGCAAGTGGGCATTCCGGCTGAGCACGTGTTGGCGGAGGTCCTGCCGGAAGACAAAGCCAATCAAGTCAAGCGCCTGCAGGAGCAGGGGCTGATCGTGGCCTTTGCCGGTGACGGCATCAACGATGCGCCCGCGCTGGTGCAGGCTGATGCTGGCATTGCCATGGGCACGGGCACTGATATCGCCATGGAGGCCTCGGACATCACCCTGGTCAAGGGCAACCTGAAGAGTGTGGCGACCGCGCTGGCCCTGTCAAAGGCAACGCTGCGTACCATCAAGCAGAATCTCTTCTGGGCCTTTGCCTACAACGTCATCCTGATCCCGACCGCGATCCTGTCACCGCTCATCCCGCTCCTGCGGGAGAATGCGCCGATCTTCGCGGCGGCGGCGATGGCGCTCTCCTCGGTGACGGTAGTCAGCAATTCGCTGCGGTTACGACGTTTTGGGCGAGAAAGGAGAGTGTTGCATGAAAGGAAGACCTGAGATGCAAGAAGAACGAAAGCCGGATGTACTGAAACGCCTCTCGTACATCGAGGGGCACGTGGCGGGCATACGCAAGATGGTAGAGGAGGATAAGTACTGTATCGACATCCTGCGTCAAACCTACGCGGTGCGCAAGGCGTTGGAAAAATTGGAAGCGCTTATCCTGGAAGGGCATCTGCGCACTTGTGTCCCGGAAGGAATTAAGGGTGATCGCGAAGAGGAAGTCATCCAGGAGCTAGTTCAGCTCTACGCGATTGCCGGAAATCAGTAACTATTGAATCAAAGGAGGATAGGTTACATGGAATCTACCACACTGGTAGCCCCCGACATTTCTTGCGAGCATTGCCAGCACGCGATCGAAGGGGCCGTTGGCAGACTGGATGGCGTGGCTAAGGTCGACGTTGACATCCCGACAAAGACGGTTCATATCAACTACGACCCGCAGCAAATCACGCTGACAAAGATCGAAGAGGTACTCGACGATACCGGCTATACGGTAGCAAAGTAGCGATTCGTCCAGTCTCTGGTATGTATGGCGAGGACGGCAGGGTATCCCTACATACGATCTTGCCGTCCTTTCTTGCATGACAGGTCTTTCAGCAGAGTGCTGTGTCTTTCACACGGTTTTTCACGTAATGATGATGAGTACAATGTATTTCTGAATGTGCATAAGCGTTTATCCCCTCTTCAAGTGAAAACTGTGGCGTAGAGAGAATACCTGAATAAGGTCAGATTACTAGCACTTACCGGTACTGACACAAGGAGGCGATCCAATGACAGGCAACATTGCGGGAGATTACGCGCTGGCGGCGGTCATGCTTGCGCTCGCCCTCGTGTTAGGTCTGCTGACCCTGGCGGCAGGTCGTTTGTTTGGACCACCTCGACGCCCGCAGGAGAAAAATCCTCCGCCTGAACATGGAGGCCGAACAGGTCACAAAACCTGGGTGCAGTTTCGCCTGCGCTATGCCGTGATGGCCCTGCTCTTCGTGGCCTTCGATATGGAAATGGTGTTTATGTTTCCCTGGGCGGTGGTCTACAAGCGAGTAGGATTGGTGGCGTTTTTCGATATGTTCGTCTTTATCGCTATCCTGGCCGCCGCGATCTTCTTTGCCTGGAAGGAAGGTGCCTTTGACTGGGAACGGTAGGAGCGCGACAAGCACGCAGCGCGGGCGGTTTGCCCAGATGCGGCAAATGACCCACCATTATTTCGCCATCGATGGCGGCAGCGGGGCTCACTTACTGGAGGCGCTGTCAGGGCGATATCCCTACATACAGCAGGTCGCCTCGCCTCGTCATGCCGACCTGCTGCTGGTGGTCGAACCAATCAATCGCAAGCTTGCTCCAGCCGTGGGAGAGCTTGCGAGGGCGCTGCCGCGGCCCGCCCGCATTCTGACTGTTGGCGAACCCGGAGCCGAACGCGACCACTTTCCAGGAAATGATATTGTTCGCGTCGAGGAGCTGTTCCCCGGCTCGCATCGTGTGGCTTTGACCTCGGTAGAATCCGTTTTCGAGGCGATGCTGCGCTCAGAACAGTGGCCAACGACTGAAAAGATCGAGCAGCCAACTGTAGAGGAAGCGACGATTCAGCTTCCATCGAAGCAAGAGCAGCAGATGGCAACCGAGCTGGTTGTGTTGAGCCTGGGACCGGTTCAGCCGTTTACGGCAGGTCCTCTGGCTCGCCGCCTCGATCCACTCGCGCCACTCGCCTCTCAGCTTGCCTATGTGCGCGCGATTGAACAGCTGCAAGGCTGGCAGCCTGCATCACAGGTGGCCAGGCTGCGCGAGGCGGCGCTAGCGATTGAGCGCGCGCAAAATGTGCTCTGGTGGCTTGTGCGTTTCGCGCGCATCCTGGCTGATGCTGCGCTGACCGGCCGTGCCAATCAACTGGCGTCAAGACTGGCCGGGGATATCGCGCAATCCTGGCGGCAGGCGCCTTTCACGTGGGTGTTGCCACAGCTGCAGGTGCCTTTCGCTACCGTTGCTGGAAATACTGAAGCGATGGCGCGCCGGCAAAAGATCGCGACTGAGGTCGAAGCCTTGAGACGGGATATCGAGCGCAATCGCCTATTTGCTCTTCGCACTCGCGGCATCGGTGTGCTGGCAACGGAACGCCTCAAGGAAGCGGGGGTGAGTGGGCCGGATCTCGCGGGGAGCGCAGACGGCGCGGGTGATGTTCAGAGCCGCGTTCTCGCCCGATTGGACGCCGCGACCATTGATCTGCGACAGGCGGGCGAAGTACTGGCGGCAGGCGAATCGGCTCCGACGCGTGCAGCAAGCTGGGATGCGCCTGCCGGAGAGGCGCGTGTGACGGTTCGTGGTCCTCGCGGTGATATCGGCCTGCGCCTGGTGAGCGAGGGTGAGGAGCAACTCGCGCACGTTGAGTGGCAGCGTCCCTCTGCCGCGTTGTTACCCCTGCTCCCGGAGACCGTGGCCGGTCAGAAGCTCGCGGATGCGGAAATCATCATAGCGAGCCTCGATCTTGCGATGGCGGAGGCCGACGGATGAACAATGTGCTGATCTCCTTGCTGTTACTGCTCGGATTGCTACTCGGCGCGTATTGCATTGCGGTGATGGAGCAACTTCTGCTTGTTGGTCCACGTCGCATAGGCGTGGCTCTGTTCTTGCCAATTGCCGATGCCCTTGCGCTGCTGCGCCAGGAAAACCTGTTGCCGCGCGGCGCGGATACCTTTCTGTTCCGGTCGGCGCCCTTTGTTGCAGTGGCGGTCGTCTCCCTGGTTGCATTAGTTATTCCACTTGGGCCAGGTTTAATCGGCTTCGATCCCGCCATTGGCCTTTTCTACTTTATCGTGCTGCTCAGCCCGTTCGTTGTCGCCATGATGAACGCCGGCTGGAGCCAGAACGCGAAGGAGGGATTGTTCGCCACCTTCCGGGCAGCAGCCGCGCTCATCAGCTACGAAGTACCCATCGGCTTTGCCGCCATTGGCCCGGTCATGGCGGCGCAGTCCCTCTCGATCCAGCAGATTGTGAGGTCGCAGGCGGGACTCTGGTACGTGGTCTGGCAACCCCTGGGGCTGGTCATCTACCTGCTGGCATCTCTCTTCGTCACCTTTCGTCATCCGTTTGATAGTGCCCTGGGCGGGAGTGAACTTGAGGCGGGCGTCTTGTCGGAGTATTCCGGGCCGCGTTTGTTGCTCTTCAAGTTCGCCTTGCATGCGATTTTTCTCATCTTGATGAGCATGGGGGTGGTGCTGTTCTTCGGTGGCTGGCAGGGGCCGTTGCTTCCGGCGCCTCTGTGGTTGGTACTGAAGACCCTGGCGCTGAGCATCCTTGTCCTCTGGGGAGGCCGCTTCCTCCCGCGGCTGCGCCATGACCAGATGCTGGCCCTCTCCTGGAAAGTTCTCTTACCCGCCTCGCTCGTCAATATCACGCTGGTGGGCATTCTGACGCTTCTCGTGCCAGGAGGTAGCTCATGAGCGGTGTGTTTGCATGGATCATTTTTCTTTCTCTTTCGGCGGTCGCCGTTGTCACGGCGGCGGGTATGCTCCTGACCATGAGCATGTACCGCGCCGGGCTGGCGTTGATGGCGAGCTTCGTCGCGCTGGCCGGCCTGTTCATTCTCCTGAACGCCGATCTACTGGCGGCTATTCAAATCATGATGAACGTCGGCGGCATGCTGGTGATGGTGCTGTTCATGGTCATGATCATGATGGACCCCGGCGGCGAGATGATGTGGGGCATGAAACGCGATATGCGCATACCAGGCCCTGGCGCCTTTTCCATGACGATGCCGCGAGGCAGACCGCCAGAAGAAGAGCCTGGCGGGGAAAAGGAGCAGCCGGGATCATCTCAGGTGAGCGAGTGGACCTGCCCGATGCATCCAGAGGTACGGCAAGATCAGCCCGGGACCTGCCCGAAATGCGGCATGAACCTCGTTCCAGCAGAGGAGGCCGCTCAGGAGCAGCGCGGAAGAGCAATGGAAGATGGCGATAGCAGTAGCCACGATATGCCTATGGACCATACTGCTTCTGCTGACGATGCTCACATGAGTGATCACGAGATGAGCATGCACAACATGGACATGAGCGGGAGCGGTCACGATATGCACATGACAGGTCATAGCACGAATGGGTCTAGTATGGCGCCTCGGCAGTATTACGACACGATGGTCGATATGGCCATGTCAACGGCCCAACTGCCCTGGGCGATCGCGCTCGGAGCACTGGCGGCCATCCTGCTCATCATCCTGGTGATACTGACGCCCTGGCCGCTTGCCGCGGGAGGCCCAACCCAGGATGCAACGACCATGGTGGGCGAACTGCTGCTCTCGCGCTATATGATTGGTTTCGAGGGAGCGGCGTTCTTAATCCTCGCAGGTATTGCGGGCGCGGTCATCCTGGGAAAACGCGAGCGCAAACCTGTGGAACAGCCCGAAGCCCAGCAGCAAACCGGAACCGAGGAGGCTGAGCAACAGACGTATACCTGTCCGATGCATCCAGAGGTGCGGCAGAATCAACCTGGAAACTGCCCGAAATGCGGTATGGCGCTGATCCCGGCACAGGAGACGCCTGCAACAAGCGGGAGGAACAGACAAGGAGAACACGCATGAATGGACCAGGACTCGTTCCATTTCTGATCGTCGGCGCGCTCTTGTTCGGCATCGGCGTCGTCGGGGTACTTTCACAGCGCAGCGCTCTCATGGTGCTGATGAGCATCGAGATCATCCTCAACGCCGCCTTGCTCACGCTCGTCGCGTTCTGGCGCTTTGTGAAACCGGTCAACTTTGACGCCCAGGTCTTCGCGATCATCATCTTCACCATCGCAGCCGTCGAGATGGCTGCCGGGCTTGGGCTGTTTCTCATGGTCTTCCGCCAGCGCGGCACTGCCCATGTTGATTCGTTAAAGGACCTGAAGCGATGAGCGGCGTGCAACTGTTCTGGCTGGCCCCTGTCCTGCCGCTGCTTGTCTTTGCACTGCTTGCCGTTGGCGTGGTGCGCTATGGTCGGCTGGCCTCGGGACTGGCTGTTGCGGGGATGGTAGGAGCAAGCATCGTTTCCATCCTCGGACTTCTTGATGCAGCGCAGGGCAAGCGGGCCATGCTCTCGATCCCCTGGCTAGCAGTTGGTGGACGCCAGCTCTCGCTCGGCCTCTGGCTCGATCCCCTGAGTGCGTTTGGGGCAACGCTGGTCTCGGTTGTCGGACTGGTCGTCTTTCTCTATGCGGTCAGTTATATGGCGGAAGATCCCCGTCGCGGTCGTTTCTTTGCCGAGTTCAGCCTCTTTACCGGTTCCATGCTGACGCTCGTACTTGCTGCTGATCTCATCACGCTCTTTATCGCCTGGGAACTGGTGGGTCTCTGCTCCTACCTGCTGATTGGCTTCTGGTTTGAACGTCCGGGAGCGCCTGCGGCGGCGTCAAAAGCCTTCTTTCTCACACGCCTGGCGGACCTGGCATTGCTGGCTGCTGTGCTGCTGCTCATCGGAAGAACGGGAAATGGGCAAATCGATATCGTCCTTGGCGCTTCCACACAGGGACACATCGCATCTGGCCTGCTGCTGGCAATCGCACTGCTCATCTTCGCCGGAGCGGCAGGCAAATCCGCCCAGTTCCCTTTTCAAGGGTGGTTGCCGGATGCCATGCTTGGTCCTACACCCGTCTCAGCGCTGCTGCATTCGGCGACGATGGTCGCGGCAGGCGTCTTCCTGGTGGCGCGGCTCTATCCACTCTTCCTTGTGGCTGGCCCTTCTTTACAGGTCGTCGCCTGGATAGGCGCGATCACCGCACTGCTGGGAGGGTCGGCGGCGCTGGTTGAACATGACGTGAAACGCACGCTGGCGTATTCAACGATGAGCCAGATTGGGTTGATGTTTGTTGGGCTGGGCAGTGGCAGCCTGGCAGCTGGTATCCTGCTTCTGCTGGCGCAGGCCTTGTACAAGGCCACGCTCTTCTTAGGCGCGGGCGCGGTAGATCGCGCAGTTGGGGGAACAGCCTTCGAGTGCATGGGCGGGCTTGCCCGGCGTATGCCGCTCACCGCGATTGCCTTTGCCATAAGCGTCATCGCACTCGCCGGACTGCCCGTGACATTGGCGCTGCCGCCAAAGGACGCGGTGCTGGCTGCCGCGTGGCAAGCAAATAGCGCGCTTTTCGTGGTTGCCCTTGGAGCGAGCTTGCTCACCGCGTGGTACAGCGCGCGGATTTTTGGCCTGGTATTTCTTGGGAAAGCATCTGAACCGGCGCGACAGGCGCGTGAAGCGAAGCAAGGATTGCTCTTACCCCTCCTGGTGATAGCTGCGCTCATTCCCATTGGCTTGCTCGCGGACGCAGCTCTGCTAGGGCATCCGCTCGAACACCTGCTCGGAATGCCTCTACCAGAAGTACCTATAGTCACCATCCTGGCGCTCGCTACTGCCGTGGGGGGTGTTGTAATGGGACTCGGCGCGAGGCTGCGCTGGCCCGCGTCTGTTTCCTGGCCCGTACTCAATCGGGTCACACCTTTGTTTGCAGGCGAGTTTGGTCTCAAGGTGCTCTATCAGGAAGTGACGCGGTTGGGGTTCTGGGTAGTCGATTGGCTGGGCGTGTTTGACCGCCAGGTATTCGATACACTGCTGGGTGGCATCGTAGCAGGGGTACTGGCGTTCGTACGGGGATGCGGCAGCATTGATCGACGCGTTTTCGACGCTTTCGCGCGGATGCTCGCCGATGGGACCCTGGCAGTTGTGCGTGCGTCCGGCCGTTTTGATGTGCGGCGGTTCGATGCTGCGGTGCGCGACCTGGGCCGGGGCATCCTCGCCCTGGGCCAGAGGGTCAGGGTTGCGCAGACGGGACGTATCGAGAATTACCTGTTCATGGCCTTCGCCTGGGGACTGGGCGTTCTTCTTGTAGCTGTGGCGGCTACGTTCGTGCGGTAAGGAGGCACGCTGCCATGCTCTCGATTCTGACATTTCTTCCGCTTGCCGGTGTGCTGGCGCTCTACCTCGCGCCGGGCCGCATCGCCTGGCGCTGGATCGCCACGATCACCGGTGGTCTTGAACTCGCGGTTGGCATCGTTCTGGCGGTCCTGTTCAACTGGGGCAATGGAACCCTGCAACTTGTGGAGCGGGCGAACTGGATTCCCGCACTTGGCGCCAGCTACCACCTCGGCGTCGATGGACTCTCGCTGCCGCTCGTCCTGCTGACCGCCCTGCTCACCTTCCTGGCGCTGCTCTATGCCTGGAAGCAGGAGCAGCAACCACGCGAGTATTTCGCGCTCTACCTCGTGATGGAAACGGGGCTCATCGGCTTTTTCAGCACGATGGACCTGCTGCTCTTCTACGTCTTCTTCGAGATCGCATTGGTCCCCATGTATTTCATTATTGGCCTGTGGGGCCATGAAAATCGGGTGCAGTCCGCCCTCAAGTTCTTCCTGTACACGCGCGTGGGGAGCCTGGCGGTGCTGCTCTCCATCCTGGCGCTCTACCTGGGAACGAGTCCCCACACCTTCGATCTGCCACAGATTATTGCGGCGCATCCCTATGCCGGGACGGGAGTAGGCGCCACGCTCGTGCTGCTCGGTTTTCTCATCGGCTTTGGGATTAAACTGCCGATAGTTCCCCTGCATTCCTGGCTGTCCGACGCCCATACCGACGCGCCGACCGAGGGGAGCGTGATCCTGGCAGGCTTGCTGTTGAAGCTGGGTGGCTATGGGTTATTGCGCGTCGCGCTGCCGACTGTACCGGGTGCCTTCAGCGCCTGGGCCGTCCCGGTAGCAGTGCTGGCTGTTGTCTCGGCCATTTATGGCGCGGCCGTAGCGATGGCACAGTCCGACCTGAAGCGCCTGATTGCCTTCACCAGCGTCAACCATATGGGGTACGTGCTGCTCGGCGTGGCGGTAGCGGCCGTGGCCAGCGCCAGCCCGGCTGATCGTTCCGCTGCCGCAGTGGGTGCCACCTACCAGCTGGTGGCGCATGGGTTGGTGACCGGCATGCTGTTCTTCCTGGTCGGCATACTCGCTGATCGCACGGGAACCCGCGAGATTTCCCGCCTTTCGGGCATCTGGACAGTGCTGCCCCTCTACGGCTCTCTGCTGGCCTTTGCCATGTTTGCCTCGCTCGGATTACCGGCCCTGGCGCATTTCGCAGCCGAGGTGCAGATCGTTCTGGGGACGCTCGGCGTCTATCCCTGGGCCGCCATCGGTATGCTCCTGGGTATTCTGGTGACGACCGCCATGTTCCTCTGGACCTTGCAGCGCGTCTTGATGGGCAAGGTCTCGCCTGAATGGGCGAAACTCCCGCGCCTGACGAAGAGAGAGATCGCCACGCTCCTCCCCCTGGTTGGGTTGATTATTCTCCTGGGTGTTCTTCCCGGCCCATTAGTCAGCATTATCAACGCGGCATTGCACAGTAGTAACCCGCTGGGCATACTCCTGAGAGGATGGTGAGCGCATGGGAGGCATGGAAGGCGGCATGGAACTCTGGGCGATTGTGCCCGAATTGACACTCGCGGGGCTGGTGCTCCTGCTGCTCCCGCTCGGCCCATTTTTGCCGCCTGGGCGGAAGTACCTCACGACCTGGCTCGCGCTGGGGGGACTCGTCGTCGTGGCCATTGAAAGCGCGCGTATGCTCACCTTCACCACGCAGTCCATTTTCCTCGATACCTATGCCGTTGACCAGTTCGCCGTCTACTTCAAGCTCTTCGCCGTGGCGTCAACCGCGTTGGTGCTGCTGGCCACGCAGAGCCATTTTCGTGGCCGTCCGCACGAAGGCGAGGTGCCAGCGCTGCTGCTGCTCGTCTGCCTGGGGATCATGGGATTGGCCGCCAGCCAGGACCTGGCGCTGATTGCGCTCTTTATCCAGCTCGTCACGGTGGGTTCCTACATCCTGGTCGGCATCGCGAAAGAGAACCGTTCGGCAACCGAGGCCGCGTTCAAGATGTTCCTCTTCTCGGCGGCGGTTGGCGCGGTGATGATCTACGGCATGGTGCTGCTGTTCGGGCTGACCGGAACGCTGCGACTGCCGGAACTCGCGACGAAGCTGCCCGCCATGCCCGTGGTCACCACCATCGCAGCCTTCCTGCTCGTGCTGGCGGGCTACGGCTTCGAGGTGACGCTGGTCCCTTTCCACACCTGGGCGCCCGATACCTACCAGGGCGCGCCTACGCCCATCGCGGGGTTTTTGTCGGTCGGCCCCAAAGCGGCGGGACTGGCCGTCCTGCTGCGCACACTTGTGGTGGCCTTTCCGCATGACCTTGGACACTGGGCAGAACTCTTCGCCGTTCTTGCAGCCATTACCATGACGGTGGGCAATCTCTTCGCCTTGCGCCAGACCAGCGTGAAACGGCTGCTCGCCTATTCCTCGATTGCGCAGGTCGGCTACATCCTGGTCGGGGTCGCGGCGGCGGAACGCAGTACGCTGGCGGTACCCGGCGCGCTGCTGTATATAGCGGTCTACCTCTTTATGAACCTGGGAGCGTTCTTAGCCGTTGATGCCATAGAGAGGCAACTGAAATCGGACGATATTTCAAAACTGGCGGGCCTTGGAAGGCGCCTGCCTTTGACAGCTGCGGTGCTGGCCGTATGTCTGTTCTCCCTGGCAGGTTTCCCACCGTTCGGAGGCTTCATCGGCAAGACCTACCTCTTTGGAGCGGCGCTCGATGCCGGGTGGACGTGGCTGGCGGTTGTCATGCTGGCGAACGTCGCCATCTCGCTGTTCTACTACGTGCGCGTCCTGGAGCCGATGTACCTGCGCCCCTCGCCAGACAAGCCGCTGCGCAGGGAGCCTGCGGCGTTGCGCGCTGCCCTTCTCGTACTTGGGCTTGGAACCCTGCTGAGCGGCGTTCTACCGCAACTCTGGGTCGTGCTGGCGACCCACGCCTCCTCGCTGCTGGCGGCAATCGTACCGCACTGAAAGGTGATCACAGGATCAGGCAGTCTCTCCTTTCGTTATGTGTAAGGAATCTGCGAGTGAGCAGCATATTTTGCAGGTAGCTCGGCTTTGCATTCTGCTACAGAAAGCGACCGACTGCTAAAAAAAGATATCCAGGGCGTTCTCCTAGAGAGGAGTTCCATCGATTTTGTAGCAATCGGTTGGTCAAGTATACTCTTGAGGGAGTGTTTTAAGAGGAGAAAGTGATGCAAGCAAAAAGTTTTCTGGGCAATATGCGAGAGCAGGTGCGGCATTTCTATGCAACATCGATACATGGAGAAGTGAGCGATGCCAATATACGCGGCTACCTGCGGGCGGCGAGCCAGATCGAGGATGTCTGGCAGCAGATCGATGGGAAGCTGGCGGAGTTGAATGCAGAGGGGAAGATGCCCTGGGAGGCGTATGCGCAACTGCGCTATGCACTCGCGTTCGTTCGTGCAGCGCGGGCCTGCCAGGTCTTTGTGAAAGAACTGTTGGCGGCAGATGCGGCTAGCGATCCGCAAACGGCGGGCTTCTTACCCCGCGTGACCTACGACCAGGCAGATGCGCTGTGCCACCAGATTCAACCGGGTCTGGAACACGCTGTTGCAGCGCTTAATGATCCAAACTACGTGCCGGACGTGGTATTGCCGCTCGTGCTGGGGCCGCGTGTAGAGGCCGAGGGAACACTCTGCCCGGTTGCGCACTTGCAGGGCATGATCGCCGCTGCCCGAGAGATACGCGAATGGGCAGCGGGGCTGATCGCACAGTATGAACTGGCAGTCAGGCATGTAGATGGTCCTGTACCAGCAGAGATTTCGTCGCATATTGCAGCGCTCCAGGGCAGGTTATCGCAAGCCGACTCCCAACTGCGCTTTGGCGTCGACCTCGTCGGTCAGATTTCGCAGGGCGAAGCCACACCGCAACTGCACGAGGAAGCTGAGAATAGCCTGTGGGAAGCCATGCAGAACTTTTTCCTGATCAACCAGGCCGTTGCGATGCCAGAGGCATTACAAGCCAGGCAGATGGGCACTTCGGGAGTTGGCGCCGGTGTATCACGCAGAACGTATCGCGATCGCCTCATTCGGCCCGATGATCTCTGGCGCGTCGCAGCTCCAAGCGCTCGCAGTGACATACGCGGCACCAAATTCGGCACGGACGAGATGGAGGAGATGTGCGAGAAAATGGGAGGCATTCTCTCTGCAGGAGCACAGCAGTATCTCGACGAGGTAGATGCTGCGGTAGCCCGCGGTGACGCCTACATGATCGCGGCTATGGCGAACTGTCCGTTCGAGCCGCTCTATCGCGCGCGTCGCCCACTGAACCTGGCAGGAGCGCAGATTCCCGCCAATTATGAATTTCACTGGAACTTCCACCGGGGACATCTCGAATCCGCGCAACGGTTTGGCCGCGTCAGTGGCTGGCAGGAATGTGAAGAGTAAAGAAGCAAAGAAGCAATGGATTAAACCTGGCTCAGATCGCGCGCAGATTGCTGATCGCCTGCTAAAAGCTTTAAGCTGAGCGTAATTTCTTGAGAACCAGGAACATTTTACTCGCGCCTCATGGCTGTTGGCTGCGATGGTACCCCACAGAACAGCATAGAGTGGGGTACCTCGCGACGAACACGATGCAGCGCAAGAAGAGAGTCGATAGCAGAATGGGTGGGGAGAAGGTCGCTATACCTTCTCGATGCGGTACCACACCTGCCAGTCACCTACATTCTCAGGGTCGCGCATCTGGTCGCTGGGTTTGTAACTCCCAAGCCAATCCTCTACATTACCGCTGAATGCCCGCTTGTAGTAGTAGGTGCGCCCTGCCTCTTCTGCCTCTGTGCCGGCGATTTCTACAGTGAGATCGTCTGCAATCGTTCCACGGAAGATCTGCTTGTTGATATGAACCTCGTAACCTCCCCTCCTGTTATGGACCGGATAGGTCCCATGTAGGGGAAGCCGAGTCGTCGCATCGACGCCACCGCCACCTGCGCCGATCACGTGCGCTGTGAAACTCACCTCGCCCGAACCATGCACGAGTGGACCGTAGTAATCAAGCACTTTGATCTTTTCGAGGATGATGCAGATGCGCGTCCCTCTCTCATCCGTGTCGCGGGAACACTCATCAACCGCCTCCTCGGCAAGCCCTAGAGCACGGGATGTCAGGTAGTCCACCTGTTTCGAGAGGATGGGGTACCACCGACTACCCGGGTCCGTTCCCCTTAGGCGCTCCTCAAAGGCGGTGAGAACGCGAATCTCACGCGCATACAGGCGCAGCGCCTTATTCACAGGAATCGTGAGCCGGAAAGCGCCCACGGCAATGCCCAGCGGTGCTCGTGCCTGTAGTACATCGACGGTGTAGACCTGTCCCGCTTTGATACCGGCGGGTAAAGTGACGGTCAGCAGTCCCGCTAGCCTTTCCTGGCCTATATTTGGAATGGGAAGGTACGTCACCCCGCCAGGCGTGAGGGCAAGCGTGTGTTCGTCAACGGCGCGTACAGTCTGTGGCTCCAGGCGAAGATTGCGCAGGTACATCACGTACTCAACATCCAGTGAGGGCAGGTAGATCTCAACCTGAGCATCGGGCGGCAGGTTGTTCCAGAAAAACACCAGTTCGTCGACACCCAGGCCCCTTGAGGCCAGGCTGGTCGAGGCAAAAGGCGCTTCCACCAGGCCGGTGAAACCAGTAGTCCCCACCGTGTTGAAAGCGGCCAGTTCAGCCGCTGCAGCCGTTTCGTCGCGCTGCTGCAATATCCGCATGCGGGTCAGCTGTTGCCTTTCACTCTCCCGCCGGGTCCGCTTCAATTCCTCATCGCCTGCAAGCACGATATCGAAACTGTGTTGTACTGTGCGTGTTGCTTCGTCACGCCCAGGATTGGCGGTCTCGATGATCAGCAGGTTGCGCTGCGCGAGATTGTCGGATGTGGCAGGGGTTGCGTTGGCATCGGTTGGATCGCCTGTATAGAAGATCTCCGCTACCATGCACTGGTGCTGCCCTCGGATGATATCCCTGATCGAGACACACTGTGACGCGGGGAAAGGACCATCCCCAGCTGGCGCCGCTGGATAACGCGGAGTATCCGAGTTGATATCCAGGTAGGCTCCAAAGTAGCGAATGGTTTCTCCCCCTGGCGGCGTGATGTCAAACGTCTGCACGTTCGCGGGGTCGGGCTGCGTGGCCATTGAAGCAGAGCCAGGCGCGGTATCGCGCGTTTCTACTCGCGGCGCGGCAAAGCAAGGGATAGAAACGATCTCGGCGTCAGGACTCGTTCTACCCAGCAAGGCAATCGGGGTCGCTCCTCCCGATGTGGGGTAGTTTGTGTTGGTGAAGCTGAGATTGCTGACCGCAGTTGTAAACAGGCGGAAAAACACGCTGACGCCGGGTACTTGGGCCTGCGTCCGCACACGCACACGGGCGAGCGCGAAGTTGTACACATTCTCCCCGTTCACCTGTGGCAGGAGTTCAAGGGGGGCCTGGTTTTCATCCGCTGGAATACCCTCGAAATTTTGCGTGCCGGCATTGAATTCGTTGATCACATCCTGAAGGTACTGGTTCGGGTTCCCCGCCGCGGCAACACTGTGGTTGAACTTCAATTCGGAATTCCTGACCGAGAAGACACGTGTATCGAAGCTCAGCCAGTACGGATTTTGACCATGAACATCGATCATGTACGGATTGGCCGCGTGGAACAATTTGATAGGCGCGCTCAAGACATTCTGAACGGTGTTGCCGGCACGGTCCCGCGCGCTGATTTTCAGGTAGGCATACTGAACGTCGCCGGTATTGGGCAAAAGCGTCGCGATGGTATGCACATCAAAAATGACCAGATACTGGAACAACACGCGCTGCGAAACATTGTCTGACAATGCTGGTTGCTCTTTAAACTGATCCGTCAACGCGACGGTAAACCAGTTCACCGGGTTTCCGTTACTATCAACGACTTCTACTCCAGGCGGAAAGCTGCCGTCGGCGGCGATACCTGATGCAACAGTGCGCGCAGGGTCTGCGAAAATGCTGGAGGTGCCGAGTCCCACAGGCGGCTCAGGCGGGTCCTGCACGACGATGAAGAATGTGCTCGAGAATGTCGCCTGTCCAGCGCCGGCAGCCTTCACGGTAATATCATCCACGGAGAATGCGCTTTCATTGAGAATGGTTGAAACGACCGGCGCGCGATTTTCTTTGACCAAAATGATATCGATGGTCTCCGTGTAGTCGAACTGGTCGTTGGGGCCGTTCACCACGAGCTGATTCCCCACTGCGTCCAGACCGATGCTGCCGGGAATCTGGCCGACGGCTTGCAGATGACCCGTGATCCGAATGCGGCCATTCTTAAAACCGACCGCGCCGCCTGGAAGATTCTGTTTGGCGAAAGCGCCCACGCCATCAGCGTCCAGAGCGTGAAATTGGATTTCGGTCGCCGGTAAATCCACGCCCTGTTGAACGGCGTCGATGGGGATAGGAATCGCGTCGAGACCGGGGACTGGGGTAAGATCGGAACTATTGCGGTACACTTGCGCCGTAATAGCGAGATTGAGAGGGCGTCCGTAGGTCTCAGGCCTGATGTTGAATTTGATCCAGAGCGAGCCACTGCCATTGGCGGTAAGATTCGTCAACGCATTGTTTGGCTGTACTTGATCTGGTTGTGGCGCGACATGATGCACGATGGTGATCTGTCCGGGATAGTCTGTGCCATCGCTTTCAATGGGCCGGAAGCTATCGAAGCGCGGTTGTCGAACCTCCCAGAGATAGTCGATCCAGTGATGCCAGGCCATGAAGCGGGGGCTGTAATTGTTGGTATAGATGTCTGCAATGTCGCCTGTTGCATCTTCAGGGTTTCCGTGTCCGGCAGAATGGAGGTCGCCTTCTGCGAAGGCTGCAAGCGCCGCTAAGGTGTTAAAGTGTTTCACCTCGTCCTTGATCTCCTGATCCTGCAGGGCTGGATTATCGTCGATCTGTTTCTCCGGTAGCACCTGTTGAAAGGAACCACCCTGGAGCGCGTAGACCTCGTGGAAGTGTTGAAGGGCAGGTGGCTTCCATCGTTCCACCGGTGGCATACCCTCCCGCCTCCGCCAGTTGTCATACGTGTTGAGGAGGTCACGGTGGAAGAGTAAGAAGTCTCCTGGCAAGTTCGTCCGCGAACAAAACTGGCCGAAAGGGCTGTTCACGGGCGCGAAGGGGTCATTCATCGCCACTGCTGTAGAAGAAGCACAAACCGAGGTTCCTACATGCCAGATGTTATGCCAGCGGTTTGCGACATCCATAAACTCGATGTCGGAAAGGGGCACGCCATCGGCATCGTACTCGATCGGCAGGGGGAAAACGGGGATACCTAAGAGTCGGTTGCGCATAACACTGGACCACTTCATGAATCCCCAGAAGCGAATGCTGTAGATGGCGGCCCCTTCGTTTGCCAGTTCAATCCCCTCCAGCGTACTGAACGTGTGGACGAGGTTCCAGTGATCGAGGATGGCAAGTCCTAAGGCGTTGGTATTGCCCACGCCAAAGTCCGCCTGGAGATTCGCCGTCGTTCTCCCACCGGCTAGCTGAGGATTGAGCGACGGGCCTGCAGATGCTGGCGGAAACCAGGGATACACGAAACCAGGCGAGGGAATATCCGTTGTCGGCACGCGGCCCAGGGCCTCTGAACCATTCCAGGGGCGAACACGAGTATAGCCATGTTCAAAGCGCCAGGCTTCATATTGCCACAACAGGCCATCTTGATGTAATGGATCGCCTACGTAATGCTGGAAAAAGAGATCTCCTCCATTGGGCATACTTGCCAGGTTGGCATGAGCTGCAAGCCATGCTGTGTGGCCTGGACTGAGCGTGTCGATAAAGGTGCGGAAATCGGGATTGGACATAGTGACTCTCTTTCATGAAACTGAAGTACAGATAAAAGACGTTCATGCTACGACAACATCGCAACCATATTCGATGGAGGCTCACCAATCGTTGTTAACCAGGTCAAAGTGTTCTCTGATGAGCGCTCCTTCCTAAAGACATCTGAAAGTTGCGATCTCAAATTGAGGATCTTTCCTCAATGGTAGACGACGTGATTCCAGATTTTTTGTGGATGGGATAGAGGAGAAAATAGAGAAAAATGGATCGATGTCATGGATATCAACTACTCTACCACCCCTGATTGCAGAGGGCCGCAGCAACACCGAGATCGCGGCGCGCCTGGTCCTGAGCTCGAAGATGGTGCGCAACCACGTCTCCAACATCTTCAACAAGCTACAGGTGGTTGACCGGGCACAGGCCATTATCCGCGCAAGAGATGCTGGCTTGGGAAACCAAACGTAGTCGGCGCCCGCGAAGTCTCCTCAGGGGAGTCACATCGTCTTACCGACTGCTCGCTGTCTTGAAAATGGGTAATTCTACGGATGTTTTAAGCTCCCTCGAGTAGAGAGCAAAGCACAACTAATTGCGGGAGAAAAAAGACATGCTCTCATGATAAGAATATGGATAGTCATTTGCCTTGAACGCTGCTATACTCGCACCAGCACCTTCAAGACTCCTCTTTGACTGGCATACTTGAATGCAACCAATCCCTCATCGAGACAATAGCATGCGCTGATCAATGGGCGAACATCGACAAGCTTCTGGCTCAGTGCGCGTATTGCCGGGGGAAAGGGGCCACAGCGCGATCCCTGTACCCGTATCTCATCGATCACAACAGGGGCAAGGTGTAGTAAGGTCTTTTCTGCGACCGTACTTTTTAAGGTAATAACTCCCCTGGCTCTTACTAATCGCAACGCCATTTCTAGTCCTTGGGCCGATCCAGTACATTCGACAACCATATCGACACGTCGCCCATTTTCTAAGGTGAAACTTTGTGCGTCGGCAAGCACATAAGTATGCACTCCGCGCTTTCGTGCTAGTGCCAGTTTCTCCTCATGCTTTCCTAGCATCACTACCTCACAGCCGCTTAGGGTGAGCACTTGCGCCGCCAGTTGGCCCATTTTGCCATCACCAAGGATGACGACGCTGTCTGTTGGCTTGAGATGTACCTGTTCCAAGATTTCAAAGTTGGCTGCGAGCGGCTCAACAAATACCGCTTCCTCATCGCTGACATTCTCGGGCACGAGATGCAGGTTAGCGACGGGTAAGGTCAGATATTCGGCGAACGCTCCATCACGATTGACAATCCCTAAGGTAGTGCGATTTGGGCAATGAGTAGGCATGCCGCGCTGACAATACGGGCAATCGGGACGATGGCAAGCGGCGTTAATTTCACCAACAACACGCTGCCCGATGAGGTGTCCGTACTGTTCCTGCGCGACATCGCCGTACACTGCTTCTACCAGACCCACAAACTCATGACCTAGCACTCCGTGAAAACCCAGATAGCCGCGCACAATCTCAAGATCAGTGTTGCAGATACCCGCCAGCAAGATGCGGATAAGGGCTTCGCCATTCATCGGCTTTGGTTGAGGATAGTTAGTATCAAGCACAAGGCCAGTTTCTCGGTAAACCAATGCACGCATCACATTGCTCCTGATCTGCTTTTTCCCTTTTCGTGTTACTATATACTAGCACGCCACTCTGTCAAGAAGGCGAGTGAGGAGGTCAATGATCGCTGTCTCGTCAAACCTGGTGGAAAATCGAGAGAATGTTCTTGAGGAAGATGCACCCTCGCGGGCGCACTAACTGCATCGCCAGTTCCAGGCCCGGTGCTGAGCCGGTGCATTCTACGACGAGATCGACACGGGAAGCGGGAGAAGTGGAAGCAATGAATTGCGCCCCTACAGTTTTTGTTGAGATACCGCGTTGTGCCGCCAGTGCCAGCTTCTCCTCGTGTTTGCCGACCATCGTGACTTCGCAGCCACTCAGGGCCAGAACCTGAGCCGCGAGTTGGCCCATCTTGCCATCGCCCAAAACGATCACACGGTCTGTTGGTTGAATATGCACTTGCTCAATCATCTCGAAGTTGGCCGCCAGTGGTTCTACAAAGACTGCCTCTTCATTGCTTACATTCTCAGGCACGACGTGCAAGTTTTCTATAGGGAGCGTCAGATACTCGGCAAACGCACCATCGCGTCCAAGGATACCAAGCGTGGTACGATGCGGGCAATGGGTAGGCATATTGTGCTGGCAGTACCAGCAATCAATGTTGTGGCAGGAGGAGTTGATCTCTCCGACGACGCGCTGACCAACCAGGGGGCTGGTCTCTGGGATGCCTGACTTATCGAGCACTTCTTCGACGATGCCCACAAATTCATGGCCCAGTACGCCCTGGAAATCGAGGTAGCCACGTGTGATTTCGAGATCGGTGTTGCAGATACCGGCCTGCAAGACGCGGATGAGGGCTTCACCTTTCATGAGGGCAGGGTCAGGATAGTGTTGTTCAAACGATAGGGAATTGTGAGCGTAAACCAAAGCACGCATATACTATGCTCTCTTACTATGCCTCTCGCTTGATGGCTCGAGTAGAACCTGACGCCCGCAAGAACCTGACGCCCACAAGGGGCGTCACTACATTTTGGCTTTTCCCCACCTCCCCTCACCATATGAAGCTTGTCCACCAATTTATTGTACATCATGATGAGGTATCTCTCTGGGGTTGCGCGACTTCACCTGTGAGCGAGGTTTGGGATTTCCCAAACGGGAGCGGAACTGAGTGCAGTTTTGCAAGAGGGAGTGGTTTACTTTTTTTACTCGTGTATGGCGTTTTGAACGTCGTCAATACACGCAACCTTCACAATCTCAATGGTGTAGCCTCGTTTCTTCCACTTGCCTATTCCCCTCTCCAGACGAATCTCTAAATCCAGGCGCGTAGGAGCTTCCACCATACCCGTTGAGGTCATAGGAGTATGCTGGGAATGGGTGATACAGTAAGTGACATAGTACTTCATAGCTCTCTGCTTTCTTGTGGCGGCTATCAAGGATTTATTCTGGTCATGGTCCGCCGGGTCGTACTCATCTGACGGAGGTAGTTGGCGAGATGCGCATTGAAGGTCAACCCGTCGAACCATTCAGGGTAGGTTTTATGAAGTGATTTAAAGGCGAGGGTGATTACATGTTGAGCAAACAGATTCGCGTCCATTGCAGCAAGCAGGGTTCGCAGTTGATGCGGTGAAGGTGCACGCCATACTCCTGACCTTTCACTTTCCGCTCCGTACTCATCACAGTGTAGGTGAGGGAGCGTTTCTGTCTCCGGGGGTTCGGGGATATATCCTAATGCAAAGCGCGTATCTTCTGGTACATCAAGAGTTAACCCGGACGAATTTTCCCCTTCTACCCACCGGTGAATGGTGGAAAAGAGGTCAGCATCGCTGAGCGCCAGTAAGTCCACCTGGACTTGTTTGACAAAGGTGCGGGATTGGCCGTTCATTTTCACTGGCGATCCTTCCTGATACTGCGTTTGGAAAGTGCACTATACAGCATGCTCTAAGTATACCACAGAAGTCCACTCTACTTTTGGCTCTTTTGGCTCTACCCAACATGTCGTAATTGTTCCAATTGAATTCGCCTGTTTGCGAGTGCCGCTGCGGTTTGGAAGCTGCTCTCTCATTGACAGGGCATGCAGGTTGTTCTATTATCAACAGTATCAATAAGCATTGCATTTATTACCGGCAAACAACAGTTCTTTAATCATGTTCGAACGGTTATCGTACAAATCCAATGAGGAATAAAAAATATGAGTCATGTTTTCCGAGTTCCCGACGAGGTTTATAGGGAAATTGCTGCCTACGCTGCGCAGCATGGGCAAACTCCCGATGCGCTCCTTATCGCATTGGTGAAAGAGGGTATGGAACAACTGAAGCAGACGGATTCCATGGTTGCTATTCCTAAAGGTTTCTATGATCCTGCACATGATCCACTGGCGCCATTCATCGGAGCATTCGATGGTGGTGATGATGATCCTGGCTGGATTGAGCGTCACGATGAGTACTTTGCTGGTATCAGGGAGGATGGGGCTCAGTATGGCAACAAGCAGTAGCCTCTTCGTCGATACATCAGGATGGGCATACCTGGTTGATCGCAGCGCGCAGATTCATGAAGCACTCACCACTGACCATCATTTTACGCAAGCAGGTTTTGTCCGGCTTCCTGCTCTGTAAGTATTGCAGATGGGCCGGGACGCGATTATGGTTTTAAGTAATGTTGGGGGCATAAATTCTGTAGAGGTGAGGACGCTTGCGTAGCCCCGGGTGGGCTCTCTCCCCAACACTTTTCGCATCGGCCCTCACGCCTGATGCCCAGGGGCATCACTACATCTCAACCAGCCTCCTCCCCCTCCCCTGAGCGTGTCTCCTGGTGGGGGTGGAGGTGGATGGGCCAGTCCAAATGTAGTGATGCCCCTGGTGGGCATCAAATACGCATCAACCTAAGAACAAGCCCATCAACATCCGTAGTCCTGTTGATCCGGCTTCCATCTTGGGGGAACACGACCACCCCCCACCCCGCGGGCGACCCTAAAGGCCCTCCCAACCCCTCATCATCCTCCCTCGCCCCTACGGATCATCCGGCCCTGTACCTGGTTTCCCGGCTTCGGTTGATGCCTATTTGATGCCCCTGGTGGGCATCAGGCGCCACTTCCCCGCCCCTACCTGTCTTTCTCCTCGCCTGTCAGGGCGGCCTGGGCCGCGGCCAGGCGGGCGACGGGGACGCGGTAGGGGGAGCAGCTGACGTAATCGAGGCCGATTATGTGGCAGAACTCGATGCTGTTGGGGTCGCCGCCGTGCTCACCGCAGATGCCCAGTTCCAGGTGTGGATTTGCCGCGCGGCCCTTCTCCACTGCCATGCGTACCAGTTGGCCGACGCCGTCCCGGTCGAGTGTCTGGAACGGGTTGACGGGTAGAATCTTCACCTTTTCTTTGGCTCCTGGCTCCTCTAATCCATCGACGTAGCGGAGTAGGAATTTGCCCTCGGCATCGTCGCGGCTTATGCCGAAGGTGGTCTGTGTGAGGTCGTTGGTGCCAAAGCTGAAGAATTCTGCGACGGGTGCGATCTGGTCAGCGGTCAGGGCTGCACGCGGCAGTTCGATCATCGTGCCGAACTTGTATTCGACAGCAGAAGCCCCGGCCCTCTCCGCTTCAGCGGTGATCTCTTTTGCTACTGCCTCAAGCTGGCGGCGCACCTCCTTGAGTTCGTTCACATGTCCCACCAGTGGGATCATGATTTTGGGCTGGAGCTTCTTGCCCTGTTTCGCCAGGGTGAGCGCGGCTTCGAGGATGGCGCGCGTCTGCATGATGTTGATCTCAGGGAAGAGCAGACCCAGGCGACAGCCGCGCAGGCCCAGCATGGGGTTCATCTCGCGCATCGCGCCGACCGCTTCTAGCATTTTGCGCTTCTCTTGTAGCTCCTCTTCGTGTCCACCCTCTGTCTCCAGGCGTGTCACCTCCACCAGCAAATCCTCGTAGGAAGGGAGGAACTCGTGCAGCGGGGGGTCGATCAGGCGAATGACGACCGGATAGCCCTCGCCAGTTTTGGGATCGACCATCGCGGCAAAGATACCCTCAAAGTCGCTGCGCTGGAATGGCAGCAATTGGTCGAGGGCGGCCTGGCGTTCCTCTTTATCCTTGGCCAGGATCATCTTCTGCACGATGGGCAGGCGTTCCTGTTCCATGAACATGTGCTCGGTGCGACAGAGGCCGATGCCTTCCGCGCCGAAGGTCACAGCGCGCTTTGCATCGCGGGGATAGTCCGCGTTGGCCCATACGCCGAGCCTGCGGTACTTGTCTGCCCAACTCAGCAGCTTCTTGAGATCGACCTCTTTCTCATAATCGGGGTCGACCGTCTTGATGATGCCCGCGAATACTTCGCCGGTTGCGCCGTCGATGGAGATATCGTCGCCCTCGTGGAGCACGATATCCCGCCCGATCACGCGCATCAGGTGTTCCTCCTCGTTGACGCGGATACCCTCGCAGCCCGCTACGCAGGGCAGACCCAGTCCGCGCGCAACCACGGCGGCATGGCTGGTCGCACCGCCGCGCGCCGTCAAGACGCCTTTGGCCACCAGCATCCCATGCACATCATCGGGGCTGGTCTCAGGACGTACGAGCACAACCGGCGTGCCAGCTTTGCCCAGTTGCTCCGCCCGGTCGGCATCGAACACGGCTTTGCCGGTGGCAGCGCCGGGAGAGGCATTCAGACCCTTCGCCAGCAAGCGGCCCTCTTTCGCCGCCTTCTCCTTCTCCTTTTCATCGAAACGGGGCAGCAGCAGTTGATACACCTGACCCGGCTCAACGCGCTTGATGGCCTCTTGCTCGCTGATCAGACCCTCTTCCACCATATCGACAGCCACTTTGATGGCTGCCTGGGCGTTGCGCTTGGCCGAGCGCGTCTGGAGCATGTAGAGGTGGCCTTTTTCGACGGTGAATTCCAGGTCCTGCATATCGCGGTAATGCTGTTCCAGGCGCCTGGCGATTTCCTGGAACTGTTGATACACCTGGGGCAGGTCCTGTTGCAGACGGCTGATTTTAGATGGAGTGCGAATACCCGCGACTACGTCCTCGCCCTGCGCGTTCAGCAGGTATTCACCGTAGAGCTGCTTCTCGCCCGTACTGGGGTCGCGTGTGAAAGCTACGCCCGTGCCGCTATCATTGCCCATGTTTCCGAAGACCATACTCTGCACGTTGACAGCCGTGCCCAGGTCGTGGGGGATCTTGTTGAAATTGCGATAGTCAATGGCGCGTTTGTTATTCCAGGAAGAGAAAACGGCCTCGATGGCTTTGTGCAACTGCTGGTAGACATCGGTGGGGAACGGCTCGCCTGATTGTTTTTCGGCGATCTGCTTAAATTCGGCCACTATCTTCTTCAGATCGGAGGCGGGAATTTCCGCGTCGCTGGCAACCCCGGCGGATGTTTTGTACTGATCCAGCACGTGCTCAAAATCGCGCGGGTCGGTATCCAGCACAATTTTACTGAACATTTGGATGAAGCGGCGATAGGCGTCATAGGCGAAACGCTCATCGCCTGTGAGCTTGACCAGGCCCAGCACCGTCTCGTCGTTGATGCCCAGGTTGAGCACGGTATCCATCATACCGGGCATAGAGAACTTCGCGCCGGAACGCACCGAGACCAGCAGCGGGTTATCCTGCTTGCCAAAGCCCTTGCCGGTCTGTTGCTCAACAATCTTCAACGCCGCCAGCGCCTGCTTCCACATGCCCTGTGGAAACTGCTTGCCCGCGTCATAGTAGGCGTTGCAGGCTTCGGTGGTGATGGTAAATCCGGGGGGCACCGGCAGTCCGGCGTTGGTCATCTCGGCCACGCCCGCGCCCTTGCCTCCCAGCAGATCGCGCATTTTGGCGTTGCCCTCACTAAATAAATAGACCCATTTCCTGGGGGATTGTTTTACGGCCTCATCCAACTCCGACCGTGTGATTTGTTGTGTCACGAATCGCCTCCATTTAATAAAAAAATTATTCTGCGACTACGCTGCTAATACGATGGCTCTTGCCCACTTCAAAACGTGGCGTGCGTGTTGTAGGTATGTTTGTGCCTGCTCTGCGCTGATCACGTCGTCGGCTTCCTCCGGCGGTGTGTCAGCATAGAACGCTTCGGGATGGAACGGCGTCAATAAGGCCATTTCATCCTGAATATTTGACGGAGCGCCTACTTTGGCGCCAAGCGCGCGCAAGTCGTGGTCATACATCGAACGGCGACCAAAACGCAGCAGGCTTACCGCCTGGGCAGCCTTTTCCACCGCCTGATTACAAAAATCTGCACAGGCGAAGTGCCTGCCTAATCCCAGTTCCACCCCTGCAGTCGCTAAATCCTGCGCTGACTCTGCAAATAAGCCTAACGCACCCTGTAGATCACCTTCTTTAGCAACTTCCGTGTCCGCGTCCTCTTCCTCGTCTCGATACGACTCTGTATACCTGGGATGTTTACGCCCTGACACAGGGGTAGCTGTCTCCGAGCTGGAGAGGGGACTTTCGCTGGTATTCACGCCTTCTAAAATCAATCGTTCCAGTTCATCCTGGCTATCATCATGTGGTGTGGTGTGGTCGTCGGAATGCATCTGGGACATATTCTATCATCCTTGGAATGGTACGCCGACTATGCGTTCAAATTGTTTGCAGTCTCGTACGTCTCTAACGTGCATATATTATTCCCAGCAGAGCATTGTGTCAATACGAACAGGATGGGATTCATCGCGCAGTGTTTGTTGTAGGGACAATGGGCGGCGGAACGGAGGGGAGGGGGCCTTGTGCTTGTCCCTGGTGGGAGGGTGCGATTGCGATGGTATTCAGGGTGTTCATGGGTGGGCAAACCAACAGGACGGGGACAAGCACGAGGCCCCCGCATCCGCCCCACACCGCCCCTTGTCCCTACGCGAGGTGATGGATTGCGTCCCATTGAAGGCCTCTTGTCCACTCTGGGGGCTTACAGGTCGCTTGCAGTTGTCGGCAAGCTGGAAACTTCTCACGCCTGAGTTCTCCTTCTGCATAGGAAGCAGGCAGTTTGCCCCCAAAGTGGACAAGAGGCATTGAAGGGGAGGAGAGGTGCCGATGTGCGGGAACTTCTGTTGATACATTTGCGTCATTACTGTGGAGTGAATTGTAGGGGAAATATAAGATTTCAAAAACCGGTAGCGCTCAAAGAGGAGTTGAATATGCAGACAAATGAGATAGATACAGCAGGTTCGCAGGGAGCACCACCGCCTGCCAGTTCCCGCAAACGCCATGCGTGGCTAGCGGGCGTGGGCGCGTTCCTCGTCGTCTTACTGGTCATTGGGGCCAGTATCGTGGTATTCGCTGTAGTGGGTCAACGCCATAGCAGCACGCAAACGCCTCCCACCGGGCAATGGCAACAAGTCCAGCAGGGGTACCTGTTCCTCTCGCTAGAGGCAGCGCCCAGCAATCCATCGGTCTTGTACGCGTGCGCTACAAAGTCTGCCGTCGTTTCCAACCAGGATGGTCCTGGCACAGTCACCATCTTGCGCAGCGCCGATTTTGGCGGCCATTGGCAGGATATTGGCGGGCATCTGCTGACCGGTGATGCTTGCGAGCTTGCCATCAATCCCGCCAACAGCAACGAAATCTACACCGTCAGCATCTCAAATACCTCGCAGCTCTCGGCCACACTTAAGCATAGCACCGATGGCGGACAGACATGGGAAACTATTGTGCCAGGCCTGATCGTGCCTGGTAGCGCCACGAAGGTACCCTGGTTCGTGCAGCAATTGCGCGTTGAGGGCAAAAGCCTGTACGGTATACAGTGGCTCGTGCCTCTTCCAAAGGAATTGCCATCTCCTCCGCCAATCGCTAAAAGCTTGCCGCGCCTGGTGACAAGCTCTGACGGCGGACATACCTGGAGTGTCATTGACAACCAGTTCTCTACTCAAGTGCTGGGCTCGCAGCGCTACGTTCTCGACCCTGCTCATCCAGGGACCATTTATGAACTGGTTGGAAAACCCTGGTTCCCCGTCGAGAGTACCCAACCGCAGAACCCAATACCCGGTTTTGCCATCGATCAAGCGCTGTACAAGACTACCGACAACGGCGCGAACTGGCATCTGCTTTTGCATTCTCTGCCCTTTGGGTCGCAACTGCAAATCGCCAGCAACAATCCGCAAATTCTCTACGTCGGCGGAACGCCTGGACCGCTTCCATTGGTGGTGCCAAGCGGTCAACCGCAGCAATCGCTACCCAACGATCCTATTGGTTTCTTCCAGCTGCGAGTCAGCCGGGACGGAGGCGCAACCTGGAAGCAGGCGACCAGGGCACCTGGCCAGTCCAGCATCCAGAACTGGTTTGTCAGTGCCGATGGACATGTCTATGCCTCGCCAACTATGACCTATAGTGTGCCTGGAGGACAGGGAACCGCCGTCCCTGGGACGGCGGTACCACCAATCCGGCCTACAATTGTCATAACTCCGCCTGCTGTTACCCAGCCTGTTGGAACTCCACCTTTGGGCGGAACACCGTTAAACGGGTCGGTCAATAGCGTGCCACCCTCGTATCCCGATGTACAGCCGTCCCTGGCGTTCATATTGAGTTACGATCCCGCCAGCGATAGTTGGAGTCAGGTGACAATGCCTCCTACCAATGGACAATTGGTACAGGTTACGCCAGTTGATGCTAGCGGCGGTGCTGCTTTGTGGTTTGTGGGCTATCCCAATAACCAATTCGCTTTGTACAGGTATGTGGTGTAGTCTTTGGGACGACGGCGACCGCAAACAATGTGGAACATGGCTACCACCCGCTTGGAGGACATGTGGTGTAGTCTTTGGGACGAGGGCGACCGCAAGGGTCCCCACCCCTGAACAGTCAGGACAAAACTCATTGCCAGCGATGTGGGCTTTGGGACGAGGGCGACCGCAAGGGTCTCCACCCCGCGTCCACACCGCCCCCGCCCTTACAATGACTACGGATGGTTATCCGTGCCATCGCGTGGCGTATTGCTGGGTGATGTCGAGGTACTGGGTTCCGTAGGTTATGCTCGGTTCGATCATGGCGCCCTCAAACCATTCGTTGAAGGTGGTGATGGTGACCCAGTCGGGGTTGCTTGAGAGGGCGCCGTTCCAGCTCATGCGATATGTTGCGCCGTTGTTGCGTGGCACAGTATATGTTCCTTTGCGTCCAGGTACCTTTGTATCGTTATAGCCCGGCAGGACTCCTGCTGCCCAGATTTTCTGTGTGTGGTGTGCCTGGTTAAAGGCGTTGATCTTCGCGCGGAAACCCTGGTCGACCGCGGCGATGTTGTTATGCAAAATTCCCCAGTAGGCTGCGCTGAAGAGGTGCAGCCCGTCGAACACGTTCAGCAGGCTGGTATCTACGCCCTCTGCCGACCAGATGGTGGCGTTATGGGGATCGACCTGGCTGCGTACCGCCTGCCACAGTGCGAGCGTGCGCCCGTTTCCCAGCGGGTTCCAGAAAAAGATCACCGGCTTGCCATGCCAGTGGAAAAAGTATTTGCTATTGGCGTAGGTAGTGAGGATGTAACGAAGCTGCCGGACGATGCTGTTGAGACCCCGTAGCGCGGGCGCGTCGCTTTCAAAGTAGATGGTCGAGGCAAAGTGTGTGCCTGTGGTCTGCTCTAGTGTTGCGGCGTGTGCCAGTACCCTGGCAAAATTGGTATCGGTTTTATCTCCTTGACCCCACCATGAACTGATGAAGCCGGTAATACCCGCGTGCGCTGCCCACCGCACCTGGCGATCAATCGTCGCATTATCGCTGGAGTCATATCGAATGGTGGGCAGATCGGACATGGTGCAGAGGCACCACGTTGATGATGTGTACCAGGGATAATAAAATGCCAGTACGGGGCGATTCGGGTTGATTGTTGAAGACGGGAGCGGAATGGAGACCGGATGTAAAGCGGTGGGTGTGCTTCGCTGTCCTTGTGTACTGTCTGAGCGCGCAGCACTTGATACGAAGCAATGTTGACACGACGAATAGGTGCCAGGCCCGTCGGCATGGGTCTCAGAGTTTCCTATGCCAAAAAGCATGATCAGTAGAAGCAATGGGATCCATAGCAGTTTCGCCAGAGATGTGGGGATAGTGCGAGCGCGCTCCATCATCAGACTCCTTCCAGGAAATAGACAAATTGTCACTGTGTCATAGTACACTAATGTATATAATCGTGAAATTTGGCGGGAGATACATAGGAAAATGGTCATATACAAAAAGGACACCTGAGCCACTCAATGGCTCAGGTGTCCTTTTTTAGGGAGCCGGGTACTATTATCCCGTGTATCCAAGTACGTCGGTGCCGCCGGGGTCGCCGAAGTAGTTGAAGTATAGCGGGCGCTCGGCTACCACGGTTCCTGTATGGCCCATGACCTGAATATCCATTGAGACCTCGTAGCCGATGTAGCTGGGGTTGGTGGGATAGGCGCTTGCCAGAGGTACCACCAGGTTGTTGATAAACACGGTGCTGCGGCTCTGCGGCGGCAATTGCAGTTGCTCCTGCACGATGGTGTTATCGGCAAACAGCGTTACCGCGACGGTCTCTGCCGAGGTAGTCGGGTTCTGTAGGGTGAGGTATTCGTTGAAGCTACCCAGGGTGTAGCCCTCGGCAAAGGTGTAGACGGTGTGGCTGGATGGACCGGCCTCGCCCACAACATCGGTTCCACCTGAGATGAATTGCGGCCCGTAGTGGAAGTACATCAGGCGCTCTGCCACTATCGAGGGGGTGCTGCTATAGACCTCCGCCGAGACTGAGCTGGTGGGGGTGCAGTTGCAGCCGCTTACGGGGTGCTTGTAGGCGTTGTTTACGTCGAAGTAGTTCTGGCTGAAAGCTCCCACCGTCACCGGCACGGTCTGCACGGTGCCGTTGGTGTATTCTAGCTTCACATCTACCTGAGCGTTGGTGTTGGTGAAATTCGCCAGCACCAGGTACTCCTGGAAATTGGTGCCGGTGCCGGTATAGCCTTCGGCGAAGAGCCAGTCGCTGCCTGTGTTTGGCCCGAGTGTGGTCGCCCCTATTGCGGATGCTGCGCCGCTCGTCCAGCCGCCAGCCGTCGAGACATAGTCATTAAAGTACATGGGCCGCTCTACGACGATGCCGATATCGGATGTGACCTTGATGGCGAATTGCGAGTGTACGCGGGGGATGCCAGTTCCGCGCTGCAATGGCCCGACGTTTACCATATCGCTTTCCACGGCGTTGCCGTTGCTGTAGTACGTGACCTGCACGTGGGCGGTACTGGTCGAGCTGGGATTGAGAATGGTGATAAAGGTGCTATTGGTAGTCGGCCCTGCCAGGCGACTATCGCCCTCGGCAAAGTAGAACAACGTAGTGGTGGCGTTGGTTGCGCCCATCACATCGGTGCCGCTCTTGATGCCGTGAAAGTTGAAGTACATCGGACGTTCCGCTACGATGGGCACGGCAGGCGTGGATTGCGTCGGAATGATTCTGGAAGAGATAGGTGACATTGACGGTGGCGGTGTTGACCGGGTCGGGGTTGAGCAAGGTCAGGTACTCGGTGAAACCGCCGCCGACGCTGCCCTCCGCGAAGTACCAGGTGGTGTTGGCGGGCGAGGTGCGCGCGCTGGTCTGGGCTTTAGCCAGCGTTTCCAGGTCGCTTGCCAGTGGCAGCGCGTTATAACTTCCCAGCCCGGTTGCCATATCGTAATCCGCTGTTGCCGGGTATTCGTTATTACCGTCGCCCGTCGTGTAATTATTGCCGGTCTTCACGTCATGAAAATCGTTGGTGTAACTGGTCGATGAGGCGTTCTGGTCGATGGAGTAGAGCAGCGGGTTGATGAATCCAAGGTTGAAGTTCCCGTCGTGCAGCGACTTCTGGTTGGCAAGCGCGATCATGGCCGCCCACATGGGAGCCCCCGCCGAGGTACCCCCAACCGGAATCAAGGGCGCATTTGTACTACACCCTGCAGCCGATATGGTGCAGTACACGAGGTAGCCCAGATTGGGGTCGGCATTGAGCGAGACATCCGGCACTTCGCGGCAGTAACTTCCCGTGGCTGCACCGCAGGGTACGCCAGAGCTAAAGGTGGGATTGATGGCACTCGGAACCTGCTGCCAGGTGGGCATGGACCAGAGGCTGCTCACACCACCCCCGCCCGCGTGCTTGCCATCATTCCATGCCACCTCGGTGCCATACGTGCTGCCGGGGACGAGGCTCAGAGATGTACCACCGACGCCCGTCACATAGGGTTGCGATGCTGGATCGTCTACGCTGGGTGTGGTGGGGGTCGTTTGGCCGCAGTCATTGCTGCCGGAGTCGCCGGAAGCCGCGAAAATGCTCTGACCCTGCGCGGCGGCCACCATGAACAGGGTATTCTCCTGGGTATACACAGCCTGGGAGAAGCCGCTTGATTCACAACTTCCCCAACTCGTGCTGACCACCGGCACCGCGTCACTGATGATCCGACTCCAGTCAGCGAGGTAGCCGACGGCATTGTTGGCGGCCTCGTACACTTTCAGCCCTGCCAGTTTGGGGGCCGCGCTCAGCACGAGTTCCATGTCCAGTTCGACTTCAATTGCCCCTGCACCCGGCGCACTGCCTGTGCCACCATTGACGAGGATGCGGCTGATGGGAACGGAGGAACCTCCATAGCAAGCCATATAGCTCGTGATGTCGGCCTGCGCATAGTCATCGAGTTCGAGCAGCCCGACCATTTGCCCTTCGCCATGAAAGCCCGCACTGTAGAGCGAAGTAAGATTGTATGCCGAAGCAGTCTGGCTGGGGACATAGTAGTTATAATTTGGGCCTGGCTGCTGGGCAAGACAATTGACGTTATGAGAGCTGGTGGTCGTAATATGTTTGGTCGAGAGCACAGGAGGATGCGAGAACTGGCGCGCCGTGTCCAGGCCAATGATGCTTGAAATCACCGGCGCGAGATACGCGGGAACGCTGGGGTCGCTGCCCGGCGCGTAAAAAATCCTGCCATTGGGTGCGCGATAATTGTTGATCTGTATATGAAATGCCTGTTCGGCCTGCCCGATAGTTCCCTTGAAACCTATGGTCAGGTGCTGCGAGTAGGTCGAGGTCTCGCTGAAGCCCGCCTGCTGCATATACGCAATCAGCGCGGACTGACTGGCAGGCGCGGGAGCATACGCCCTGGCGATCTGCGCGGGGGTGAGGTAGCGATGCGCCGTCGTGGAATGTGGGTGCGACATCGTATCCACATAGTTTTTGAGCGATTGCTGGTTTCTCAACTGGAACCCGACCAACAGCTGCAGCGGCGTATTGGGATCGGTTGGTCCCTGTAACGTACTTCTTTTAACCAGGCCTGGCACATGTCCATGCAGTTGTACCAGGCTGCTCGCCTGCGCATCTTTCGAGTGCCCAAAAGGGAAAAGGCGATAAGTAACGAACGTTCCTAAAAGCAGTACACAAAGCAGAGGAATAGCAAACAATAGTTGCACCCGGCGCGGAGTGCGCGTACGTCTCCCACGTACATAGAATCGCTCGGCGGCCATAGATGTGTCTCCTGATTCAAATAGATTTGCGAATTGTTGGTACATAGATATACTTCAAGCCATCTGTCCCGGCTCCCAAACGTATTGACGTATGGCTGAATGCTAGATAACATCGTCCACTGGGGGTAGGACTTTACCTGGGCAAGAGCGGGCCGAATTATGGCAGGGCAAGCCCAGGCCGAACTATGGCAGCGCGATTACAGCCAGCAAAATGCAGGACAATATCGCATGCCAGGACAGGGGAAGCAGGCCGAATTATGCCAGGGCAGGGGCAAGCTCGAATTCTGGCAGGGCAGGGGAAGCAGGCCGAACGATGCCAGGGCAGGGGCAAGCCCAGCCCGTACCCTAGACGAAGGGCGATTCCTGGTGCTTTGTAAAATGTTGTTGAGTCGAACGTGGACATAGGATGTAGAGGCGCGATGTATGGTTATTTCAAGGAGAGCGGCATGTACTATTCCGTCGCTATTGCTGGTATACTACTAACATGGCCTGTTGGGGTAAGCAAAGAGAAATTTCCACAGTCAGGAGGGCTGCAAGGACTGGTCTATAGGCAGCCCGCTAACAAGCCGATAGGACTGGAAAGAGCGCATGCCAGCATGAAAACACGCAAGCCAGGCGATGCTCAACCCATCGATGGAACCTCATGTCCTGATGATGCGAGTGTTCTAGATTTTGGCATGCTCTACGAGAAATTTCGCCGACCGATTCACTCCTATTTATATCGTTTGCTGGGCAGCCAGGAAGACGCGGACGACCTTACGCAAGAAGTATTTACTCGGGCTTATATTGCCTGGAATGACCTGTATGATCGCGACAATCTTTCACCCTGGCTCTATCGCATTGCCACCAATTTATGCGTCGATCATCTACGACGGCGCAAGCGTATTTCCTGGTGGCCGTTGACGCGCGGCAAGCACAACGAGCATGCTGGCGAGGGCCGACTAGACGATGATGCATCCTATTTGCCATCGAATAGCGGTGGAATCCCGGAGGTTGGTGAGCGGGAACACATCCGGCGCGCCCTGGCCAATATGCCACGCGATTATGCTATCGTGCTTGTGCTGAGCGCGGCCCAGGGAGTTCCATACCAGGAAATAGCAGCCATCGTAGGTATCTCGCCGAATGCCGCCGCCACCCGCATTTCACGGGCGAAGCGCATGTTTGCAGAAGTGTATCAACGCATGAATGATGCAGGTCCTGGAGAACAGGAGTGATGACAATGGATAACAGCAATTTGCCACCATTACCCAGGGCAGGGGAGGTTGGTCCCGAGGTGTGCGCAGTTGTGCGCCTATACCTTGCGGTCATCGATGATCTTACAGCAGAACAGGTAGAATTGCTATCCGAACATGTCGTCGCCTGCGCTGCCTGCGGCGAAGAATTTTCGATGCTGGAACGCGCCACCCACCTGGTTGGCAGTTTCGTCGGCACCGCTCCGTCGCCGCGGGTTGACGCTGCCGTTCAAGCTATGATGGCTGCGCAGCCAGGGAACAGAACTCCGGTTGCCATGCGCCGCTCTACGCAGGGGCGCAGCGTCCCGCGTCGTCGTACTGCCTGGATTTTTGGTGAACTGGTCGCGGCGGCTGCCATCGTGCTGGCGCTCTTTACTTCAGCGCACTTCTTTGGACTCTTCGGAAATGCAGGGCCCCAATCGGCATTTGCTTTACCCAGCACTCTCTCCTGGAGCCAGTACGTCGTATTCCATACTGAGAACCGTATCGGGACGCATGGTGAACTCTACCAGGTGGAGACCTATCACGACCTCGGCACAGACGCTATGCATGTCGAGACGACGATGGACAGCCAGGTCGATGTAGTGGTGGTGAGCGACAACCACGAAATGCTTGGTATGGATATGATCCATCATGTCGCGCAAATGGGTACGGACTCGTGGATGGTCGATGACTCCTTGTTCGACCTTACGCAACTGCGTCACGATATACAGACGCATAACGCCGTTTACCTGGATACCGACTCCTTCAAAGGCCAGGAAGTCTACCGCATTCGCTGGAAAGATGGTCTCGTCTTGCTGCTCGATATGCAGTATCGCCCGGTCAACGTCCTGCGGGGAGCTGTAGGCCCCGGCACAGGCGCACCCATCTACACGACTCTCAAACTGATGCCTTCCTCACAAGTGTCATCCTCCATGTGGGATATGAGTGTGCCCCAGGGGTTTCAGATGGGCCAGTTGCCTGAGAAACCGTAACTTCCAGGCATCAACCGAAGCTGGGAAGCGATGATCCCGTAGGGGCGAGGGAGGACGATGAGGGGTTGGGAGGGCCTTTATGGTCGCCCGCGGGGTGGGAATGGGTGATCGTGTTCCCCCAAGATTGGAGCCAGATGAACAGGACGCGGGCGACCATAAAGGCCCTCCCAGCCCCACGTCCGCCGCCCTCGCCCCTACGGATGTTGATGGGCTTGGTCTTCGATTGATACCTGGTGGGCGACCGCGGGGGTCGCTCTGGAAGATGTCTCATTTGACCCACGTGGCTGTGAGAGGATACAATTAAAGGAGAAGCATTCCACAATGATGTGGAGCAGGGGCTAACGTTTATCGCCCCAAAGGAGAACGAACAAACACATGGCAGAACAAACGGCCGTTGTCGTCGGGGCGGTACGCACGGCGACCGGAAAATTTCTTGGTGGTCTATCCAGTTTTACAGCGCCTCAATTGGGGGCGATCGTCATTAAAGAGGCGGTACGTCGTTCGGGGATTGCGCCGAACACGATAGATGAAGTAATCATGGGCAATGTCGTCTCGGCAGGGGTAGGGCAGGCTCCTGCGCGCCAGGCTGCCCTTCATGCTGATCTGCCCGTCGATATCCCCGCCTTTACCGTGAACAAGGTCTGTGGCTCAGGACTCAAGGCTGTCATGCTTGCGGCCCAGGCCATTCGAGCTGGCGATGCCCAGGCATTCGTGGCCGGTGGGATGGAGAGCATGTCTAATGCACCCTACCTGTTGACCCAGGCGCGCACCGGATATCGCCTGGGCGACGCCAAAATGATCGACGCTGTGGTGCACGATGGACTGTGGTGCGCCTTTGAAAATATTCACATGGGCAGCGAAGCTGAAATCATTGCCGAAAAGTTCGGTGTGACGCGTGAAGAGCAAGACCAGTACTCGTTTCAAAGCCATCAACGCGCCGCCGCCGCTACCACAGCAGGACGTTTTAAAGATGAGATCATTCCTATAGAAGTCAAGCAGAAGAAAGGCGTTCTAGTCGTAGATACGGATGAACCAATTCGTGGCGATACTTCGATGGACGTGCTGGCCAAACTCATGCCCGTCTTCCAGCAGGGCGGCACGGTCACGGCGGGCAACGCTCCCGGCTTGAGCGATGGAGCCTCGGCCACCGTCGTCACAGAACGCGAGTTTGCGAAGGCGCAGGGTTTGCCCGTGCTGGCACGCATCACGGGCTATGCCTCAGCCGCCATCACGCCCCGCTACATCTTCGCCGCGCCGACACGCGCCGTCCACCGGCTGTTAGAGCGTACCGGCCTCAAGATCGGCGACTTTGACCTGATCGAGGTGAACGAGGCTTTTGCCGCGCAGACCCTGGCCAACGGCAAAGAACTGGACTGGGATTGGTCGCGCGTCAATGTCAACGGCGGAGCCATTGCCCTGGGTCATCCCATCGGCTCCAGCGGCTCTCGCGTCCTGACAACGCTCATCTATGAATTGCGCCGACGCGGTGGTGGTCGTGGATTGGCGACGCTCTGTCTCGGTGGTGGTGGGGCTGTGGCTATGTCGGTGGAAGTTTCGTAGGGATGAGGGACGTATCCTATGCCGCTCCCAGGGCAGGAGACCAGGTGATCAATCCGTAGGGTGTTGGTGGGCGACCGCGAGGGTCGCCCTGGCGATATGTCACAGTCCCTACTTTGTTTTTGGGAGTTTGCTCATGGTTCTCAGGCAACGGGTGCAGATGTTTACGTTGCGTGTGACGCCGTTAATTTCAAGACGACGTTTGTGTACATTGAGTACGAAGCGGCGGCGCGTACGCTTCTGCGAGAAATTCGAATGATTGCCGTGCAATGGCTTCCGTTCACATATTTCACAACGACCTGACATTTTCTATTGTCCTCTCTATTCCAGGTTTTCCAGGGCTGTGGCTCTGACCGGCCCTGGGCGCTTTCCCTTGATTATCCTTGCTGATTTTGCTATACTGCAAATGTTTCTCAGACCAATAGCCACACAAGCTGTGGTGATACACGAGACACCATTGTGCATGCCATGCGAGTATATCATGACATCACTTGTTTTGGCAATAGCAAAAAGAAAAAGAAGATATGCGCATGCCACGAACATCTGCGATCCAGCCACAACATGGGTTGCGCCCCCTGGGTAAGATCGAAGTCCTGCCCAACGCTATACACACCATTGCTGTGCAAGCCATCAGCGAATGCTACGGCGTCGTCGGCATCACTGCTCCACGCTTGCATAATGGGCAGCCGATCATGCTGGAGCCAGGGCATCTCAACCAGGGAGTACAGCTACGCATCGTCAATGATCAAATCATTCTCGATGTGTATGTGGCGCTAGAATACGGGCTGCGTATCTCAGAGATCGCGCAAAATATTATGAGCAGTGTCAAATTCTCGATTGAAAAGATGCTGGGCGTTCCTGTTGCGCAGGTCAACGTAAACGTTCAAGGATTGAGCCATAGCGTTGGGGCCGATTGATTGCGCCCGCGTAACATATGGCGCCAATCCGTCTTGCCATCAGCCTGACGTGCTGTGCACTCATACACAACGCAAGGAGAAGGATTGATTTCCACGATGCAGGAACCACTACCACGCGTCACTACTTCCATAGGTCCCCAGCGACAACGACGCATCAGCGTCTTTGATGGGCAAGACCTGAAGAAAGCCATGATGGCGGGCGCTGCATGGTTAGTCGAACACCGCGACGCCATTAACGCGCTCAATGTCTTCCCTGTGCCCGATGGTGATACCGGCTCTAACATGTCGGCAACCATGCAAGCTGCAATTCGTGACATCGCTCAGAGCGAAGACACCTCGGCTGGCGTCATCTCCGCCAAATTATCGCGCGGCGCATTGCTGGGTGCACGTGGCAATTCCGGGGTCATTCTCTCGCAGATACTACGCGGGCTGGCCCAGGGCCTTGATAAGAAACAAACCTTTACCGCGCATGACCTGGCCGTTGCTCTGCAAGCCGCGCACCAGCTCGCTTATCGCGCCGTTCTCAAACCCGTCGAGGGCACCATCCTTACCGTCATCCGCGAGACGGCTGAAGCCGCGCAGATCAGCGCAGGTCGAGGAGATGACCTGGTGAGCCTCGTACAGGACATCGTGATGGCCGCGCGTCAATCAGTTGCTCGCACTCCCGACCTTCTTCCTACGCTCAAGCAGGCGGGCGTCGTCGATGCAGGCGGACAGGGATTGTGTACCATCCTGGAAGGAGTCTGGCGTTACGTGCGTGGAGAGGCAGCGCAGGGAGCAGCCCCGGTGGTCACAGCAGATACAATGGGTATCGCGCGGGCGGGGGAACCCGCCGTCAAAAAGGGGCGCGTCACCATTGAAGAAGAATTTGGGTACGAAGTCGTTTTCCTGCTGCGTGGGGAGCGTCTCGACGTTGAGGCCATTCGTCAACGCATTATCGATATGGGCGGCGTCTCCACCGTCGTAGCGGGCGATGAGAAAATGCTCAAAGTCCACACCCACACAGAATCGCCCGGCAAAATTCTTGATTACGGTGTTAGCCTGGGCAGCCTGCTCGATATCAATATAGAGAACCTCCAGGAACAAAGCCTCACTTACGCCGCGGAGAGCGAGGCAGAACACGCGCAAGAGGATGCCCAGGCCGCCACACAGCAGATCGCCACCGTGGCTGTCGTCTCCGGCGAGGGCTTTGCACAGGTCTTTCAAGGACTGGGAGTCGGTTCCATCGTCCCGGGCGGCCAGACTATGAACCCCAGCACCGAAGAGTTACTCGCCGCGGTCGATTCCGTGCCGGCACAACAGGTCATCCTCCTGCCGAATAACAGCAACGTCATCTTGAGCGCGCGACAGGTCCTCACCTTATCAAGCAAACAAGTCTACATCGTCCCAACCGATACCATGCCGCAGGGCATCGCCGCCCTCCTGCGCTTTAATTTCGCAGCCGATTTCGATACCAATTGTCAGGCCATGACCGAGGCGGCTACTACCATCCATACAGCAGAGATCACCACCGCCGTGCGCAGCGTTCAGATTGGAGGGGTACGCGTGCGCGAAGGTGATTATATTGGTCTGGTCGATGGCAACCTCAACATCGCGGGACGCGATATGCAGCGCGTCATTCGCGAAACCCTTGAGCATATGGGCATCGAAAACTGCGAAATTGTCACCCTCTATTTTGGCGAGGATGTCACCGAACAGGAGGCAGAAGATACCGCCAGGCGTATCAAAGAACGTTACTCGCAACTTGAGATCGAGGTCGTAGACGGGGGACAACCCCACTACGCCTATATTTTGTCAGCAGAATAACGCCTTGCAGTTGGATGACTGCGAAGCAGTAGAGGCCACCCTGCCTGGGGGGCAGGTAATAGCCTCGTTTCCAACTGTCTAAGATCAGTTAATAAAGAGGTCTTATTATGAACGTTCGTATCGTTACGGATAGCACCGCAGACATTCCAAAGGAGCAGGCCGACGCCCTCGGCATCACGGTCGTTCCGCTCACCGTCTTCTTCGGTGACGAAGCCTACCTGGATGGTGTAGAACTTGACAGCGCTGGCTTCTACCGCAAACTGGCGGCGAGCAAAGAGTTACCGCGTACCTCCCAGCCATCTCCGGCCAAATTTCAAGAAGCGTATGCTCGCTTGATCGATGAAGGCGCGGATGCCATCATCTCCGTGCATCTCTCGGGGAAATTGAGTGGGACCTATCAATCGGCCTGCGCTGCCCGCGATGGTCTACTCGAAACCGGCAGAAAGATTCCCATGGAGATCATTGATTCTAAAAGCATCAGCGTCGGCATGTCGCGCTCCATTATGCTGGCCGCACAGGAAGCATCTAAAGGGCTGGGACTTGAAGAGATCAAAGCTCATATACTTGACCAGCTCGCGCGCACGCGCATCCTTGCCGTGCTCGATACCCTCGAGTATGTCAAACGCGGCGGGCGCATTGGAGGTGCCAGGGCCATGCTTGGCAACATGCTCAGCGTCAAACCCCTCATCTCACTCAAGGATGGAGAAGTCGTCCCTGTAGAGCAGCCGCGCACACGCAGTAAGGCCTATGCGCGCATCGCGCAGCTCCTCGCCGAAGCTGGCAAGATCGAACATGTCTCTATTGCCGAGGCCAGCGAAGAAGTCGGTCAACAACTCGCGCAGGCCATTAAAACCACCTATACCGGCGATCTTCCCATTTACCGGCTTGGAGCAGTCCTGGGCACCCACACCGGCCCCGGTACCGCCGCCATCGCCTACGTCATAGCATCGTAATTTTTTGTGGGGGTTCTCAACCATGCAGCACTACGTCGTACCCAACATCTATAGCGACATGAGCGACCAGTCGCAGGGATACTTCGCATTCAAGTTCACCTGCCAGATCTGTTACTGGTCAGTTGATTCAACGCCCATACGCTCAACCGTCAGTACCGCCACCGACGTGATGGATATCGGCGTGGGGCTGCTCGGCGGCTTTTGGGGTCGAGCAGCGCAGGCTGGCGAACAGATCTACGGAACCAAATGGCACCAGGAGCAGGCCACAGCCCTACAACAATCCTGGGCGCAGGTACAGCATGAATTTCACCTCTGTCCGAAGTGCCATCTAACCGTGTGCATGCGCTGTTACAACGTCAAACTCAACCTTTGTACGCGCTGCGCTCCTGACCTCAAAGCCGATGGAGCCAGTTTCCAGCATGAGATGAACATCGAGGCCCAGCGCAAACAGATCGAGCAGGGGTACCAGGTTCCACAATTTAATGTGGGCGCCATTCCATCGGCTGTGACGCCTGAGATGATCCAGCCGCAGCCGCGCCCTGCACAGATTCAAGCGCCGGTTGCGAATGCGGGGAGTGCTGGTCCCCTGGTCGGCACGAATTTCGATACGCCTGGCTATCCAAAAGAAGTTGCCTGTCCCAAATGCCGCAGGATGGGGCCTCCCGGTAAATTTTGCCAGGATTGCGGCACCAAACTCTCATTACCCGATCTGTTCTGCCCCAATTGCGCCGAAAAAGTCGAGATCGGGGCGCGCTTCTGTCAGGAATGCGGCACCAGGCTGCAACAGGCTACGTAATAAATTCTCCCTCTACAACCATTGACGTTTCAACATGTATCAAGTTACAATAGGAGTAACCCGATAGGGATGCGATAAATCGCGTCCATCGCTCGAGCGAAACGAACCATCGGAGCGAGTCGTATACCAATGTAGAGGCCCGAGTTATCGCGCTTCAGCTATCGAGGGACCGGTTTCTATTTACCACGTAGTTCGTTTATGACCAATGGTCAATAGTTCAGATGAGGACCACCCTGTCGGCACCTGGAAGTGCCTGGTGGTTATCCATGGGTAACCGGCCGAGGCTGCGGAATATCCCGTTAATAGCACGGCTGGTCTTGACTACGAAGGAGGAACGACTGTGGGAATGTTACGTATCATGTCACGGCGAGGCGATGACCGCATCACCTGGGATCAGCAGAAACTTCAAGTGGGCGACCTCGAGGCCACCGCTGCTGTTCGCGAAGCCGAGCGCATCTTCGCGCAAGAACGCGCCAAAGGTGCCACGGCCTTTCGCCTCGACCCCGGTAAACCGGCACAGCGCATCGACACCTTTGACGAAACAGCCGAGCAGATAGTTCTCGTCCCGCGAGTCGTTGGGGGATGATCATCTTCACTCAGCAGGTACTTACCACGCTGGGTTGGATCGTCTTAGCGCTCGCCATCTCACCTATGGTATGGCTGCTCTTTCAGCCATATTTCAAGGGTTTATCGTCTGCTGAGCGGCGAGCTGCTCATCTCCTACGCGACATGCTCACCGTCGAGCAATGTCGCCAGCTCGTCTGGCATGGCTACCTTGAGGTGCCAAGCCCCTCAACCACTCAGCGTGTCTACCGTGTGCCGCGTAGCAGAGGGTATGTCCAGGTTATCGAGCATGGTCATCCCGTCATGCGCCTCTGTATCCAGCCTGTCGAGAGTTTGCCCGATGCCGACGTTGTCATCCTCCACAAACTCATGATCGAGGGCAATGAAGAATACTATCTCCAGAAAGCTAACAAGTACCTCTGTGTGTAGGGCGCGATATATCGCGCCCTTCCGACTGCCTGACACGTAGTGTCTTCCTTTCAGCCAGCCTGACCGCAGGTAGGACGCAGTCCGTTGGCTGGCTGGATAAGGACCCTGCACGCAGTGCGTTGGCAGTCGGAATAAGGACCCAGCGCCCTATTCATCATCCTCCAAATCCTCCTCCTCACCCTCCTCTAACACCTGCACCACCTCGCGATGCCCGTTCTGCTTCACACAGGCGTGTGGGCCACCATCCAGCGGCGTATGACACAGCGGACACACCGGGCGGCCGCTGCTCACCAGCAGAGTAATGGCACTCGTCAGCGCCTGCGCCTGCTCCAGCGTAAAAAATATCGAAATTGCCTCATCCTCGCGAATAATCGCCTGCGGCTCCTGCCCGCGCTCCAAAAGAATCTCGATGGGGGCCGCAATCAGCGCCAGCAGGTCGCGCCCCTCATCATACCCAATGCGAATCTGGCCTACCTGGAACTCAAACGTCGGCCTGGTTGGAAAATCCGCCGGTAAGCCTGACGGCCTCGGCCCTGGCTCCGCCTGCGCCACAGTGCGTAACACTCCGCCCTCTGTAATCTGCGCCAGCACTCGATCCAGCGCGATCGCCAGATCATTCAACTGCTCCTTTTCCATCCACAACAGCGCCGTGCGCGTGGAGGCCTGCGCAAAGACACGGAAGCGGCGTTGTCCAGGCTGGCCTATCGCCTCGGCCCCAAGGACGGTCGCAAGACCCAGATCTGTACTCATCGATAAACCCTCACTCCATACTAATACCCGCGTGACGGATCATAACGATTGCGCAGCGGCTCGCCAGCGCGGTAGCGACGTAAATTATCCGCAAACAAAGCCGCCAGGCGAGCATCATAATGCGCGCTCTGCCCAGAAATATGCGGCGTCAAAATCACCTGCTGCATCCCATACAGCAGACTATCCGCGGGCAGTGGCTCATCCTCCGTCACATCCAGACCGGCGCCAGCAATCCATCCCTCCTGCAGCGCGCGCACCAGCGCCTGCTCATCCACCACTCGCCCGCGTGCAACATTCACCAGGTAGGCCGTCCGCCGCATTGCCCGCAGCTCCGCCTCCCCAATCAGCCGCTCCGTCTCCCGCGTCAATGGCACAGACAGCACCACGTAATCACACTCGGCTAACAGGTCGTGCAACCGCTCCGGCGGATAGTAAGCATCCACAACGGGATCGGCCTCTCCCTGACCTGCCGCAGAACGCCGCATGCCCAGCACCCGCATACCGAAAGCCTTGCCCAATCGCGCCACAGCATGCCCGATACTGCCAACACCCACAACACCCAGCGTCGAACCCACCAACTCGCGTCTTCCAAGCCTGTACCAGCTCGCGCTGCGCGCCCACACATGCGCATCCTGCAGCCGCACCATCTGGGGCCAGTTCCAGTTAAACATCAGCATACTGCCAAAAACGTACTCGCTAATCGTCGACGCGTGAATGCCCGCCGCGGTCGTAATAATGAGCTTGCATCCGGCATCCAGCACACCTGTAGGCCCCAACGAATCCACCCCCGCCCCGCTAAATTGCAGCCAGCGCAGCTGTGGCGCCAGCTCCCGCCAGTTCGCGGGAAGCTCGTAGCCACACAGCACCTCTGCCTCAGCCAGAGCAGCAGCCAGCTCCTCTGTACTCCTCAAAACATGTATCTGCACCCCCGCAGCCTCACTTAACAACTCCTGTGAGTCCTGCGAAAAATGAAAAGAACTCACTACATTCAGACCAGTAGACACAGTGAATAACTCCTCTACCGAAATATCGTTTAAAAAATGGATCGTTTCGAGCTATGTATTACTCCCTAGTCTATCCGATGGGAAGGCCTTGTGGCAAGTATGTAGAGCGAGAGAAGGCGAGACGTTTATGTTCTATGACTGATACTATCGTGCCTTGATTGTGATACCGACGCGACTTGTGGAAGAAGCACAGCTTTGTTACTTTTGATGCAAGTGATTTAAACAGCCGAAGGGTAATTATTGCTCATTCTTCCAGAGCCTTGTAGTTGGATGGGAATACAATCTCATTTCCAATTGTCTATACCCTGAGATATCTAAAGAGAGATTTAAAAGTAGCCGATATGTATTGTATGAGCACGAGGCACGGCCGACAATCGTCCTAATCCGGGCCAATTCAGTGCAGATATAGAGGCTGGCGCGTTTGAACAGGTAGATGTTTCTATGTATAAAACGCATTTAATACCATTTTGCCAGGCGATTCTCGAGAATTGCCTCTTGATAGAAAGTGGGTCGCATGTTGGTCAATAACGATGTAAGCCAGGCAGGAGCAACAAACTTCGAGCCACACTACACGAACAAAGGACAGGCATCTCCCGCCCTCGGCTGGAAACAGCTCAAACCAACGTCACGCGGCAGCAAAGGCAAAAGGCGGCGGCGTATTCTCGCCATTGCCAGCGCAGTCCTGCTCATCTCACTTATCTTTACCGCCGTGCGCGTCGCAAGCATCGCCTCCGGCAACAACGACCAGCTTACCCTCACGGTTGGTGGCCAGCAGGGCGCCTTGATCGACCTGCGCCAGAGCCTACCCATCAGCCCTTATCTTTACGGTGTCAACGTCTTTCCACAGGCAGGCTCCAGTTCGATAGAAGCCAACTTCACCGGATTCATGAACTACGGTTCCACGGTCGTCAACGGCCTGCACAGCGCCGGTATCAACCTCCTGCGCTTCCCAGGCGGCAGTTGGGGAGAGAATCATATCCTCTCCTACGACCAGCTCTACGACTTCAGCAATCTGCTCTACGCCACCGGCGCCCAGGGCATGATCCAGGCTCGGCTCTCCAACCCCATCGACAAGTATAACAAAGCCACCACCCTCGATGATCGCGCCAAGTTGGCTGGCCACTGGGTCGACTTCTTGAGCAACCCAAAAAGCACCTTCCGTGGCAAATATGCCAACCTTCCCATACATCACGTCCTGCTCTGGTCCGTCGGCAATGAACCCGACCGGCTCACCGACCCCGATACCGGCGCAAAGTTTCTGGTCGGCAACTACGTCAAAGACTTCATCGCCTACTCCATCCAGATGCACCAGAACAACCCAACCATCAAAGTCTTTGGACCGGAAATTAGCCAGTTCTACGGTGTAGGTGCCGGGCCAACTGACATCAACGGCACCCCATGGATGGAAGGGTTCCTCAAAGGCGTCGCCGCCTACGAGAAAGCCCACAACCTACCCTTTCACCTACTCGATGGCGTCTCGTTTCACACCTACCCATTACTGGACGCGCGGACCTCGCCCTACCTCTTGATGAGTAGCTCAGAAGAGTGGAACTACCTGCTGCCGCAGTTGCGCCAGTTTGCTCGCCAGACCATGGGGCGCGACCTACCCATCGCCATCACCGAAATCAACTCAACCCCATCCAACGGGCAGCAGCCCACCAAAGGTCAGGCCGCCCTCTGGTGGGCTGACACGCTCGGCACGTTAATGAACCAGCAGGCTGAATACGTCTCCTTCTTCTCAGCCCAGGGAGTCGAGCCGCCCTATCCCTTGTTTACCGGAGACAACTCGCCGCAGCAAACCGCCATGTACCGCGTCTTTCAACTTTACTCGCACCTCCAGCATAATCTGCTGCCGTTGCAGGTGCAGCACGATCCCGTCGACGTGTTTGCCACGGTCGATGATGCGCACCAGGCGCTCAGTCTCCTGTTCGTGAACAAATCAGGGGTAAACCAGGTGGCCCAGGTCAGCCCGCAGAACCAGCTCTTCGGCTTCAGCCCCTGGCATACGCAGCAAATCAGCATCGCAGCATACAGTATAGTGCTCGTCACTATGCATCGCGGAGGCGGCGCCGAAGCCTACAGCTTCAGTGTACCCGCCGCCGATACAACCTTTATCAATCCTTTGCAGCAAACGGTGTGCGGCCAAAAAGCCGACGCACTCGCATACAACATACCCTGTTAATGTAGAGGGGGATAAATCACGCCTCACTACCGGGACATTGTAAGGGCGACCGCAAGGGTCGCCCTGGTAATAGACTAAAAGGAGCAATCGTGTTTCTCACGTATATTGGCTACTGCCTTGAAACAATTTACTTGCTCATCATCCTATTGATGGTCTTCCAGGCTATCTTCAATATCCGTTTGCGCCTTTTCATCTGGGAAGCACCGGAGCATGCGTGGCTTAATCACTCCCCTACCGTGTACCGCGATCCCTGTCTCTCCTTCACTATCCTTTTGCCGGCCAAAAATGAAGAAGACGTGTATCGCGAAACCATCCAGAAAGTCTCTGATCTCAACTACCCTAAAGAACTCATGCAAATCGTCGCCATCTGTCGTGAAGATGATCCCGGCACCATCGCTGAAGCCCAGGCCAAAATTGATGAGCTGGGCAACCCCAACGTGCAGTTGCTCATCTATAACGACTACCCCGTCAGTAAGCCGCATGGTCTCAACCTGGGTTTACAGATAGCGCGCGGCGACATCGTTACCATCTTCGATGCCGAGGATGAGCCGCATCCTGATATCCTCAATATCATTAATACTACTATGCTCAATGAAGATGTGGATGTTGTGCAGAGCGGCGTGCAGCTCATGAATCATAATACTAAATGGTTCTGTTTCCTCAACGTGCTAGAATACTTCTTCTGGTTCAAATCATCCATGCATTTCTTTGCACGTATCGGAATGACGCCCCTGGGCGGCAATACCGTGTTCGTGCGGCGTGAATTGATGGAACAACTGGGTGGGTGGGATGAAAGCTGCCTCACCGAAGATGCAGATCTGGGTATTCGTCTCAGCCTCGCCCACGCCCGCATACGCATCATCTACGACGATGAGTTTGTTACCCGCGAGGAGACACCGCATACCATCCGGCAGTTCATTAAGCAGCGCACGCGCTGGAATCAAGGCTTCATCCAGATACTCTTCAAAGGGGAATGGTTAAAACTCGAAAAATTATCGCAGCGCCTGCTGGCCTTTTATGTCCTGATCCTTCCAGAGGTGCAAGCATTGTTTGCCATTCTGGTACCGGTCGCGATAATCATGTTCTTTTTCGTCAAGTTCCCGCTCTGGCTTGCCATGTTCACCTTCCTTCCACTCTATTGCTTTGTCCTCGCCGTCTTTATAGACCTGGCAGGACTGCACGAGTTCCTGAAGGCGCACAATCGTAAGTGGAGCTGGCGAGAAGCTGGCATTTTAATCATGGCATTCTTCCCATATCAATGGATACTCAGCATCAGTGCGCTGCGAGCAGTGTACCGTGCTCTCAGGGGCCATGCCAACTGGGAGAAAACCGCCCATATCGGGCAACATCGTGGCAAAGCTGCCGCGTAACTAAAGGCACAGGTGGTGTGGACGCGATAAATCGCGTCCCTACGTAAAGAGAGAGACATGACAGTTTCCTATAAACCAACACAAGATCAGGACCCTCAGGAACCGGGGTCACAATATAGCTCAGATGGCGCAAAGCGCAGTGACAACGTCGCAGGGGCCAGCTTTAGCGCGCCCACTCAGCCAGGTTCTGCATTGGGCCAGCAAGGAAATCCAGCAGGGCTTCCCCGGTCGATACGCCCAAACGCGGTAGTAAAGCCTCCTGTCACTCCTCCAACGGCAGCGCGTTTTTTCGCCGCTGAAAATGGCAGCAGGCCTGGCTTCAACCCGGCACAATCTGGAGAGGCAAATGGGAATGGCGCGGGCCAGACGCGACACCCAGCCGCGCTGCGCAATGCCCCTAAAACGGGAGTCATGTCCTATGCCGCCTCTCCTGCTGAGTTAGCACAGAACGCCCAGAAGCCGGAGGTAGAGAATGGCAATATCATCCTCTATCGCACACATAATTTCTTCTTACGTACCGCCTATCGTCCTGACCACAGGTCCAATCCACTACGCCGACCTACCGGACATACTACTGTCATGCCTCGCGTTTTGCCAGACCAGGAAAAGCGCATCGCGGCCAGCGAAACGCGCGTCATGCCCAATGTCACGCTCAACATCGCCAGGCAAACAAGGGCTATTCCTATGCCATCCTGGGTAGAAGCCATTCTACTGGTCATCTCCCTGGTAGGTGTACTGGTCGCCCACGCCTACAATATGTTCAATTTTCCACGCTACGAACTGGATGAAGGCACCTATATGTCCAATGCCTGGGGCATCACCCAGGGATGGATCTCGCCCTATCCCTATGGGTATGGACATCCACCTCTGGCATGGATACAGATTGCCGGCTGGTTACAGCTCACCGGGGGACCTTTCATCTTTGGAAACGCCCTTAATAGCGGGCGTGTCTTCATGCTCTTCTACGCCGCAGGAAGCGCGCTGCTGGTCTATCTGATCGCGCGGCGTATGGGAGGTAGCGCCAGCGCAGGCATTCTGGCCCTGGTCGTCTTCTCATTCTCGCCGCTCGGCATCACTTATCAACGCCAGGTTTTCCTGGATAACATCGCAACCTTCTGGATGTTGCTCTCGCTCTACCTGCTTGTCGTAGGCAATAGCCGCTTGCAGTATATCATTGGCGCGGCAGTGGCCTTTGGCTTCTCAGTCCTCTCCAAAGAGGTCTACCTGATCTGTTTCCCCGTCTTGATCTACGCGGCCTGGCTTTATACCACCAAATTCCAGCGCAAGTTTGGCATGGTCTCGTTCATTTACGCTGCCATCGCCGTCTGCTCAGCCTTCGTGTTGATGGCGGTGTTGAAAGACGAATTGTTCCCTTATAGCTGGCACCTGCCCTGGGATACGCACCCGCACTTGAGCATGCTCGACACCCTGGTAGGACAGGCACAGCGCGGCCAGGTCGGAGGAAGTTTCCAGGCGAGCTGGGAAATCTGGATTGAAAATGACCCGCTGATCATCATCTTGAGCATCGTGTTTCCGCTCTTTAACCTCGTCTATGGCTGGTGGAATCGCAAGCACCTGATGCTCTCGCTGATGGCGATTATCTTCTGGTTGCTGCTGGTACGCGGTGGACAGGTGCTCTCGTTCTATATCCTGCCGCTCATTCCGCTGGCCGCCTTGAACATGGCGCTGGCCTTGAATACAGTTATGGGCTGGCTGGGGAAACTGGTACGCTTTGATCTCGTGCGAGTTGCGCTGCTGATCGTCGTGATCGCCATCGTCCTTCCCTATGATATTAAGGCCACCGGCTTCCGCTTCTACCAGCATCCCACGTCTGCGCAGCAGGACGCCATGGTATGGGTGCGCAACCACGTGTCGCACAACGCCTTCATCGTCATTAATAGTTACCTGTATGTCGACCTGCAACTTCCTGGAGGTCAGGGTACCGGTGATGGCGCTCCCTATCCACACGCGGAAGTCTACTGGAATGTTGCCTTCGACCCTGAATTGCATGACCGGACCTTACAGAAAAACTGGGATCGCATTGACTACATCGTCGCCGACTCCGAAATGCTGAATGACATCAAGACCTACGGCAGCGGCATGAACCTGATCAAACAGGCCTACCAACACTCGGTGCTGCGCGCCGAATTCCGCGCCGACGATCACAACCTGCAAATCGTCGTCCAGGTCTACCAGGTCATCCATCAATATACGCCCCCAACGGTGTATTCCGGGCAAGGTTCTGGACCTGGCGCAACAATACAAACTAACGGCCCGCCCCTGTTTAATGGTTCGCCGCGAGGTGATCCGTCAGGAATCGCGGAACAGCGAAAGATACTATCTGTTATATAAGTCATAAAGAGGTTTAGAAAATCATGTTGGCAACACGACCAGATACGGACACCATAGGGATCACACGCACATTTGATGGCATTGAAGAGGCTGCTCACAGGGTTATTGAGCAAGTAGGCGGCATGCAGTCGGTCATGCGCGGGGCAAAGATGGCCATCTTAAAGCCCAACCTTGTTGCAGGGCGCAATGCGGAGACAGGTTCAACCACCAGTTTTGCTCTCCTCAAAGCCGTCGCCGAAGAAGTACGCGCCTGTGGAGCAGAGCCTGTCCTGTGTGAAACCCCTGGCACCGAGTTTGATCGTGATGCTACCTACACTATCCTGGGAGTTGAACAATTCTGCCAGGAAAACGGCATTCGCATCGTCAAAGTAGACCCTGAGGGCGGGGAGCAGGACTGGATCGAACTGCGGCCAGAAGGCGCCAAACGCCTGCGCCGTTTCCGCATCCCGCGTATCCTCACCGAGGCGCGCCTGATTAACCTTCCTGTCCTAAAAACGCACGTCGTTTCGGCTATGACGCTCGGTATGAAAAATCCCATGGGCATTCTGCCTCGACCGGATCGCCGTTCCATGCACACCTTCGGCATCGACCAGTCCATCGTAGACATGAACCGCGGCATCAAACCCGACCTCACCATCGTTGATGGCAGCGTTGGGCAGGACGGCGAAGGCCCTCTTTACGGCGATAAGGCCGACCTGCAGGTGCTGGTCGCTGGCCGCGATAGCCTGGCCGTCGACCTTGTCTGCTGCCAGCTCGTCGGCGTCAAGCCGCGGGACATCCCGCATCTCAAACTGGCGTTGGAGCAGTTCGGTAAACCTTCCTGGAAGCTGGTGGGCGAAGAGGTAGGCGTGATCAAGAAGTTCCACCTGCCCCAGCAAAAGCCGCTCTATCGCTTCATCTTCTGGCTCATGTATCCGTTGGATTATCCCTATACAATGATTGCCGAGCGCGGCAAGCACCTCTGCACCACTCTCTATGGCACAGGGCTGGTCGGAACACGCCCGCAAATTTCAGCAGAGATGTGTACGCGCTGCGGCGTCTGCGTCGATACCTGCCCACTGCCCAACGTGATTGATCTCAAAACCTTGAAAGTCAACTATAACACCTGCCAGCGCTGCCTGCTCTGCTACGAGGCTTGCCCGGAGAAAGCCATCAGCGTCAAAGGCTATTCTGGGGCGAGGCAATAAACCATGACCATCCTTGTAACAGGCGCGACCGGCTTCTTAGGTTCCGCGCTGGTCACTGAACTGGTAAAACAGGGGCAACCAATACGCATCCTCGCGCGCGATGAACGGAAGGCGCGCGCGCAATTTGGCGATGCCGTCACTATTATTCGAGGTGAAATTACCGATGAGGCGCAGGTGCAACAAGCCGTTGACGGCGCCACCACCATCTACCATTTTGCCGGGCGGCTCTATCATCCCAGCACCCCGGCGCAACTCTACTATCGCACGCACGTCGAGGGGACGCGCATCCTGCTTGATGCTTGCCAGGGGCAGAGCCAGTTACAGCGCATCGTGCATTGCAGCACTACCGGCGTTCACGGCGTTAGCGGTAAAACACCTGCCGCCGAAGATGCGCCATTTGCTCCCACGAACCCTTATGAAGCCACCAAGCTAGAAGGTGAACTGCTCGCCCTCAGGGCTTATAAAGAGCAAGGTCTGCCCATAAGCGTCGTCCGCCCCGGGCTTGTATATGGTCCCGGTGATCTGCACCTGCTCGGTTTCTTCGCATCCATTAAAAAAGGACGGCCCTGCCTCATCGATGGTGGAAAAGCCTTGATCCATCCCATCTATATCGATGACATGGCAACCGCCTTCCTGCTCTGTGCAGAACGCCCACAGGCCATTGGACACAGCTATAATATCGCTGGCGATCATCCCGTCTCATTTCGTGAACTGGCTACAGCTATCGCGCGTGCCCTGGGGAAACCATTGCCCAGAGGCGACCTTCCTCTCTGGCTTGCCAATGTTGCCTCAGACATTTTCGCGCTCATTCCGGGGATCAAAGGCGAAAACGCCCCACTCACGCGCAGCCGCGTGCAATTCCTCACCAAGAGCCGCGTTTATGATATAGGGCGAGCAAGAAAAGAGCTGGGGTTTGCTCCGACCATTGCGTTGGAAGAGGGGATGAGGCGAACAGCCGATTGGTACTATAAGCATGAATATTTATAGGTTGTGGTTAATATCAAATACGCCGATACGTTCTTATGTTAAGAGTTTTCATAATCCGAGGTTTGCATGCAGTACGACCCGAACACTTCACCGCCTCCCATTCGCCCGCGCCCGGCGCGCCCGCGCCTGATAGGCATGAACAATAGAGAGCAGGATCAGTATACGACTCCCAAGGCGGAGAAGGGAACCGTTACGCCGCCTTCCTTCCCTGCGCAATTTAATGATGTCACTATGCAGCCTACTGTCTCAATGGAATCCATGCAAACCAGGACCAGGGCATCCATCCCTGGAACGCCCCCAAATTATTTCAAAGCAGGGCCGCACACCGATGATATCAGTAACCAGAGTACATCGCGCCTAATGCAGCTCAGCGGTATGATGCCCGCCGTCAGGATACCAACACAAAACGGGCAAGGCAGCCTACCAGTAGCACCAGCGCGCCTTAGCACCGACCAGGAAGAAGGCTACTGGCCCTTTGGTATTCAGCGGACGGGCGCGTTGCCCGTTGTCAATCTCTACGGGCGTGAGCCTTTTGGACGCATTCTTCCGCCAATTCCCTCCGCGGAAGCAGTTGCCATTCCAGTAACGCCGTTCACCAAACCCCAGCCAGCCTGGAAAGCGCTGCTCAATACACCGGCAGCGAAGGTTGCCATCGGCCTTCTTATCGGCATTGGCCTCTTATTCCTGGTGGCGCATTTTGTCGACTTGCCGACTACCATTTCGATCTTGCGCCAGAACCTGACGACGCCGAAAGGCATTGCCCTTGCACTGCTTTCTGGCGTCGCCTTCCTGCTCGCCTTTTCCGTTCGCGGCGTGCGCTGGAAGCTGTTCCTGAATCCCGTCGGCAAAGTCAGTACCTTCAAAGCCATCCAACTCTTCCTGGTGGGCATCTTCCTGAATTTCTTGCTGCCCATACGCGGCGGTGAAGTAGCAAAAAGCCTCATGCTTAAACGCATCGCCAATATCCCCGTCAGCAAATCGCTGCCAACCGTCGCCATGGATAAGGCCCTGGATTTGATGCCGGCCCTCTTCATCATGGCAATTGTGCCTTTTCTAGGTGTGCAGATGGACATCAAACTCTGGGTTGTCCTGGCCCTGGTTGGTGGATTACTCCTCGGCCTCATCTTTTTCATCGTCCTGGCTGCCTGGAAGCGCGCCGCCGCCATCAATCTGCTCCAGAGAATGACCAGAATGCTACCGAAATCTATCGCCGGCAAGATCGAAGGATTCGCCACCGGCTTTGTGGACTCGCTCTTGATGGGCGCCAGCCAGCCGCGCATCTTTGTCCCGGCAGTACTGCTGACCATCGTCGCCGTTCTCTTCGATGGCCTGTTCGCCTTCCTCGCCTTCTGGACCATCGGGTTCCCCATATCGTTTGGCACCGCCATCTTCGGCTACACCGTCTACAACATGTTCTATATCCTGCCCACCCCTCCCGGACAGGTTGGCAGCAATGAGGCCATCGGCTTGCTCGTTTTTACGGGACTATTGCACCTGCCAGCCGATAAAGTGACCGCCATGTTCGTCTTCTCCCATCCCTTTGCCGCGCTGCTTATGACGATTACTGGTATGGGCTGCCTCAGCGCGTTGGGGCTGAAGCTTTCGAGTGCTATGAAGGTGCAGACCGAGGGGGAGAGCGCGATGGTGGTGGAAGAGAAGGAACGGCAGGAGCGGCAGGGGTTGACTTTGAAAGGGTAGGGACTTACCGTCCCTTTGTGGCATATCCGACGTACGAGATGCCCTTGAACCAGCCTGGACCCATTTTGAAGCGACCATGAACGAAGCCACGCGGCATGAATCCCCTCAATTCTTGTACCTGTAAGCCACTGGCGGTGAGCAGACCGGTGAGCTCAGGCGGTTTAATAAATTGGTGGTAGTTGTGAATGCCGGGTTTCAGGCCGCCGCTTGGGAAATGTTCTCCGTACCAGATGAGTATGGCTCGCGCCAGCAGCGTGCGATTGATGGTATCGAAGACGAAGACGCCGCCGGGCGCGAGTACGCGTGCAACCTCGGCGAGCGTGGCCTTCAGGTTGCCGACATGCTCTAGCACATCAAGGGAGACAATGACCGAGAAACTGCCGTCCGCGAAGGGCAGGGACTCCGCGACTGCCTGTTCATAAAATATGTTCTGCCCCAGACCCTGTTGCCGGGCGTGGATGCGCGCGGTTTCTAATGCGCCCTCCGAGGAGTCTATACCCACCATGACCGCCTTGCGCCGCGCCAGGTCTTCGCAGATCAAGCCGCCGCCACAGCCGACTTCGAGAATTTCCTGCTGCGCCAGCGCGCCCTTGCCAAAGACCCTGCTGAGGCAGGATTCGATGTAATCGCAGCGATCACCCGTCATCTGGTAGAGGAAACAGCCCTTATTCCACCAGTCAAAGTTGGCGAAGATTTCGGATTGTGGACGTTTGCGTTTGAACATGGGGATCTCCTTCGTGCAAGGTTTGACTTCATATTTATGATTATAACGTTGCCTTATTGTGACTTACAACGTCTCTGTTAAGTGGCTTGTTGAGGGATTTGGCAATGTTTATTTGCAAGCGGTTTTTCTGAGTAGAGGGTGTGTGATGGTAGGTTTGAAGCGGTTTTGATGGGGAGTGTTAATGGGGTCCAGTGTGATGAGCGGCGGGCGACGCAAGCGTCCCAACCCCACATCCACATCCGCCCCTACAGATGTATGCCTGATGTATTTGTGAGTGTACATCAACGCGTCCACAAGAGGGGAGCGAGACGCCGACGCCAGAACCATCCTATGGTAAATATGGCTTCGTAGGGAGGCGATTCATCGCGTCCACAAGGGGGGAACGTGGTATAATTGGGGGAAACACACACAACTAATACATAGAGAGGCAGAAGCAAATTATGGCAATGTTTGAAAGTTTATCAAAACGTTTGGAAGGTGTTTTTACTAATCTTAGTGGGAAGGGCAAGCTGACCGAGGCCGATGTTGAAGAGGCCATGCGTGAGGTGCGGCTGGCGATGCTGGAGGCGGATGTCAGCCTGAAGCTGGTGCGGCAATTCGTTGAGCGCGTCAGGGCCAGGGCGATTGGCGCGGATGTGCTGGGCAGCTTCTCTCCGGCGCAGCAGGTGCTCTCCATTGTTAACGACGAGTTGATTGAGATGCTTGGCGGCGAGGGCCAGAATAAGCTTGACCTGGGTGGTCCACCCCCCAATGTGATTATGCTGGTGGGTTTGCAGGGTTCTGGTAAAACCACTATGGCGGCCAAGCTCGCCAACTACCTGCGCAAGCAACAGGGGCAGCGTCCACTGCTGGTCGCCGCCGACATGTATCGTCCCGCTGCCGTCCACCAGCTGCAGGTGCTGGGAAAACAGGTTTCTGTCCCGGTCTACTCGGAACCTGCAGGGGCGAATCCGGTCGATATCACTGTTCACTCGCTTGCCTATGCGCGCGAACAGGCTTTGACGGTGGTCATACTGGATACGGCAGGCCGCCTGAACATCGACGAGCGCATGATGCAAGAGGTCATCAGCATTCGCGGGCGGGTGCAGCCGCGTGAAGTGCTGCTGGTGGCCGATGCCATGACCGGTCAGGAAGCGGTGCGCGTCGCGGACGACTTCAACAAGGCCGTCTCGTTGACGGGCATGATCTTGACCAAGATGGATGGTGATGCTCGGGGCGGGGCGGCGCTTTCGATGCGCTCGGTGACCGGCGTCCCGATCAAGTTCATGGGCGTGGGTGAAAAAGTCGATGCGTTGGAGGCGTTCTATCCCGACCGTTTGGCCTCGCGTATACTGGGAATGGGAGATGTACTTTCTCTGATCGAACGCGCGCAGGAAACCATCGACGAGGAAGAGGCGCTGAAGGCCCAGGCCAAAATGCAGCAGGGCAAATTCGACCTGGAGGACTTTCTCAATGCTATGCGCCAGTTGAAGCGTATGGGACCATTGCGCCAGGTCATGGAGATGATTCCTGGCTTCAATAAAATCGCAGCCACGCCTGATATGGAGGAGGCGCTGGAAGGGGATCAACTCAAACACGTGGAAGCGATAGTCCTTTCCATGACGCGAGAGGAACGACGCAATCCCGATATTATCAATGGCAGTCGCAAGAAACGCATCGCGCGCGGCAGTGGCAGCACGCCGCAGGATGTGAACCAGCTGCTCGGTCAATTCGCAGAGATGCGCACCATGATACGCCAGATGAGCAGTGGTAAAGGTCCCTGGGCGAAAATGGCTCGACAATACGCCGGAAGCGGCGGGCTTCCCGGCATGCCCGATCTGGGGGGCCTGGGAGGAGCAGCTATGCCATCGCTGCCGCGACCATCTGGAGGGGGCCATAAGGGCGGTGGCAAGAAAACTGGCAAAGCAGCCCGCAAGGAAAAACGGAAACATAAAGCGAGGAGTGGCCGGAGGTAATCCACTATGCAGCGTAAGCGCTCACATCGCCTGATGCCAGCCATGCTGGTGTGCATGTTATTCGCATTTGTCATGCTCACCAGTGGCTGTGGGGGAAGTCAACAATCGCAGCAGCAGGCAAGCCAGAACAAGACACAGCTTGATGCGGCTCTTCAGCACGCCAGGAATATCGGCGTGCCGGATTCGTCTCTGCAACCTGTAATCAAGCAAGAACAACAACTGAGCAGTACGAGCGCCCCATCTACACTCTTCGATGATTCACCGGCTACTACGTACTATCTCAACCAGGCAAAAGGGTATCACCAGTTGCTGGTGCAATTGCAGGGCATTGTGAGTAAAGTAACCGGGGATACCAGCACACTGGCCCAGATGGATATGCAGCAGTTCCAGGGGGCCATCGCAAGAGCGCAAAAGTTGCAGGTGGGGAATATCTCGGCCTTTACTACAGAGTACAAAAATGACCAGAATCTCCTCTCATCGGCTCAATATCCAAAAGACTATATTGCCGTCAGCAATGATGCCAGCAGGGCGTCTCGCGCTCTGGACCTGTTAAGTTCAACCAATGCGCAGCTGGTTCTGTTCAAAAACACGATTGGACAGATGAAGGCGGCGCATATCGATGTGACAGCTATGCTGGCTCAGTACCAGAGTGACCTGGATACCCTCAATAGCATCACTACTTCTACCGATTTCAGCAATCTCAGTTCGCTGATCGATGCCCAATATCAGATGGCGGTGGTCAACTCTCTGCAAACCTTGCCATTTGTGGGCAACGCCAAATTGAAAGAGTTTCAAAATCAGATAGATCTGCTGAAAACGTATGGCTTGAATACTTCTGCTTACCAGAAGTTGTACAATGCCGATGCGCAGGCCATGCGCGGCGCTACGACGCTTAATGATTACCTGACGGTTGCCAAAAAAATCGACGCGGATCTCGCGACCATGAATAACGATATGACGCAGGGAGCGGCCAACTACCTGATCGGTGAGCTTGACCGCGAAGCGAATGCATGGGGACAGGCGCACCTTTACCATGATAAGTCCGATGGCAACAACTATATCCTGGACTCAGGCTATACGATGAATGGCATTGGCTACTGGCTGCAACAAGAACTGGGCTGGGCATCGTATTCAGGCGACTACCAGTCGGTGTTGAATGATGAGAAGGACCAGTTCTTTAATTTCTCGATGATGCAGCAGGATTATAGCGATCCCACGCCGTACAACCAGGTGCACGCGACTGATCTGCAAATATTCCAGCATTACCCGAGCCTCCAACACGGAAAGGTGCTGATGGTTTCGATGGTTGAGCAGTCCATGCGTGTTTACCAGGATGGGCATCTCATTCGAGCTTTCTACGTCACTACCGGACGGGTAGAGCTTCCCTCGCTGCCAGGTTACTGGACGCCGCTGGACCGCAAATCGCCGACGAAGTTTACTTCGACTGAGCCGCCGGGTTCTCCTTACTGGTATCCTCCTACGCCGATTCATTATGCTATCCTGTATCACTCTGACGGGTACTTCGTCCACGATGCATGGTGGCGCGTGAACTTTGGTCCTGGCTCACAGTTCCCGCATTATGATACGGGCGGTGACGAGTCCTTCGCGGGCAATGGCAGCCACGGGTGTATCAATATGCCGGAGAATGATGCTGCATGGGTGTATGCCAATACCGATTGGAATACGCAGATTATGGTGTATTAAACTATGGAGAACCAGGCGAACGAACCGACCCAATTGACGCACCTGGATGAGAGTGGCAATATTCATATGGTGGACGTGACGGATCGGCCAGAAACGATGCGAGAGGCTGTCGCGAAGGCGAGGGTGCGTATGTCGCCGCAGACGGTTCACCTGATTGAGACCAACCAGGTGTCGAAGGGGAGCGTGCTGGAAGTGGCCAAGATCGCGGGTATTATGGCGGCCAAACAGACACCGCAGATTATTCCCCTGTGTCATCCACTGCCTATGACGCATATTGATTTGCAGTTTAGACTTGATAGTGAGCAGGGGGTGATTGCTATCGAGGCGCGTACGCGCACTCACTATAAAACGGGTGTGGATGTCGAGGCGTTGACGGCGGCGACGGTTGCGGCGCTTACTATCTACGATATGTGCAAAGGGGTGGATACGACGATTACGCTGGAGCAGGCGTATGTCGCGATGAAGAGTGGGGGGAAGAGTGGGAGGGTGGAGTTCGAGCCCGGTACTTGAGGGGAAAACGGGAATCCGCAGTCCCTGTATTGACGTTCCTGTACACTGACCTATATCCACTACTGAAGTGTGTCTCTAGAGCGAAGCAATCGCTCTACCATGGTGCGTTTTAAACGAGTGATCTCTTGCGCATCCCTAAACTCTTCAGGAAGCAATCGTACGATCTCCCTTTTCGGTGACCATATCACGTGCTCCTTCCCGAAAGATACGAATCGTGTCTTTGACGATCCGGCAACGCTTCACACTACTGTTGACGTGCTCGATCCGCACGCGTCGCCGCGCAAGTTGCTGATTGAAGACCTTTTGTTCGTTGGTGAGCGTGCCACCACGCGGTTTCTTGAGATGAGTAGCACATTTTTCAGCGTCTGATGCTTTTTCTTGCCGCTGTAACAGCTTTTCTGTTCATCCGCGTCCTGGGGGTGCGGGATACGTCGTTCGGTGCCGTCGTGACAAAAAGGGGGATGGTCGCCTCAGCCGCGCTGTCCTCTGGTACGGCGTGTCGGTCGGCTAGCTCGGTCAGTGAGCGGCTGGGTGCATCGCCTAACTGGCGCAGCGCGGTTTGCAGCACCGGCAACAGCACGTGAAGCCACTGATTGGTTTTGCCTTGCGGCAAGCCGAACATCACCCCGTGGGCCACTTGGAGCGGATGGGTTTTCAGGTAGACCAGAATGAATAACAGCCGATTAGAATAAAGAAAACTGTTACGAAAATTTCGCATTTGTCTACGAGGACACTGTGAGGCTTCGTGTCAATGACACACTGGTAATCTTGCATTCTCCTCGACCTCCGTGCTATCATGGACGAAGGAATAGGCCGACGGACATCCCATGAAACGGGTATAGGTAGACGAATGTCCGTCTACTTCTCGTTATGCCGCGTTCACAGCAGATGATTACCGTAGATGGTGATAGAGCGATGTCGCTTGCGGCTTTGGGCGTGGCCATCTTTGTTGTCGGGGGCAAACTCGCCGCGGCGGAGAGTATCCTGCTCGGCTTCGCCGGGGTTGCGGTGGTATTGCTGCTGCCCATCGGCTTGACCGTTGGGACGAGCCGCTGGCACGTCGATCCGGACGGGATTGGCGGCCGAAACAACTATCTCGTCTACCATCGTCTGGATTGGTCCGAAATCGAGTCCGTCGAGCCGTGGTTGATTCCTGGGTATCGGTACTTGCAGGTGAACGCTGTCGGCAAGCGTCGGGCGTTCTGGCTACCCTTGTTCTTGACCGACATGCCCGGACTTCGCTCCGCCGTAGCGCGGTATGCCCCGCCGGGAAACCCGTTGCGGCACTATCTGGAGAAACACCCGGCCTAACCCGGTGCTGCAGCCGACCGCTTCGCATGCAAAATGGTTGATTACTCAACCCAACGCTACGCTTCTTCGTGAACCGTAGCTTTTTTATGCACTAGAGCGTATCTGCAAATTATGCCGTATTTCGCGCCAGCAAACCATAAAACCTGAATTGATACAACTGCGCCCTTGATCGCTTACTTGCGCCAGGGAAGGAGCACTTTGCAGATACGCCCTGGTCTACTATGGCCAGTAGCAGCCTTCATCCCCAAACGTGTATCTTGGAGCGCCAGTATACCACAAATTGAGATAAACTCTACTGTCGACCGGGGGCGGGGGATGATTGTGTTTCCCCAGATTTGGGCGAAGGGAACACGAGGGCGGCGACGCTTGCGTCCCCGCCCCCACGGAGATTATGCGATATTCTGTTCTTCGTCTATGCCCTGCGCCTGGGGCAAGGGCAGCGGCGGTAACTGGTCGGGGCGCACTATGGGCAACTGCCAGTAGACATCCGCGCCGGTGAGGTTGGGGGTATGCCAGCTTTTCACGGCGCGCAGGTCGTTGACGAATTCGGGCTGCAGGTCGATGCCGAGGCTCTGCCAGATCAGGCTGATGGCGCGGCGGGCGAAGGCGATGTTGTTGCGCGGCTCGATGCGATCCAGGTCTTCGAAGAAGAAGCCACAGCTGGTGAAACTGCACTGCTGGTAGTACTGGGCTTCTAGTAAAAGCAGAGTGCGCTGCACAAAGCGTGAGTCGCGTTGTTTGCTGTGCTGTGCCCAGAAGCTTTCCAGTGGTTTCCAGCCGTTGCGTACAGGCAAGTAGGCATCGCGGGCGGCCCAGGGGTCAAGCAGCGTCTCTCCGGCGTAGTGCTCAAACAACTGGTCAGCGCGCTCGGCGAGGTTGCGCAGGGCGTGATTGAGTTCGCCTTTCCAACTGCTATCGTTCTCGGTGCATTCGCAGCCGGTATCCCAGCGCGCTACGCCGTGCCCGCAACTCCACGCGCTCGGCAGGCGCAGTGTTACCTCTCTGGTCGCGGGATGCAATTGCATGTATTGTTCGAGCGTGCAGAGCTCAAAGCCGTAGGCAGGCGCGCCAGTGTGAATCAGGTGCATCAGGAATTTGTCGCGCCAGGGTTTATGGTGTCCGTAGAGTTCACCGTCTGTAGCGATCAGAATCAGCTGCGCTTCGCCTGCAACACGTTTGCTTTGTACCAGGTGCCTGGGCAGATAGTCCGTGGCAAACAGGTCAGCATTGGTGGTGGTATTCCAATCAAAGGAGACGCCACCCGAAAGCGGGGCGTTGAAGAAGAAGACGGTGATACTGCGGCCATCTTGTAGTGGCACAATGTATGGTTCGGTCGGGTCAACGGGTGTAGCAGCCTGCCAGGGGGCGAGGACGGTATAGGTGACGCCATATTGCGCCAGCAGATCCAGGCATTCCAGGTCGATGGCGGTCTCTGCCAGCCACATACCGGTGGCCCTGCGACCGTAGCGATGCTGGAAGTCGCTCAAGCCCCAGGCAATCTGTGTGCGCTTATCACGGGTCGGGACAAGCGGCAAGATGGTATGGTTGTAGGCCTGAGCCATCGCGTTGCCGACTCCATAACGCGCCAGGTGTTTGCGATCGGCCTCGATGATGCGCTGGTATACATCTTCGTGCGCGTCCTCCAGCCATGCAGCCAGTGTTGGGCCGAGGTCAAAGTTGATGGCGTCAAAGTTGCCAACTTCAGTGTTTGGGCGGTAACATTCCGTGGTAATCTTTTCATTGAAGTTGGCGAATGGAGTAGCGGCGGGTTCAATTGGAATATGGCCGGTAAATGGGTCATCGCGCGGGGGCTGGTAAAAATGTCCGTGCAGGCACAAGTAGGCCGTGCCTATCTTCTTCTCTTCGTTTGTCTTTTCTAAATGTGATGGGTCGAGCATATGTATTCCTTTACTGGTGGAGCATACAGCATACTAAGGCTGACACTACCAGAATATTATACGAATCCTTTCTAACTAATGTAACGAACGAGTAACGTAATAATTGGAGCGCTGCCGGGGTCTGGAGACAACCAGACCCCGTGAAAGGGCTATACGCCCCTTTCGCACTGTATTTTAGATTATGCGCTCCACTCCTGACGGAAAGTACTACCCTGAGCACTGAGCAAGAATTCTTCGTATGCCTGCCGCAGTTTGGGGTAGCGCAGCAGGAAGATTCCGGCGTATTCCTGGGCGAGCGGGCGCGGCTGGCGCAGCAAACGCATGTTCACTTCTTTGAGCAGGCGATTGCCTTTCTTGCCGTTGCAACTCTTGCAGGAAGCGACGAGATTCTCCCATGTACTCTGACCACCACGTGAGCGCGGGATTACGTGGTCAAGCGTCAGATCGCGGCTGCGCTTGCCGCAGTACTGGCAGGTTTCGTCATCGCGCAGCAGGATATTGGCTCGTGTTGGTTGCAGGGCCATGCGTGGAATGCGCACATTAGCGAGCAACTGCACAATGACGGGCCGCTCCAGTTCAAGACGACGGGCCTGAATGCTCTCCTCAATCACCTGACGAACACTATCATCTACAAAGGTCACTTTTTGCTTAGAAAGCAGCACAATGAGACGACGCTCAGGGATGACTGAAAGAGGTTGGAGTGAAGAATTCAACACAAGGACAGGCATGAATGACTTCCCTTCCTCTCTGTCAGAGCCGAAATCAAGAGCAGACAGCGAGGGAGAAGCGGAATATCGTGGGAAAGGGATGGGGAGTCCCCCGTTCCTTTCAGCTTCTACCGCCGCCTGCGACGATGACTAGATGGATAGGGTTTGAGACTCGTTGCGCGTCCAGGTAGATGTGGCACAGCGTAGCATCGTCCGCCTATCCATTGTTCGTGTAGGGAACGCTGGTCGGCGGCGTTCAACCTGCAACATCCAGGGAGACTGGATAGATGTGGTTGGTATGCCCGCATTATGAACTCCTGCTTTTACCTGATTTGTTGACACCTTGTTCGTGTACGAATGTGCCATCCTGGTCGGGGTGAGAGGACTTGAACCTCCGACCTCAGCGTCCCGAACGCTGCGCGCTAGCCGACTGCGCTACACCCCGATGACCAATTCCGCGCAAGTGATTCGCTGGCCCTACCCATTGAACCATTGTGAGTGTGCAGTCAATACGCCTGAATATGGCTGCTGAGCCGCTCGACGCGCATTTCCGCACACCTCCCCTTGCTTCAAGAATAGTATAGCATACCCTGGCTATATTTGACAATAGGTGTGTTAGCTGGGTACAGGGTCTGTGAATGATTGCCAGGGCGACCGCGAGGGTCGCCCAATAGGCATCAACCTAAGAACAAAGCCCATCAACATCCGTAGGGGCGAGAGCGGCGGACGTGGGGTTGGGAGGGCCTTTAGGGTCGCCCGCGTCCTGTTCATCTGGCTGACATTTGGAGGAACACGAGCACTCCCCCACCCCGCGGGCGACCCTAAAGGCCCTCCCAACCCCTCATCGTCCACCCTCGCCCCTACGAATCACCCGGCCTCCTGCCTGACTTCCCGGCTTCGGTTGATGCGTATTGGGCGACCCTCGCGGTCGCCCTGGCAGTCAAATCGTATTCCCAGCATAGAGCTGTGTCTTTGCAGCTTTCCCTCGT
>WNGP01000055.1_pt1 | contig 66626 bp, 60 predicted proteins | sample 5407671 | NCBI WGS metagenome assembly WNGP01 (sample SAMN13153381, study PRJNA577476) | soil metagenome | isolation source: 40 cm soil or saprolite under Garry oak tree replicate 2 | place: USA:California | collected 2016-06-15 | reverse complement strand
GCTCTCGGATATCCTCGGCAATCATTCCGTCGTGTTGGCCGGCTCCATCAATGGCCGCATCAGCGAGGCGCAGTTCCTCGGTCTCTACGCGAACCAGTCGCATCGCCTGAATTGGGCCGGCGGCTTCTCGCAAGATCCGCTGTACTTCTACGGCGGCAGCGACTGGACGCGCGTCGAGAACCCGCGCATTCCCGGTGACACCCTCGATGTGTTCTCGACCCGGATCCGGCGCTTCGTGCTGCGGGATCTGTTCACGGAATCGTCGTATCCGTTCAGCCGCTTCAACCGCATCGAGCTGGGCCTGCACGCGGTGAACATCTCCGAAGCGACGCTGGCGTTGCAGACGTCGTACGAAGCGGACTCCGGCGGGTTCGTCGATCAGCAGCTCATCCAAGGCGGCGGACCGTCGGCGACGTTCGTGCAGCCGTCGATCGCGCACGTGCACGACAACACCCTGTTCGGCTACGTCGGCCCGTTCGCGGGCGCGCGATCACGATTCTCGATCTCGCCGGCCATCGGCACGTGGCGGTTCACGGCCGGGCTGATCGACTACCGGCGCTACGTCTTTTTCCGGCCGTTCACGATCGCCGTGCGCGGGCTGATGTTCGGCCGGTTCGGGCGCGACGCCGATCGCTTCCCCGTCTTCCTCGGCAGCACGGAGCTGATTCGAGGTTATACCTCCGGCTCGTTCCGCCATCACGAGTGCGCGGCCAATCCACGCTCGACCACGCCGACGAGCTGCGCCGAGTTGGATCAGATGATCGGATCCAAGATCGCGGTTGGTAATGTCGAGTTGCGCTTTCCGCTCACCCGCACCCTCGTGCTGGGCTTCCTGCCGGTCGGCTTCCCACCGATTGAGGGGGCGCTGTTTTATGACATCGGCATGGCGTGGGAGGACTCCAGCAAGGTCAAATGGAATCGGGCTCCGGGCGAGAACGCCGTGTTGGTGCGCGCGCCACTGCGGAGCTGGGGTGGCTCGATCCGCGTCAACATCTTTGGGTTGATGATCATGCGGCTCGACTACACCAAGCCGCTGGACCGGCCGTGGAAGCGGTCGTATTGGACCATCAGTTTAGGTCCGACGTTCTAACTCCGCTTCGCTAAAATGGTTGCAATGGCATAGCCGGTTGTCTATTTTGTCCGGCGAGGCCACTTGCCTATCTCGCGTTTCCTTCTGATCGCGTCTGCCACGCTTTGGGGTTGTGGACCCCGGGCGCCGGCGGCCGAATCGTCGCAATCACAGGCGCCGCAGGGAGTTAGCAAACCACAGGCCCTGTCACGCGCGCCCGGTGTGGCAATCCGGCTGCCCGCCAAAGGCGGGGTCCCGCAGCTCTATAAGCTGCCTCGCCTCACGGCCGTCGACGGCGTGCTGAAAGGACGGCTGCCCCCGGTCGAGCGCGTCGTCGGGCTGGATCCCGAATCGGAGTTCCTCTTTGTCACCACCGCCAAGCACGACCTCTTGGGGCTCGATCTCGGCAGCGGGCGCGTGGACACGGTGGCGACCAGCGTCAGACAAGCGGCCCTCGGCCCCGATGGCACGCTCTACGCGATCGACTCGTCGCGGCATGTCGTGTCGCTATCGCGCCGGACCCGCTTCGCGTGGCCGAAGGCGCTCGCCGCGCTCCCGCTCGATCTCTTCGGCTCGACGGACCAGCATCTGGTCGGCGTCATCCCACAAGATCAGCTGCTCGTCGCGGCCGCCGATCAGCCGCCGACGGTTCGGCCGATCGCCGCGGGCGGCGATGTCGCGGCCACGCGGTGGGGCGATCTCGTCGCGGTCGCGAGCGACTCGGGCGTGACGTTTTACGACCCCCTCGGCCGGCGCGATCCCGCATTCGTGAGACTCGCCGATGCGCCGCGCGCCCTCGCGTTCTCGCCGTCCGGTCATCGCATCTACGTCGCGCGCCGTAACGTGCCGGGCCTGGCAGTCGTGGATCGCTACGAGCGCACAGAACTCGACGGTGTCGCGCTTCCCGGACCGGTCGCGGCGCTGCGCCTCGATCCACTCGGCCGCTGGCTCCTCGCGCGGCCGGCGATCGGCGATTCGGCCTGGATTGTCGATCTGCCGATCAAGCGACACACCGGGATCGTGCCGACGCAGTGGCACTCTGATCTGCCGGCGATTTCTCCCGACGGCATGCTGATCTACCGGCGCGGCAAGGATATCGTGGCGGCGCGGCCGGACTCGCTGAATGATGTCGGCAAGGTCACGAACGGGGCGGCGGACCAGTGGGTGCTCACCTCCTGGCTGCCCCGTGGCGTCGTGGCGAGCCCGGTGAGCACCGCCGCCGCCGAGAGCGCCGGCACCGGCGCCGCAGGTGCCGAAGGCCCGCTCTACGTGCAGGTGTCCACGTCGCAAAACCCGGAATGGTCCGGCCACCTGGCCGACGATCTCACGCGCGCCGGGTTGGCCGCGCGCGTTCTGCCGCCGCAGCACCCCGATGACGGCTATCGCGTTGTGCTCGGTCCCTATGCGACGCGCGAGCAAGCCGAAGCCACCGGCCGCCGTCTCGGGCGGCCCTTCTGGATTTACCAACCGGGACAATGAGCACGGTCTCCCCCTCCCTCCCGCTCCGCCAGCTGCCGCTCTCCCGTCTCGGGCATCTCGTTCCGCCGCTCGTGAACAATGCGGCGTTAGTTGCGCTCGTGACGCTCACCGACGATCTGCCGTGGGCCGCAAAAGCGGCGTGGGACATCGCCCGCATTGCGGCCCGCGACGGACGTCGCGTCGCGCTCGTCGATCTCTGTCTGGAGCATCCGGCGCTCCACGAAGTCGTCGGACTGAGCACCACCGAAGGAATCGTGGACGCGTTCGAGTATGGCGTTTCGTTGAACAAGGCGGCGCACGAAGTCACGGGGGTCTTCATCATCCCCGCGGGCTCGGACACCGCCCACCCGGCGGAGGTCTACGGGCATGTCCGGTGGCCAAAGTTGCAAGCCGGCTTCCGTTCCGAAGGGGCCTTGCTGATCGTCATGCTTCCGCTCGCCGGTCTCGCACAACTCTCAGCGACGCCAGACGGTGTGTTCGTGCTCGCGCCTGAGGGGCTCGCGCCAAACTTTGCGTTGCCGCGTGAGGTACCGCTGCTCGGCGTTGTTCGCGATCGGTGGCTGCCGTCGAATCCGCGCCCGTCGCCGCCGGCTATGCCCACACCGGTTACGGAGCATCCCCGCCGTGGATTGCGGGTCGCCGTGGCGGCGCTCGTGGTTGCGGCGCTGGCGGTTGGAGGATGGGCCCTGCTCGCGCGAGCGCGCGAGGCGTTCGTCGCGCCTCCTGCCGCTCCCGCCCCACGCGTCACCTCCCCGGCAACGTCCACAACCGCCACCAACCACCACCAACCTCCATCGGCACGAGCACCCGCCCGTCCGGATACGCTCGGTTGGACGGTTCGGCTTGCCGCATATGCGTCCCTCGACAAGGCCCTCGCGCATGCGGACCGTCTGGCGGCGGATGCGGGTGTGCCGGCGCTGGTCACGCCAGTGCCGCAGAGCGGGAAGGGACCGGTCTGGTACCGCGTGCTGGCCGGCTCGTACGCCACGCGCGCTGCCGCCGGCACCGCGCGCGCGAGCCTCTGGCGTCGCGGCATGGCCGCCGAAGGGGTCGGCGACTTGGTGCTCGCGCCCTATTCGTATCACGCGCCGGCTGGCACGTCACTCGAGCAGCTGCGCCACCGTGGGCTCCCCGCGATGCGTTGGTCGAACGGCGTCATCTTGCTCGGCGCTTTCGAAGGCCCCGACCAAGCGGCCTATACACAAGCCGCACTCAAGCGCGCCGGTGTGCGCGCGAACCTACTCCCTCGCATGGGGACACCATGAGACTGAGCAGGCTCGAGCTGTCCGGATTCAAATCGTTCGCCGGATCGGTGGAGTTGCCGTTCGAGCAAGGCGTGACCGCGATCGTTGGCCCAAACGGATGCGGCAAGTCGAACATCTCCGACGCGGTGCGCTGGGTCCTGGGCGAGCAGTCGCCGCGCCTCTTGCGCGGCGGCAAGATGGAAGACGTCATCTTCCAGGGATCGACGGGGCGTCGGCCCCTGAACGTGGCGGAAGTGTCGCTGGTCTTCGACAACTCCGACGGCAGCCTCCCGGTTGCCTATCAGGAGGTCGTCGTCACGCGCCGTCTCTCGCGCTCGGGGCAAAGCGACTATCTGTTGAACCGTTCGCCCGTGCGCCTGCGCGACATCCAGGACATGCTGCGCGGGACCGGCCTCGGCGCCGATGCCGCGGTCGTAATGGAAGCGAAGATGATCGAGGCGCTGTTGTCGGAAAAAGCGGAAGAGCGGCGCGCGCTCTTCGAAGAAGCCGCGGGGATTGGGTTATATCGCGACCGCAAGAAGAGCACGGAACGGCGGCTCGAGGAAACCGCGGCCGATCTCGCGCGCCTCGAGGACCTGATCGGCGAGGTGCAGACGCAGGTGCGCAGTCTCGCGCGCCAACGGGGCCGCGCCGAACGCTATGGCAAAATGATCGAGGAGCGGTTCGGCATCGCGATGACGCTCGTGCGGCGCGAGCTGGAGGACTTCGATTTGTCCCTCGGCGCGCTCGGCGTCCGGGCTCGCGAGCTGGCGGAAACGCTCCCGGCGGCGCGGGCGCGGCTCACCGATGCGGAGCGCCAGCGCGAAGCGCGCGTCCAAGCGCGGCACACCGCCGAGGCGCGGCGCACCGAAGTCGAACGCCGGCTGGGCGACGCGAAGCTCGAAGTCGGCCGGCTGGAGAGCGATCTCGCGCTTGCCGCCGAGCGACTGGGCAACGCGAGCCAGCGGCGGCAGACGGCGGCCGATGACCGCGTGCAGGCGGAACGCCGCGCGGCGCAGGCCGAGCGCGAACACGAGGCTGCGGCCGCCGAGCGCGCCGCTGCCGAGCGTGATCTCACCGCGGTGCAGGGCGAGCTCGGTGCGCGGTCCGGCGAAGAAGACAACGTGCGCGGCCGCCTCACCGCTGAGCGGCGCGCCGTGCGCGAGCTGGAAGACGCGCTCCAGCGTCGCACGGAGGCGGCACGCGCGCTCGAAATCGAGGGCGCAGCCCTGGATCGCGAGCGCAGCGAGCTGCGCGAACAGCTGGCGCTGGCCAGCGACGAGCGTCGGGAGCGGGATGCGGCGGCGCAGGCAGCCGGCCGCGAGGCCGAAGCCGCTGCGCAGCGGGCCAGCCGGGACGCGCAGGCAGCGGTCCGGGCGGTGGAGTCGCTGCAGCACGCGCGCCGGCATGTCGCCGCCTTGCACGAGCAGGAGATGGGCGCGCGCTCCGCCCGGCGCCAAACCGAAGCCGCGCTCGCGCAGCTCGAGGCACGGCGCGACGCGCTCAGCGAACTGGACCGCGAGCACGTCGGCCTCGCGCCGGCGGCGCAGGCGCTGCTGAAGGTCCGCAACCGCTTCGGCGACGGCGTGCTCGGCCCGCTCGCCGATTTCGTCCGCACCAGCCGGCGCGATGCCGAGCTGGCCGAACGGCTGCTCGGCGAATGGCTGCATGCGGTGCTGGTGCGCGACGCGTCCGTCATCGATGCGATCCGCGCCTGGCATGCCGACACCCAGCCAGGTCCGATCGTGTTGCTGCCCGCCGTGCCGGGGCCGCGCCTCGCTGCGGATGGCTATCCGCTGAAGGATGACCTGCGCGTCGATGGCCCGGCCGCCGCGTGGGTGCGGGCGCTGCTCGCCGGCCACGAGGTGATCGGGTCAGGCGCGCTGCGCCGGGCCAACGGCGCCGTGTTTCTCGACAGCGCGACTCCCGCGGCGGGACCGCTGCAGCGGCGCGCCGAGCTGGAGGCGCTGGAGAAGGAAGTACGCGAGGCCACGACGAATCTCGATCGCGCGCGTGCGACCGAAGAGTCCACGGACAAGGAGCTGGCGGCGGCTGAAGCCGCGCTGACGACCGCCGGTCACGATGCCGAACAGGCCCGTCGCATGGAGCTGGACGCCGGAGCCGAAAAGGGAGAAGCGGACCGGGGGGTGATCCACGCCCGGCGGGAGGCGGAAGAGGCGACCGCCCAGGTCGAGCGGCTCACCAAGCGGCTCGCTGAGGTCGAGACGCGGCTCGGGGCGCTCCACGTCGAGCTGCAGGAGCGCGAAGTCGAGCGCGTCCGTTCGGCGGAGCAGCTGGGTGCCGAGCGCACGGGGCTCGCCGATCTCGAGGCGCAGCAGGAAGCGGCGCGCGAGCAGCGGGTGCGCTGGCAAGTCGAAGCCGCGCAGGTGGAAGCGCGCCTGGTGGCCGCGACCGCGCGCGCCGCGCGCGCCGCTGCCGATGCACAGGCGTCACGCGAACAGGCCACTGCGCGCGCCGAGGAGATTGTCCGTAGCGAGCGCGAGACGGCCGCCCTCACGACGCAGCGCGCACAGTGGGCGGATACGCTGCAAGAGCGCCGTCTCGCGCTAACCGAGCTCGAAGCGGCCGCCAGAGACGCTGAGGCGCAGGTCGGCATGACGGAGGCAGACCTCGGCCAGGCGGAAGGGGCGCTCGATCAGGCGCGCAAGGCGCTCGCCACCCTGGGCGAGGAAGAGCACCGGCTCCAGCTCGAGCGCACGGAGATCGAAGGCCGCAAACGCGGGCTCGTCGAGCGGGTGGAAACGGAATGGCGCAAGCCGCTCGCGACGCTGCTCGCCGAAGCTCCAGAGATCGCCGGCGATCTCGAGTGGCTCCGCCAAGAGAATGACCGGCTGCGCGGCGCGATCGACGCCGTCGGACCGGTGAACGCGCTCGCCGTCGAAGAGCACGCGGAAGAGACCAAGCGGCTCGAGTTCCTCCAGACCCAACGCGACGACCTCGTCACCGCGCGCAACTCGCTGCAACAGGCGGCCCGCGAAATCGACCAGACGGCGAAGGCGCTGTTTCTCGAGTCCTTCTCCAAGGTCCGAGATCATTTCCGGTCCGTCTTCCAAACCTTGTTCGGCGGCGGCGAATGCGACGTGCGCCTCGCGAACGAAGCCGAGCCGCTCGAGAGCGAGATCGAGATTCACGCCGCGCCGCGCGGCAAACGCACGCAACGCATCCATCTGCTCTCCTCGGGCGAACGGACGCTCGTCGCGGTGTCGCTGCTGTTCGCGATCTTCCTCGCGAAGCCGAGCCCGTTCTGTCTGCTGGACGAGGTCGATGCACCGCTCGATGACGCCAATGTGGGCCGCTACGTGCAGCTGCTCGCGGAGTTCAAGGACCAGACGCAGTTCATCGTCATCACGCACAACCCGCGGACGATGCAGGCCGCAGACGCGGTGTACGGCGTCACGATGCAGGAACCCGGCGTCTCGACCATCGTCGGCGTGCGGCTCGGCCAGATGGAACCCGTCTAGCGTATCGTCGCACCCGGCGCCACTCTCCCCACGTGCGGCGGTTCGTCTGGCTCATCTTCCTGCCTGCTGGGTTGGCAGCGCAGCAACCCGTGGTTTCCCCCGCTTTGTCGCGGGCGTTGACCCGCGTGCAGGACACGACGTTCTCCGTATGGCTCTTCGCTCGACCCTGGGCGTCGCTCGACGACGTCAGCGATCGCGTCGCCGCGGCAGGCGCCCGCGTCCGGGTCCGCAGCCGGTGGCTGCACGCCATCAGCGCTGATGTCCCGGCGTTCGCGCTCCGGCAGTTTCTGAAGGACCGCAACCTGAGCCGGATCCAACCGCTCGGACGCTTCAAGTTGCGGTCTCGTCCCGGACATCCGACTCCCGATCTCGCACCGCTCGTCACGTTCGCGCCGGCGGCCGGCCCCGGAGATACTTGTGGCGTCTCGCCTGGCGATGATCCGGTGCTCGGTCCCTCGGCCATGCCATATCGGCAACTGCATTTGCGGCCGCTTACTGATCAAGGGATCGACGCGACGGGTGTGCGGATCGCGCTGCTCGACACCGGCTTCGACACCGCGAACCCGGCGTTCAACGGCATCACCATTACCGCGCAGTACGATTTCGTTTTCAAAGACAGTGTCGTGAGAGACGAACCCGGCAAAGACGTCGCCGGCGCCCAGTCGCACGGCACGGCGACATGGTCCCTGTTCGCGGGCGAGGTGACGGGGCGCCTGCACGGCATCGCGCGCGGCGCGCGTTACTTGCTGGCGAAGACCGAGGACATTCGCAGCGAGACGCGCGTCGAGGAAGACAACTACGTCGCGGCGCTCGAGTGGGCGGACTCGATCGGTGTCGACATCGTATCGTCCAGCCTGGGTTATCTCGCGTTCGACAACGGCTTCAGTTACACGCCATCCCAGTTGAACGGCGATATCGCGGTCACGACGGTCGCGGCCGACATGGCCGCGCAACGGGGCATCCTGGTCGTGACCGCCGCCGGCAACGACGGACCGAATCCGCGCTCGCTCTCCACACCAGCCGACGGCGATTCGGTACTCGCGGTCGGCGCGGAGGATTCGTTGGGGACGATCGCGTTCTTCTCCTCGCGCGGTCCGACGGCGGATGGCCGGCTCAAACCAGACTTCACGGCGCCTGGTGTCGCCGTCTGTGTGCTCAGCGGAATCGGGCAGGTCCGGCGGGGCGACGGGACGTCGTTTGCGACGCCGGTGCTTGCCGCCAGCGCGGCGCTGGTCAAACAGATGCACCCAACGCTCATGCCCATGGAACTGCGAGCCGCGTTTCGCAACACGGGCAGCAAGCGCGCCGCGCCGGACTCGATCTACGGCTGGGGCAGGCCGGACGTCGCAGCCGCCGCGGTATTCCCCACGGGCGTCACTGCGACGGCACCCCTGCCCGCTGCCGGCTCACTCACGACGATCACGCCAGTGTTCACCTGGACCGTGGGCACGGTGCCGCCCTCCGCAACCCCGGTGCGCTACCGCGTGCGCGTGAGCCGTGACAGTACGCTCGCATCACCGCTCGTGGACACGCTGCTCACCGCCGAGACGCTCAACCTTCCCGTGCCGCTGAAGGCCGGTTCCATTTTCTGGCGCGTGGGCGCGACGGCCGCGAGTGGGGATTCAGCCACCAGTGGACGAATTGGGCCGGTGGTCGTGCCGCCCTGGGCGACGCTGACGGCATTGAGTAATCCGGCGGGGATGGTGACCGACAGCGCGCAACCAACGCTCAGCTGGAGGCCGGTCGCCGTGTCGACACCGCCGGGCCCGTTCACCTTCGATCTGGATGTGCAACGCGTGGCGACGGGCGTTACGGATTTCAACGTCGCGAACCTGACCGATACAACGTTCAGTCTCACGCAGCCGCTCGAGCGCAACACGGCCTACCATTGGTTCCTGACCGTGCACGCCGGACCCGACACGAGCATCATCAAGAGCCAGGGATCATTTCTCGTCGTGGACCTCGGTATACCGACGTCCACGCTGCTCTACCAGAACTTCCCGAATCCCTTTCCAGCGGCCGGCCGCGACTCCACCTGCCTCTGGTTCGACCTGCCGCTTGCCGGCGCGATCGAGCTCGACATCCTCGATCTGCGCGGCGCTCCCGTGCGGCACTTCGTTCCCGGGCCTGATTTCCCTGGGGTTTTGCCCCCCGGCCGCTACGGGCGCGGTTCCACGGGAGGCGGGATCTGTGATCCCCGGTTGATGTGGGATGGGCGGGCCGACGATGGGCACCCGTTGCCGGCTGGCGTGTATCTGGCCAAGCTCAAGGCGCCGGGCTTGATTGTGTTCAAGCGAATCGTCTTTCGGGGAAAGTGAGCATGGAACTCGTCACCGTCGGCACCGGTACAGTTGCGCCTTCGGCCCGCCGCACCTGCCCCTGTCACTGGGTGGCGCGCGGCGAGCTGCGCATGCTGCTCGATTGCGGCGCGGGCTCGCTGCACCGGCTCGCCGAGTTCGGGCTGCCCTGGCATCAAGTAACGCACGTTGTCCTGACCCATTTCCACCCGGATCACTGGGGTGAGCTGCCGATGCTCGTGTACGCCCTCAAGTACACGACCGAGCCTCCGCGCAGTGAGCCATTCGTCATTCTCGGGCCCCCGGGCGTCGTGCAGCTGCTGCGCACGCTTGCCGAAGGCTACGGCGAATGGCTGCTCGATCCTGGATTTCCGATCGGCATTCTCGACCTGCGAGACGGCGAGCCATTTCCGTTGAACGCCGACGTCAGCCTCGAGACGTTTCCCGTGCCTCATACCGACGAAAGCGTGGCCCTGTCGCTGGTCGCGCCGGAAGGGCGGCTCGTGTACACCGGCGATACCGGTCCCAGCACCGAGCTGGCGCGTTGGGCGTCGGGCTGCGACCTGCTGCTGGCGGAGTGCTCGCTCCCGGAGGAGCGGGCTATGGATTCGCACCTGACTCCCCAACGGGCCGGAGACTTGGCCACGGATGCGGGAGCGAAGCGATTAGTCTTGACGCACTTCTATCCTCCGGTAGAAACTTCGGACCCGGCCAAACTTGCGGGGACCCGCTTTCGCGGGCCGGTGTCGGCCGCGAAAGATGGCGATCGCTTCACCATTGGAGACGGGAGACGATAGGTCGTGCTGATCGTGATGCGGCATGGCGCCACGCGCGAAGAAGTCGACAAGGTCATCTCCGTCATCGAGGAGATGGGCTACCAGGCGCAGCCCATGCCCGGGATTCAGCGGACGGCGGTCGGCCTCATCGGCAACGATGGGCGCGTCGATGCGTCGCGGCTGGAGGGTCTCCCGGGCGTGCACGAGATCATTCACGTCTCGCAGCCGTACAAGCAGGTCAGCCGTGAGTGGAAAGCGGAACCGACCGTCGTCCGCCTGCCGGGTGGCGTGGCGTTCGGCAATACCGAAGTCGTCGCAATCGCCGGTCCCTGCTCAGTCGAGAGCGAACGTCAAATCATCGACGCCGCTCGCCAAGTCAAGGACGCCGGCGCCGTCATTCTCCGTGGTGGCGCCTGGAAACCGCGCAGCTCCCCCTATTCCTTCCAGGGGCTCGGCAAGCCGGGTCTGCGGCTGCTTGCCAAAGCGCGTGAAGAGACTGGCCTCCTGCTCTGCACCGAAGCGATGGACGAGACCAGCCTGGGCTGGGTCGCCGAGACCTCGGACATTGTGCAGATCGGCGCGCGCAACATGCAGAATTTCTCGCTGCTCAAGATCGCGGGGCGCTGTGGCAAGCCGGTGCTGCTCAAGCGGGGGATCAGCGCCACGGTGCAGGAGCTGTTGCTCTCGGCGGAGTACCTGCTGGCCGAGGGCAATCACGACGTGATTCTCTGCGAGCGCGGCGTGCGCAGCTTCGACACGGCGACGCGCAATCTCTTCGATCTCACGGCGATACCGGTCGTGCACAAGTTGTCACATCTGCCGATCATCGCCGATCCGTCGCACGCCACCGGACTGCGCGACAAGGTGATCCCGATGGCGCGGGCGGCGGTCGCTGCCGGCGCCGATGGCATCATGGTCGAAGTGCATCCGAATCCCGAAGAGGCGTTGTCGGACGGCGCGCAGTCGCTCTTTCCGGAGCAGTTTGCGCAACTGATGCGGGAAGTGCGGATCATCGCTGAGGCGATCGGCCGCCGCGTCGCTGAACCCGCCGCCGTCGGCGCATGACTCCGCTGCTGCTCCTGGTGCTGGTCGTCCAGGATCCCTGGCCAAGTCTCGACCGTGCCACCGCATCCTTCGACACGGTCCGCACCCTCACGGCCGACTTCGTCCAGATCGTCGAAAACCCGATGCTCGGTGACCCCGATACGACGCGGGGCAAGTTGTACCAACGGCGCCCCAGCTACTTCGCGATGCGGTTCACCGATCCGAAGAACGACCGCGTCGTGGCCGACGGCCGCCGGCTGTGGCTCTACACGCCGAGCACGACACCGGGCCAGGTGATTCGGAGCGCCATCCCCGGGACCGGCACCACCGGACCCAATCTGATTGGACAATTCGTCGAGCATCCGCGCGAGCGGTACACCGCGCGATATGTGCGGAGCGACACGACCGCGGATGGAGCGGTCGATGTGATCGCGCTGACGCCCCGCGCGACGGATCTGACCTACTCGGAAGCGACGGTCTGGATTGCGAAGCGGGATGGACTAGTGCGGCGGATCGAGATCGTCGAGACCTCGGGACAGCGCCGCACGATCATTCTCCAAAACTTGGCGGTCAATCGAGCGATTGCCGCTCGTGAATTCAGATTTTCCCCGACGTCCGGAGTACGGGTGGTAGATCAGTAGCCAGCGCCTCGGCAACTTTCTCCGCCGTCGCCTCATCCATCCCCTGCTTCTGTGCCAGCTCGAGAGCCGCCCGGCCGAGCGCGCGGTACAACTTGGCGTCATCGACCGCCAACGATTCCAAATGCCTGATGAGCGTCGCGGTGTCGCCGCGGACCACGGGCCCCGTCAGCGCTTCCCGCGGCTCGTGCCGGCTCAGGTTTTCGAACGTCCCCTCCACGAGCGGCCGCAGCGCCGCCCACGCGTCGGCGTCAGACAATCCGGCATGCCGTAACAGCCGCTGCGCGACCGCCTCCACGACCACCAGATAATTCGAGGCGAACACCGCGCCCGCATGATAGATCGCCTTCGATTTGGTCGCGATGTGGAACGGCCGCATACCGAGGTCGCGCGCGATCTGTTCGCCGACTTCGACGGCGCGCGGCATGCCCTCGACCGCGGCCCACGCGCCCTTGAGACGGCTTGGCGTCAATTCCGGTTCGACGATGGTCTGCAGCGGGTGAAACGAACCGAGGGCGGCGCGGCTGGGGACGAGCGGGCCGAGCGCCTCCTGCCCCTGCACGCCGGATACGTGCAGCACGACGTGGCGTTCAGTGATGACGCGCGCAGCGGCGAGTGACGTCGCGAGCGGTGTGATCGCGTCGTCGCGCACGGTCAGGACGACGATGGCGACGTCGCCGATCCAAGGAGGCGGCTTTCGCCCGTCTCCGACGCTCAGGGTGAGCGGTGCTGGTACGCTTTTCTTGTGTCGCCCGTGGAGGCGGACTGAATAACCTGCCTGGGCCAGTGCGAGAGCCAGTCCAACGCCCGCGCGACCGGGCCCGATGAGCCCGATCGCGCGGGGAGACTGTGTGGTCACCGATTACGTTCTGGTGAGGGCCGCTGTGTGTTCGCGAGTGTCAGGAGGTCCTGCGGCGAGCGCGCGCGATCGGCCAACGCCAGGGCGCGTTTCACCTGCTCGTCATCCGCCACGCGGCGCCGGAACTCCACCGAGCGGCCAAACACATACCGCGCCGCTTCGTATCCCAGCTCCTGACTGATCAGCGTGCGCGCGCCGGCGACCACAGTATCCGAGAGATCGGCGCCCTTGGCGCGGATCCGGCGCACGATCTCATCCACCATCCCTTGCGTGACGGTGAAGTTCGGGGACGCGAGGCGGTTTCCCTCTTTCAGCTCGAGCGCATAGGTGGCCAGGGCATCCCGATACAACGGAATCTTGTCACCCAGCGCCTTGATGAACGCGCGCTCCGCGGTCGTGAACGTGTCCGCCACGACATAGATGTCCGGCCGAATGCCGCCGCCGCCGTAGATCGTGCGGCCCGCGTCCGTATGGAAGAGTGCGGACGAATCCACTTTGGTATCCTGCCCGCGTTGCGCCGCGATCACCTGCGCTTCCTGTTCCGCCTCGTTGTGCGTGACCCGCTGAATCGTCCGGCCACTCGGCGTGTACCAGCGCGCCGTCGTGAGCTTGAGCCCGGTTTCGGGCGTGAGCCGCCAGAACGACTGCACCAGGCCCTTGCCGAATGTCGGCGTCCCCACGAGCACCGCGCGGTCGTGGTCCTGCAGCGCGCCCGCGATGATCTCCGCTGCGCTCGCCGAGCCACCGTTGACGATCACCACGATGGGCAGATGCGGCCATTGCTGCGGCTTGGCATCGCTGAATTCGTGCGACGAGCCGGGCGCGCGGCCGCGCGTCTCCACGATCGGCTCGCCGGGATCGAGGAACAAGTCCGAAACCGCGACGCCCTGATCCAGCAGCCCGCCCGGGTTCTGGCGGAGATCGAAGATCAACGACTTCATGCCTTGCTTGAGGAGCGTATCGACCGCCTGCGCCACTTCGCGCGCCGAGTTCTCGCTCACCGGATTGAGCGCGATGTAGCCGACGCGGTTGTCGAGCATCATCGTGAGGCGCGGATCGACGGAGCGAAGGTGAATCGACGCGCGGGTGAGCTTGTAGATGATCGGCTTATCGATGCCGGCGCGCCGGATCTGCAGCTCCGCCGTCGTCCCCGCGGGTCCGCGCAACGCTTTGACGGCCGAATCCTGCTTCCACCCCTCGGTGGACTTGCCGTCGAGCGCGGCGATGATGTCGCCCGTTTGGATGCCGGCGCGCTCCGCCGGCGTGTCGGGCAGGGGCGCCACGACCGTGATCCAGCCGCCGCGGACGTCGATGTGAATCCCCAGCCCCGAGTAGTTGCCGGTCGTCGCCTCGGAGAGCTGGCGGAAATCATCGGGCTTCAGAAACACGGAGTACGGATCGTGCAGCTGATCCAGCATGCCGTCGATCGCCATCTGATAGAGCTTGCGCTCATCGAGCGAATCGACGTAATAGTCGGCAACGTGAGCGAGGACGTCGTCGAACAGCCGTGCCTGCTGATAGACGGAACCGGCCGGCTCTGTCTCGCGCTGCAGGAACCAGCCGCCCGACACCAGCGCGGCCAACACGACGACGGCAGCCACGGACCCTTTATGACGAATCATTATGCGCCTCTCATGGATAACGCCGTTACGGCCGCGACTTCCCGCCAGGCGGCCTCCTGGACGGCCTTCTTGGACTGACTCGCATCAATATGAACAATTCCGGGCCCGGATGCGCTGCGATAGGCCTCACGGACCCGTGTGTGAAACGTGTCATCCTCACGCTCGATGCGGTCTTTGACCTTGCCGGCGGCCTGCTGGCGCTGCCGGCCGACCGCCACGGGGACATCGAGCACGAGCGTGAGATCGGGGGAGAGCCCCCCGGTCGCAACCCGCAACGCAGCTTCCACGTCCTGCCGCGGCAGCCCCCGCCCCGCGACCTGATAGGCCAAGGTCGACAGCCCGAACCGGTCGGCGATGACCACCTGCCCATGCTCCAGCGCCGGACGAATCACGCGCTCGACCAGATCGGCGCGCGCCGCGAGAAACAGAAACAGCTCGGCACCGAACGCGCGATCATGGCGCGATTTCAGGGCCAGCTTGCGCGCCGCTTCGGCCAGCGGCGTGCCGCCCGGCTCCCGGACCGTCACGACCTCCCTGTCCTGGGCGCGCAGCGTGGCGCCGAGCCAGCGCACGAGCGTCGATTTGCCCGCCCCCTCCGGGCCCTCTACCACGACAAACGTCATCCGAGCGTGATGATCGGGCTCGCGGCGCCCTTTTTGATGCCCTCGTAGATGCGGGCATTAATTCTGGCCATCAGCTTCTCGAAATTCGCCTGCGCCGCCACCATCTGCTGATACACCGAATTTCCCTGGACGCTTTGCAGCGCCCGGTCGTATTGCTCGACCTGCTCCTTGGTCGGTTCGTTGCCCTGTTGCGCGACGCGCTCGATTTCCTGTGCCAGTCGTTCCGCTTCCGCGAGCACTTTCTGCACCGCCTGATCGTCCCGGAGGGCCTCCGTCGCGCGACGTAACGCCTTGTATTCCTCCGTCTGGCCGAGCACGCGCCCCAGGTCCTCCGCCTTCTCTTCGAGCACTAATCCTCCTTTATGGAGAGCGCGTAACGCGGGCAACCGAACACATCATCATAAATCTCGACGCCCCACCCAAAACTCCGGCCCACGCTGCGCACGGCAGCGGCGCGGCGCTCGTCGATCTCGAGCGCCAGCAAGCCACCGGGTTCAAGCAATGCGCCCGCACCTGCGAACAGCGCGCGGGTTGCGTCCAGACCATCCACGCCGCTCACTAACGCTTCGCGCGGCTCGAAATCGCGGACGGACGAATCCAGCTCCTCATATTCGGCCGCACTGACATACGGGGGATTCGACACGATCGCGCGAAACCGCTCTCCCTTGTCCATCAACGGCGCGAGCAGGTTCCCTTCGCGAATCTCGACCGGCGTCTGCGGCGCGATGCGTTGCACATTCTCACGCGCCAGTGACGCCGCGGCAGCGGATTGTTCCACGGCGATCACCTTGTCAAAGCGCCCTTCTACCGCCAGCGATAACGCAATGCAACCTGGGCCGGTCCCAATGTCGGCGACGAGTCCAGTCGCGCAGTTCGCAAGGACCAGGTCCACAAGTCCTTCGGTCTCAGGTCTCGGAATCAGCGCCCGTGGGTCGATCTTTAGATCGAGCATGCGAAATCCAACGGAGCCGACGGCGTAGGCGAACGGGACGCCGCGCTCGAGCTGATCAAGGACTTCATCATACCTCGCCAGCAGTTCCGGGGATTTGGGCTCGGCGCGTCGCAACCACGCCTCACCCATCGTCAACCCGGACACGGCCGCCCAAACCGCAGCCGTCGTCGTTTGACCGAAGCCGTTACGCACTCAGCCGCTCCTTCTCCTGCGCGGTCTTGAGCGCCGCGATCAGCTCGTCGAGTCGCCCGTCCATCACTTCATCGATGTTGTGCGTCGTGAAGTGAATGCGGTGATCGGTGACGCGATTTTGGGGAAAGTTGTAGGTGCGCACTTTCTGCGACCGGTCACCGGTGCCGACTTGCGCCCGCCGCTCGCGCGCGCGCGCGGCTTCCTGTTCGGCGACCATCCGGTCGAGCAGGCGCGACCGCAGGATCTCGAGCGCCTTGATCTTGTTCTGGAGCTGCGACTTTTGATCCTGGCATTTCACGTCGAGACCCGTCGGTATGTGCGTCACGCGGACGGCGCTGTCGGTGGTGTTGACGCTCTGGCCACCCGGGCCGCCAGAGCGGAAGACGTCAATGCGCAAATCCTTGTCTTCGATTTTGACGTCGACCTCTTCCGCCTCTGGCAAGACGGCGACGGTCGCCGCGGAGGTATGGATGCGACCCTGCTGTTCCGTGACGGGAACGCGCTGCACGCGGTGGACCCCCGATTCATAGCGCAGCGTGCCGTACGCTTTGGGCCCGCGCGCCGCGAAGACCGCTTCCTTCAAGCCGCCGAGCGTGCCTTCGGAGAGGGAGAGGATGTCGACCTTCCAGCCGCGGCGCTCGCAGAAGCGCGTGTACATGCGGAACAAGTCGGCGGCGAACAGCGCCGCCTCGTCGCCACCGGTCCCGGCACGGATCTCGACGATGGCATCGCGATCGTCGAACGGATCGCTGGGGGTGAGCAGCTCGGCGAGCTCGGCTTCGAGGCGGTCGATCTCCGGCCGCAGCCGTTCGACGTCGGCCCGGGCGAGCTGTGACAGCTCGGGGTCCTTGTCGGCGAGCACCTCGCGCGCCTGCGCAAGCTCGGCCTGCAGCCGCTCCAGACGCTGATGCACCTGGCGAATCGCGTCCAACTGGGCGTGCTCGCGCCCGAGCTGCTTCAGTTTGGCTGGATTCCGCGCGGTGGCGGGGTCGGCCAGCTGCCGGGCGACCTCCTCCGCCCGCGCGAGCGCCTGGCGGAGTCGGGTCTCCACGGGTTTAGCTCGCTCCTACCTTGGATCCGTACTTCTGCCGGAAGCGCTCCACGCGGCCGGCGGTGTCGACGAGCTTCTGCTTGCCGGTGAAGAAGGGATGGCAGTTGGCGCACACTTCAACGTGGATCATGGGCGTCGTCGAGCGCGTCACGAAGGTGTTGCCGCACGCGCATTGAACCGTCGCCCGCTGGTATTTCGGGTGAATCCCGGGTTTCACTGCACACATCCTTGCCAGATTGTCGGACAGAACGAAGTGCGGAAATATAGTTGGCACACGAACTTGGGGGCAAGACTTGGCCTCCGGCTTCAATTGACACCGCTTCCGACAGGCCGTAAGCTGTTCGCGTGTCTGCTGCCGACGTGCTGCAAAAGGTCCCGCTGTTTAGCCAGCTCTCCGCCGTCGACCTGCAGCGGGTGGTGGAAGTCGCCCGCGATCGTGCCTACCCCAAGAACTCCGTCATCCTGTTCGAGGACGATCCCGGCGACGCGCTCTATGTCGTCGCGAAAGGACAGGTCAAAGTCGTCCTCATCGGCGAAGACGGGCGCGAAGTCATTCTCTCGGTGCTCGGCGAAGGCGAGTTCTTCGGCGAGATGGCGTTGATCGATGATGAGCCGCGCTCAGCGCATGTCATCGCGATGGAAGATTCGACGTTGTACGTCCTGCGTCGCGAAGATTTCCAAGGGATCCTCGAGCACTCCCCCGGCATCGGGCTCGCGCTCCTGCGCGAATTGTCGCGGCGGCTCCGCCGCGTGGATGAAAAAGTCGGCAGCCTCGTGCTGCTCGACGTCCACGGCCGCGTCGCCCAGCTGCTCCTCGACCTCGCCGACGAAACCGACGGCCAGCGCATCACGCGCCGGCTGACCCATCACACCATCGCCCAGATGATCGGATCGTCGCGCGAAACGGTGTCGCGGACGATGCGAGAGCTGGTGGACAAGGGACTGATCGACGTGAGTCGCAAGGACATCGTCATCCGCGATCGTGGCGCCCTCGAGCAGGCTGCCGGGCGCGGTGCGTGAGACGCGTCACGACGTGCGGGTGAGGCGGCGACTTGTTCTACGTCACAAATTACCAGTAACGTAGCGCGAGTTTCGGCGCGCCGATACGCATGGCTTACACGGTAACCTTTTGGGGGACCCGCGGGAGTATTCCTACTCCCGGCGCTGACACGACGCGCTACGGCGGTAACACGCCGTGTGTCGCCGTGGAGGGCGCCGTACAGCTGGTCGTGCTCGATGCGGGCACCGGGATACGCGCGCTGGGGCTGGACCTGGTCGCCAAACAAAACGGCGCGGCGCGCGTCGAAATCCTGCTGTCGCACGCGCATTGGGATCACATCCAGGGGCTGCCACACTTCAAACCATTTTTCGCGCCGGGCAACACGGTGCGCATCTGGGGATCACGTCAGGGGACGACGTCGCTCGAAGCAATTCTGCGACAACAGATGGACCCCGCGGTATTTCCGGTGCCTCTCGATGCGCTCTCGGCACAGTTGACGGTCCAGCAGGTGGACGCGGACGAGTTTTCGATCGGGGAGTTCCGGGTGCAGACGATGAAGCTGCGGCATCCGGGCACGACCCTGGGATTTCGGCTGACGCCCGCGAGAGGCGGGGCCAGCATGGCGTACGTGACGGATAACGAGCTCGGCCCCGGTGGCGAGTACGAGGTCTCGAAGACCTGGCGGCGCGATTTCGTCGGCTTCTTGAAGGGCGTCGGCCTCCTGATTCATGACGCTATGTACACGCCGTCGGAGTTGGAGCAACACCGCGGCTGGGGCCATTCGACATACGAAGAAGCAGTGACCCTGGCTCAGGATGCCAGCGCAAAGAAGCTCGTGCTGTTTCATCACGAGCCCGAGCACGATGACAAAGAAATGGATGGCTTAGTGGCGGCGGCGCGGAAGTTCGCGAAGCAGCGTAGCGGGGGGGGTTCGCTCGAAGTCGTCGCCGCCCAAGAAGGCATGAAGGTGACCCTGTGACCGAAGGAGCAGTTATGCGCGCGCGTGCCGTACTGACGGGGTTGAGCCTGGTGCCGGTGCTCCTGGGAGCGCAGCAACGCAACCAGGATACCCGGCCGGGAATCGCCGTTCTCCCTTTCAACAACGGTGGCTCCTACGGTCAGGGCAAAGAGGACTTCGACGCCCTCGAGCGCGGCATTGCCGGGATGATGATCTCCGAGCTGTCGCAGAATCCCGCGGCGCGCGTCGTCGAACGGCAGGAAGTCCAGCACCTGATCGATGAGCAGAACCTCGGTGCCCAGGGCCGCGTCGATGCCCAGACCGCGTCGAAGGTCGGCAAGCTCGTCGGCGCCCGCTACGTCGTGCTGGGCACATTCATCGATTTCTACGGCGACTTCCGCGTGGACGTCCGGCTCGTCAACACCGAGACGGGCGAGATCGTGAAAACCGAGTCGGAGCGGATGCAGCGCGACCACATGTTCGACATCATCCGCAACATCGCGAGCCGGCTCATGAAGGATGCGAATCTGCCGGCGCTGCAGCGGCAGGCGTCGGATGAGCGCATGGGTCGCCAGATCCCGACTGAAGCGCTCACCTACTATTCGCGCGGCTTGCTGTATGCCGATCGCGGCCAGAAAGACAAGGCGGCGGATATGTTCCAGCACGCGATCGACATCTTCCCCCAATACGCTGAGGCGCGGGAAGGCCTGCAGCGGGTGAAGTCGTCCTGACGGACCCGCTCAGTCGGTTGGGCAGATCGACGGCGCGCCGGCTCTCCCGTTTAGGAGCGCTGGCGCGCTTCGGCTTTGGCGCCGTGCCGTGAGATACCTCCTCCTGCACCCGCCGATGTGGCGTCCCGACGCTGTGGCGCCCGCGCTCGAGACCTCGCAGGTGGAAGCGCGACCCGTGCGCCTGGCGAGAGACCTCGCCGTCGCCGACGACCGGCCGACGGTATTCCTGCTCGATGCCGAAAGCCGTTCCGCGTTCCCCGTCGACATCATGCGCGCCTTCGTCGACGCGGGGGGCGCGATCGTCGCCCTGGGGCGGAACGGCGAGACGGATGTTCCCGAAGGACTGCCGATCGAGTTTCTGTCGGGGTTCCTGACACAGCCGACGAGTCCCCGGCGACTGCTGGTCGCGATTCGCGCCGGATTCCGGGAAGCGGCCGCGCGGGCGGAAACGGCACGGGCGCGCGGAGAGGCAGCCCTGCGCGCGCGCGAGATCGGCGAGCTGACGCGCATCGGTGTGGCGCTCGGCACCGAGCGCGACATCAAGACACTGCTCAACTTGATCCTCACGCAGGCGCGCCGCATCACACAGTCGGACGCCGGCAGCCTGTACCTGGTCGAGATCAATGAGCAAGGCGACAAGCGGCTCCGGTTCCGACTCGCGCAAACCTACTCGAAGCCCGAAGCGCCGTTCGTCGAGCACACCATTCCGGTGGACCGCGGCAGCCTGGCCGGCTACTGCGCCGTCACGGGCGACCCGTTGGTCATCGACGACGCGTATTTCCTGCCGCCCGACGTCGAGTACACGATCAATCGGTCATTCGACGAGCGCTACGGGTACCGCACGAAGTCGATGCTCGTCATTCCGATGAAGGATCACAAGGACGAGATCATCGGCGTGCTGCAGCTCATCAACCGCAAACGCAACTTCGATGCGATTCTGACGACGCCAGCCGACGTCGAGCAACAAGTCGTTCCCTACTCGAAGCGCACGGTCGAGCTGGTGACCGCGTTGGCCGGCCAGGCGGCGGTCGCCATCGAGAACGGGCGGCTGTACGAAGACATCGAGAAGTTGTTCGAAGGCTTCGTGCTCGCAGCGGTGCACGCGATCGAGCAGCGCGATCCGACGACCTACGGTCACTCGGGGCGCGTCGCGGGCATGACGGTCGGGTTGGCGGAGGTGGTAGACCGCGCCGGCGATGGCCCCTATCGCGGCGTGAAGTTCTCGCGCGAGCAGCTCAAGGAGATTCGCTATGCCGCCCTGCTGCACGACTTCGGCAAGGTTGGTGTGCGCGAGCAGGTCCTCATCAAGGCGAAGAAGCTTTACCCATCAGACTTGAGCCTGATGCGGCATCGTCATGCCTTCATCCGCCGCACGGCGGAGCGCGAGTTCTGGCGCAAACGTGCCGAGTACCTCGAGGCCAACGGCCCGCAGGGCTACCAGAGTTTCATCAAGGAGCTCGAAACGGCGCACGAACAGGAGCTGAAGGAGCTCGATCGCTTCCTGGAGATCGTCCTCCAAGCGAATGAGCCGAGTATCCTGCCCGACGGCAGCTTCGACGAGCTGAAGGGGTGGGCGAACCGCAACTACCTGGGACTCAACGGCACGACCGAGCCGTTTCTCTCACCGGACGAGGTGCGCTACCTCACGATCCGGAAAGGCAGCCTCGACGATGCGGAGCGGCACGAGATCGAGAGTCACGTGAGCCACACCTATCAATTCCTGCAGCGAATTCCATGGACCCGCGAGCTGCAGCAGATTCCGCTGATTGCCTACGGCCATCACGAAAAGATGGATGGCCGGGGATATCCGCGCCGCGTGACGGGGGAGGCGATCCCGATCCAGACGCGCATGATGACGATCAGCGATATCTACGACGCGCTCACGGCCCAGGATCGGCCCTACAAGCGAGCCGTGTCCAGCGACCGCGCGCTCGACATTCTCACAACGGAAGTGAATGACGGACAGCTCGACGCCGACCTGTTCAAGCTCTTCATCGCAGGCAAGGTCTTCCAGCGGCAGATCGCAGACGACAGCACAACCTAGAACAACAGCAGCTTCACCGATATCAGCAGCAGAAACCCACCGAACAGCTTTCGCAGCGTCAAATCGGGAACCGATCCCGCGAGTCGCGCACCGAAATAGGCCCCGATGAGCAGCCCCACGGCCACCACGGCGGCATAGCCCCAATTCACCTGCTGGCGCTTGGCATACTGGAGCACGCCGAGGAGTCCCACCGGCAGCAGCAGTGCGGCGAGCGACGTCCCATGCGCCGTATGTTGCTGCATGCGGGTGATGAGCACGAGCCCAGGGATAATCACGACCGCGCCGCCGACGCCGAACAGCCCCGAGATGACGCCCGCTAACAGGCCGAGCAGCGATACCAACACCCACGTCATGGCTCTTGTCCTTTCCCCCAGCCCCCACCGCCTGGGGTTTCGATCCGGAGAACGTCCCCTGTTGCCAATCGCAGCGCTGTCTTGGATGGAAGCGATTCGCCATTCAACAGATTCCTACCAGCCCCTCCCGCCGATCCTCCAGCTGCTCCAGCCGGCCCGTGGCGCCGCCGCTCGGACAGCAGCGTGGCCTCCATAGGGGCGAGCGCCTCGAACTCGCGTACCACGCCATCGCCCCCGTCCCACGTCCCCCGTCCCCCACTTCCACGGCGCAGCGCGTACGTCCGGACTCGAACAGGATGCTCCATTTCCAGCACCTCGATCGGGGTGTTGCGTGTGTTGGACATCCCGACGTGAACCCCCGACGGTCCGTTGACTCCGCGACTCGCGCCTTGCCCCCCGCCAATGGTCTCGTAGTAGGTCCACGAGGGACCGCCGAACGTCACGTTGTTCATCGTTCCCTGCCCCTGCGCCGGCACGACGCAGTCGCCGGCCGCAAGCGCGCGAAACACCGTGTCAGCAATGCGCTGCGACGTCTCGACATTACCCGCGGCAACCGCACTCGGCGGACGCGCATTCACGAGACAGCCCGGCGGCGCGGTCACCGCGATCGCGCGCGACACGCCGCCATTCATCGGAACGTCGTCCGGTAGCAGCGTGCGGACCACGAACAGCACCGCCGAGCGCGTTACCGCAATTGGACAGTTGACGTTGCCCGGCGCGGCATCCCGAGTTCCGGTGAAGTCCGCGTGAAAGATGCCGTCCTCGATCGCGATGCTCACGCGAATCTCGAGATCGTCGTCAATGACGCCGTCGCCCTCCAAATAATCTGTGGCGGTCATCGGTGTTGCTGACGACAGACGGCTGATGGCTGATGTCGTGCGCCGCTCGGCATAGTCGAGCAGCTCGCGCGCGGCCTCCCGCAAGGGACCCCAGCCGTGCCGCCGGGCGAGCGCGCGCAGGCCCTGCGCCCCCCGCTCCACCGCGGCACGCTGCGCTGCGAGATCGCCACGACGCATCGCGGGAGTCCGCACGTTGGCGAGCAGGACCCGCTGGACCTCCGGCGTCAGACGCGTCGGCGGAATGATGATTCCTTCCTGGTACAGCTCGCGCGCGCTCGCCGGCATGCTGCCTGGCGTCATGCCGCCCACGTCGGAATGGTGCGCGCGGACGACGCTGTACCCGCCGACCTGGCCGTCGATTTCGATTGCGCCGATGAGGGTGAGATCGGGAAGGTGACTGCCGCCGCTGTAGGGATCGTTGAGAATGAACAAGTCACCAGGCTGTGGCTCGAGGCTGCGGACGGCCGCCACGGCGTCAGCGAGGGCGCCGAGGTGCACCGGAATGTGCGCCGCCTGGGCGATCATCTCGCCATCGGCATCGAACAGCGCAGCCGATGCGTCGCGGCGTTCGCGGATATTCGGTGAGAGCGCGCTGTGCACCAGCACCAGCCCCATTTCCTCCGCAATCGACGCGAAGGCGTGCGCCATCACTTCGAGCCCGACGGCGTCGAGTCTCATGTGCGCTCCAGGATCACCGCGCCCGAATCGTGCACCACGCCCCGCCAGCCCGGTTCGATGAGCCCGGTCGCGTCCGGACCCGCCAACACGGCCGGCGCGTTGAGCTGCTTGCCGGCGGGCAGCTCACCGAGTGGCCACACGTCCGCGCGCACGCGCTGCCCGTCTCGCGTGACGATCATGCGCCGGCCGGCGCTCGGCATTCCGACTCCGCTGCGACCGCCGATGGGCGCCGTGGGAGCCGCGCGCTCCGCCACGACCCGGAGGTTCACGAGCTCGACGTCCTCGGTTCCCCCCTCTCCGTACCCGTGGCGCGCACGATGCGCCGCGCGGAACGCGGCGGCGAGCGCCGGCGGATCGTCGCGCAACGCCGGCACGGTGACCTCGTATCCCTGCCCCGCGAAGCGGCAGTCCACATAGCGACTCAAGACGGCGTCGGGCAGCACAGCGGCGCCGGCAGTCATGAGCGGCTGAAACGCCGCGGCGAGCTCGGCACTCGACAGGCCGGCGAGCGAACGATGCATGGACGCCAGGACGTCGAACCGCTCGGGCGCGATGGCGAGGCCCAACGCGCTGAGTACCCCGGGGCGCGGCGGCACGATGACGCGCGACATGCCGAGCGCATCGGCAAGTGCGCACCCGAAGAGCGGTCCCGCGCCACCAAACGGCAGCAACGCCATCCCGCGCGGATCGATGCCACGCGCCACACTCACGCGCTTTAGCGCGCGCGCCATGACGGCAGTCGCCACTTGCACGATGCCGGCCGAGACCTCGCAGACATCGCGCAGCAGCTGCAGTCGCGCCACTGCCCGTTCCGCGGCGGCCCGGTCGAGGTGCACGGAATCGGCCAGCGGGTGCGCGGGGTCGAGCCAGCCCAGCACGAGACAGGCGTCGGTGACCGTTGGCTCGGTGCCGCCGCGCCCATAGCACGCGGGCCCCGGATCTGCACCGGCGCTCCGCGGCCCGACGCGGAGCGCGCCCCCCTCGTCGACTGCTGCGATGCTGCCGCCGCCCGCGCTGACCGTCTCGATCAGAATCGCGGGAAGCGCGATCGGCACGCCGGCGACCGATTCGGCGCCCTCGGCGATGGCAACGCCACCACTGACTAAGCTGGCGTCCGCGCTCGTGCCCCCCATGTCGAGCGTCAGCAGCTCGCCCGCGCCGACCACCGCACCGATCCAGCGCGCCCCGACGACGCCACCCGCGGGCCCCGACAGGGCGAGACTCGCCGCGCGTTGCGTGGCCTGCTCGGCGCCCAGCGTGCCGCCACTTGAGGTCATGATGCGCAGCGACGGAATGCCGCGCGCGTGCGCGGCGTCAGCCGTCTTCGCGACATACGACGCCACCTTGGGCCGCAGATAGGCCTCAGCCGTCGTCGTGCTGGTCCGCTCGTACTCACGAAACACGGGCAGGATTTCATGACTGGCCGTGACCGGCACATGGGGCAACGCGGCGCGGAGCGCGGCAGCGAGACGGAGCTCATGCTCAGCATGGCGAAACGCAAAGAGCAGCGCGATCGCGATCGACTCCGGCGCGAGCGTGCGCACCTCGGCCGTCACGCGCGACACTTCGGCGTCGGTGAGCGCCTGGATCGCGCCGCCCGGTCCCATGCGCTCCCGCACTCCGATCACGTCCGGGCGGGCGACGAGGGGTGGCGGGTGATCGCGCGCGAGATCGTAAAGCGCGGCGCGATCCTGGCGTCGCAGCCACAACACGTCCTCAAAGCCAGCCGTCGTGACCAGCACCACGCGCGCACCGCGCCGTTCGAGCAGCGCGTTCGTCGCGACCGTGGTGCCGTGCACCAGCACGTCGACGCCGTCCGATGCGAGCGAGTCGAGGCTGCGAAACAGCCCCACGGATGGATCGTGAGGCGTGCTTCCAACTTTGCGGATTTCGAGCACGCCGTCAGGCCTGACGGCGACGAGATCAGTGAACGTCCCGCCGACGTCCACGCCAACTCGGTTCATGGACGGAAACGACGCTTGAGGAGCAGCCCGGTGCCGCCAAGCGTGAGCACCACGACGAGGGTGCCCACCCAGTCCCCCAATCGCACATACAGCGGGATGACGTCACTCGTGCGTAGCACGCCGCCGACGGACGCCTCTACATTGAGCTGCGTGGCTGCGTACGCCCTGCCTAGTGGATCCACGAACTCCGTAATCCCGGAATTCGCCGCGCGCGCGACACCCATTCGGGTTTCGATCGCCCGAAGCACGAGGTGTGAAGCGTGCTGCGCCGGCGCACTCGTATTTCCAAACCACGCGTCGTTCGTCACGTTCACAAAAAAATCAGCCCCGTGGGAACGATAGACGCGCGTCGCATTTTCGAACACGGACTCGTAGCAGATCACCACGCCGAACTTGCCGATGGGAGAATCGTAGACGACCCATTCCCGCCCTGGGCGGAAGCCGCCGGACCAGCGAGACAGTCCCGGAATAGCGCGGAACAGGCGGACTGGCACAAATGGAACACGCTCGGTGACCGGCACGAGATAATGCTTGGCGTAGATCGGATAAGGGGTGCGATTTCCCGTCGAGTCGTAGTAGAACGCGGCATTGAAGATCCGAAAGCTCCGCATGGGTGCGTCCTCCGGCTCGGCATTCAGGCCGCCCGTCATTAGCGGGACGTGGTTCTCGCGCACGAATGCGCTGATCGCGGCATCCCATTGTGGGTGATCGAGGAAGTAGCCGGGGATGGCCGCCTCCGGCCATATCAGCAGTTGTGGTTTCGGGGAGCGCGCCATCAAGCCCCGCGAGAGAGCGAATAGCGTGCTCATCACGCTGTCGGCATGCGCGGGGTCGAACTTCTCTTTGAAGCCTTCGTTGGGCTGTACCATGCCCACGACGCCGACGTCGCGAATGGGCAGCGTTTTCATGCGCCACGCACCATACGCGAGCGCCAACAATACGGTACCGAGCACCGGAGCAAGCCGACGCCCCATGTACCACGCACGACGCACGTCCACTGCGGCCTCGACGATCCCGACATTGCACCACGCGACCCACAGCGTCACCCCACGCGCGCCGGCGATATCTGCCCATTGTACGAGCACCGGGGCGTCTGCCAGCGAGGTGCCAAGCCCGAGCCACGGAAACCGGACGTCGCCGAGGTGTCCGATGAGCCATTCGAGCGCCGTCCAGCCAACGGGCAAGACGATCCACAGCGGCACCGCGGGCGCCGCCAGACGCATGCGGACCACGAACCAGAACATGACGCCGGTGAACAGGCCGATGATCGCGATCGTCGCGAGATAGCCGAGCGCGGAAAACGGCGTGAAGTGCCACAGGGCCACGACCATCCAGTAGAGTACGAGGGCGTTCGTGATGAGGCCGTACCACCAGCCCCAGCGAAACGCGGCTCGCGGATCGGCTTCCGCCTCCGCCTGCCGGAGCAAGAGGACGGCCGGCGTGATCGCGAAGAAGCTGAGGATTGGAAGGGGGAACGGCGGGTAACTGAGGGTGAGCGCGATCGCGCCCAGCGCGACGAGCACTGCCACCCGGCGCCGGCTCACAGCAAGACGTCGCGTCCTTCGTCGGCGGAACGGTAGATCGCATCCAGGACGCGTTGCAGCGCGAGCTGGTCGCGAGGCTGGGGCGCGTTCACGTCGCCCTTGATGACGGCGAGGAAATACATCCATTCGGCGCGATAGGACTGGGTGAACTGCGTTTCGCGCCCGATCGCGCCCGTCGGCGTGACATCGACCGCCGCGCCGTGCTGCTCCTTGAAAATGCGCAACGGCTGGATCATCGCGGATCCCTTCGCACCGACAAGGTCGAACCAGAACCGCTCGCCTTGTCCCAGATGGCGCCAGCTTACGTCCATGGTGATCGAGACGCCGTTCTCGCACACGATGAGCACGGAGCCCATGTCCTCGACCGCGTTCTTGCCCGCGCGCACCACGTGCGCGGAGATGCGCTTGGGCGCCGGCCAGCCTGCGAGCCACATTCCAAGATCGATGAGGGGCAGGCCGAGATCGAGGACCGCTCCGCCGCCGGCCTGCTCGCGCCGCAGCCGCCAACCCAGCAACTGCCGGCTGGGCTGGAACGTGTACCAGCCGCCGCGCACCGCCTGCAACGCGCCGAGGTCCCCGCCCGCGAGAAAGCCTCGCACCGCCTGCACGTCGGAGCGAAACCGGTGGTTCATCCCCACCATCACGCGCTTGCCGTAGCGGTCACTCGCCGCAAGGACGCGCTCGACGCCCGCGACGGTCAGGGCGAGCGGCCGTTCGCACAGCACATGCGCCCCCGCCGCCAGCGCGGATGTCACGTGAATTTCGTGCAGGTGATTGGGCGTGCAGATCACCACGACGTCCACGTTCGCATACCGCAGCACTTCTTCGATGTCGTCGTAGGTGTCTTTCACTTCAAAGCGGGACGCGAGCGCCTGGGCCTTGCCGACATCGTTGTCGCAGATCGCCACGACCTCGACGCCGGGCAGCCGGCGCAGCACAGGCAGGTGCGCCACCTGGGCAATCGCGCCCGCCCCAAGCACGCCGACGCGAATCGGATCGTTCACTTGGGCGCTTTGCTCCCCACTCCCCGCTCTCTGCCCCCTTGTAGCCGATACATGATGCCCGTGCGCAGGCTGACCGTCTTAAGCCCGCTCGACAACACCCCACGCCCATCCACCGTAAAGCGCCACGCTCGCGAAAGATTGAACTCGAACCCGAGGGTGCCGTTCAGGCCTGCCGTGATCACGTCGAGCGCGTCCTCGACGAACGTGCCGTTGATCGCGGCCCCGCTGCCGTTGCGCGCGTGAATGCTCACGCCCGTGCCGAGGTACGCCGTGATCCCATGACCTTGCGGAAAGACGAGCTGGAAATCGATGTCGCCAATGAGATCGCTGAGGGCAATGCGACCCAGATTGATGGTGTCGGGCGTGGAGGGATTTACGATGCTGTCGAGGCGCCGCTCGAAGCGGTTACGCGACGCCTGATCGAACTGCGAATGGAAGTACGAGAGGCCCAAGAGCAGCCGTACGTGCGGCGCGATACGCCCGTAGTCCACCCGCAACCCGCCGACGGTGGTGCCGACGAGCTCCGAGGCGCCGAGCAGTCCGGCATCGAGTTGCATGCCGGACAAGCGCAGGTTTTCGTACGAGAACTGATTCAAGACGCCTTGTGCGGACAGAGGGAACGATGGAATGAGGGAAAGCAACGACACGATCAGACTTACAATCGTTCCAACCTTCCATCTTTTCATCTCAGTACGCCCTTTCAATTTTCGTCCCCGGGAAATACGTGCTCAGAATCTTCCGATAATCCTGCCCGGCGCGGGCCCGGCCGATCGCGCCCCACTGGCACATCCCGACCGCGTGCCCGGATCCCGCGCCTACCGCCACGAGCCTGTCGACCTCTCCGCCGGCGCCCCTGGTCACCGCCAGCTGAAACGCGGCACTCGAGAGCATGCGGTCGGGATCTGGGCGCAGCACCCCGCGCACATCGGGGCCCGGAATGCGGATGTCGCCACGCTCGAACACGATCCGCAGCTCGCCGACGCGACCCGATCGGGTCGTGCGAGTCACCGCGACGTCCGTGATGCGCGGCAATCCGTCGCCGGACAATGGCATCACCGTCGCCAACGTTCGCGACAATATAGTGCGCAGTTTGAGGCCATCCCATTCTTCGCGCCAGCGAAACCGCGGAGAAATGTCACAGTAGTAGTGGCCACCGCCTCGATCGTCGGAAACAGGTCGCAAGTAGGGACGTGTGCGCGCGGTGGCGAATGCCTCCTCCACGCCCGCCGTGCTGAACCCGCACGTCGAATGGAAATAGGCGTCGATGACGTCACCGTCATACTCGAGCACCTGTCCCGCCGTGCGACGCACGGCATCCCACACCTGATTGGTTTCGACCGCGACGCCGAGATAGACCTGATCGCGCGTGTCGGCGTAGGCGTCGAAGCCGAACGCATCCCAGCGCCCGCGATTCTTGAGCGCGAAGCTGCGCGACACGACCGCCTGGGCAAGTACGGCGTCGATCTCGTCGGGACGTCGGGCCCCGATCTCCGGACCGACGACGCCGGCGATGTAGCTCTCGATCCCTACGCGATTCACGACCGTCAGACCGCCGCGTCCCCCGGTCACCGTGATCCGGCCGCGGTAGCGCCGGCCGTTCGCCACCGCGAACCGATTCTCCGTGACGTTCACCACCGTGATGCCGCGCAGCGCGGCGGAACGCGCGGTGTCGATTGTAGGCCGAATCAGCCGGAGGCGGGTCGAATCGATCGAATCCGGGACGACGACCCAGCGGACACCGGCCGGCACTGATCCCACCGGGACTCCGGTCGCGGCTTCGCTGATGAACAGCTCCCCGCTTTCCGGCCCGCCGATCGATGCGTTCGCACCGCCGACCGCAATCGCGATCCGCAGCTCGGGCTCGCCGGCGGGAGCTCCCGCCGGACGCGGCACCCTTCCCGGGCAGCCCAGCGCCGCCCACACCGCAACGCTAGCGGCCGCGCGATTCGCCCAAGGCCGCATCGAGCTCGGTGATGGTGAAATCGATATCCGCATCCGAATGCGCGCTCGACACGAAACCGGCCTCGAACGCGGAGGGTGCCAGGAAGATCCCGCGCGCGAGCGCGGCCTTGTGCCAGCGTGCGAAGAACGCCGCGTCGCTGTGCTTCGCGTCGTCGTAATTGCGGACCGGACCAGGCGTAAAGTACGCGCCCCACATAGACCCGGCGTATCCGGCCGTGAGCGGAATCCCGCGACGCTCCGCCGCGGTGCGCAACCCCGCGACCAGCCGCGCGGTGCGCTTCTCGAGTGCTTCGTAAAAACCCGCGCGATTCGTCTCCCGCAGGGTCGCGAGCCCGGCCGCCATCGCCACCGGATTGCCCGACAGCGTGCCCGCCTGATACACCGGGCCTTCGGGTGCCACGCGCTTCATCAAATCCGCCCGTCCCCCATACACGCCGACCGGGAATCCGCCGCCGACGATTTTGCCCAAGGTGGTGAGGTCCGGTTTCACCCCCAGGCGCGCCTGGGCGCCTCCGGCGGTCACGCGAAAGCCCGTCATCACCTCATCGAAGATCAAGAGCGCCCCGTACTGGTCACACACGTCGCGCAGCGCCGGATGAAAGTCGGAGTCGGGAGCGATGAATCCCGCATTGCCGACATAGGGCTCAACGATAATCGCCGCGATCTGGCCCTCGTACGCGCGAAACAGATCCGCGACTGCCCGCGCATCGTTGAACGGCGCCGTCAACGTGAGACTTGCGAGCTCGGCCGGCACCCCGGGACTGTCTGGAAGTCCCAGCGTTGCAACGCCGGAGCCCGCCTTCACGAGAAAGCTGTCGCCATGCCCGTGATAGCAGCCCGCGAACTTCACGATTCGCGAGCGCCCCGTGGCGGCCCGCGCCAGCCGCACCGCCGCCATCGTCGCTTCCGTGCCGCTATTCACGAACCGCATCATCTCGAGTGACGGTACGCGGCGCCGCACCTCTTCGGCGAGCTCGACCTCGGCCTCGCACGGCGCCCCATAGGTCCAGCCGCGCTCGGCGGCCTGGCGTACCGCGTCGAGCACCACCGGATGCGCGTGGCCGAGGATCAGCGCGCCCCACGAGCACACGTAATCGAGGTATTCGTGGCCATCGACATCGGCGAGACTCGATCCATGCCCGTGCGCCACGAAAAAAGGCGTCCCGCCAACTGCCCGGAACGCCCGCACGGGTGAATTGACGCCGCCGGGCAACACCCGTTTCGCCCGGTCGAAGAGCTCGCCGGATCGCGTCACGTCAGCGCAGCCGCCTGGAAGTCGTAATCCTCGCTCGCCGTAATTCGGGCTCGCACGAACCCACCAGGCTGTGTCCAGCCGCCCCGCTCGAGGTAGGTGACCCCGTCGACATCGTCCGCCTGCCATTGCACGCGCCCCACCTTGATCCCGGCTTCCTCCTCCAGCCGGTCCACGAGCACGTCGACATCGCGTCCCACAAAGCGCGCCAGTCGTTCGCTCGAGATCGCGCGCTGCACTTCGATGATCTCCTCGAGCCGGTCGCGTTTCACCGCGTCCGGGACATCGTCCGGGTATTGCATGGCGCGCGTGCCCTCCTGCGGCGAATACGCAAACGCGCCCATGCGGTCGAACTGCGCCTCTTCGAGAAACGCGAGCAGGGCGCGGAAATCGTCGTCGGTTTCCCCGGGGAATCCGACGAGACAGGTCGTGCGGATCGCGAGATCGGGGATCGCGCGGCGCAGCCAGGCGAGCTTCTCGCGCAACGTGCGGACGCGCTCCGGGCGCCGCATCCGCTCCAGCATGCGGTCGGTCGCGTGCTGAATCGGCATGTCGATGTAGGGCACGATCCTCGGGTTCCGAGCCATGAGCTCGACGAGCCGCTCGTTGATCCCAGCGGAGTACACGTAGAGGAGCCGGTACCACGGCACCGACGTCTCCTTGAGCAAGGCCTCGAGCAAATCGGGCAGTTTCGGACTCCCGACTCCTAGATCCCGGCCCCAGTGACCGAGGTCCTGAGCCACGAGATTGATTTCCTTCGCGCCTTGCGCCTCGAGCTGCTGTGCCTCACGCAGCAGTCGCGCGAGCGGCTCGGAGCGGTGTTTGCCCCGCATCAGCGGAATCGCACAGAAGGCGCACGTGTGGTCGCAACCCTCTGAGATCTTCAAGTAGCGAACATGGAGCTGATCGCCGAGGAACTGGCGCACGCCCGGATGCGCCGCGACGGGATCGGTGATCAAGCCGCGCTTCGCGAGCTCCGGAACGAGATGGTGCAGGTCGGAGAAACCGAGAAACAAGTCGACTTCGGGAATCTCGGTTTGCAACTCCTGCTTGTACCGCTCGATGAGGCAACCGACCGCCACGACCGCCTTGACGCCTTCCTCTTTCAGCTTGGCGGCGGCGAGGATGGCGTCGATCGATTCCCGTTTCGCGGCATCGATGAACCCGCACGTGTTCACGAGAATCACGTCCGACGACGCCAACTCCGGCGTCACGACGGCGCCGTGGCCGACCAGCTCGCCCACGAGCCGCTCAGAGTCCACCGTCGCCTTGTCGCAGCCGAGGGAGATGACGCCCAGTTTCATCCGCGGTAATTCCCGAACTTGAGCTCGATGCCGAAGTCCTGGGAGCGCAGGAACGCGATGACTTCCTGCAGCTCGTCTTTCGATGGCGCCTGCACGCGAATCTCTTCGCCCTGAATCGAGGCCTGGGCCTTCTTGAATTTCTTGTCCTTGATCGCCTTGACGATCGCCTTCGCTTTTTCCTGCGGGATGCCCTGGGTGAGCTTGATCTCGCGACGCACCGTGTCGTTCGCGGCCGGCGTGATCGTGCCGAGCTCCATGTTTTTCACCGGCACGCTGCGCTTGATCATTTTCGACTGCAGCACCTCGAACAGCGCTTTCATTTTGAAGTCGTCGTCGGCGACCAGCGTCAACGTCGCTTTCGCGCGATCGAAGCTCAGCGACGCCTTGGAGCCTTTGAAGTCGTAGCGCTGGATGATTTCTTTGGTGGCTTGATTGACGGCGTTGTCGACCTCTTGGAGGTCGGCGCCGGTGGAGATGTCGAACGATGCTTGGCTGGCCATGGGCGGGTAATCTACCCGCGCCGGGGCTAGGACAGGAAGCTTTCCAGCGCTCTCGCCCGTGACACGTGACGCAGCCGTGCCAGCGCCTTCTCCTTCAACTGCCGAACGCGTTCCCGTGTAATGCCCAGCTGCGACCCGATCTCTTCGAGCGTCATCGGCTCCTGACCTTCCAGACCGAAGTAGAGCCGGAGAATCCGCGCTTCCCGCTCCTTCAACGTGGCGAGCACCGATTCGATCGACTCGGTCAGGGCGTGCTCGAAGATCTCGTCGTCGGGACCCGGATTCGTCGTGTCGGGCAAGTAGTCGAGCAATTTGTTGTCTTCGCCGGGCGTGAGCGGGGCGTCGAGCGAGAGGTGCGCCTGCGAGATCGACAAGGTCTTCGCGACTTCTTCCTCCGAGATGTCCATCCCCTCGGCGATCTCTTCGACCGTCGGCTCGCGCCCGAGCTCCTGGAGCAGCGAGGCGGAGCGCTTGCCGATGCGGTGCAGCGTGCCGGCGCGATTCAGCGGCACGCGCACGATGCGCGACTGCTCGGCGAGCGCTTGCAGAATCGCCTGGCGAATCCACCACACCGCGTAGGAGATGAATTTGATGCCCTTCGTTTCGTCGAACTTGTGCGCCGCGCGGATCAGGCCGAGGTTGCCCTCGTTGATCAAGTCGGAGAGCGACACACCCTGATTCTGATACTTCTTCGCGACCGAAACGACGAAACGCAGATTCGAGCGCACCAGTTTGTCGAGTGCCTCGGGATCGTTCTGCTTGATCCCCTGCGCAAGGGTCACCTCTTCCTCGCGCGTAATCAGCGGATACCGGCTGATTTCTCGCAGATACTGATCCAGAGATCCCTCGTCGAATGATGCGCGCTTCGCCGTATTCAATTGCATGCGGGTGGCCACTCCTCTCGGGGAAGCTACCTCTCTAATGAATCAGCGAACCGAGCCGACTCCAGCGAATATCTGTCAGCCAGGGCAGCGCGTCGCGCGTCCCCCGGTCGTAACTGAAGTAGACCACGAGCGGGCGCCCCTTGATGGCGCTCGCATCGACAAAGCCCCAGTAGCGCGAATCCGCGGAATTATCGCGATTGTCACCCAGCACGAAATAGTTGTTGGCCGGCACGCGCAGCGGGCCCCACGTGTCGCGCGTGGGATGATAGCGGCGCCGCTGGTCGTCGTTGCGCTGCACGAGGTACTGCCGTTGCCAGTTGAAGTCCGCATCGTAGCCGTCGTGCAACGGATCGATCCGCTGGACGTACGGTTCTTGGAGCGCCCGGCCGTTGACGTACGTCTGGCCGTCGCGCATCTCCACGATGTCGCTGCCCACGCCGATCACGCGCTTCACGTAGGTAATCGTCGGATCTTTGGGATACGCGAACACGATGACGTCACCGCGATGCGGCGATTCGAATGCCGGCAGGCGGGCCGACGTGCCGGGAATCTGCGCGCCGTAGACCGCCTTGTTGACGAATAAAAAATCCCCCGCGAGCAGAGTGCGTTCCATGCTGCCGGAGGGGATTTGGAATGCTTCGAGAAGGAAGGTGCGAATGATGAGGAACAACACGAGCGCCATGCCGAGCGATCGCATCCAGCTGTCGAACCATCGCGCCAGGACGGAGCGGCGCGGTGTCTGCGGGGGCGAGGGGAGCCGCGGCGTGTCAACGCCGCTGCTGCCGATGTGAGCCCCCAAGTCATGCATGTAACTTATCTTAGCAATGGGGGCTGCACGGCGCAACAGTTACACCCCATCCGCGGGGCCCAGCCCATTGCCGAACTCTAACTCGGAATTCCGTCACCGGGTCGTGGTGACGCACGCGGGCGGCGAGACACGCTATCCGACCCTCCCGTTCGATGCGACACCAGGTGACAGTCGTCTTGGGCAACGTGTCGAGCGCGTCACCCTCGAGCGGCGCGCCTCGCGTCGCGAGCACCACGACGACCGACTCGTACGACATGGCCGGACAGTAGCTGCCGGCACGTGATCGTCATCACCATTTTGACGCCGCGAGGTCCTCAATAGCGCGGCAGAGCCGGGTCCACCTCCTCGCGCCAACGCAGAATGCCGCCCGTCAGATTCGCCACGCGCGCGAATCCGGCATCGGCGAGGTGTGACGCAGCCGCCCGGCTGCGACTGCCGCCCTTACAATAGACGACCACCTCGCGATCGCGATCGAGCGTGTCGACGACATCGGGGAGCGTCGCCAGCGGGACGAGACGTGCCCCGGGAATGCGAACGATGTCCCATTCGAACTGCTCGCGCACATCGATCAGCTGCAATGACTCGCCGCGCGACAGCCGGCTGTGCAGCTCGCGCGGCGAGATCTCCACCAGCCCGCCCACCGCGCGCGGTTCCGCCTCCGCCGCCCGCCCGCCACAGAATTGCTCGTAATCGATGAGCGCCTGAATTTCGTGCGTGCCACACGCGGGACACGTTGGATCCTTGCGTATGTTCACCGTGCGGAATTGCATCCCCAGCGTGTCGATGAGTAGCAACCGGCCCTTGAGCGGCTCGCCTACACCGACGATCAGCTTGATCGCCTCCGTCGCCTGAATCGTCCCTACGAGGCCCGGCAGCACGCCTAAGACGCCGCCCTCAGCGCAGCTCGGCACGAGCCCCGGCGGCGGCGGCTCCGGGAAGAGACAGCGATAGCAGGGCCCGTCGGCTAGCGCGAACACCGAGGCCTGTCCTTCGAACCGGAAGATGCTGCCGTACACGTTGGGTTTCCCGAGCAGCACGCACGCATCATTCACGAGGTAGCGCGTCGCGAAGTTGTCGGTGCCGTCCACGACGATGTCGTAGCCGCTGAGGATGTCGAGCGCGTTTTTCGACGTCAGCGCCGTCTCGTAGGTCTCCAGCCGCACATGCGGATTCACGTCTGCGATGCGCTCGCGCGCCGACACCAGCTTGGGCCGGCCGACGTCCTTGGTGCCGTGCAGGATCTGCCGCTGCAGGTTCGTGACATCGACGTTGTCGAAGTCCACGAGACCGAGTGTGCCGACGCCGGCCGCGGCGAGATAGAGCGCCGCGGGCGAGCCGAGCCCGCCCGCGCCGATGAGCAGTACCCGAGCGGCCTTCAGCTTTTCCTGACCGGGAACGCCCACGTCGGGCAGGATGAGGTGCCGGCTATAGCGCAGCAGCTCGGCTTGGGCGAGCGTCGTCATCGCTCAACCTCCTGCGATCGCCGGGACGACGATGATCTCATCGCCGTCGCGCACGCTCGCCGCAAATCCGCCCTGGAGTCTGGCGTCGTCGTCGTTCACGTAAAACGTCACGAAGGGATAGGGCTGACCGGCGGCGTCGCGCAGCCGCGGCGCCAAGCCGGGGAATCGCGCCGCGACATCGGCCACGACATCACCCAGCGTGGAACCTTGCGCTTCGAGGGAACGCCGGCCGTCAGCGAGCTTCGCGAGTACGGCGGGCAGTTGTAGGGTGACACTCATGAGAGCTCCGTGGCAACAGGACGAATCGTCTGAGGAATTTCGCTGACCACCGCCCCCGAAACGGGCTGGGTGCAGCGAATCAGCTCGGCGGTGACGCCCGCCGATCGCCAGGCATCGAGCAATGCGGTTCCGACCGCAGCGGCGCGCTCGCGCGGCGCGATCGCCAGAATCGCGGATCCCGCGCCCGACAGCGTCGCCCCGTGCGCGCCCGCCTGCTTCGCGGCAGCGACGACGGCGTCGTACCCGCGAATGCCCGCGCGCCGGAACGGCACGTGCAGCACGTCGTCGAGCGCGGCGGCGAGCAGCGCGCCATCGCCGGTCGCCAAACCCTGCACGAGCGCCGCGGCCCGGCTGGCGGCGACGACCGCATCGGCGTGCGACAGCGTATGTGGCAGCGCGGCACGTGCGGCTTTCGTGTCATTCGGGAATGGCGGCACCGCAATCAACAGCTCAATCGCGGGTGCGACACGCAGCGACGACGAGACCAATCCGGTCCGCGTGTGAACACTCAACACCGCGCCACCGTAAATCGCCGGCGCCACGTTGTCGGGATGACCTTCGATCGTTGTGCCGATCTCCAGAATCTGGGCGCGAGACAGACCCAGCCCGAGCACCGCATCGGCCAGCAATGCGCCTGCGACGATCGCCGCCGCAGATGACCCCAGCCCACAGCCGACCGGAATGTCCGAGGCCGCCTCGATGGACGCGCCCGTGGGCGATGCACCACCGGCAGCGCACGCGGCGCGGAACCCGCGCGTGAAGAGATCCTGGTCCGCCCGTGCGCGTACAGCGCTCAGCGTCCCGCCGCGACGGATCGAGATACCGGTACCCCCCAGCGTCACAGACGCGACGAGCCACCGGTCGATCGCGACGCCGACGCAATCGAAGCCCGAGCCGAGATTGCTCGAGCTGGCCGGCACGCGAACGCGCGCCGTCATGATGCCTCCTTCACGAGCGCGCGCACCTCGGCCACACGCGGCGCGATTACGGGCGCCGCGGGTAACGCGGGCGCCACGGCATCGACCGTCTTCAGGCCGTTTCCCGTGATGCACAGCACCACTTCGTCATCCGCGGAGAACCGGCCTTCGCCCGCCAGCGCGAGAGCGGCAGCGACCGTGACGCCGCCGGCCGTCTCGGTGAAGACCCCGACCGCTTCGGCCAGCAGTCGGATTCCCGCGACCAGCTCGGCATCCGAGACCGCGGCAGCCCAGCCGCCCGACTCGAGAATTGCACGCTTGGCGAACAGCCCATCGGCGGGATTCCCGATCGCGATCGACCGGGCGATCGTCTGCGGGACCACTGGCGTCACCGCGTCGCTGTTTTCTCGCACGAGCCGAACGATCGGCGCGCAACCCGACGCCTGGGCGCCGAAGATGCGGGGGGCGCCGCCGCTCACCAGTCCCGCCGCGGCGAACTCCCGGAACCCCTTGCGCAGCTTCGTGACGAGCGAACCGCCCGCCATCGGGGCGACGACCGCGGTCGGCAGCCGCCACCCGAGCTGCTCCGCAATCTCGAACGCCATCGTCTTGGACCCTTCGCCGTAGTAGCCGCGCAGGTTGACGTTCACGATGCCCCAGCCGAACAGATCCGCCACCTGGGCGCACAGACGATTCACGTCGTCGTAGTGACCACGCACACGGACCAATCGCGCGCCATATACCGCGGTCCCGACGATCTTGGCGGTCTCAAGGTCCTCCGGAATGAAGACCCACGCTTTGAGACCGGCGCGGGCTGCCTGTGCAGCGACGGCGTTTGCCAGATTGCCGGTGGAGGCGCAGCCGATCGTGTCGAGCCCGAAGGCAGCGGCCGCATTGATCGCAGTCGCGACGACGCGATCCTTGAAGGACAACGACGGATGTGAGACCGCGTCGTTCTTGACCCAGACGTGCGCTACGCCGAGCAGCGTGGCGAGTCGCGGCGCCTCGACGAGCGGCGTGCCGCCGGTATCGAGCGACAGGACGGGCTCACCATCGAACGGTAGCCACTCGCGGTAGCGCCACAGGGACCAGGGACGTGCCGCGATCGCGTCACGCGTGGGAAGCACTCGTCCCGCCTCGAGTACGGGGTCGAGGGGTCCGAGACACTGCTCGCACACGGCGATGGGAGCGGGGGCGTGCAACGTTCCGCAGGCGCGGCACACCTGCGGCCGCGGTCGCAGTGTGTCGGACGGCGCAACGGTTGTCGTCACGTGGCAGCCTCCACGGCGCGCGCCGGCTTGCGCTGGCGAGCGGAGCGGATCAGCGCCTCATCGGCGGGATCGAGCGGATAGCAGTGCTCGGGACCCGGGAATGCTCCACTCCGCACGTCGCGCGCGTAGTCCCGGAAGGCGCCCTCGACCACGGCACCGACCTCGGCGTAGCGCTTCACGAAACGGGGTGCGATGTCGCCGACGAAGTTGCCGAGCATATCGTGCGAGATGACGAGCTGCCCGTCGACGTGGGGCCCGGCGCCGATGCCGTAGACAAGGACGTTGACCCGTTCCCGAACGTAGGCTGCTGTTTCGGCGGGAACCGCTTCCAGGAGAATCGCGAAGACGCCGGCTCGCTCGAGAGCCTCCGCGTCGCGGAGCAGCCGCTCCGCCGCCGCCAACGATTTTCCCTGGACGCGGTAGCCACCGAGCTGGCCGATGTTCTGCGGCGTCAGGCCCAGGTGCCCCATCACCGCGATGCCGGCATCCACCATTGCGCGGACACGGCGTGCGACGCGGCTTCCCCCTTCACACTTCACCGCGTCGCAGCCGGCTGCAACAAAAGCACCAGCGCTGCGCACTGCAGTCTCGTCGGATGGCTGGTAGGACAAGAACGGCAGGTCCCCGATCACGAAGGCGTGCCGCGCCGCGCGCGTCACCGCCTTAATAAAGACCAGCATTTCGTCCAGCCCAATCTGCAGCGTGCTCGGCAGGCCCAGCATCGTCATCGCCGCGGAATCACCCACCAGAATCATGTCGACGCCCGCCCGGTCGGCGAACGTGGCCGTGGGGTAATCGTACGCGGTGACGAAGACGGCCTTCTCGTTGTGCGCCTTCAACGCGGCCAGGGTGGCAACGGTGACTTTACGAACCGACATGGATGCCTCCATCGGTCAGAGAAGCGACCGCGAGGTCGCTGACGCATTCGCGGATCCGGTCGAGCGCGAGGTCGAGATCGGCCGGCGACACGGCGAACGACAGGCGCAAATGGCCGGCCCCACCCGGTCCGAAGTCGGTGCCGGGCAGCACCGCCACGCCGTACTCGTCGAGCAGGCGCGCGGCGAGCTCGCGCGTCGAAAGCCCCGATCGCTCCTCGACCTGTCGCACGTCAGGGAATGCGTAGAACGCCCCGTCAGGCCGCGTGCAGCGGATGCCAGGCAGGCCGTTCAGCCCGTCGACCAGCCAATCCCTGCGGCGCTCGAAGCGCGCTACTGCGGCGGTCACGGCATCCTGTGGCCCCGTGAGTGCGGCGAGCCCCGCCAGCTGCACGAATGGCGGCGTACAGGATGTGCCGTTGACCACCAGCGTCGTCACTCGCTCGACCAGCGCCCCCGGTAGCACGCCGAAGCCGAGCCGCCAGCCGGTCATGGCGTAGGTCTTTGAGAAGCTGTCCACGATGACTGTGCGCTCGAGCATGCCCGGCAGCGCCGCGATGCTATCTTCGCGCCCGTCGTACCGGATCCGGCCGTACACCTCGTCCGAGATCACGACGAGGTCATGACGCAACGCGAGCTCTGCGATCGCATGAAGAGCATCAGGGGTTGCGACGCCGCCGGTGGGATTCCCCGGCAGGTTCACGACCACCGCGCGAGTGCGCGGCCCGACCAGAGCGGCGAGCCGCTCCGCATCCACCCCGCCCCGTGCATCGAGCGAGTAGCGGACGGGAACCGCCCCTGCGAACCGCACGACCGACGGGTAGATCGGGAAGCCGGGGTCCGGCACGAGCACTTCGTCGCCTGCCTCGAGCACCGCCAGGAGCGCGTAGAACACCATCGGCTTGGCGCCCGGAACGACGACGATATTCTCTGACGCCGCGCCGCGTACGCCGCGACACGCGAGCGAAGCGGCAATCGCATGGCGCAGAACGGGCAGGCCGGCCGGGTTCACATAGCGAGTCTGGCCATCGTGCAGGGCGCGGACGGCTGCCTCCACTACGTTCGGCGGGGTCGCGCCGTCGGGCTCGCCGATCTGCAGGTGGACCACGTGGCGGCCGGCGGCCTCGAGGCGGCGCGCCGCCACCAACACCTCGAATGCACCTTCGCCCGAGAGGGCGTTGACTCGACTGGCAGGGACGACGGGCATGATCCACCCCCGGAACGAAAACGGCCGCTCAGCTGAGCGGCCGCGGGAAGCGACTCCCTGAAACAATCATCGCCCGGACCAATAAGAGCCGCGGGCGAGTCGCTTTTTAGCACCTTGTTTAACGTGGCGGCAATACGCGGCAAATGACCACGAGTCGTCAGTTGTGATGGTAGTCTACCGCTCCGGCTCCTACGGCGTCAAGGGCTGATTTCCGTGTCGATCTGCGCCCGCTGGAGATGTCCCGAGAAATCCACGTAGATGGTCTTGGTCTCTGAGTAGAAGTCGTAGACCTCCCATCCCCCTTCGCGGTGTCCGTTGCCGGTCTGCTTCACGCCACCAAAGGGGAGATGCGCTTCCGCGCCGATCGTTGGCGCATTGACGTAGGTGATGCCGGTGTCCAGATCGGTCATGGCCTTGAATGCGCCGTTGATGTCGCGCGTGTAGAGCGAGCTCGACAGGCCATACTTGACGTCGTTGTTGATCTGAATCGCGTCCGGGAGATCTTTCGCCTTCAGGATGGCGAGCACCGGCCCAAAGATTTCCTCCTGCTCGACCCGCATCCCCGGCTTGACGCCAGTGAGCACCGTCGGTTCGTAGAACCAGCCGCATTCCAGACGTTTGTCTCCCTGTGGAATCTTGCCACCGAGCGCGACGCTCGCCCCTTCTTTCTTCGCAATGTCGACGTATTCGGCCACCTTTTGCCGCGCCTCTTCGTGGATCAGTGGACCAACTTCGGTCTTGGCGTCGAGCCCAGGACCGAGCCGCAGCTTGCCGGCGCGATCGACGAGCATCTGCACGAATTTGTCGTGAATCTTGTCCTGCAAAATCAGCCGGCTGGTGGCGGTGCAGCGCTGCCCCGTCGTGCCGAACGCCCCCCACAACACGCCGTCGAGGGCGAGATCGAGGTCGGCATCGTCCATTACGATCATCGCGTTCTTGCCGCCCATTTCGAGCGACAGCCGCTTGTGCATCTTGCCGCACGTCGCGCCGATTGCGGACCCGGTCTCCGTCGAACCCGTGAACGAGATCACCGGCACCTCGGGATGCTCGACCAACGCTCGGCCGACGACCGAGCCCTGCCCATGCACGAGCTGGATGACTTCGGGTGGCAGCCCTGCTTCGAGCAGAATCTCCACGAGCAGGTGGGCGGTGTGCGGCACATCCTCGGCGGGCTTGAAGATCACGGCGTTTCCGCAGAGCAGCGCCGGAAACATCTTCCAGGTCGGAATCGCGAGCGGAAAGTTGAACGGCGTGATCAGTCCCGCGATCCCGATCGGCCGGCGATAGCTCATCGCCCACTTGCTCCGCAGCTCGGACGGGACGACACGGCCGAACAGGCGCCGGCCCTCGGTGGCGGCGTAAAACGCCGTATCGATCCCCTCCTGGACATCGCCGCCCGTCTCCGCGACCACTTTTCCCATTTCGCGCGTCATGGCCCGTGCGACCGCGTCCTTGCGCTCGGCGAGCAGCTGGCCCACGCGCTGCAGCACCTGCCCACGGATCGGCGCAGGTGTCTTGGACCACACGGCGAAGCCACGCTTGGCCGGCGCGATCGCCCGCTTCAGATCGTCGGGCCCCGAGCGCGGAAACCGGCCGATGATGTCGTTCCAGTCGGCGGGGTTGCGATTCTCGAAGTATTCGCCTGTGGACGGGGCGACCCAATCACCGGCGATGAAATTCTTGAATTCAGGAGGCATGGATCTCAGGGTTCGGGACAGAAGAATGGTATGGGTGTCTTCCCGTAGAGTCGCGGCAACAGCTGGCGGCCAGCGAGCGCGAGCCCCCAAATCATCAGGACGATCGATAGTGTGTGTGCGATGCCCAGGCGCCGTTTCCACGACGTCAGCGCACTCCACACGCCGGCGACTGTCACCGCAGTCGCTCCAATAAGATAGAAAACGAGCTTGAGACCGCACGCATGGGAGTACGGCCACACGAGCATCCCAATAGCCAACGCGAGTCCGAGACCCACGCGCATCCACGTCGTGATCCAGGCTCGCCCGCCCACGGGACCTCCTCCGACACCTACGCCGGGGCGTGGCGAGACCGGGACGGTCGGGACGCCACGACCGAGCGTCGGATCAGCCTCCGGCAACTTCGAGAGGAGCCTGTCGACCTCGCGCATCTCGCGATCCCAGTCGCGCTCTTTCAGATCCTTCTCCTTCTCCTTCACAGGACTCCTCCTTCGCCACCGCGCGACAGGCCATAGCGCTCGATCTTCTTGTACAGATTGCTGCGTGGCATCTGCAATGTGCGCGCCGTCTCTGACACGTTCCAGTCATTCTCGTGCAATTTGCCGAGCAGGAAGGCGCGCTCGGCCGACTGCTTGAACTCCTCGAATGTCGCGGCACGCAGCCAGGCCGCATCGCCTGCGGCGCCGGAGGCCGTGCCCTTCCCCCGTCCCGCGTCCCCCTTCCCCACAAGTCGCTCGACATCGCTCTGGGTAACGGTGGGGCCCGATGCAAGAATGAGTAACCGTTCGACGGCGTTCTTGAGCTCGCGGATATTGCCGGGCCAGTCGTGGGCCGTCAGCCGTTCCACCGCGGCCGCCTCGAACTCCTTCGTTGCCAACCCTTCCTTCGTGAGCTCCGCGGTGAAGTGGGCGATGAGCTGCCCGACATCGGCGCGGCGTTCCCTGAGCGGCGGTACCTGGATCGGAATGACATTGAGCCGATGCAGCAGGTCTTCGCGGAAACGTCCCTGCTCAATCTCGGCGCTGAGGTTCTTGTTCGTCGCGGCGATCACGCGGACGTCGACCGGCAGCGCCTTCCCGGAGCCCACGCGCGAGATCACGCCCTCCTGCAGGGCGCGGAGCACCTTGGCCTGCGCCGAGAGACTCATGTCGCCGATTTCGTCGAGAAACAGCGTGCCGCCGTCGGCGAGCTCGAACTTGCCGGCACGGTCCGCGAACGCGCCGGTGAAGCTCCCTTTCATGTGGCCGAAGAGCTCGCTCTCGATCAGCTCGGTGGGGATGGCCGCGCAGTTGACTTCGATGAATGGACCCGACGCCCGCGGGCTGAGCGCGTGAATCGCGCGCGCTACGAGCTCCTTGCCGGTGCCGTTCTCGCCCGTGATCAGCACGCGCGCCGGCGTGGGCGCGACCTTCTCGATCAGCCCGATGACCTGGCGAATCGCCTTGCTCGACCCCACGATCTCATACTGTGCCCGCACTTCCTGCTTGAGCCGCACGTTTTCGCTGACCAGGACGACATGCTGTAGTGCATTGCGAAGCGTCAGCAGGATGCGATCGGTGTCGAGCGGCTTCTCCAGGAAATCGTAGGCGCCTAGCTGCGTCGCCTCGACTGCGGTCTGGATCGTCCCGTGGCCCGAGATCATGACGACTTGTGCCTGGGCATCGAGCTGGCGGATCCGCTTCAGCGACTCGAGCCCGTCCATCCCTTCCATCTTTACGTCGAGAAACACGAGATGCGGCTTGAATTCTGGGTAGACCCGGATCGCCTCGTGCCCCGATGCGCACGCCTGCACCTCGATCTCCTCGTACTCGAGGACCTGCTTCAGGGCCTCGCGAATCCCTTTCTCATCGTCGACGATCATCACGCGGCGCGAACTCATGGGCCAGACCTCGGTCGCTTGTACAGCACCACGCCGGTCGTGTGCACCTTCACGACCGTCACGGCGGGATCCACCTTGACCGGTACCGCGCCGTTGGGCGACGCTCCCGCCATCTGTTTCGTGAGCTGCTTCACAAACGGCCCCGGTATCTCGATTCCTCGGAGGGTGATTTCGGTGATGTCGTAGAACGCGGTCCCAGGGCGCCCGATCGAGACCGTGCCCGCCATCCGCAACGGCTCGTGGTCACCGAACATCCCGGCGAACGGTCCGAGCGTTCCCGGCGGCAAAGCGCGTGTGTCGAGACGTGCATGCAGGATCAGCGTTCCTTCCTGGAGCTCGATGCGCAATGAGTCGTACATCTTGCGAACATTCCAGTCGATTCCGGCGCCAATCAGTGACGCCATTTCGTTCGGGTTCAGCACGACGGAATCGGGGCCGGTGGCAGTCCGCAGCGTTCCGACTTTTGCCTTGCCGGACGCGATGGCCTTGGGCGTCGGCGCGCCGACTGCCGTGTCGGCAACGGGCGGCAACGCAGTAGAACGGCCGAACCAGCGTGCGAAATTGGACATGATCGGCTCGCGGAACCACCACGCCAGCGCGAGCGCGCCGATGATGGCGATCGCGCAGCCGAGTTTGAGCACGCCCTTAAGACAGCCGTCCATGATATCTGACCTGATACACCGGGCCATCCTGTTGGAGTGTGCTTTGCATCAGGTCCACCTCAGCTATGGTGACCGTCTGGTCGAAGTCCAGCGCCGCGAGGATCTCTTCTAGGCCTTGGAAGTCGCGTGGCCGTGCGTCGCGGCCGGTCCGCGCCAGGGTGACGTGTGGCCGAAACGCGCGCGCCTCCGTCGGAAACCCGAGCGGCGCAAAGGCCTGCTCCACGCCATGCTGCAACAGCTCAAGCCCGGCGTCTGGTGTTATGCCCGCCCACAGAACGTGCGGGCGGTGATAATCGGGAAACACGCCAAAGCCGGTTATCTGCAGCGTTAAGGGGCGTGGCTCACTGCCACCCCCGGCCGCCTGGTTTAGCGCAGCCCGGAGCTCCGGCTCCCGCGCTTCCTCGACCTCACCGAGAAACTTGAGACTGAGGTGAATGTTCTCGGGACGAACCCACTTCACCGGGAGTTTCTCACGACGCTGGCGCAGCGGCGCGAGCACGTCCCAGAGCTCCTGGCGTACGCCCTGCGGAAAATTCAGGGCGACGAACGCTCTAACAGGCTCCCCCGGCGATACCCGCGCTGGTCAATCTCCACCCGCGCGAACCCAAGGTTCGTGAGATGATCGGTGATCGCGGCGCGGCGCGCCTCGATCCAGGGAATCCAGGACGGCTCCACTTCGATGCGCGCAACGTCGCCCTGATGCCGGACCCGCAGGTCGCCGACCACGCCGAGCTCGCGGAGAAACGCCTCACTCTGCTCCACCTGCCGTAAGCGCGACGGCGTGATCGAGAGACCGTATTGCACGCGGCTCGAAAGGCATGGCGCTGCGGGGGCATCCCAGGTTGGCAACCCGAGCTCGCGCGATGCGGCGCGGATTTCCGCCTTCGTCAGTCCCACTTCCGCGAGCGGTGAACGCACGCCCGCCCTTAGGCCGGCGGCCTTACCCGGCCGATGCTCGTGCAGGTCGTCGGCATTGGTGCCGTCGCAGACGATCGCGAGCCCGCGCTCGCGCGCCAGCGGCACCAGTCGGTTCCACAGCTCGGTCTTACAGTAGAAACAGCGGTTGGTCGGGTTGGCCAGATAACTCGCATCCTCGAGCTCGTGCGTGTGGATCTCGACGAGCGGGATGTCGAATCGCCCCGCCACCTCAATGGCGGTTTGCCACTGGGCCTCGGGGTAGGACGCGCTGCGACCGATCGCCGCGAGCATGCGGCTCTTTCCCAGCTCCTGACGCAACACGACAGCCAAGAGCGCCGAATCGACGCCACCCGAATAGCCAAGGAGAACCGAAGGGAAACTGCGAACGAGGGCGCGGAGCGACTCCATGGCCCCAATAGTACCCCAGCCATTGTCCTAATCCAAGGACAATGTGTTGAGCTAAACCGGATATTCCGTCAGGACGGAACTCGTTAGACTTATGATGCGTTCACCGACAAAGCATTTCAGCAACGGATAGTCGGACAAACCCGTGGAGAGCTTCCCAAATGCCCCCCAGGAACGAGCTCGACACCACTGACCGACGCATTCTTCGCATCCTCGCTCAGGATGGTCGAGCCAGCTATCAAGCGGTTGCCGACGAGATCGGTCTCTCGCGACCCGCGATCATGGAGCGCGTCAAGCGGCTGGAGGAATCCGGCTACATCCGCGGCTATCGCGTCCAGCTCGACCGCCGCAAGGTCGGCTTCCCCGTGACGGCGTTTGTCGCCGTGCGCTATGGCTCGAGCGATTACGTCGGCGACGAGCCACGCATGCGGGAGATGGAAAAACATCCGGGCGTGCTCGAGTGCCATCACATCGCCGGCGACGATTGCTACATCCTCAAAGTCGTGGCGCCAGATCTCGAGGGCGTCCAGGAAATCCTCCGCGATTTGCGCGGCCCGAACTCACAAATGAACACGCGCACGACGATCGTTTTGTCGACCTTGTTCGAAAAGCCCGGCTTCATTCCCACGGAGCCAGACTGATGGCAACGCTCAAGGGCAAGGCGCTCATCGCGTATCTGGTCGTCTGTGTCTTCTGGGGCTCGACTTACCTCGCGATCAAAGTCGGGGTCACGGATTTGCCGCCGTTTCTGTTTGCGGGCCTCCGGTTCCTCGTCGCGGGACTGCTCCTTCTCGTCATCGCCCGCGCGCTCGGCGATCCGCTACCGCGTCGGACTGACTGGCGCACGCTGGCCATCGTGGGCCTGCTGCTGCTCGCGGGCGGCAACGCGTTCGTCGTATGGTCGGAACAGTATATCGGATCGGGGATCGCGAGCATTTTCGTCGTCACCGTGGCGATGTGGACCGCGCTGTTCGACGTCATCATCCCGGGCGGTGCCTCGGAGCTGAATTGGCGAATCATCGCGGGTCTGTTGCTCGGGTTCCTCGGCACGCTGCTGCTGGTCGGCGCGACGCCGGCCGAGATTCTGGCTGCCGACAAGCGCGGACCGATAGCGCTCACCCTGGCGAGTGCGTCGTGGTCCCTGGGGTCCGTCTACGCGAAGCGCCATCCGACGCAGGCGAGCCCGTACATGGGGGCCGCATTCCAGATGATCGTTGGGGGTGGCACCGTCGCGCTCGTCGGTACCTTGCTCGGTGAATGGGCGTCCTGGCATCTGAGTACGCGTGGCGTTGGGGCAATCGCGTACCTCGTCGTGTTCGGATCGATCGTCGGCTACAGTGCGTACTCGTACGCGTTGCGGCACGCCTCGGCGACGATCGTCGGCACGTACGCCTACGTGAACCCCGTGATTGCCGTGCTGCTGGGCTGGCTGCTGTTGCACGAGGCGGTCCACGCGCGCACGTTCATCGCGATGGGGATGATCCTGGTGGCGGTGGTGTGGATTCAATTCTCTCATAAACTGCGTCGGTCGGACGGCCTGACGTCCGGACGGCCACAAACAGCGAGCGATCAGGCAGTCAGGCCGTCCGGCCGTCCGGCCGTCGACCCCGAACCAGAGGCCTCCACATGACGCCGCTCCCCAGAGACGCCGTCCTCCTCACCATCGACGTGCAGAAGGGCATGGACGTCTTTCGCGAGAAGTACCACCGCAACAATCCCGATCTCGAGCGTAACATCGCGCGGCTGCAGCAGGCGTGGCGCGAGAGCGGCCGGCCGTTGATTCATGTGCAGCACCTTTCCAAGCAGCCGAATTCACCGCTCCGGCCCGGACAACCGGGCGTCGAGATCAAGGACGAAGTGCGGCCGCTACCCGGAGAGCCCGTGGTGCAGAAATCGGTCAACAGCGCGTTCATCGGAACGACGCTCGAAGCCGACTTGCGGCGTCGTGGCATAACGACGCTGGTGATGGTCGGGCTGCAGACGAACATGTGTGTGTCGACGACGGCACGGATGGCCGGCAACCTGGGGTTCACCACCTACGTCGTATCAGACGCGACAGCAACCTTCGACAACACCGGACCGGACGGGAAGCGCTATGCCTCCGAGCTGCTGCACGACGTCGCGCTGGCCGACCTGCACGGCGAGTTTGCTACCGTGGTCGACACCGCGACGATTCTGCGGCAAGCTGCGCGGGAGGTGGCATGAGTGTCCGCAAAGTCAATCTCGCCGAGATGTTCGGGCGGTTTCAGGATCAGTGGAAGCCCAAAATTGTCGGCGAAGTGAACGACAGCCTCGTCAAGCTGGTGAAGTTCAAGGGTGAGTTCGTCTGGCATCATCACGACCGCGAGGACGAAATGTTCCTGGTGGTCAAAGGTCGCATGCGGATGCAGCTGCGGGACGGCGAGGTGACGGTCGGCCCCGGCGAATTCATCATCATCCCTCACGGCATCGAGCATAAGCCGGTCGCCGAGGTGGAGACCGAGGTGGTGCTCTTCGAGCCCAACTCGACGCTGAACACCGGAAACGTCCGGAATGAACGGACGGTCGCACAGCTCGATCGCCTGTAGGACGCCACGATGATCGCGCGGATCTGGCATGGGGTCACCGCGGCCGATCGGGCCGACGAGTACGCCGCGTATCTCGACCGCACCGGCGTGCGCGACTGTCGCGCCATCCCCGGCAACCGCGGCGTGTACGTCCTGCGCCGCGTGGAAAACGACCGCGCCGAATTCACGTTCGTGTCGCTGTGGGAATCCCTCGACGCTATCCGGCAATTCGCCGGAGAGGACTATGAGAAAGCCCGCTACTACCCGGAAGACCGCGACTTCCTCATCGAGCTCGAGCCCTTCGTCGAGCACTACGACGTCATTGCCGGAGATCTCCCTCGATCCGGCTGACGCCCGCGAGTGGGAGGAGCTGCGCCAGCTCGGCCACCTGATGGTGGACGAGATGCTCGAGTACCTGCGCACCGTCCGGGAGCGGCCCGTGTGGCGGCCGGTTCCGGCTGAAGTGCGCAAGCGGCTGGCAGGGGAAGGTCCTGCACCACGCGATCCCACGCCGGCAGCGCGTGTCTACGAGGAGTTCAAGCGCGACGTGTTGCCCTACCCCACCGGCAACATCCATCCGCGCTTCTGGGGCTGGGTAATCGGCACCGGAACGCCGCTCGCGATGCTCGCCGACATGCTCGCGTCCGGAATGAATCCGCAAGTCGCGGAGTTCGATGACTCATCCGCCGTCGTAGAAAATCAGGTGATTGGATGGCTCGTCGAGCTGCTGGGGCTCCCCCCCGGCACGCATGGGCTGCTCGTTTCCGGCGGGTCCATGGCGAATTTCGTGGGGCTGGCCGTAGCGCGGAACGCTCGCGCCGGGTTCGACGTCCGCGAGCGCGGGCTGCAGAACGGGGGGGGCGGGGGGGGCGGGGGGGGCGCGGGACCGCGGCTGAGCGTCTATGCGTCCACGGAAACCCACTCGTCCGTCCGCAAGGCGGTGGAGCTGCTCGGACTGGGCCACGACGCCCTGCGCGCGATCCCGGTGGCAGCCGATTACGCCATCGACATCGCTGCCCTGCGCGAGAAGCTCGCCGCCGACAAAGCCGCCGGGTGGCAACCCATCTGCATCGTGGGCAACGCCGGCACGGTGAATACGGGCGCGACCGACGATCTGCGCGCGCTGGCCGCGTTGAGTCGTGAGGCCGGCGCCTGGTTCCACGTCGACGGCGCGTTCGGCGCGCTGGCGGCGCTGGTTCCCGCGCTGCGACCGCTCGTGAGCGGGCTGGAGCAAGCGGACTCCGTCGCGTTCGACCTGCACAAGTGGCTCTACATGCCGTACGAAGTGGGCTGCACGCTCGTCCGCGATCAAAAAGCACACCGTGCGACCTTCAACGTGACTCCCGCGTACCTCGCCTCGTTCGATCGCGGGATCGCGGCGGGCGGCTTCCCGTTCGCGGAGCGTGGCGTGCAGCTGTCGCGCGGCTTCCGGGCGCTCAAGGTGTGGATGTCGTTCAAGACACACGGCGTGGACGCGTTTGCGCAGCTGATTCATCAGAACGTGCGCCAGGCGCACTACCTGGCGGGGCTCGTGACCAAGCACCCTCGGCTCGAGCTGCTCGCGCCCGCGCCCCTCAACGTGGTCTGCTTTCGCTTGGTCGTGCCCGGCGCGGACGATGCCGCCTTGAACGCGCTGAACAAGGAGATCCTGCTGCGGATTCAGGAGAGCGGCTTGGCGATCCCTTCCCAGACCATGCTCAACGGCAAGTTCGCCATTCGAGTCGCCATCACGAATCACCGCAGCCGGCGCGAGGATTTCGACCTGCTGGTGCGTGCCGTCGTCGACACCGGCACGGCACTGCGCGCGCGCTAGCTCTGCTCTTCGGCGGTACCCACGATCTTGCCTTCGATCGGATTGCTGAACGAACGGACCGTGTGATAGGCAAGATCGATGTCTTTGGCGTTCGCGAATTCGGTGAGAATGTCGTCCCAGATCGCCGACACGGTGCCGCGGCGGCGGCGGGGCTCGATGAGGTAGCGAATCGTCAACAGAATGCCGGACGGCGCGGTGCTGGTGTAGACGATCGGCGTGAGCTTCTTGTAGTTGATGAGGTACTGCTGTGAGGCGGCCAGCAGATCGCGCTCGGCCTCCGCCGTCAGATGCTCGGCGTGTTTGAATGCGATCGCCGTCAGGATCTCCTTCGCTTTCCGCCAGTTGCTCTCGTAGGTCACCAACACCGGGACTTCGTTCCAGATATACCTGAACCCCTTGTCGTAGTTGGCAACGGGCTCGGTGAAGACCTGCTGATTGGGGATGTGGATGATGCGGCCCGTGCTCTGATCCGCGTCGACCCACACGCCGATTTCATTCAGCGTGAACTGGAACAGGTGGATGTCGATGACGTCGCCCCGATGCTTCGCGACCTCGATGCGATCGCCGACCTCGAAGGGGCGCCGCCACACGATGAACGCCCAGGCTGCCAGGTTCGAGAGCGGATCCTTCAGCGCAATCGCGACGCCCGCCGAAACCAGGCCGAGGAACGTGGCGAGCGACTTGAAGCCTTCGAGCCACTCGCGGCCGATCACCAGGACGGCAATCGCGAGTGTGAGGTAGGTCATCGTCTTGCGCCAGCGGTAGCGCTTCCACGGATCGGTGACGCGCCGGTAGACGATCGCCAGGATCAGACGTTCGATGATCCAGAGCCCCACGATCACGATGACCGTGACCAGGAGGTGCGTCTGGACCTCTGGACTCAAGCCGATGCGGGTTTGGAGCCAGTCGCGCACGGTGGCCAAAGCTAGGGCTCCTTCTACTTTTAGGCCACCGATGGAACAGCTCCACATCCTGCGCGACCTCGCCGTCATCTTCGCCGGCTCACTGCTGGTCATTCTGGTTTTCTATCGCCTCAAGCTGCCCGCCCTGCCCGGCTTCATCGTCGCGGGCATTTTGCTCGGCCCCAACGCCCTCGGGCTCGTCAACGATCCGCACGACGTGGAGGGACTGGCCGAAGTCGGCGTGATCATGCTGCTGTTCACGATCGGCATCGAGTTCTCGCTCAGCCGGCTGCGGGAGATGGGACGGCAGATTCTCGCGGGCGGATTCGCCCAGATGGGTTTCACCGTGCTCGCGACGCTCGCGGTTGGCATCGGGTTGTTGCCCAGCTGGCAGCTAGCGCTCTTCCTCGGATTTCTGATCGCGCTATCGAGCACCGCCATCGTGCTCAAGGTCCTGACCGACGCGAGCGAAATCGACGCTCCGCACGGCCGTCTTGCGACTGGCGTCCTGATTTTCCAGGATCTCTGCGTTGTCCCGATCATGCTGGTGCTGCCGTTCCTCGCGGGCAAAGCGGAAGGCGGCGTGGTTGGGCTGCTCGTGGCCTTGGGAAAGGCAGCGCTTGTCGTCGTCGGGGTCATTATTGCCGCGCGCACCATTGTGCCGCGCGCGCTTGCGGAGATTCTCAAGACACGCAGCCGCGAGCTGTTCTTGATCGCCGTCATTCTGATCGGCACGCTCACGGCACTCGGCACGGCTGCCGCCGGAGCATCGCTTGCCCTCGGCGCATTTCTGGCCGGCCTGATTATCTCCGAGTCCGACTACGGCTATCAGGCGCTCGCCGAGCTGATGCCATTCCGCGACATCTTCATTTCGCTGTTTTTCGTCGCCGTCGGCATGCTGGTCCAGCTCGATACCATCAAGGCGCACATCGGTCTCACCCTGATGGCGGTCGCGGTGATCATGGGCGGCAAGACGCTGTCGGCGGCCGTCGGCCCTGCCCTGATGGGCTACTCGGGTCGCGTCGCGCTGCTGGCGGGCGTCGCCGTGTCGCAGATCGGCGAGTTCTCGTTTGTGCTGGCGAAAGAAGGCCGAGTCGCCGGGCTCCTGCCGGAGCCCTTGTATCAGCAGTTCCTCGGCGTGGCCGTGATCACGATGCTCGTAACCCCGTTCCTGCTGCAGGGCGGTCCAGCGCTGCTCGATGCGCTAGAGAGCGTCGTGCCACTCGACCGGCTGCTCCCCGGATTTCGGCCGCGCGGTCTCGCACCCGTGCACGAGCAGGTCAAGGATCATGTCGTCGTCGCTGGGTACGGGTTGAACGGGCGCAACCTCACGGCCGCGCTGCGCTCCATCCACGCACCCTACCTCATCGTCGAGCTGAATGCGCAGACAATCCGGAAAGCGCGCGCCGAGGGCGAGCCGGCATTCTATGGCGACGCCACGCGTGAGGAGATCCTGCGGGCGCTGGGGATCGATCGGGCGCGGATGCTCGTGATCGCAATCTCCGATCCAGCGGCCACGCGGCGCATCGTGCGCGTCGCGCGCGAGATCAACCCGAAGCTTTACATCATCGCACGCACGCGCTATGTGGTGGAGATTCCCGAGCTCACGCGGCTCGGCGCCAACGTCGTCATTCCCGAGGAGTTCGAGACGTCGATCGAGATCTTCGCGCGCGTGCTGGCGCATTACAACGTGCCGCGGGAAGAGATCGAGCGCCTCGTGAGCGAAATCCGGGCGTCGCACTACCAGGCGCTACGGCCCGGAGCCCGGCCGCGCCTCACGCTGACCGGCACGCTCAGCCGGATGCCGCAAATGCAGGTCGAGCGGATCGTCCTCGGAGCCAACGCGCCGACGGTCGGCCTGACAATCGCCGAGACGGCGCTCCGCTCGAAGACCGGCGCGTTGATTCTCGCGCTGCGGCGTGGCGAGAGCGATCTGGCGACCCCCGACGCGGACTTTCGGCTCGCCGCGGGCGATGTCCTCGTGGTGGTCGGGCAGCCGCAGCAGATCAAAAGCGCCTACCGCCTGCTCACAGGGGGCGAGCCTAGCTAAAGCGCAGCGTGAGCACCGTCACTGGTTAACACACGATGGCGCAATATCGTCCGCAGATCATGGGCGCATTCTGCCGACTATTGCTCTGCGGTCTCGCGGTCGCCATCGCCGGTTGCGGCAACAAGGGGCCGGGGACAGGTCCCGCCACCGCGGCACGTGCTCCGTTGAGCGAGCTCGGCATGGGGACCTACAAAGGGTTCGTAGGCGGGCTGTACCCTGCAGGAGGAAACGTCGAGCCCACCGCACACGCGGCTGCCGGGCAGTCGCGCGCGCAGGCCGTAACCTCACTCGACACTTCAGGGACGCCGAATGCAGGCGGGAAAGTCGTGTTGTTGTCGCTCGGAATGTCGAACACGACACAGGAATTCTGTTCCGGAAGCTCCACAACCACGAACTGCAGCAGCTGGAGCTTCATGGGGCAAGCCGCGGCCGACCCCACCGTCAATCACACGACGCTTGCGATCGTCAACGGCGCCCGTGGTGGCCAGGACGCGCAAGCGTGGGATGCCGCCACTGACGCCAATTACGATACCGTCCGGCTCAACCGATTGGGTCCGCTGGGGCTCACTGAGCGCCAGGTCCAGATTGTCTGGGTCAAACAGGCCGACGCTGGACCGCGCGACTCATTGGCGTCCGCACAGTCGGATGCGTACCAGCTCGAGTCGCGGCTCGGCAACATCGCGCGGGCGCTCAGGACACATTATCCGAACTTGAAGATGATTTTCCTCTCGAGTCGGATTTACGCGGGCTACGCGACGACCACATTGAATCCTGAGCCTTTCGCCTACGAGTCGGGCTTCGCGGTGAAGTGGTTGATTCAGGCGCAGATCGAACAGATGTCGAACGGCGGGACGGTGACCGACGCGCGCGCCGGCGATCTGAACTACAACAGCGGCGCGGCGTGGCTCGCGTGGGGCCCGTACCTCTGGGCCGACGGCCTGACGCCCCGCCAAGCCGACGGTCTTGTGTGGCAAAGCACTGACTTCGTGCAAGATGGGACGCACCCGTCGCAGAGCGGGCAGCAAAAAGTCGCTACCATGCTGCTCGCGTTCTTCAAAACCTCTCCGTTTACCAAATGCTGGTTCGTCACGGGAGGCACGTGCCCGTAGGGCCATAACGCGATAACATCATGCCATCCCGTTCCGCGGAGATGCCATGGTTGCCGTCATTGCCGCTCTCCTGATCGCCGCACTCCAACAACCCACCGCACTGACAATCGGCTCGGCCAGCGCCCGGCCCGGACAAGCCTCGTCAGGGTTCATCGAAGTGCCAGCCGGCAGCGACGCGGCGACGCGCATTCCGATCTCGATTGTCCGCGGCATGCAGGCGGGGCCCACAATTGCGTTAATCGCAGGCACTCATGGCTCCGAAGTCGCGCCGATTGTCGCGCTCCAGCGCGTGCGTGCCCTGATCGATCCAGCGGCAATGCGCGGCACCGTGCTCATCGTCCACGTCGCGAACATGCCGTCGTTCCTCGGCCGTACCATCTACTACAGCCCGATCGACGGCAAAAACCTGAACCGCGTCTATCCCGGGAAGGCGGACGGCACCGTGTCGGAGCGGATCGCGTACGCGATCACGAATCAAATCATCGAGCGCGCGGACTACCTCGTCGACATGCATGCGGGCGACGGGAACGAGTCGCTCCGGCCCTACAGCTATTGGAGCCCGCTCGGCCTCAATGCACGGGCTGATTCGATCGCGCGGGAGATGGCGCTGGCCTTTGGGAGCGATCACATCGTCGTCGACACGATGCGCCCCCGCGACGTCCGCGCATCGGTCTACACGCAGAACACGGCGCAACTACGGGGCAAGCCCTCGATCACCACGGAGACCGGATACCTCGGCATCCCCGCCGAAGACATGGTGCAACGGAACGTGGACGGTGTGTTCCGGCTGCTGCGCTATTTCCACATGGTGCCTGGGGACGCAGAGCTCGTTCGACAGCCGCTGTTTTTCGAGCGTACCGAAGTGCTCCGCAGCCCCGCCACCGGCGTGTGGCACGCGCGCGTCGAGCGCGGCCAAAGCGTCCAGAAGGGTAGCGTGATCGGAGTGCTTACCGATTTCTTCGGCAATCCACAGGCCGAGATCCGGGCGCCGTTCGGCGGCATCGTGCTGTATGTCGTCGCGACGCCCGCCATGTCGCAGGGTGAGCCGATGGGGATGATCGGAGAGCCTCGGCTGGAGCGGTGAGCGGTTAAGCATCATCCCACGCCACCGCAAACACGCCATCGCACCGCGAGCACCGGATCTCGGTCGGGTGTCCGTGCAGCGGTGCTCGACCGAGACAGCCCGGGCAGACGGCGTACTGGGAGCCCCAGCTCAGCGGAACCATGACCGCGTCCGACGGGCGGGCGACGACGGACCACCGTTGGGGCCGTAGGGGCACGATCTGCAGCAATGCAGACCTGGGCACACTGAAGGGCCGATTAACTACCTCGAGGATGGCTTCGTCTGGAGTGAGGCGAAGGACTTCGTACCACGCACCCCGCCGCACGTGGCAGTTCACATCGCCGCGCACACGAGCCCATTGCGGTACCTCGGGCATGCTTGCGCCTCCGCAGCGTCTTCCTATACCTAGGTAGACGAGCGGGGCGTCGTCAACCGCGACGACGTGCGCTCAAGGCGAGCACCGCCGCCAACCACAACCCGAAGGCGAGCATCGCATCGTCCCACCACGCGAACGACCTGCGCCTCATCAGAGCTCCCTTCGCCTTTAGGTGAGGCAATTCGTGTGCCCGGAGCCTGCGGCACAGCGTCGGCCGTGGACCGGGCTCGATGTCGTGGCGGCACCGCAACGGGGCGGTTCCGCGGGCTAAGCCACGCCACGCCGGTCCAGACTCCGGTACTGAATCGCTTCACTCACATGTTTTGGCTCGAGCGCCGCAGTCTCATCGAGGTCGGCGACGGTTCTTGCGATCTTGAGGATGCGGTGATACGCCCGGGCCGATAAGCCGAGCCGGGTGATCGCCGTCTTGAGCAACGCATCCGCGCCGTCCGACACCTTGCAGTGCGTGCGGATGTCCCGCGGCGCCATGTGCGCGTTGGCATAAATCCCCGGCCGGTTGGCGAAGCGCTCACGCTGCACCGTGCGTGCGCGATCCACCCGCTCGCGCATGGCCTCACTCGGTTCTCCTCCGCTCTCTGCCGTGAGCGCCTTGTACCTCACCGCCGGAACTTCCAGATGGATGTCGATGCGATCGAGCAGCGGGCCCGAGACCCGCGCCAGATAGCGCTGCACCACCAACGATCCACAGGCGCACGTGTGATGCGGATCGCCGAACCAGCCGCACGGACACGGATTCATCGCCGCCGCCAGCATGAAGCGCGCCGGATACGACAGGCTCATCGCCGCGCGCGCGATCGTCACCACGCCATCCTCCATCGGTTGGCGCAACACCTCGAGCACGTTCTTGCGGAACTCCGGCAGCTCGTCGAGAAACAGGACGCCCCCGTGCGCCAGGCTCACCTCGCCCGGCCGGGGATACGATCCGCCGCCGATCAAGCCGGCGTCGGAGATCGTGTGATGCGGTGACCGGAACGGCCGCCGTGCCACAAGCGACTCGCCGAGCGGCAGGGTGCCCGCGACCGAATGGATCTTCGTCGTCTCGAGTGCCTCGTCGAGACTCATTCTCGGCAAAATAGTGGGCAGGCGGCGGGCGAGCATCGTCTTCCCCGAACCTGGTGGCCCCACCATGAGGATGTTGTGCCCGCCGGCCGCAGCCACCTCCAACGCGCGCTTCGCGTGCGGCTGCCCCTTCACTTCGGCGAAGTCGACGTCGTCTCGGGCGCGCTCCGCAAACAGCCGCGCCACATCGACCGACGCGCCCGGCAGCTCTGCCCTCCCGTCGAGAAAGTCCGCGATCTCGGCCAGGCAGCTCGCCCCCAGAACCCGCAAGCCGTCGACGACCCCTGCTTCTGACAGGTTCTCGCGAGGTAAGATGAGCGCGTCCACGCCGGCAGCTCGAACGGCGAGCGCCACGGGCAACGCGCCGCGCACGGGCCGGACGGCCCCCTCCAGGCCGAGCTCCCCGAGCACGGCGATCTTCCCGAGCCGCTCCCCCTTCACCTGCTCGGTCGCGGCGAGAATCCCGAGCGCGATGGGCAAGTCGAAGGCGGAACCCTCTTTCCTTATATCGGCAGGCGCCAGATTGACGGTGATGCGCCGGAGCGGGAACGTGTAGCCGGTGTTGGCGAGGGCCGCCGAAACGCGGTCGCGGCCTTCCTTGACCGCGCCTTGTGGCAGTCCGACCGTGACGAACGTGGGGAGACCGCTGGCGATGTCGGTTTCGACCTCGACCAGGTACGCATCGATCCCCAGGACGGCGGCGGAGCGGACGCGCGCGAGCATAACGCAGGCTACGTTTAGCTGCGTCGGGCACGTACCCCAAAACCCGCCGTGCGGGTCTAAATGACGCCACGGGGAGGATATGCGTATAGAGGTGATGACTTTTCGAACATCTCTGCTCGCGGGACTCGCGGGAGCGCTGGCGGCGACCGTGGCGTGCGGGACGAGCCGGGGCGGCGCTCCTCCTAAGGTCCCCGTCAGCGTCGCACGCGTTGAGCGCCGCGCCCTGCCCTATGAGCTCGATGCGACGGGTACGGTCGAGCCCATCCGGTCCGTCGATGTTCTGCCGCAAGTCAACGGCACGATCCTGCACGTGCACTTCGCCGAGGGAGACGAGGTCGCCCGCGGACAGGTGCTATTCGAGATCGATCCCCGTCCATATCAGGCAGCATTGCAGCAGGCGGAAGGCGCGCTGCTGCGCGATCTGACGACGGCCGTTGCCGCCGCGCGCGAGGCGGCGCGCTACAAGACGCTGGCGACCACCAATACGGTCACGCAGGAAGACTACGAGACGAAACAGTCAGCAGCAGAAGCGGCGGCAGCAGCCGTCCGCTCCGACTCGGCCGCGGCCGCCATCGCGCGCCTCAATCTCGATTATGCGACCGTGCGCGCTCCGATTGGCGGACGCACCGGCCGTCTCCTGCTGCATGAAGGCAATCTCGTGCGCGCGGGCAGCGACCCGCTCGTCTCGATCGTGCAGATGCGTCCCATCCTCGTGCGCTTCCCCGTGCCAGCGACCAATCTGCCCGCGCTGCGCCAGCGCGCGGGGCAAGAGCTCAAAGTGATCGCCTTGCCGGCGCGCGACTCCGCGTCGGCGATCCAGGGCATCCTTTCTTTTATTGACAATCAGGTCGACACCGCGACCGGCACCGTCCTCCTCAAGGCGCGTTTCTCAAACCGCGACGGCGCGCTGTGGCCCGGTGAGTTCGTCACCGTCACGCTCGTGCTTGGCGTCCAGAACGACGCGGTCGTGGTGCCGAGTCAGGCGGTCATGCAGGGTCAACAGGGGACCTACGTCTTCGTCGTCAACAACGACGGCACCGCGACGACGCAGCCCGTGACCGTGGAACGCACGCTCGACAGCCTCAGTGTCATTGCGGGCGTACCGGCTGGCACCCTCGTGGTGACCGACGGTCAGTTGCGTCTCACGCCGAACGCCAAAGTCGACATCCGCGGCGGTCCAACGACGGAGACCGCGGGTGGGGGGGGCGGCTCGGACGCGGGGAACCCGAAGTGAACATCTCCGGACTGTTTATTCGTCGTCCGGTCGCAACGACGCTCGTCATGTTCGGAATCCTCATGTTCGGGCTGATGGCATACCGGCTGCTACCGGTGAGCGACCTCCCCAACGTCGACTTCCCCACGATCACCGTCTCGGCGGGACTCCCGGGCGCGAGTCCCCAGACGATGGCGGCGGCCGTCGCCACGCCACTCGAGAAGCAGTTCTCGACGATCGCCGGTATCGACGCGATGACGTCATCGAGCACGCTCGGCGGCACGAACATCACGTTGCAATTCACCCTATCGCGCAACATCGACGCCGCTGCCCAGGACGTGCAGGCGGCTATCTCCAAGACCCTCCGGCAGCTGCCGCCGGGCATGCAGCCGCCGTCGTACAACAAGTCGAATCCCGCGGACTCGCCGATCCTGTACCTCGCCTTGACCTCCGGCACCCTCCAGTTGTCTGCGCTGGACGAGTACGCCGAGACATTCCTCGCGCAGCGCCTGTCGACGGTCAGTGGCGTCGCGCAGGTCCAGGTGTTCGGCTCCGCGAAATACGCGGTGCGCATTCAGGTCGATCCCAAGGCGCTCGCGGCGCGCGGGATTGGGCTCGATGAAGTGACGGCGGCAGTGTCGGCCGGGAATCCCAATCTCCCGACGGGAACGCTGTGGGGGCCGCAGCGCGCGTACACCGTTCTCGCCGACGGCTCGATCTCGAGCGCGCCGGAGTTTCGGCAGCTCGCCGTCACCTACCAGAACGGTGCTCCGGTGCGTCTGCAGGACGTGGCGCGCGTGCTCGACGATGTGCAGGACTCGCGCAACGCGAGCTGGTACGACGGCAAGCGCGCCGTCGTACTCGCGATTCAGCGCCAGCCCGGAACGAATACGGTGCAAGTCGCGGACGCGGTGAAGGCGATGGTCGCGTCGCTGTCGGCGCAGCTCCCCGCGTCGGTCCAAGTGAATACGCTGTACGACCGGTCGGTCTCGATCCGGCAGTCGGTGAATGACGTACAGCTGACGCTCCTCGTCACGCTGTGCCTCGTCGTGCTCGTGATCTTCCTGTTCCTGAAGAACCTGTCGGCCACCGTCATCCCCAGCCTCTCGCTGCCCTTCTCGATCATCGGCACGTTCTCCGTCATGTACCTGATGGGGTACAGTCTCGACAACCTGTCGCTGATGGCCCTCACTCTATCGGTCGGGTTCGTGGTGGACGACGCGATCGTGATGCTCGAAAACATCGTCCGTCACATGGAGATGGGGAAACGGCCGCTGCAGGCGGCGCTGGAAGGCGCCCGTGAGATCGGGTTCACGATCTTGTCGATGACCCTGTCGCTTACGGCGGTCTTCATCCCCGTGCTGCTGATGGGCGGCATTATCGGCCGGCTGTTCCACGAGTTTGCCGTCACGATCGGCGTTGCCATTTTGGTCTCGGGGTTCGTGTCGCTGACGCTCACGCCCATGCTGTGCAGCCGCTTCCTCCGCCCCGCCAAGGAAGAGCGCCACGGTCGCTGGTACGAAGCGACGGAACGCGTGTACCAGCGCGGTCTGTCGTGGTACGAGCGGTCGCTGGCCTGGGTCATGGATCGCCGCCCAATGGCGCTCGTCTTCTCGACGGGCATTCTCGTCGCCACGGCCGTGTTGTTCGTGTTCGTCCCCAAGGGATTCATCCCGACGGAGGACACCGGCCAGATCCAGGGGACCACGGAGACGCTCGAAGGCAGCTCGTTCGAGAACATGCGCGACCACCAACAGGCCGTCGCGGACATCCTGACCCACGACCCGAACGTGGCGCACTTCATGTCGTTCGTCGGCGGCGGCACGATGAACCAGGGGCGTCTCAGTATTCGGCTGACGCCGCGCAATCAGCGGTTGCCGGCGGATCAGGTGGCCCGGGAGCTCAATCCCAAGCTCAACAGCGTCCCGGGCATACGCACGTACCTGCAGGTGCCTGCCTCCATCCGCATCGGCGGGCGGCCGACCAAGACGCAATACCAGTTCACGCTGCAGAGCGCCGACATCGACGCCCTGTACGACAACGCGGCGAAGCTCGAGCGTGCCCTACGCGGCATCCCCACGCTACTGGACGTGACCACCGACCTGCAGATTAAGAACCCACAGGTCAGCGTGCGCATCGATCGCGATCGCGCGACGAGTCTCGGCGTGACCGTGCAGCAGATCGAGCAGGCGCTGTACGACGCCTATGGCTCGCGCCAGGTGTCGACGATCTACACACCGAACAACCAGTACTGGGTGATTCTCGAGCTGCTGCCCGAATACCAGCGGGATCCGACGGCGCTCCAGCTGCTGTACCTGCGCTCGCAAACCGGCAAGCTGATTCCGCTGACCTCGGTCGCCTCCGCGTCGAATGACGTCGGACCGCTCAGTGTGAATCACAGTGGCCAGCTGCCGTCCGTAACCCTCTCGTTCAACCTGCCGCCCGGCGTGTCCCTCGGGGCGGCCGTGAACGATGTACAGAAAGCCGCTCGACAAACCCTGCCATCCACGATCAGCACCGGGTTTTCGGGCACCGCGCAGGCGTTCCAGGCTAGTCAGCAGGGACTGGTGTTCCTGTTACTACTCGCCGTCGTCGTGATCTACATCGTGCTCGGCATTCTTTACGAGAGCTTCATCCATCCCCTCACGATCCTCTCCGGTCTCCCGTTCGCCGGATTCGGGGCGTTGCTCACCCTGTTCATCTTCCGCACTGAGCTGAGCGTCTACGCGTTCGTGGGCGTGATCATGCTGGTGGGGCTCGTCAAGAAGAACGCGATCATGATGATCGACTTCGCCCTGGATGCGGAGCGCAATGAGCGCAAGTCACCGCGCGATGCCATCATCGAGGCATGCAGCGTGCGGTTCCGGCCTATCATGATGACGACGATGGCGGCGTTGATGGGCACGCTGCCCATCGCGATTGGCTGGGGCGCGGGTGGCGAATCGCGGCGGCCCCTGGGCCTCGCCGTCGTGGGCGGGCTGGCCTTCTCTCAGCTCATCACGCTGTATGTGACGCCGGTAGTGTACACCTACCTCGACACCCTGCAGCATCGCCTCGGGCGCCGCGCACGGCGGGCGTCCGTCGAGGAGCCGGCCGCCGCCGACTGATTACGGCTTCGCGACCGCGTCGACGCGGACGCTGGCGGTGATGCCGCTCCCGATCACGAACTGATAGCTGCCCACGCGCTGTGCCTTGAGCGTGATGACCACGGCCGTGTCGGCGGACTCGAGGCTCACGAGCTGTAGATCCTGCTGGCGCACGTTGAGTCGCGCGCGACCGGCACGTAGCGCCTGACCCAGGGCATCGATCGACGTCAGATTGCCGTAGAGGTCGCGCGCGCGGAGTCGGAGCGTGAAAGGCGTGGCAACCGGCACCGTGATCGCGCGTCCGTTCAGCACCTCGCCGTTGCGGTCGAGGAGCAGCGTATCAATGGGGCCCGGCTGCGCGCGCAGCGTAAGGACGCGCTCGACGGAATCGATGTTTGCGAACACAGCAGACTCTCCCGTCCGGTTCCCCAGGACGACATCCACGCGGACCTGACCGGTCGAGTCGAGGACCGCGGACTCGGGCGTGACGCGACCATTCAACGCCCGGAAGCGCACGGTGCGACCGGCGGCGGGAACTCCCTGAACGGTGCGCGCGCGGAAAATCACCGGCCCACCCAGTTGGCTGCCCACGCCGCCGGACGTCGCCGCGAGCGGCAAGAATCCGGTGTTGACCCCGGACAGTCCCGCTGCCGCTGCGATCTCCACGTCCGCCGGCGGAAGACCGCGGACCCGGACCTGCACCACCGCACCCCGCGAGACCGATTTGGGCGTCACCGCAAACGTGGCGCGCCCACCGGAATCGGTGACCGACGTCTGCGGGGCGCCCGTCCCGCCGACGAGGTCAACGGGCTCGCCTGACACCGGATTCCCGAGCGAGTCCGTGACCGCCGCCACGATTGCCGCAGTGGTGTCTTCGCTCCGAAACAGGATGTAGTCCGGCGTCACATGCACGCGACCGGCTTTGGCGGACCGAACGGAAAACAGCACGGCGGGTTGGCCCGGAAGGGTCGCGCCGCCGCCGCCGCGAATCTCGAATTGATGCCTGCCGGCGCGTGATACGGCAGGCAACCGGAACACCGCGATGCCACTGTCGTCGGTTACCGCCGACGCGTCCTGCGGTAGGCCGAGTGCGGCGGTCCCGCGCAACGCCAGTGTCGTGCGCCGCAGCGGCGTGCGGCCGCGACTCAAGCGCACGCGCACACTCGCCGCAGTCCCCGCGGTCGTGACGACCTCGGCTGGTTGGGCCACGGCGGTGATCTGTTGGGCGGTCTCCGCGCTTGCGGACGCCGCTGCCGCGTTGGCGGCGCGCCGGGTGTCGCAGGCCGCGGCGGTGGCGATCACCGCGCCGCTGGCGCCGGCGCTGCGCAGATCGGTCCAGTCACGCTCCGTCGGACTGAAGGTGAGGCAGCTGCGGCGCACGACCTCCGCGACTTCGTTCTGGGCGAACAACGGATTCGTGAGCAGCCGGATCAACTCGGACTTGTCGAGCGGCGGTGGTGATTGCGCCGCGATCGGCGCCGCCAGGGCGGCCAGCGCGAGGACGAGCCGTGCTAAGCGTGAGCGCACGCTAGGGCCGGGGACAGGATGTGCGTTCGAACTTCACTTCGACTCCGCGTACATCCGCGTAGAGACGCTTGTCACGGGCATCGCGCCCGGGGTCGGATCCTGCGAGCAGATCCCTGCGTGCCAGGTTGTATCCGAGCCACGCATCCTCCACCTGCGCGAGGCCGCGGGCCAGTCCGCTGCACGGCATGCGACGTGTATCGAACATGGTTGCTCGCATGTTGAACGCCGTAATCGCGAGGGCAAGCGTGTCGGTGCGCCGGTCGAGCAATGCCGTGTCACTGACGAGCGCCGCGCCGGCGGCTCTGTCGGAACCCCGCCCGCCCCCTGCACCGGAACGGGATCCCAGCAACCCGTAGATGGCGGTCACGAGAACCGCACCGGCAAGCCCCGAAGCGGCGTACGTATGCCAACGAACCCTCGGCCCCGGATGCGGAGCGGGAACAGCGGACGGCGCGGGCGTCGCGGCAGCGGGAAACGTGATCTCGTCATCGACGTCGGTTTCGTCGGAGGGAAGCAGGATCGGATGGTTGAGACGACTCGGCGACTGCGCCGTGGGAACCGGTGACGGAGGAGTCCCGAGCTTCACGACCGGCTCATGAGGGGGCGCGGGGGACGCACCGGCTGGTCGTGTGCCGGCGATCGGGTGTGTGTCGGGCATGTGGGATTTCCTCCTTCGCGATGCTGGAAGGGGCAAGTACCGTACCCACCGCTCGTCCCTGTAAGCTGTGTCGGATCAGTGAGTTGGAGTTCTTGCGCAGGCCATCTGTAAGCGGAGTGAAACACTTCCCGCAGCAGGTATTTTGAGGCCGTGAGTGCGGTTCACCTGGCTTCCCTGAGTCGCCGTGGCGGCGAAAACGACCAGTTTCCCTTCACCGTCCCCGCGATCCGGGCGCTCGACGGACTACCGCTCGAGCGACCTGTCACATTCTTCGTCGGCGAAAACGGCTCCGGAAAATCGACGCTCCTCGAGGGCATCGCGGCGGCCGCGCGGCTCGCGACGGTGGGTAGCGCGGAGGTGCAGCAGGACGATACGCTCGCAGCGCAACGCCGGCTCGGTAAGGCGCTCCGCCTCAGCTGGGCCAGACGCACCACACGCGGATTTTTTCTGCGTGCGGAGGATTTCTTTGGTTTCGCGAAGCGGCTCGCGCGCATGCGAGCCGAGTTGATTGTCGAAATGCGCGAGGCGGCAGAACTGTACAAGGCCGGCGGTCGCTCGCAAACAGCGCTCGGCTTGAAGCAAGGACCACTACAAGCCTCGATCGCCGAGCTGGAAAAACGCTACGGCGCCGAGCTCGACGCCAATTCTCATGGCGAAAGCTTTCTCAAGCTATTTCAATCACGATTTGTGCCCGGCGGCCTGTACTTGCTGGACGAGCCCGAGGCGCCGCTCTCGCCGCAGAGCCAGCTCTCCCTCCTCGCGATGATCGGCGACATGATCTCGCAGGATGCGCAGTTCATCATCGCAACGCATTCGCCGCTGCTGCTTGCGTTCCCGGACGCCCAGATCTATAGCTTCGATCGTATACCCGTGCAGGCGGTCGCGTACGAAGAACTCGATCACGTGCGCATCACACGAGATTTCCTGAACGCACCCAATCGGTACTTGACTCAGATCCTGAAAAAAGATCCCCCTCTCCACTGAGTGGAGAGGGGGTAGGGTGAGGTCGGGGACGGCAGGGGAGATTACCGAATCCCGATCGACACCCCGATCTGATAGACGCGCATATCCACCGGCGTTGTGACCTGGCGTGCGGTGAAGCTGCCGTCAGGGTTTTGCGTCAGGCCGCCGGCCGGCACATAGGTCACACGATCGTGGCGCACGCCGCGGGCACCGACATCGATCGCGATCGGAGTGCGACCGGCGGTAAGGCCGAGCAGCACACCGCCGCCCGCGGACCGCATCCACGTCGTGTGGCCGTCGAGGTAGTCGCTCGCAGAGCACCCGCAGCTGCTGTAGGTCGCATTGCTCCAGAACAGCGAACCGCCCATGGTCGCAAATCCGTAGACGCGGAACGCACCACTGCCCAGCGTCAGCTGGGGTCCCGCGCCGATCGTGCCGATTTGTGAAGTGGTGGAAACGCCGTAACTCAGGTATTGCGCATCGTAGGCCATCCAGGAGGCGTCGATCCGGAGCGCCAGAGCGCCGCCGCTCGTGACGCCGAAGATCGACAATCCGCCCGCGACGTCCCCATTGCGGCGAAACTCGCCGAGCGGCTGGGCCACGACAAAGTCGGCGCCAAACGCACCGCGGTCGTGGACCTCACGGAGCGCGGATCGCTGGCCGAGGAGAGGACCTGCAATCAGACCGAGGCTCAGCACCGCCATCCCGATGCGCCGCATATCGCCGTCCTGTGAGAGTGGAAGTCGTCTGCGCTGTGGCGGAAAGGCAATGCACATGCCAAGCTTTTCGCGCTT